>Ga0181393_1000037_pt1 | contig 36629 bp, 46 predicted proteins | sample 16SPOviralmetaG_FD_130122 | JGI IMG/M metagenome (GOLD analysis project Ga0181393, IMG submission 130122) | Marine viral communities from the oligotrophic San Pedro Time Series (SPOT) site, San Pedro Channel, CA, USA - 16 SPOT_SRF_2010-10-21 | ecosystem: Environmental > Aquatic > Marine > Strait...
CAATGGATTATAATTAAATGCTGTCGAATCAGTACATCCATATATGTAAGGTATACATGAACCATCGTCATCCGTTGCATTAGGATTATAATTTATTGAAAGTGGATTCATACAGCCTGGTATCTCTAATGAATCACAAATACCATCTCCATCTGTATCTTCTAAACAAACATAATTACAATCATAATACTGAGCAGGATACATACAGCCTCCGTTATCAACATTTGCTATTGAATCATAGTTACAAGCAGTTACATCTGTACATCCTAAATAAATACAACTTCCGTCATCTGTGTTAGCATTTGCGTTATAGTTCCATGCATTTGGATCCATACACCCATTTACTACAGCAACGCAACTTCCGTCATCTATTGTTGCAGTTGAATCATAATTAAATGCTAATGGATTAGTACATCCATATATGATAGGAATACATGTACCATTATCAACATTAGCGTCTGGATTATAATTTAATGATGTTGAGTCCATACAACCGTATATCTTAGGAGTACATACATACCCACAAAATGGTATTGCAGTATAAACATCTGCTACAGTATTAAACTTTTTGAGCTTATTGCCATTGGCCCATGGGAAATTTCCTTCATGTATTAAAATACCATAATCATTTTCTATCTTAACTGAGTTTTGTATTGTTTGAATATCTATTTGTTGAGAATTTTGTTGACCGTCGCCTATCTCAAAATAATACATTTCAATTTCGTCTTGTAGTCCTGAATTATCTTCTACTGTGAAATGCAAATAAAATGTATCTACATATGTTCCAGGTTCCAATCTAAAGTCCCATAAAGAATCTCCTTGTTTAATTCCAACAAAACTTTCTCCCCAACCATCTCCTCCGTCATCCTCTAATATAATTCTATATTCACACGTTTCAATATTATCCCATGCAGTATGATTAGAATTATAATTGATTGCTGCAGTATCCATACAACCATAAACATGAAGATTTTGACAACTGCCATCATCATTAGTAGCTAATGAATCATATTCTTGATATGCTGGGTCTGTACAACCGTCTATAGAAGGTCCGCCACAATATTGTTCTCTTTGACTCCAATAATTTTGATCGCTAGTAGTTATATAACCAAAATCTGCATCTGCTTCAGACATATAAAATATAGTATCTGGACAAGACATATTTTCAACCAAACAAAATCCACTATTAGTTGGTGGTTGAGAACCTCTTATACCATCACCATATGAATCTTGTAATACAAATTGTAATAAATGATTTGGTCCTGCAGGAGCACAAAAGCGTGTTACAATTGTTTGTCCTTGTTGTTGCCAGTTATAAGTATATCTAGGAGCATAAAAAACTGTATCTGTTAAATTTTGATTTGGATTTGTATGTTGCAAATACCAACTAGTTTCAGTAGGCCAATTATCTAATTTAATGGTAACTTTTATTTCTATAGAATCAAATCCACAGTTAAGATCTGCTATACATGTTCCATCGTCTGTGTTAGCCCATGGGTTATAATTGTTAGAATTAGGATTTGTACATCCGAATACTTTTAAAGTTTGACAACTACCATCATCCCAATCTGCATTTGGATCATATTCTACATAATCATCATCCATACAGCCAGGATTATAAAAGCATTCTGTTATGCTCCATGGAGATCCTGAAAAGACAGGACCGTTAAGCATTCCACCTATAGTCCATTCATTGCCATCTGCTTGGCCAGGAGAATTAGCAACATATACTAAAGCTACTCCAGCATTACAATTGCTATGAAATGCTACAGCATCTATCCAATATTCTTGTCCAGCAAATGTAATTTTAGTACCAACTGCAAATTCACTACTGTAATTATTATAAAATGTTTCATTGATTCCTACATAATTTTGGAACCAAACAAAATTACATGATGATGCTTCAACTAATCCTTCTAATGGTTGGTCTGCATTTGGATCATAATTAGCTGCAGCCGGATCTGTGCAACCAAATGTTAAGTTTTGAGCATTACTATTATATATAATAAGGCTAAATAATGTAATTAATAGATATTTAAATATTTTCATGTTCGTCATCCATGTTATCTGTTTTACCAAATATTTTACCTGCTTCAGCTATACCAAAGCTACCTAAGGTAATCCATAAAAACGAATTGTAAATAAATTCATTTACATGTAATGGTTGTCCCATGTATCCAGTAACTATATCTGCAATTGCAAATATTACCATTACTGCAAATGCAGCAAATCCTACTACATTTTTTTCATTAATATCATTATCGTCTTTAAACATATCTCTAAAGGCCATAATCTTCTTTCTCAATTTTAAGAGTAACTTATTCATAATACAACTTCTTTTTTTTATATATTTTTTAACATTTCTACTAGTTCTGGTTGAGGGAAACAATCAAATTTATCTTTTCTTACATTTGTATGTGTCCATAAACCAAACTGTCTTGCATAATATGCGTCTTCATTAAATTCAAATGCGTCTTTTGGGTGAACTCCTGATTTTAATAATTTAGGTAGTCCATTTTCTAGATCCATTTTAGGATAAATATCTTTTAAATGTAGAATAAGTAGTCTTAAACTTTCTATTTGTTTGTCGGAGTAAGCGTGCCAATATTGATGTCCTCTAAATTTATATCCTAGATCACAAACATATTCTGGTTTTACTTCGGTATTAACATATGTATAATACTTACCATCTTTCTTTTTTAAATAACCAAAATTATTTAATTCTACGCCTCCTGAAAATTTAGATATAGCAAATTTACCTACTTTACCTAAATGCCATCCTAAATAGTTATTTGGAAAACATTCTACTACTACACCATCATGTTTAGTATTACCTTTTACATTGGTGCCACCTATACAATATTGTGTAGCTACTCTACCTCTTGTATCTCGGTTCCAACCTCTAATAGTTTTATAAGGATTATCCCAACCAGCAGTATGATGTAAAAAGAATCCTAATGGTTCTATTTTTCCATAATCTCTTACATATTCGTCTTTGTCTAGATATTCTCTATCTATAACCAATCCATCTTTTGTGGTATATTCTGTTTCTTCAGCTGCTGAATCTTGATCAGTATCGATACCTATAGCTTCCCAAGTTGAAGGTCCAACTATGCCATCTGGATTTAATCCGTGTTTTGATTGAAATTTCATTACAGCTAATTTAGTTCCGCCACCAAATATGCCGTCTGCAGATAATTCAAGTGCTTCTTGTAATTTTTTAACTTCTGGACCTCTAGATCCTTGTTTTAATAACATATTTACCTTTTTTAAATAAATATGTTGAAAGAACAATAACTATATAGAAATTAAATCTTTTGAGTAATCTTTAATTTGGTTAATTGTTACTTTGATATTTCCTAGCTCAAATGTTCCAATATCTCCACTATCTGCTATGATATCATTTAAATTAGATATATATTGAAAATCTTGTTGAGTAAATGTAGTTCCATCGATTTCAACTATAATATCTTCTCCGTCATTAAACCAGTCTTTAACTTGATCTAAATTAATATTTGTATTTCGTATAATTAATTTTTTCTTATAGACCGGAGATAATATCGGATGTCCATTTTCATCATTTCGTATCCAACTTCCCCATTTCTTTAAATAATGTTTTCTAGCTTTCTGTTCAAATATTTGAAATTGATCGTCATTCTTTCCTATATCTCCGCCAGCTTTATCATTCCATCGATGTCCTCTGCAGGTTAAATGATATACTAATGCGTCTCTAGATTGTATTAATTCATATCCATTTAGAATCCATCTCTGAAATATATCAGAGTCTTCATATGGAAAAGGAGCAAAGCCATGATCATGTCCTCCTATTGCTAGATAGTCTTCTTTGTATAATAACCATGGAGCAAACATTCCTTTTGTTGCAACGTCTTTTGACTCAATCATTTTATCTTTTGCAAATTCATAAAAATCATCTATTTTCAATGAATCGAAGTCTTGTCCAAAATCTGCTATTATTTTTTCTTTACCTGCAGGATGTAATGGAGGCTCAACTCTTGTAGCACAAACAACAGTACCAGGCTGTAAATATTTTAATAAATTTTCAATATAATTTGGAGCAATATACATATCAGCATGTAATATTCCTACTATATCATTTGATGCAGATTCTATTCCTTTATCATATAATATTGTATGACCAATCCTTTTTTCTTCTCTCCAAAATTTTAAATTATCATCATTTAAAGACTCTAACCATTCAATAGTTCCATCGTCTGAACCATCATCAATTAAAATTAATTCTATATCCTTATAATGTTTTCGAACACTTTCATATGCATTCTTTAAGTGTCTTAAATTATTATATCCTGGTATAACTAAACTTATTTTCATGTTATATCTTTCTTTGTATTGTAAATGCCCATATTACGTTTGGCGAAGCTATATTATAATAAGAATAATATTTTGGATCGTTTATTGAAGAATCCATTTCTTCCCATTTGTTAAAATCTTCTGATAGGTAAAATTTTTCATCTGATATATAATATCCATTAGTAGTTAGTTCTGATTTTATTATGTTTTGACGTCTCCAATCATATGATCTAAGAAAAGGCTCACCAGAATCTTCATAATTCATATATGGTCCAGCTGGTAATGTTATTATTAATTTTGAGTCTTTATCTTTTAATAATTTACAAGCTGTATTAATACCTAATAAATCATGATTCCATTTGCATGTGTCATCTTTTGCTAAACCATTAGCCATTCTATCTCCAGCAAACCAAAAACCAAAATGTTCAAATACTGAAATTGATATTATATAGTCATATTTAATACTTTGTCTTATTTCTATAAAATCTGATTTTATATGTTTCCAATTGGTATTTTCTTGGATCCAACAACCAGGAGGCGATTCTAGAATATCTGTAGTAGTTACGTTTTTAAACTCTAAATCATGTACCGCTTCACTTATTCCTTCAAACCCACCTAATCGTTCGCCTATTAATAAAACAGTTTTTTTATTATCAATTAACTGATTTTTAAAATATGGAACTTCTACTATTTTACTACCTTTTAACATATCTATTGTAATCCTTTTATCATCCCATAATCATCAAATGCCGGCAATGATTTCCATTTGCCAATCCATTTATGTCTATTTTCATATTCAGCTTGTTGTTGTCTTAATGAACTTTTTCCATTATTTTCTTCTAATCGATGACTTCCACGTGCACCAAAATGCCATACAAGACTTTTACTTGTTAAAACAAATTCAAATCCTTTTTGTAACATACGTAAAAACAAATCCATATCATCCCAACTTGATGGAGCAAATAATGGATCATTTCCTCCTATTTCATCCCAATCACATTTTCTAATTAATCCAGAAACTCCTTCACCTTTTGGTATTTCAAATGTATTAGATTTAGTAAATTCAATAGCCCATCCATCAAATAATCTACTATCAAAATCATCATGATATGCTCCAAATGCTTCTATAGGAACTATAACAGTTCCAGGCCTAGATGCTGGATTATTAAACATATTAGGCTCTACTCGATGTGAATTAACCCACATTTTTTTTGTTGGATATGAATCAAAGACATCCATTAAGGACTTATCCCAATCTTTTGTCACATAAAAATCAGAATGTAAAAACATTATAAATTCTGTTTTAACTAGATTTGCACAAAAGTTCATTCCGCCACCAATACCTAGCGGTATATCATTTTTATCAATATAATATTCTAAGTCATATTTGCTACTATTTTCTTTTAACCATTCATCTGTTCCGTCTGTGCAATTTTCTGCGTGAATTATAAATGGTGCATCATTATAATAACTATTTTTTCTTACTGAGTCTATAGCTATTTTAAGATATTCTAAGTTATTATATGTACTAATGCAAAATGTTATATGTTTCTCCATATGTTCGTAAGTCTTTATAAAGTTTAAAGTATTTTGAATTAGAAAAGTATTGATACATTCCTGCTTCTGCTTTTTTACAAAATTCACTAACGCCAATATCAATTTTATTTTGTTCAAATGTTTGTGAATTTAAATGACAAATAGTATGATTATCTGATACAATAGTATTTAAGTTGTTTTCTTCTGTTATACAACCTGTATAAAAATCTAATCCCCATCCGTATATTAATTCCATTGGATATGATTTAATTTTTTCTAATACATCTCTATGTATTAAAGGACATTGAAAGTCAATCCATTTTACTTTTCTTAAACCACTTCCCCAATTCCACATTTGTTTCCAATGACATTGACTCATAGATGCATTTACTACAGACGGAGAATATACAGCTGCATTAGATTCTTTTGCTTCTTTTAACGAAGTAGTTAAAAAAGAAGGTCCATGAAATATTAAATCATTATTTAAAAAATATAAATAATCATGATCTGTTGATAAAAAATAATCTAAAACAATATTAAATCCTCCGCCAAAAAACGTATTTTCGGGTAATTTATGGGTTGTAGACTTTGCTAATGATTCTTTTGATCCGTTGTCGACGACCATTAGTTCGCACTCAGAAAATAATGGATCTTTTTTTAATTGATTAACAAGATTATCTGTTAAATCTGGTAAATTATGATTAAGTGTTGCTATTAACATTAAAAACCTTTCATATTACTTTCTTTTGGAATTCATATTTTAATATTTTTTAGGAGCATTCCAATTGGATTGTAAAATAATTCCAAAATAATTTTCCTTTAATTGATTTACTGTTATATTTTGTTGTTTATCTTGTATATACTGTCCTTCATAATGATATACTTTAAATAATGGTTCTAATGGATATATAGGAAAATTCATTGATAATAATGATTCTCCATACCAACAAAATTCAGACGCACAATATTTAATAAGATCATCAAATGTTATATTATTAGGTTCTATATAAGTAGTATCTAAATTTTTCCAAACCTTCTTTGACCATATAACTGGAGAAGGTCCGAAGTCATAATGTACTCCTTTTCGATTAAAAATATCCATTACAGTTTGTCGATCTTTTATAAATCCGTCTTTTGGATTAAAATTTAAATTATTTATTGACCACTCGAATAAAGATTTTTGTTGATGACAAACTGTATATGGAATGTCATTAGTAAAAATAAAATCACTTTCTTTAAAATCTTTAATAAATAAAGAATCTGAATCTAGACATAAATAATTTTTACATTCATTTAGTCTCCAAAAATTAGACTTAATTACTTGTTGTGATAAATATCCAGGCAATATACTTTGATATATAGACTCATCTTCAATCAAGTTTACATATGATGTATCAATTTTATTCTTAAATATATTAATATCACTTGAAGGAACACTTACATATGTTGGTATATTATCAATATTATGTTTTTTTATTGATTCTATTAACAAATGAAGTCGATCTACATCATTTACAAACGATTTACAATATAATACTATATTATTCAATACCTAGTTCTTTTAATTCTAATTCCGAAAGATCATTAATATGTCTTAGTCTCGCTCCGTAATTATTAGCCCATTTAACACTTTGTTCCCAACATGGACCATATACATGAGGAGCTTCTGGTGCTGAACCATTTCCGTTAAATGCTGGTGTTGTCAACCCTCGTTCAGATTCCCATTTTCTAGCACGCTCAGAAAAATATGGATGATAACCTTTTCCTGGGTCTGCTCCAGCAATTATTATGTCTCTAATATTTTCATATTTTAATAACCACATAGTAGCTGTTTGAGTAGTAGTATGAGGCCATTCAGGTAGTGTAGCTACATCGTCTGCAATCTGTAATCCAGTTCTTTTCTGTTCTTCTGGTCTAGAATTATCTCCTGGGTGTAATTCGTATACTTGAAAATTTATATGATCAAATCTACCAGGAAAAAATTCTGCTAATCTATGAAAATGAAAATCTCCATTATTATTATTAAATCTAGGATTCTGTAAAGTATGAACATATGAAGGACAAATTATAGTTTTAATTTCTTTAAAGTCATCATCAGACATTAATTCCATTGGTTCTAAGTCATTATGAAATGACCATTTTGGACAAGAGTGCATCCATGACGCGTTATTAATAGTAGCTACATCATATTTATCTGATTGTTTTAAAAATCTAGCACTTGGTCCTTTAGCTAATATTATTGCAGGTTTTTTCATAAGCCTATTCTCAATGCTTCAACAGAGCCGTCTTTTCTAATAATTTCATCATTAATACTAGGACATTCTGCGCCACATGCATGAATCAAATCATAAAATAATATTAATGTTAATACTTCTACAGTATGAAAATATTTACAATCCAAATTAACTTCATTAGCTTTTGGTGGCTTAACTCTACTTGGTTGTCCTGATATTAATGCTGATTTATATCCATGTTTTTCAGCCCAATGTAAACACGTAATTACATTTTTCGAGCCTCCAGAACATGAAAGTCCTAAAATCATAGCATTTTTACTCATTTTGCCAGTTTTTCTTTGTAAATCTAACCAAGATATAAATAAATTATTCCATCCATAGTCATTGGCTACGCTAGTAATTAAACATTGGCTATCCATACTGGATATATTTTTTTTGATTCCTGCTTTAGCAAATAGTCTAGTACAATCATCAGCCGCATGATTTCCTACAGCCCATAAACCGCCATTTGCTACTATATAGATATCACTACTATTTTTAAAATCTTTTTGAAATTTTTTCCATTCTTCTGATTCTAATGTTTTATCATATTTTTCTTCTATATTTTCAAAATCTATATTTCTCATATATGTCCTATCTTTATTTAGATTATAATAATTTTTTATGATATATCAAACCATTCTATAATATATTCTTTTATATCACTATATTCAACTTCTTCTAAAAACATATCTCCTGGTCCTTTTGTTAATACACAATTTAATTTATTACTAATATTTTTTTTGTCTTTTTTTAGAGCAATAATTAATTGTTCTATGTTAATATCAGATAATTCAATATCATGATATATACTATTCAACGTTGTTTGTATTCTCTTAAATAATTCATATGTTATATATCTTTTTTTATATGAAATAAAATTAGCTATATCCATTCCAATTGATACTGCAATTCCATGTGCAATTTTATTATTTGTAACTGATTCAATTGCATGTCCAAAAGTGTGGCCGTAATTTAATATTAATCGTTCTTTTTTATCAAATTCATCTATTTCTACATATGTTCGTTTAATATCTAAACATCTTGTAGTTAACTTTTTTAAGTCATGCTGATTTTTTAAAAAGAAATTATAATCAGCGTTACTAGATACTAAAAAGAAATGTAACATTTCTCCTAATCCAGATTTAATATCTGTTTCTGATAAGGTATCTAAAAAATTATTACACACAATAATTTTAGAAGGAGGATAAAAATTTCCCAGCTGGTTTTTATATGTATTAAAATTAATTGATGTTTTGCCTCCAATACAACTATCTCCTTGTGCTAACAATGTAGTAGGATAGAATACCCAATTAACTCCTCGAAATAATATTGAAGAAATAAATCCTACGACATCTTGGGTAATTCCTCCGCCAACAGCTATTAACTTATTTTTTTTATTAAATCTTCCAATAATTGAATTTAATATTGTAGATATATTATTAAAATCCTTTGTTTGTTCTGTTACATTATATAATTGTATACATTCATATTTATCTAATTCAAATTTATATACCATAGTATCACATATAATAATATCTCCTTCATTATATATTCGATCGATTGATTCAATAAAATTATTACTAAAGTCTACCGTATAAGTTCCTGTTGATGAATTAATTTTAATCATTATATTTCTTTATAAAATTATTAAGTTGTTCTACTATATATGTACGTTCACTATTTGTAATTCCGTTATACATAGGTAAACATAGATTAGTATCAATTGCGATTTGTGCAGATTTAAATTTATCATTATGATTTAATGAGTTTATTTTAGTATTTATATTTTGATTACTACACATATAACTGTATATAGATGGTGGTAATTCAATATTAGCATCTTTTAGATAATTATATAATTTTTGTTTTAAATTTTTATTTACAAAAATAACATACTTATAATATGAATTCTTGCAAGAAGTATTTAATTTTTTAAAATTCTTATTAAATTGAATATTTTGATCATAATATTTAGCCAATTCACGTCTTTCAGAAATAATTCTATCTGCTTTATTAATATGTAATAATGCAATTGCTGCTGTTATTTCTGACATTTTATAATTATTTCCTATTTCAAATACTTCCCAATTATTAATATTTCTATCTAATCCTATTGATCGCATTCTTCTTAATCTAGAAGCCCATTTGGAATTATTTGTATTTATAAATCCTCCTTCACCGGAAGTAAGTACTTTAGAATGATGAAATGAAAATGTAGATATATCGCCAATTGAGCCAGCTTTATTATTGTTAATAATAGATCCATGTGCGCATGCTGCATCTTCAATTAAAATAATATTATGATCAGAACAATATTTTTTTATCTCAAAAATTTCGTCTGTAATATAACCTCCTACATGTACTAATATTATAACTTTAGTATCAAGTGTTATTTTTTCTTTTATACTTTTTAAACTTAATGATAATGTATTTTGATCAATGTCAGCATATATTATTTTTCCACCTGCATTATGTACTGATAATGGAGTTGCAAAAAATGTATATGTTGGAACAATAACTGATTTATTTGTTACATCTAGGACACGCAATGCTAATTCTAATGCTGTTGTACAACTATTAACTGCAATTGCTTCTTTAGTTCCTACATAATTAGCCCATTTAGATTCTACAAGATTTATATACTTTCCTCCGTCAGTAAGATAACCTGATTTTAATATATCAGTGATTTGATTATTTACAAATTTAATATCTTCTGTAGAATATGGTAATATATATTTTTTAATTTTCATTAATTATTACTTCTGCTAATTTAAAGTCAATTAAATTATCTATATCTAAACATTCAGCTGGATCTACGTTATATGTAATATGATTTTTTGTTACACGACTTTTTTCTTGTTTAAATGAACGTACATTAAATATATAAAATCCAGCTTCACAATATATTGGTTCTTCAAATTGAGTGCCTTTTAATACTAACGGATTATGTGAAACAGGCTGATTATTATACCAAAATCTATTTTCAATAGGATATAATGATAATACTGAAGAGTGATTTGTATCTAACATTAATTGTATAGCACTTTCAATAGTATTAGATTTTAAAAATGGTTGTGTCACAAATATTTGAACAAATATATCAGAATCATTAACTTTAATATTATCTATTTCAAAATTAATTAAGTCATGACCAGATATATTATTTTTATTTAAATCTATTGGTCTTTTTAATGTATTAAATTTATATTTTTTTGCAATTTTTAAAATTGTTTCATCTGATGAATCAATCCATATTTCGTCTATATTTGTTACAGTTTGTATTGTAGTAAATATATAATCATATAATGGTTTATTACCTAAGATTTTAGTATTTTTACCAGGTAATCTTTGATTATTTGTTTTTATAGGAATAACTGCTATTACTTTTGTCATAACGTTTCATAATATTCATTTTGTCGTTTTTGTCGTTCTATAGTTTTAGGATGATGAAATGCAAATTCTTCTTTTGCTGGAAGATGTGAGTATTTTTTCATTCCTTCTATTCGCTCATGCACTTTACCTTTCCATTCTATCATAGGAGATCTTTTATATATTCTGCCTTGATAATCTGGCCAATTGACCCATCCCTCTTCATTTACTTGCCATCTCCATTTATTGATATGATCTTGTGTCAATCCTTCAACTGTGTTTATTCTTGGAACATATATCAATTCTGTTTCTGGATTTAAATTTATAATTTGTTTGATATTTTGTATTAGTATTGATGATGGAAGTTCGTCGGCATCTATATTAAAAATCCAATCACAATCGTCAAACAAATGATATCCTAAGTTTTTAAATGATGAAAAGTCATTGTCTAAGTTACTATATATTACTCGGAAAGATTCATTATCAGGAACTAAAAATTGATTACATAATGAATCAACTTCTTCCGTTACGTTACTTTCATCTAATAAAACACCAATACAGTCATTTTTTTCTATATTAGTTCGTAACAATATTAATAGTTTTTTTAACTCTTCATATTCATTACATGCTGTTATAAAGTATCCTATTTTCATGCTTTTTGTAATTTAGGTAATTTTAACTTAGGCAAATCAACAGTTTTAAGATTTGGTTTATTAAGCTGCGGCAATTTTAATTGTTGCATACTTGGACCTTCTACTACTCTACTTTCAATTAAATCTATTAATTTTGTATAACTAGGAGCAATTGCATCTTTTACAAAGTTTTTCAAAACAAATTTCTTTTGTTCTCTAGCTCCAGGAATAAATTTATTGTAATGTTTATGTACTTCTTTTAATGCTTTTTTTGAATATGCATAATCAGGAGTAAACCATTTAGATCCTTCTATAATCCATTGATTTCTAGCTGATGGATGCACTTCTGTTAATCCTCCTGCTAATGCCACTATATGCTCCTTTTTTAAGAAATCTGATTGACCTGAATAATGTGGTGCTATAATAGGTTTTCCTGTAGATGCAAATTCTAGTAAAGGCCTTCCAAATCCTTCACCTTTAGTGTATGAAACCATTGCCTTAACTTTGGAATGATTATATAATGAATTCATTTCATTGTCAGACAAATCTCCATGTAGTAAATATATATTTGGAAGTTTAGCAGTTTTAGGAAATAAATCTCTAATTTCATTGATATATTTTTCCATTTTAGTTCTGTCTGTAACAGAATATGTAGCCGAACTAGTTTTTAATATTAAACCCGGTGCTTTGTCTTTGTTTTTAAATGTTTCTATAAAATTATGAATCAATCCACTAATATTTTTTCTATCTTCTCCTAATGATCCTTGTAACCAATGACCAACAAACAAATAACAAAATTGTTCATGTATTACAGATAAATCTATAGATTCTTGTTTATTATCTTTGCTATACACATCCTTATTGAAATATTCTGATATAACATGTATTTCGGGTGTTATTGCAATATTATGTTTCTCTGCAGTTTTTGTTAGTACTGATTTAGTAAAATTAGATGGAACTACAATTACTTGCATTCTATTAATAGCTTCAATCCATTCTTTAGAACATATATCTCCTTCCGTAACTGCAGTTATACCAATATTAAATTTACCAACAGGTTGAAATTCATTTGGAATTGTTATTTGTACCCATATATCTGGTTGCTCTTGTAAAGGTAATGGAACTACTCTAGTTCTCATATGATCAGTCAATGGAAATGTTAATGGAGTACTTCCCCATGGCATTGATAGTAACTTTATATCCCAATCATTACCACGTTGTTCTATTATGTTGTCTATTACTTCTCTTGCGTGATGCCCATAACCTGATTGAGTTGCTAATGGACTTGATATTACACATTTTCTCATACTATTCCCATTTCTTTATATTGTTTATTTGTTATCTTTCTTAAAGTATATCTTGGTCTATCTGGCTTTGGATATTTAAATAAAAAATCTATCATTTCTATCATTTTATCGCCCATTTGTTTTGATGTTAATCCAGATGTTAAACAAAAATCTCTTCCTTCTTCGCCACATTCTTCTCTTTGATCCTTTGGCATATTCCACCAATATAACAATGCTTCGCCCACTTCTTCGAATTGTGCACGATCATCAAATATATATGGAGTTACTGGTGATCCTTGGCAAGATCTGTTTGATGGAAATACTGGTTTAACCCATTTTCCGTGAGTCTTAAACGTTCCTTTATGGTTTGAAGAAAATTTACCATCAAATTGAATCCAATTTCCATCTTTATCTTCAAATCTACACTGATCTTGCAATCCACCAGTTACATTGTTAACAATTGGAGTACATGACAATAATGCTTCTGTACAACTTAGTCCCCATCCTTCATTTGATGCTATGTTAACTACAACATCAGATATGTTATACATCGCATTTAGTTCTTGTATTGATAATTTTTTCTCTGAAAATATAACTTTACATTCTGGAGCTACATTTTTCCAAACCGCTCTAATATCAGTACCATTTGCATCTGATGCTTGAGTGTGCATTAACAATGCTACTCTATCTTTTTTGTCTTTTGGCAACATGTTTCTAAAATGCTGAAATGCTAATACTACGTCTCCTGGTTGCTTTCTTCTTATATTTCTATTATTCCAAAATACCACAAAATCAACATCATTTTTAATTTTGATATCAGTATGAAATCTTTGATATAATTCATCTGTTTCCAATATTGGTTTATATACATTATGATTTAATCCATGGGGAACATATCCAGTAACTACTTCATCCCAACCTAACTCTGGATCTACTTTGCTATCTTCTGAATCATAATCATATACCCCATAATCGTTCTGTAACAACACTTCTCGATGTATATTATCAGATTGTTTAGAAATTCCCATTATTAGGTCACAGCTCGCATAAAAGGGTGAATTCCACATTGGATATGGAAGATCGTCCCAAATTGAATAATATATAATTGGAATTTTAAATGTTGTTTTTATTTCATGCTCTATTGCATACAGCCATTCCCAATATCTAGGATCTGTAAAATGAAATATAGCATCTGGCTTTTCTTGATGCAGAACAGCAAATAATAAATTTCTATCTCCATATCCATTAGACGGAATAATTTTTACAACTGCATCCTCTATTCCTGATTCTTTTGCTACATCTTTAGATACATCAAACATCTTTCCAGCATCTGGATGATTCATCGCTGCACCTATTTGTACCCAATCATATTGACGTACTGTATTTAAAACTATTTCTTTTGATATTGTTCCTATACCTGATGGTAATCTCAAATCATCAGCTAATAGCAATATTTTTTTCTTTTTTTGTTTGTTTGGATCTATTTTTTGTAATTTAGGTAACTCCATTTACTTCCTTATTTATAACTTATTTAATATAAATATCAACCTAGTACAACAACTGGTTTATTTAATTTTTTAACTTTACTATATGCTGTTTGTAACTGCGGATTCATATTATTTTCATTGTTTAATATCATTAAATAATCACAATTTTCTGCTAACAATCTCATTCTATGAAGCAGTTGCGAAAAATGATATTTTTTTCCATAATATGATTCTGGTAACGCTGAATATAAATTATATCCTGTATATGATGCATTATATTCTTCATATTTTATTCCAAACTCTAATGCAAATTTACGAACCATATAATTTGCTCCTTCACTACCACCGGCTCCAATTAATATTAAATCTTGTTTAAATTTATTTTTTAAATCATTTAAAACTTGTTGTACTTTTCTTTTATTTTGCCAATCTTTATTTCCAATAACGGCAACTTTAGTCATTTAATAATTCTTTTGTAGATTGATTTCCTGACCCGATATGAGATAACATCATTTTTAATGCTTCTAATTTATCTTGTGCATCTGCAAATTGAGCTACAATATTATCCATTTCTTCTGTGTGTTGTGGATGTTCTCCAATACCAACAGAATTATTTAAATATATATTCAATCTAGCTACTGCATCTGCTTTGTCTGCACGATATTTTGAATATAATGCGTCTAATAATAATCCATCCATATATGTTCCTTTTTTTATTTATTATATTAAAATTTATTCACGAATCCTATTTTCTTTAGGACAATTTTCATAATCCATTTTAAATGGACACCATTTGCAATGTTTTGCACCTTTACCAGCAATGGCTAAATAATTTTTTTCTTTTTGCTTATTTCCATCTTTGTCAAAACAATATTCAATAAATGTATCAATACTTCGTTGTATTTTTTTTCTTGTAACTGAACCAGAAGCTGGATTTAGTAGTTGTATCCTTTTTTGTGGAAACATTGATTCTTCTAATAGTTTTCGTTTAACTATGAAGAATTCAATATCAATATTATCAATTGGTATTCCAAATTGATCTGAAAAATATTTTTTATATGCAACTAGTTGAGCAGCTTTTAATTTGTCTGCTTTTTGATATTTATTCCAGCCCATTCTACTAGTTTTAATATCTAGAATCTTTATTTTATTTTGAACGGTATCTCTAACTACTATATCTATAAATCCGTACCAGTATACATTTTTATTGCTAGGAGAAGCAGGGACTCCTAATTCTACTTCTATTCCAACAAGCTCTTGATTCTTTGTTGAAAAATATTGAGCTCTTCTTTTTGTAAACCATTCTAGTATTTGTACACCATCTTCTAAATGTTCTGCTAACTCAGTTGGAGTAGAAAAATGTTCGCCATTATTTGCCTTGACGCCTTTTTGATATTCCATCTTTAAACATGTTAATAACATATCACGAAGATCAATATTATTAGCTGCTTTAACAGAGTCAGTATACATCACAGTTAAATATTCTTGCAATGTTTCATGAAATGCTGTTCCAAAACATGTTGCTATACTATGAGTAAATGGAGCTAATTTGTCAATATAAGAAAGCTTCCATTGTCTAGGACACTTTTCAAACATAGACCATTGTGAATAAGATATCTTTGCGGGAACTTTAGATACATCATTTAATGATAGTTTGTATACTGGATTTATGTAACCACTTTTCATATTATGGGTATACTATAAGATCTTGTTTACATTCTAATATAAGATCGTCTTTTATTTCAGAAATTTTATCATAAAACTTATCAACAGCTTCATCATATGCATATTCATCTTCATTATCTTCGAAATCATCTTCATCCGGATATTCTGGCAAATTGTCATCTTCCATTATAAATTCAGATCCGTTTTGATTAGCATATCCTCCTGAAACATGTAAATATGCCTCATCTTCACTTCTAGCTTCCATTTCAAATTCTCCTCGCTTTATAAACCAATCTGCAATTTCATGAAATAATTCTTCTGGTGGATACCATGCTGAATCAAATGTCAAATCAATTATATCATCATCTATTTGCCAATCGTGTACAAAACACCATTTAGCGCCTACGTTTTCAGTCATCCAATCTCTAGTTAAATTGTCTTTTGGATAATCTTTATATAATAGTCCATATAAATTGTCAGCTAATAAATCACTTTTTTTCTGCCAATCTGCTTCTTCTACTTCTGGTGTAAATAATTTATCTGTAAAATTTTTTATAAGTTCTTTTGAAGCTTCTATACTCACAACTGTATATACGTTATTTGCCATAATTTTTTTATTATATTATAAGAAATTATTCGGATTGATCCAAATGTTCTGTGAGATATATATCTATTAGATCTTTTGTCTTTTTTAGATCTTCTTCGAATTGACCTTTTTTTCTACATCTAACAATTCTTTTAACAACATCAAATTCATATGAATTTAAATCCCATTCTTCACAAAATTTATATAAACTAGATTTACCAACATAATGATATTGTGTATTTACTGATTCTGTGTTATCTGATTCAAATTTCATTTCTTTCCTTTCAGCATTGTTTTTATTTCTTTTTCTGTATATCCATATAATGATAACAAAGAGCTGCAACTATCTTTTGGCATTAACTCGACATATTCAATGGCCTCTGATTTACTTATCAGATAGTGGTCTGCAATTTGTGAAACTAACTGTTTGTCATACTTATCTTCCTTTTTTCCTTTTATGTACTTAGCAAAGGTTCTCTGGGCAGGTAGAAGGCCGTGATAGAGACGATAAGTATCCTTATGGGATAGTAACCCTATTGTGTATTTCTGTAACTGATTGATTATTTCAATTAGTTCCATTCTCATTGATAACCATCTATTAACTAAATAAGGAGAAAACTTTTTATGGTCAATATCTGTATATTCAGACCAAGCTTTTTTCTTATGAGTCATTCCATCAATAAAATCGAAAATAGTTGCAGGTTTCTTTGTCATAATTTATATTTTTGTTTATACTTTTCTATATAATGTTCTCCTATAGCTAATTCCAAGAAAATTGAATTTTCTGGCACTCCAGGAAGTTTCTTTTCGTTGACATAATCAACATTCTTATTTTTGTAAACTTTCATTTTAGTTTTAGCATTTGATCTATTTGAAGTTTTGAATACTAAAACTACTGGTTCTTTTGGATATGGAGCTCCCATTACTTACTAGGTGTTACTGGTCTAAACTCGTCTGGAACATGTCCGCAATCATCACATCTGAATACTGGGATTGGAACTACTGTGTCTTTGTCTGCACCAGTTACGAATCTAGATACTTTGTTAATACTCATTACTTGTCTAAAATACATTCCGCCACATTCTGTACAAATCATTGGTTTTAGATCTGCAGGATTGATATTTGGTTGATTTGGATTCATCATAATTCATTCATTAATTTAACAAACATTGCCATTATATTAATTTCTTTATCAACTACATGCGAGTCAGTATATTGTGATTCTGCAATTATCAATATACATGAAGCTATTGAGCCGGTTGCAAATTCATCTAAATTTTCATAAAGATAAGTATAAAGAGGTGTAAAGTCTTTTACTTTTGAATCAGCAATAATTTGTCTTATACTTTTAAAAGTTTCTTTTTTATCTTTTGGATCTTTTAATAGTTCAAGTAATTTAGTCATATAATTAGCTTGTACAACACTATTTTTATCCAATGTTAATTTACCTTTCACAACATGACTTTGTGCTCCATTAATAGCTCTACGAATATCTGGATATGAAGAATTAATAATAGCTGCAACATCTTTAATGTCATATTCAACTTGTTTTTCTTCTAATACCGTTACTAATCGTTGAGCTACATCTTTTTTTGAAGGAGGTGTTATGCCAAACGTTTGACATCTTGATTGTATTGGATCTATAATTTTTTCAACATAGTTACATGTTAATATAAATCTAGTAGTCTTGCTATATGTTTCCATTAAGTTTCTTAACGCAGCTTGTGCATTAGGAGTTAAATAGTCAGCTTCATCTAGTATAACAATTTTCCATCTTTTAAATCCTACTGTAGATGCATATCTTTTTATTTTATCTCTTACTGCGTCTACTGAGTTTTCGTCAGATGCATTTATATACATTAAATCTGCATCTACATTATTTGCTATAATCTTTGCTAATGTAGTCTTACCAGTTCCTGCTTGACCATAAAATAGCAAATGTGGAACATCTCCATTTTCAATGAATATTTTAACTTTGTCAATGATATGCTCATTTCCAATATATCCATCTAATGTGTCGGGTCTAAATGCTTCTACCCAAAGTGTATTTTCTGTTACTCCAAACATAATTTATTGTTTTCCCGTTGAACCAAATCCTCCAGAACCTCTCGTAGTGTCAGCTAATGCTAATACTGGATTCCATTTTATTTGTTCAACTTTATTTAATACTAATTGTCCTATTCGTTCACCTTTTTCTATTTCAACTTTAGCTAATCCATGATTAATTAAAATTACTCCAATTTCTCCTCGATAATCTGCATCAATAGTTCCAGGACTATTTAAAACCGTTATTTGTTTTTTATATGCTAATCCACTTCTTGGCCTCACTTGTATTTCATAACCTACTGGTATTTCTACATATAATCCAGTTTTAATTAAAGTACTCAATCCAGGTCCTATTATTGCTCCATGAGTTGATCTAACATCACATCCAGCACTACCTATAGTTTCATAACTAGGAAGATCATTATCTGATTTATTTATTACTCGTACTTCCATATTAATTTTGTAATTGAACTAACCAATAATTTGAATCAAAGTCTGTACCTGTAAAATCTACTCTAGCTAATCCATTAGATGATATATGCATAGTACCTTTATCACCTTTATTTGCAGTTAATACTTCTTTTAGTTTATCTGCAGAAAAGCATATTGGTTCCATTGCATCCGATCCGCCATCCATTTCAAATGTAACATTATCAGAATTAATTGTTGTATAATTAATAATAAATTTAATTTTACCATTTTGTACTTGAACTGCAAAATTCTTTGCATCAGGCAATGCATTCTTTGCTTTTATAAATTTATTAACAAATAATTCGTCAATATCAAATGTAACATTATACTCTGGCTCTGCATTAATTGCTGGAACAGCTGGTATAACAGAAGTATCAGCTAACATAAATGTCATTGTTGTGCTGCCTTCTTTAATTTTCATTGCATAATTTTTGCCTTGTGCGTCTTGAACATCGATATCGATATTTTCTCCAACAGCCGATAACATCTTTGTTAATGCACCTGTATGATTGATACCTAATTCTCCTGACATAAATGGATCTGTTTTCCATTTAACTTTACCTACTACGGTTTGATCTACATCTATTAATTCACAATTAACAGATTGTCCATTTGCTTTAACAGTTACTGCTTCACAGTTGCCTGCTAAATAGTATCTATTAATAAATGATTGTAACTTACTTTTTTCCATTGTTCTACCTTTTAAAATTTAAAAAATTTATTGAATTGATTTGCATCAGTAGTTGATATACTATCACCACCAAACTTTTTATATGTTTTCTTATATGTTGCATAAACTTTCATTGCACTGTCTGGATCATCAAACATATCGTGTAATGATAATATGACGTCATATAAGTCTTTTGGAATTGCTGTTTCTAACAACTCAACATGATTATTTACTAGTTTGCTAACATCTTTTGCTATATCAACATATAGATGCGTATTATGTATAACCATTCTAGGCATACCCTCTTGGCTATATCTATCTAAGCCTTTATCTGTTTTACCACCTAAATAATCATATGTAAAATCTTTACATGCAGGACAATCTAAACTACATGGAACGTGTCTTGAAGTATCAATTCCAACTGTTTTATTAGCTCTATTTGCATGAGATTTTCTTCTATATTCATTGTTCTTTGGAAAATATAATTCTGTAAATGTTTGAGTCTTATAATTTCCAGAATGAAGATATGTTCCAAATACCGGATATTGTCCTGGTGAGCTAGAATCCGTTGAAAATAATACTCTATTATTAGTTAATTTATTAATTAGTTTTTGCAATGTTGCTAATATAAAAAAATCTGATATTTTTGATATACCTAATAAATGTATATATTTAACATGTTCTTTTTCAAATTCTCTTTCTTGTAACATTAATGCTATAACATACATAAAGTCGACTAATTTTTTAGGACCTCCAATACACCACCCGTTAAATGCAAAGTCTTTAAATTTATGATACCATTCTGCATATTCTTCTGTATATGTTCCTTGTATAACATTTAAAAAATCTGTCTTGCCTGTTTGTTTAGATTCAAACCATTTAAAATTATCAAAACTAATATCCATTGATTCTGCGAATCTATTTTCATATTTAGCTCTGGGAGGAATATCTAAATTTGCAGCTACATCTGAATTATGTTCTAACCACTCAAATATTCTTTCACGAATAGTGCTATCCCATTTTAAAGCTCCGGTTGCTATTTGGAATCCTCCTGAATCTCCAAATACTAATACCTCATCGTCTAGTCCCAGTTGATCACGAAAATCCATCTTTTTAAAATGATGTCCTGCAGTTATAAGAAAGTATGGATGTCTCCATTCTTCAGGATACTCTTTAGAAAAGAATCTACAAGTAGTTCCATCTTGAAATTTCATATTCTTCTTGAAAGCAGATACCATACTACCAGCAGATAATGATGGGTAATATATAAAGTTCTTATCCATTAATCAATTACTTCCCATGATGAATCTCCCAATTGATCAAATTTTGAGAATATAAATGTTACTATTTCTGCAGTTTGCTTATCTAAGTGTCCTTTTTCATCTAGTTGTTTTGCTAGAGTTTGAAAAGGAGTCTCTATGGTCATTCTTATTTCTTCTAACCCTTGTCTATTTATTTTCATTTTTCTTCCTCTTTTTTATTTAATAAACTTTTACAATATTCAGCTTCGTGCCAAATATTAATTTCTTGATTAATTCCATTTGCTACAATATATCCTTCCATTTGTCTGCCTAAATCAGATATATCTACTATTTCATTATGTCTATTAGGAAACAACATAATATCACTGAATGTATTCAATGCAGATCGTACATCAAATGGTTTATACATTCTTTCTTCGTCTATAAATTCTGGAAATGATCTAAATTTAGGATATACAATATCTGCTCCAAATGCAGTAGCTTCAATAACAGTCCATGATACATAATCTTGTAATGCAGAATTGAATTGTATACTACATGTAGCTAATTCTGTATAATATTCTTCTTTTGTTAATCCTTCTAATAATATAAATCTAGGTTCTTCTTTTGCTAATGATCTTAATTTATCAATAACGCCTGGTAACATTGATCTAAACTCTTTACCTGATGTAGTTACGTGCCATTCCCAATCTGTATGTTGTTGTAAAAATTCTTTTGCTACTTCCATCATAAAAAATGGATTTTTTTCTTTATCTAATCTACTAGAATAAACAACAAATGGTTTTCTTTGTGCTCCTGGATCATAGCTTGGTAATTTATCTAATGTCTTTTGCTTATGAATTGGCAATGAAACAACATGTATTGGTGCTTCAAATCCAGCTGCTCTTAATTGTTCTTTATGAATACTAGATCCTACAAATATACCAGACATTCTTTTATCTAAACCCAATTCAAAACCTCTCATCCATGTTCTCATTGGATATGTAAAATCATATTCATCTACACTTTGAGCATGGAGCATTGCATATATTTCTAATTTAATACCATATAAATCTGCAGCATATAAAATAGATCCAATACCAGGATGCCAATAGTCTTGTAAAAATATAACATCTCCATCTCTAACTTCATCACGATTCATCATATCTAAAAAGTTGCTACATTGACTCATAGCAAATTTACCTCTACCTACTGCGTCTAATACAGCTCCAATTTTAATTTGTTGATCTGGATCAAAATCTCCTTCTACATCAATAAATTCTAATTTACCAGAATCAACATAAGGTTGAAATGTTGCTGGCATCCATTCTTTTGATAATTGATATGTATATCTAGCCTTTAACGGCTCTAATCCAAAATAAAATACTTTCTTCATGTTAATAACCTAATTCTACTATTGCTCCATTCTCCCAATCTTCCCAAACTTCTACTTTATATAAATTACTATTTTGCTCCATAATCCAGGCACCAATATCTTCACAACTCATTCTACCAAATTCTAATATATTACCACCAAAATTAGTTCTTAATTGTTTTTTTAATTTTCTTTGCATTAAAATAAATTCTTCATCTCTATCTGTATGTGTTACTTTTGCATAACATCGAAATCCAAACATATGTCGATGTCTGTCAGACAAAAATCCAACTTCTGGAAATATTTCTTTAGCTTCTGGCCAACAATGAAATCCTTCCATACTAAATGATACTACTACTGAATACTTCATATTTCTTCGTCAAATTTATAGTTATCTGGTTGTATTTCCATCATATTACATTTTGTTACTTGATGAACTCTATACCAACCTGCATCGATTGATAATGTATCGGTATCTTTAAGCATTTCTAAATATGGATCTGAAATCCTATATATAATATGACATCTATTAAATAAATCTGGTTTAATTGTGTCTAACGTGTCTTTAGTAGCTTCTATAGTTACAGCACAATTTGATTCATCTAATATACGCCTTATACTTTCTAGATATTTTTCGTCTTTCATAGACTTTTTCATGAATTCAATTGTAAAATAATAATGAGGATATTCATTAAAATTTTCTACTTCTAAACCATAAGTTTTTTTAATATTATGATTTAAATCTCTTACAAAGAAAGTCATAAGATCTGAATAACGACCTTCAACTTCTCTACCTTTCCATTGATGCTTACCGTACATATTTTTTATTTATTATAATTAATTTTATTGAATTATCCAAATGAAAAGAATTTATTCATGTTGTTATTTTCAGGAAGTTTATCCCAATTCATTGATGCATAAAAATCATCTAACTTACCACGAATCTCTCTATCAAATATCTTATTTCTATCAATATATTCTTCCACAAATTCTGTTAACTGTTTAGGATCTTCATAACCTCTTAAAGCAATAGTATCAAATCCCATGGAGTTACTTTTAAGATATGCCCATTTAATCTTATCTCCATTTTGTATTTCTGCAAAGTTTTTTGCATGTTTATTTATACCTAAATGTTTAAGCATATCATTGTAATTAATTGCAGATTTAACATGAACTGGTGTTCCTGATTGATATCCAGACAATGTTTTTCTTCCTTTTGTATACTTTGTAATATTCTTAACGCCTGTATTTTTCATTACATCTAATATTGGAGAATCTTGTATTTTATTTTTAAAATCCATTATAAGATCAGTAGTATCATTTTTTGAACGTTGTTTTAATATATACCACAATGTTTCTTTCATTATAGTTTTAAACTCAGTAGGAAATGAAGATCTAACAACATCTAAACCTTTTATATCCATTTTATCTGTAGGTTTGCCTTCTTTAAAAATTACCCATTGAGCATATCTCTTTTTTGCTATCCATAAACCAGATTTTGCAACATATTCTTGTTTTATTTGCCATCTGTGATCGGAAGTATTATGAAAGTGAATTGCATATTGATCATACATTTTATTTACATAACTTTGTATTTCAGATGCTATCTCATTAGTTTTTTCAATCATAAATTTCTCATCAGACTCATCAAAATTTGGATATCGTTTTTCTATAAGCGGTAAACTAGAAACAAATGTTGAATCAGTATCCGTATAGAATGAAAATTCTGCTTTATTTCCATTTGCATTAATAAAATAATCTTTGCCAATTTCTTTTTTATAATATCCATTGATAACTTTTGCAGAAAATTTAATAACGCTTTGACCTGTTGCTGTGATAGCACCTGCATTGTCTAAATCATGAAATCTAAATGTCTTTAATCCTAATACTCCATAAAATGAATTCAATAATACTTTTTGCGTAAGTTGCATTGCATCATAAAATTTATATTTTTCACTACCTACTTCATGATTATCACGTTCATTTTTAAATTCAACTCGTTCATCAAACCATTTTTCTAATATCTTTGGAAGAAATCCTTTTTGTTTAGTTGAATATACAGCTCCATTTGAAGCAACGGTTGAATTTGTTTCTATTAACCAGTTTTTAAAGTCTTTAACTTCTATATTAGAGTTTCCATCTGATATTGTTACTGATATTGGATCTTTCTTTAGCAAAAGTTCTTGATTCCAATTTTTTGCTACTCCTACTTTAGTTTCTGGAGATATATTAAGACTCATAATTATTGATGGATATAAAGATGTTAAATCTAGATCATATATCCATTTATATAATCCTGGAATTGGAGGCATAACATATGCACCAGCTAATTTGTCTTGTTGTTCATCTTCTATAAATCTAAATTGTTTATTTGGAGCAACTAATCCGTTTCTTTTTAAATCTACAATAGCAGCACCATCTAGATATTTAGATGCATAATAAACATCTTCATATGGTACATGACCTTTATGGCATATAGTTCTTGCTAAATTAATTAGTTGTAATTTTTCATCTAACTCAAATACAAGATCAACATCCGTCATGTTATATTCTATAAACTTGTTGATATCTGTAACAAATAGATCATCTAAATCTCCATCATACTCAATTTTACCTTTTCCTAATTCAGTCTTACCTACTGTATCTAATCTATAATTAGGAAGTTCTGTATATGTAAAGTTTTTATATAATTTAATATAATCTAAACTTGACACTCCGTAAATTTTATAACGTTCACGATGTTTATTCCATTCTACAATTCCAGCTGGCGATAATTTATTTGCAGACTTTGGACCTAATACTTTTTTAATTCTATTAATAAGATATGGAATATCATATCCATCTGTATTCCATCCAGATATAACAGTAGGCTGTATTTCTGAAAAATAATTAATAAATTTGATTAATAAATTAGCTTCATTATCAAATACTTCAACTGTATAATTATCTCCATATATAATATCGTCTTGTAGTCTATTTTGTTTATCTAATACTAATACTCTTCTATCTTTGCCAACTTTATCATAATATGCAATTGAAGTTATTTCAGTTCTAACATCTTCTGGAGTTGAGTACCCATCTACATCTTTTGCTGTTTCAATATCAAAAAAGAAATCACTATGTCCTATAGAAACTAAATCAGATTCATAATATAAGTCTATTAATGTTCTAACTTCTTCATTTAAGTCCGATTCATATGCATCTGAATTGTCTTTATGATTACCGGGTGTTTTTGATAATTTAGTTCCATTTAATGCAATATATTCTCCTGATGGATCTGGAAGATACCCGTATGGTTTAAACTCATATGTTTGATGACCTAATTTGTCATCCCATACATGCATTGTGTTAGTTCTTTTATGGTATGCTATATTTTGATACATTTATTGTTTTTCTGCTTTTTTTATATTATACATTCCGTATATATTAATTGATATAATAACAAAACTTAATACTAAGTGACTAAAGTTATCAATAAAGAAATCATATACTATCCATCCGGTATCTCCTATAATCCATGCAATCATTGCATATATAGTTAATTGGCGAGCATTCATTATATAACCTAACAATACTAATGCAGTACTAATCCATCCTAATAATTCAATCATAATTATAATATAAGTAATTCTTTTTGTTTTTCCAATACTGGAAGAATAGCTAACTCTTTTGCCTTAGCTTCTACTACTATATCTAAATTATCAACATCATATGTATTAGGAGTATCTAAAATATAGTCAGCATGAGCTTGCTCTTTTATCTTTGAGAATTCTTTTTTGAACTTAGCAAATGTCGGCCATGTATCAATTTCTTCCCAACTAATACCATGTTTACTACATACTTCATTTAGGAACGATTTTTTCTCATTTCGTCTAGATTCAGAATAATGAGTGCATTGAGTAATACCATGTTTCTCCCACGTTTCACGAGCCATAAAGAATGCCTCACGTTCAGATAAATCGCCTGTACAGAAGGTGTGATGCCAATAGTCAAATGTAATAGGAATATCAATTTCACGGTGTATAAGCTCGTATAGATGCCTTACACTGTACATAGATGCCTTGTCGTCATTCTCTAGAACTAATCTAGATTTACAAGCATCAGAAAGTCGTTGCCATGACTTGATCCATCGCTTAGCAGTAGCTTCACGATCACCATATGCACCAGCTACATGTATATTGATCTTATTTTCAAATGATGGTGTATATCCCATTAGATCAAACATCTGCGAATGACGTTCTAATCCAATAATACTTTTTTCTACCACATCTTGTCTAGGCGAACCTAAGACGTGAAATGGTCCAGGATGGGTAGTGAGACGATGACCATGCTCTCTAGCATATTCTCCACATTCAAATAATTTTTGTGAAATTTTGTCATAGTCAGGGAGATCATGTAATTCATAATGATCATGCCATGGGAAGAGTTCTGATCCAACTCTGAATAATGTGATTCCATGTTCTTCATTCCATTTAAGATAAGTTAATAAATCAGTTGCATTATCTAATGCTTTATCACTGATAAGTTGTAAATTGTGTGGATACCAACTAGCTTTTCTAGCTGTCCTACTAGTAGTAACTCTACCACCGAGTTTTTTAGGTCTATTAGTTAATGTCGCATTGACACAGGCATAACCGTATCTAATCATATTTTTATTTTATAATAAGAAATAATTATCAATTATCCAAATTTATGAATATGATTGCAATAGTCTTAATACTTCATTTAGTGCTGAATGACGATGATTATCTTTTAAAGTAACAGCATGTACAAATTTTGAATCTTTTACTTTAGGAACATCATGTATAGCCGAGTCGTTGCCAAATTTTAAATCAATTTGTTGTGGATCGCCTGTTAATATCATAGTTGAATTTTTACCTAATCTACCTAATACCATTCCTAGTTGTTGTTTAGTTAGATTCTGAAATTCATCTATAATTACGCATGCATCTTCAAACGTTCGTCCTCTGAAATGTGATAATGATACTAATTCAATATTTTCATCATTTTCCATTTTTTCTAGTATACCTGGCTTATTATATACCTTTCTCATATTAGAACGAATAGGTACTAACCATGGTTCCATTTTTTCATTTAAAGACCCTGGTAAATATCCATTATCTTCATTTGATACAGTAGGTCTAGTTATAATAATTTGGTTGACATTTCTTTTAAAAAACATATCTAATGCTACTTGTACTGCTAATAATGTCTTACCACTACCTGCTTTACCTATTATGAAATTGTAAGGATGATTTAATATTTCAGCTTTAGCTAGTTTTTGTTCTTCTGATAATGTGATATTAAATCGTATATTACCTTTTGGAGGATTTTTATCTTTATTATCTGGCATATTTTATATACTTTTTATTTTAATCTTTATGTCATGCGGCGCAGTTTCATTTCCTCCAAAATATGGCCATAACGTATATTTACGACCAGTCCATGAAGAACAATTTCTCTGCATTGTATCACAAATTCCATCTATACATATTATATAATTTTCGTTTGCAAATGACATTTCAATGTTTATAACTTCATTAATATTAATTGTACTTATTGGATGAAATAAAAAATTTCCGTCTAGACGATTATAGGATAATAATTCTAATCCATTATTATATCTCCAACCGATTCGATGAGATGTTGTTGAATGATGATCTCCACAATCTGAAAATCCTAGTAATTTATTTACATCTAATTGATTTAATGGATTGGAAGTTTGATAGATTGCAGTACTATCAAAAATTACTTCCCAGTTCCATGAATTTTTTCTATTATCATTACCCCATAACTTATCAATTTTGCCATCTGAGTAATGGCTTCCTTTGCTAATAGTGTATGTTTTAAATCCATTTTCGTCTATTTTTTTACATGACGTAAACAAAAAATATAAAGACATTATTAGGATGTAATAAATAAATGCTACAGCAATTGCTTGCCCTTTTGGCATTTTAGACTTTATAACATTTTTATCTTTTTTTATTTTTAACATATTAGTTTGAAACCATGGATATTTCCATTTCTCTTACTAATATATATTCCGTACCATCAAGTTTCACTTTCTTTTGAGCACCAGTATTATTTTTATGTATTAAAACAGTGTCTCCAGGAGAAACTGACATAGGTATTCTAGCACCAGTTTGAGTAAATAATCCATTACCAACAGATATTACATTTGCGTAAATAAACTCTCCCTCAACACCATCAACTAGTATAATACCACCTTTTGTTTTTTCTGCTTTTTCTTGTTCTTGTAATAAAACTTGATCTCCAATTGGTTTCATTTTCATAACTATCCTTTTATGTTTTCTAAGATTTCTCTTAATTTATAAATTAACAATTCTACTTCATCCGGATCCATTGTTATTGCACAACAGGTATGGACATTTTCTTCTATTTCTTGTAATATTTCTAGAGCTTCGTCTATCATACTCCTCGTTCAGTATCATATGCTATTATATGATCTCTCCCGGTCATATTATATCCTTTTTCTGCTACCATTTCAAATACTAATGGATACATTTTGACTAGTTGTTCTCTAGTATCTCCAGCTGGCATAACAAATGTCTTTTCTTTTGGAATATCCATTTCAACTCTAAATGCCTCAATTTCTTCTAGATTTTCATCAGTACCATTCCATACTGGCTTAAAATGATAATCTTTATGATAATCTATTGTTTTTCTAATAGCATCCTTATTTAGTCTAAGTCTATTATGTACTTTAACCATTCGTTCGTCGGCGATAGCCCCATTAGGTGTAACAGCACCAAGTACAGGCACACTATTAGAAAATTTAGGACTAAGACTAATAAGATCCAAAGGATAGTCTGTTTCAAGAAAGTGAGAACCTTCTGTTTCAATTGTAACCAAAATGTTTCTTTCATTTGCAAAATGTGTTATTTCATTTACTAAAGCAGGATGCATTGTAGGTGAGCCGCCTGTTAACATCATTTCCTTTACTTGCGGATTTTCATCATACATTTTAATAATATCATTAAAAGTAAATGTACCTTTTTCTGGGTGTATACTTGTATACCAAGAATCACACCAACCGCCTTCTCCAAAATAACATCTATGGGTGCAACCGGTAGTTCTAACTGCAATGGTAGGTCTACCAAATCTAGATCCTTCTGATTGTACACACCTATAAACTTCTAAAACAGGAAGTACTTTATTATAATCTTCAATTCTTTTTAATTTGTTTACTAGTTTACGATCAGAAGATCCAATTTCACGCTGATAAACTGTTTTGCCTCCATTGGGAGATTCATATATTAAATCATTCTCCATAATATGCTGCATTTTTACCATGTTCCATAAACTTAACTTTAGTAACTCTTACTCTTCCTTCTGTTTCTTGATGTACAAAATTATTTAATTTACTGTAAATATATTCTGCAAATTTCTCTGCTCCAGTTGCTGGTATGATTCTTAATTGAATTACACCTTCATAGTCTAATTGTCTAAATTGTGGAAGTTGCGGATCATCCTCTGCCAAGATTACTGTGTGATCAAACATATAATCCATCCACTGTTTTGGAGCCATGTGATCTATCTTAGTAGATGCTCTTTTCATTCCTCCAAAATCCCATACCCAATTTCTATGATCTAGTTCTCCTTCAAAATACACTTTAAAAGATATACCATACCCATGTAAAAACCTACAGTGTGTTTCTTCAGCTTTCCATTGACGAAACACTGTACTAAATCCGTCAAACACTTTACTTGATTGAAATTTACCCATGATTATAACCTTTTACAAATTCATAAAATTCAGCTCTTGTTGAAGTATCATCCTTAAATGCTCCAGTAAGCTTACTTGTTTTCATTGATGCTCCACCATGTTTAACTCCTCTACATGAAACACAATTATGAGTAGCATCTATCATTACTGCTACTCCATTATTATCATTAATAATAGTATTAATTGAATTATGAATTGCAACTGTTAATTGTTCTTGTATTGCACCTCTTCTACCAAAATGTTCTACTAATCTATTCAATTTTGATAATCCAATAACTTTACTGTCTTTACCTGGAATATAAGCTACATGAACTTTACCCATGATAGTTTGATGATGATGTGAACACATTGAAGTTAATGGAATACCACCTTCAAATACCATACCGTCATATCCATCTGATGGAAATGCTGTAATATTAGGAGCTCCGTTGTATCTTCCAGCCCATAAGTCATTTACATATGCTTTTGCTACTCTCCTAGGAGTATCATTTGAATTAGGATCATTTCTCCAATCACATTTTAAAGCATCTAAAAATTCTCCAAAATGTCTAGCTGCTCGTTCTATCATTATTTCTTTTGCTTCAGGACTTAACGGATTTTCTGAAGCGACCCCATTTGCAAATCCTTTTTTTACTAACTCAATACTTTTTTTAGTCGTCATATTTATGTTTTAAATCTTTTAATAAGTTTGAAATTGATTTAACTGTTTCTAAATTAACTGTTAACCATTTTTTATATCGTTTTTGTTGTAATATTAACTCACTACATTTTTCATATTCTTCTAGTTGTTCTCCAACTGAAATTAAATATGATAAAAATTCATTGATGGTTTTGTTATATTCTTTCATAACCGCATCATTTAATACATGAAGATCAATTCCATCTTTTTTTGAAAGTATTTTTACACATCGAAAAAACATGCTCCTATCTACATCGGATGGGTCTAAAAAATTAAAACTCATTACTTTTTATTTTAATATAATAAATTAATTGATATTATCCAAATTAATATGGGCAATGATAACATCCATTTGTACAACAATAACCACGCTTTAAATGATATTTTTTTGTCATTATCATCATACCACCTTCCCAATAGAAATCTCGTTCAGAATCAATTTGTTCTTCTAATTCTAATTTTGATATCCAATCGTCTGCTCTCATTATTGTATTTCGCATGCTCCACCTGCACAAGCTAATTCTCCAGCTAAATCTGTTTCATCTTCAGTTTCAACTATTTTAGTTAAATCAACGTCTTTCAATGTTTCCATTAATTCGTTATATTTGTCTTCTGTTATATCTTCGAATGGTGCTTGAGTATAAGTTCCGCCATCATAAGGAAGTACTGATAAACCATTGTAATGTTTTCTATTATCCCACATCCAATCTCCAGCTGTTTCCCATTCTTCTGCTTTTAAACTCACAGTTGCTGAAACATTGTGTGTATTAGAACCGTTTCTATGTCCTGGAACTACCCATTCCATTGCAATTTTTTTAATTCTTTCCAACAATTGAAATGGAGACTCTGTTCTCAATATAGCTCCATCTGGTGCTTTTTGTGGTATACTAATCACAGCTGTGTCATGCGGTCTAAAATATTCATCTTCAATTAATTCTGGATGATGTACACTTAAATGTTTATACATTGATTCATTTTTACCAACTCTAACTCTTCTAATATAATAATCATTGTGCCATGCATGAATACCAGATGAAGTTCCTAATGCTAGAGATGTTGTGCCAGCTGGTTTAACTGTCGTGCATCTAGCTGCAGGATTTATACCAATTAGTTTGGCGACTCTTACGTTTTCTCGTTTTACTAGTTGAGCGGCTTTCTTCAAGTCGTAACCTAGAACGGTGCCAGAACCGATTCCCGTCATAGATACTCCTATTAGAGCATCTTTTTCTGTTGTTTCTCTCCATATGTCCCTTAAATAATGGAAGTCAGTGTAACCTGCTTGTAATGTTCCTATAAACGAAGCAGCTTTTACTCGTTTATTTAAATCATCCTGCGATTCGATATCTGAAGCATTTACTTCACATAAATTGCAGAATTGAAAAGGTCTTAATGCTATTTCACAACAAGGATTAGTTCCCCAATCTTTGTCATTATTTAAATATATACCAGGCTCTCCTGCTCCTGATAACTCAACTCGTTTCCATAAGTCCATAAAAAATTCTTTAGTTACTTTATGTCTCATTAATACAGCTGAATTATTCGCTCTACCTCTTTGCGGAGCTTCTTCCCACCAATGTCCTGCTTTACATCCTATCATGGCATCATCGTCTGCAGAAAACAAACTAATTAAAGCGGCTCTTCTAATGCCTCCAGCTAAAACTGCGTCTGCTATATGACAAACTATGTCATGAGTTTCTAATGTTGATAGTTTATCACCATCTTCTTTTGACTCTAATATGCCTGTTATTTTAAGAATGCATTCTTTTAATGGTTGTGGTCCCGGTGCTTTACCACCAGATGTAACTAATTGAGCTCCTTTAGCTCTAATATCAGAATAATCAAATTCTATTCTTGAACTTTTACCATTTAAATATGACTTCATTAACACTTTTATTGCGTCAGCCCAACCTTCGATACTATCGCCAATTAAAAATCTTCTTTTTCTTTTTGGATATGGTTTATTTACTGGAGGTAAATTTGTTACATGATGTCGTTGAACTGAATATCCTACTCCAGTTCCGCCTAATAATAAAAACATTGTTTCGCTAAATGCATCAATATGATCTATAGGTAGGTAAGCACAATTATAAACTCTATTAGGAGATATTTCAATTGGTTTACCACCGAACTGTAATGATCTCATTGAAGGAAGTATTTTTTTGTCATATACTAATTTATAAACATCTTCAATTTCATCTGTTAAAGCAGGATATCTTTTAATATGCATATTTTTATTACGTGTAACTAACTCTTCCCAAGTTTCTCTTCTGTTTAATTCTGGTATAAATTTTGCATACTTCATGTATACTGTTATATCTGATAAAATTTTATTTGATATGTTCATGTGACTCCTACTTTTTTTTTATTTTAGACAAAAATAGACCCCTTATAGAGGTCTAAGATTAATTTAATATAAATATAAATACTATCCTAAACTTCCGCCTAAATCTTTAAATTTCTGTGCTAAATTTTTCTTTACCAATGTTTCTCCTGTTTTCATTGTTTGTGTAGTCTGCCTTCCTTGAGATGTTTGTGGTTCAAAGAAATCAAACTGGCCGTTATTTGTGTTAATTTTACTTGGTAATGTAATACCGTCTGGACCAAATCTATTTTTAATAACATGTCCTCTACCAGTTCCGGATAATTTATCTTCAACTTTTCTTGATAGTGACATTAAAAAATCTGCAACCATTACTTTACCATATGACGATGCAATTTTGTCTGCTTCAATAACATCATCTTCTAATGCAGATCTACCTGCTTGAGATGCTGTCCAAACCGGAACATTGTATTCTCCGGCCATTCCTCTCATTTCTTCATATAATTCTTCTAAAGCTTCGTGCTTATCTTTTTTAGTATTTACTTTTAATAAGTCACCATAATCAATTACAACTAAATCTGGTTTATTTCCTAACATAATTGTTTTTTCAATATGTGCTTTTATTCCCATAACACCGGTGGACTTTGTTGGATAATATTTTATAATTAATTCTCCAGAAAGTGTTTCTAATTTTTCTTCTATATCAGATGTATAATTTTTTAAATTTTGAGCAGCAATACCAGTTACTACTGAATCATATCGTTGACCTACATAATTATCATTTAATTCTAATGTATAATGTATAACCGTTTTGCCTTTTTTAACTGCATTTGCGCCTATATTTATAAGCATCCATGATTTTCCAATACCAGCTGGAGCCATTACTACTCCTAATTCTCCTGCAGCCAATCCTCCATCCATTAAATCGTCAATTACATCCCAACCTGTACTTATAGTATCTCTAGCTGACTCTGTATATCTTGCTACTACATCTTTTTTATATTCATGTCCAATATCAGTATCAGCTCCAGCTTTCATTGCTCCATCAATTTTGCTTTTTATTTCATCGTAATTACCCATTTTAAGTAAATTAACAGAATCCATAATTGCACGCTTTATTTCTTGATTCTTGCAAAACTTAAGTATTTCATCTTTTACAAAAGTCAGGTCATCTGACTCCATAAATCTAAATACTTCTTTTAATTGTTCTAATATTGCTGTTTTTAGAACATCATTGTCTATTTCTGTAACTTTTACTTTTAATACGTCTTTTGAAGGAGGAGTTTTATATTCACGAAAATGATCTAATACTACTTCTAATAACCAACTATTTGCATCTGATTCAAAATAATCTGCTTGTATAATATCAGCAATTTGTTGTAGAAACGTTCTATCCACAAACATAGCTGCCAAAACTTTAACTTGAAATGTCCATCCATACTCACTTAACTTATCTGTCATATATTATTATATAGAAAATAATTATTAAATCCAATTATTTTGTTTTTTGTGCAAAAGCACTCAATGATAACCATGTATTGTTTAACCAATCTGGCATATTTTTCATAACTGACCACATTTTATCCTCCATAAATAATTTTCTAAATTCTATTTTATTTAATTCTGGTATTTGTGATTCCATTATTCTTCTAATATTGCTTTTTGTTTGAGCTGGAATATCTAATAGTTTTAGATTCATTAGCCTCCAGTTGTCAGATATTATGTTTTTATTATCTATTATTTTATTATATGTTTTTGATTCTGCTACACTATTATAACATGTTTCCCACAGGTCATCTAATTCATATTCTTGTTCTTTATCTAAGTCAGGAACATGTTTTAATAATGTTTTTGGACCAATACCTTTTACTCCTGGTATATTATCTGATTTATCACCAGTAAATGATCTATATATAACATAATTTTTGGGATGTACCCCAAATTCATTTAATATACGTTCTGTATCATACATTTTCTTTTTAATCGGAGACCATATTTCAATTTGATCATTAACTAATTGATAAAAATCACGATCTGTTGATACAATTGTAATTTTTTTACTTTTTGCTTCATACATTTGAGTAATATATGCAATAGTATCATCTGCTTCAATTCCATCCATAGATAAAAACGTAACTGGTAATGCATCTAAATATGATACTAGTCTACTAAATTGATGTCTCATAGCTTCTTGCTCATGTTCGATACTAGGCATATGATGATCATGTCTTCGTAATCTTGTTTTATTAGCTCGATTACCTTTATAATCTTTATAAATCTTTTTTCTTCGCTTAGATCCACCAACTCCATCAAATACAATAATGCATCTAGAAGGTTTGAAATCCCTAACACATTTTCCAATGCTATATAGAAATCCAGTAATACCTCCTATATGTTCACCATCTTCATTAGTTGAAGGAGTTGCTGAAAATGATCTAATGAAAGTATTGAGTCCGTCAAAGATCATAATATGATCGTCAGGACTCTGATTTATACTTTCTTTTTCTTTTTGAAGTTGTTTAAATAATTCTTGATACTTATTCATTATGCTTCTTCGTTTACAACTTCTTCGTCTACCACAACATCATCAATACCGCCATCGATACCAGCACGATATTTAAAAATATATGCTTCACAAATTCTATTATACAATCTATCTTTCATTTCGGAATTTTGTATTACTTTTTCAATAAAATCTTTACTTTGAAATTTAACAGTATCTAGAACTTCTCCAGTATCTGGATCGACGTCGTCTAATGAATACCAAGCTCCTGATTGTGAAACTAATTTAAAATTCTTCATGATATTTAACCAACCACCATAGTTGTCAATTCCACTATCATAATATATTTCATAATCAATTTTTCTATTAGGAGGACCCATTCTATTTTTCACAACATGTACATTGGTTTTA
>Ga0181393_1000038_pt1 | contig 36226 bp, 58 predicted proteins | sample 16SPOviralmetaG_FD_130122 | JGI IMG/M metagenome (GOLD analysis project Ga0181393, IMG submission 130122) | Marine viral communities from the oligotrophic San Pedro Time Series (SPOT) site, San Pedro Channel, CA, USA - 16 SPOT_SRF_2010-10-21 | ecosystem: Environmental > Aquatic > Marine > Strait...
TACAAGCCATGATGTATTTAACAGAAATAGATGTAGTTACTAGCGAAAAAAAAGTTTTAACTTTTGACGGTCCTTTGATTACAGCTGACAGCCCAGAAGAAGCCAAAGAGCTTGCTTTTGAAATGAATACAGATTTAAAAATTGTTGGCGAATATGTAGAAAGTATAGATAGTCATTATGGAATGGAACTACTCAAACTTTAAACCAGAAGAATTTGCTTGCCAGCATTGCGGAAAAGAGGGTATTTCGCCTAATTTACTGGATAAATTGCAGGAGTTTAGAACATATTTAGGCTTTCCTTTTGTAATTACTTCTGGATATAGATGTTTAGAACACCCTATAGAAGCAAAAAAAGCTAAATCTGGAGTGCATGCTTCTGGTTTGGCTGTAGATATTTTGTGCAGAGGCGAACAAGCATATATAATTTTAGCTAATGCTGCTAAATTCGGTTTTACTGGCATAGGTGTAAATCAAAAAGGCAATAGCAGATTTATACACTTAGATATATCAGAGCCAGAAAATGATAGACCTAGACCGCATGTATGGAGCTATTAAATATGGAAGTATCTATGTATATTATTTGGAACGCTATACTAACTTTAGTTTATGCGCCAATTATTTATGCGATTAGACAAAATGCTAACGAAACCAAAAGAATTGATATTTTAATTAACAAAACAAGAGAGGAGATAGCTAAAGACTATGTTTCTAAAAAAGACTTAAACGAAGACATGGAAAGAATGTTGGATAGGTTTGATAGATTAGAAGCAAAAATTGATAAGTTGATTAGCTCATAAAAATATGCCTACAGATAAAGAAATAAAAAATTCAACAGAAGCGGAAATAGTTTTAAACAGTGATGTTTTTACTAATGCTATTCAAACCTTAAAAGAAGAATATACCAATAAATGGATAAACTCAGACAAGCCAGAAGAAAAAGAGCTTAGAGAGGCTTTGCATCAAGCTATAAGAATTTTGCCAGAAGTAGAAAGACAGTTAAGAATTGTTATCGAAAGAGGCAAAATAACACAATCTCACATTAACAAAATAAAAGGGATTACTCGATTAACTTGAGTGTTTTAGCCGTTTAAGGGTAAAATACTACAAACTATAAGGTGGAAATATGACCAACAATGCAAAGCCAACTGGTTTTGAAACCGATATTGATAAAGCTGCTAATGCTTTTGAAGCAATGCTTACTCCTCAAGAAGAAGTTGAAGAAACTGAAGTTGAGGAACAAGAAGCCGAACTTGCTCAAGAGGAATTAGAAGAAGAAGAAGTTTTAGAAGAAGAAGAAGAAGAAGCTTTAGAAGCTTCTGAAGATTTTGAAGATGAAACTGAACAATCAGAAGAAAGCCAAGTTGAAACTGAAGAAACAGAGCAGCCTCTTTCTTTTACCGTCAAAGTTGACGGAGAAGAACTTGAGGTATCGCAAGACGAACTAATCAGAGGATACAGCAGACAGAAGGATTACACTCGAAAGACACAAGAAATTGCTGAAGTTAGAAAACAGATAGAAGCAGAGTCAAGTCAAGTAGAGGAAGAAAGGCAAATTTATAAGGAATTGTTGCCAAAGCTGAAAACTATTTATGAAAATGGTATGGAAGCTGAGCCAGACTGGGAAGCTCTGGAAAAGGCAGACCCTACTACTTATTTAATTGAAAAAAACAAGTGGAATGAAAGAAAACAACAGCTAAGAGCTTTTGAAGAAGAACAAGCTAGACTTCAAGAAGAAGAAGCTTTGAAAAATAGAGAGCTTATGACCAAACAAATACAAGAAGGTCAAGAGCAGTTGTTAACTTTAATTCCAGAGTGGACTGATGCAGAAAAAGCCGCTTCTGAAAAAGCTGCTATTGTGCAAAATACCATTAAAAACTATGGTTTTTCTCAAGAAGAAATAAATACGGTCTATGACGCAAGATTAATACCTTTGATGCGTGATGCGTGGAAATTTAAGAAAGCTACTGAAGCTGCTAAAAAGAAACCAACACAAAAGGCTAAGTCAAGAGTCGCTAGAGCTGGAACTTCTAACACGGTTAAAACAACATCTCCTTTAAAAAAAGCCAAAACAAGGTTAGCTAAATCTGGAAAAGTTTCAGATGCAGCTAAATTATTTGAACATTTAATTTAATCTTTAGGAGATTATTATGGCAAAAGTAGGAAATGCGTTTGATACATACAGCGCAACTGCAAACAGAGAAGACTTGTCAGATGTAATCTACAACATTGACCCAACAGCTACTCCTTTTCTTTCTATGATAGGGACTAGAAATATAAGTAATGTTGTATTCGACTGGCAAACTGAGAGCCTTCCTAGCCCAACTGGAAACGGACAGCTAGAAGGTAACGAAATAACAAGAGCTGCTGCTACAGCGTCAGCAAGAGTGTCTAATGTGGCAATGATACAAAGCAGAGATGCTACTGTGTCTGGGTCGCAAGAAGCCTCTAACGCTGCAGCTAAAAAATCTGAATTAGCGCATCAAATGGCTATTTCAGCTAAAGCTCTTAAAAGGGACATGGAGCAAGCTCTTTGTCAAAAAGGAGCAAAAACAACTGGTAATGCTACAACTGCAAGAGTTACTGGTGGATTAGAGTCTTGGTTGACTTCTAATGTATCAAGAGGAACTGGCGGTAGTGGCGCTGGCGCTGGAGCTGCTCCAACTGACGGCACGCAAAGAAACTTGACTGAAACACTTCTTAAAGGTGTTTTAGAGTCTATGTTTACTAACGGAGCTGACTTAGATACTGCTATTGCAGGTCCAGTTAACAAAGGAAAAATTTCTGGGTTTACTGGTCGTTCATCTGCTAGACAAATGATTGACTCTCAAACTGTAGAAGCAGCTGTGTCTGTTTATTCTTCAGACTTTGGCGAGTTAAAAATTATTCCTTCTAACAGAAGCAGAGATAGGTCTTTACTTTTAGTTGACCCAGAGTTTGCTAAAGTTTCATATTTAAGAAATTTTGAAACTTTTGATTTAGCAAAAGTCGGAGATGCTGATACTAAAGTAATTCTAAGCGAATTTGGTTTAGAAGTGTCTAATGAAGCTGCTCACGGTGTAGTAGCTGATTTAACTACTTAATAATGATTTAGGAGTGGGCTTTTAGCTCACTCCTTTTTCAAAATAAAATGCCTAAGAGAACTACAGTTATAAACCATAAATCTGGTTTTACTTCTTCTTTTGTTACTGAAGACGAAAGAGGAATTTTTTACACTGAGCAAGATGTAAGTAATATAATTAAGTACACAAAGCATTTAGGCGAACAAACACCAAGTAAAGAATTTAGGCATGTTGCTGAAATTCCAATGGTTATCTATGAAAAAGCTTGTTTAGAAGGTTGGGCTAATGATAAAGATGCTTGGAAAAAATGGTTAAATAATCCAGAAAACAAGCCTTTTAGGTCTTGGCAAGGTAAAATATAAAAATGACTTACGAAGAATTAAAAACAAAAATTGCAAGTTTTATGAACAGAGGAGATTTAACCTCTGAGCTTGATACTTTCATTGACCAAACAGAAGGAGAGATAAACAGAATTTTAAAGCATAAAGACATGATTAAAAGAAGCACTGCAACTGCGGATAGTCAATTTATGCAATTAGCTGGAGATTTTATTAGCGCCATAAATGTAGAAATTTTAACTAATGAATATCAGCCGTTATTTCAACAATCTTTAGAAAGTTTAGATGCTTATAGAAAAAGTACAGATGATGTTTCTGGTTTGCCAAAATATTATGCAATAGTAGGAGATACTTTAGAATTATGTCCTACCCCAGACCAGTCTTATTCTATACAATTAACTTATTACGCAAACATTGACGGACTTAGCGCAACTAATACCAGCAATTTTGTAAGTACAACAGCTCCAGATGTTTATTTGTACGGCTGTTGCAAACATGCTTCTATTTTTTTAATGGAAGATGATAGAGTAGTTTTGTTTTCTGGTCTTTTTGATAAAGCATTAGAAGAACTTAGACTACAACAAGAAAGAGCTGCTTTTGGTAAAAACTCTTTGATACAAAGAAGAAGGACCTACGGAAATGTCAGCAGAAAAAGAACTTATTTTGGAAATAATTAATATAACGAGGTAAAAAAATGGCTGGAATTTCAGATTACTTAGAAACTAAAATTTTGCAGCATGTATTTGGCGGCACGGCTTATACTGCTCCAACAACTTTATATATTTCTTTATATACCGTAGCTCCTACGGACTCAACTTCTGGAACAGAAGTCAGCGGTGGCGGCTATGCTAGACAAACTTCAGCATTTACTGTCAGCGGAAATACTGCAAGTAATACAGCTGCTATAGAATATGCTACAGCAACGGCAAATTACGGAACTGTAGTTGCAGTCGGTGTAATGGACGCTTTATCTGGCGGAAATTTATTGGCTTATGGAACTTTGAGCAGCTCTAAGACTGTATCTACAGATGATGTTTTTAGATTTGCAGCTGGAGCGCTTGACATAGTTGCTAATTAAAAATGGCTAGTGTTGGGTTTGGGTCGTTTAATTATGGTATAGCAGCCTATGGAACGCCACAATATGAGATAGCTTCTGCTAATATTTACGCTAATTTAACTTTTGCGGCTACGCCTATACTTGCGTTTAGCGTTAACCAAACTATCAACACTACATCATCTTTAACTGCTAATGGCGGAATTATTTTTAGTGCAGCTGCTACTATTAATGCTACTTCTAATTTAACTGCTGTAGGCACAAAAGTTTTAGAAGATGATGCTTTGATGCCTTTAAACACAAGTTTTTCTGCTATTGGAACTCAAGTTGATTTAGGGTCAGTAATTATACTCGGAACAACAAATTTAAGTGCGACTGGAAACGCTACTTTTGGAGCAAGCAGCAACATACCTTTAGAGCTAAATTTAAGCTCTCTAGGAACTAAAATACTACAAGGCGTTTCTGCTCCTAATTTAACAACAAATATGACCTCAGAAGGCACTAAAGTTGTACAAGGAGAGTCTAGTATTAGCCTTTCTTTAACAATGCCTAATGTTTTTGGAATGCAAATAGACATAGGAGCTGCTAATATTTCTATGAGTTTGAATGTAACTGCGGCTGGAAGTAATTTAATTGAGTCGTTAAATAATCAAATTGACGCAAGTTTTGCTGTAAATGCTACAGCTTCGTTAACCGTAAATTGTGCTTCAACTATTAATGCAACAAGTGGCTTTGCCGCAGAAGGTGTTATAAAATGGACAGACCAAAGCGTTGCAAGCGAAGTTTGGTCTGAGCAGCAAGCAGACTCAGAAACATGGTCTGAGCAAGGTGTTGGCTTAGAAACATGGTCAGAACAAGCTGCAGACAATGAAGTTTGGGCTGAACAAAATGCAAGTAATAAAACATGGACCGAACAAAAAATAGCAGCATAGAAAGGAATTAATTATGGCAGATACGCAAACCACAAATTTATCTCTAGTTAAGCCAGAGGTTGGAAGTAGTACGGACACATGGGGTACAAAATTAAATAATGGTCTTGACACTATAGACGGAATATTTGCTGCTAACGGAACAAAAGTTAATGTTCGTTTTGCTTCCGCTAATTTTGATGATAATGATAAAGCTATTTTTGGAACTGGAGATGATTTAGAAATTTTCCATGACGGAAGTCATAGTTATATAAAAGATGCTGGTACTGGAGATTTAAAAATTTATGCTTCTGCTTTAGGCATTTACAACAATGACGGCACTGAGTCTGGAATTACTTTTACAGAAAATGGAGCTGTAGCTCTTTTTTATGATAATTCTTCTAAATTAACAACTACTACAAATGGAGTTAGTGTTGTTGGAACTTTAGCAGCGGACCAAATAGATTTAGGCGATAACGATAAAATTAGAATTGGAGATTCGCAAGATTTAGAAATTTACCATAACGGCACTGACACATATTTTGATAATGAAACTGGCTCAATAATATTTAGGCGTGCATCATCTACTAGCGTTATGGTCATAGGGTCAAGCGGAAATTTTGTTGTTTATCAAGCAGACGGAACAACTGCAGGAATGGAGCTTACTTCTGCAGGAGCTTTAACTTTAGCAAGCACTTTAAATTGTGGAGCAATAACATCTACTGGAACGGTTACTGCAGCAACTTTAACAGCTACTAGCGCAATCAATGGCTCTTTTCAAGGAACTATAGCTACTTCTGCTCAACTTGCTACTAATGGTTGGATTAACGATACTGGCGGAGCAAATAGATTTTATTTTACTGCAAGTGCTGGACCAACTTATATAAAAATTAATACTAATATTTATTTCCAAGACTCTGGAGGTAGCAATAGATTTTCTATTGACGGAAGTGGTAATGCAGTTTTTTCAGGAAATGTTACAGCCTATGGCTCTCCAAGTGATAAAAGACTAAAAGAAGATATTACAAAAATTAATAATGCTATTGATAAAGTAAAACAGCTTGAAGGAATTACTTACACTTTAAAATCAGACGGAAATAGATTAACTGGATTAATTGCACAAGATTTGCAAAAAGTATTACCAGAAGCAGTTTATGAAACTGAAACTCTTGATGAAAACAAAGAAAATCATTTAGCTATAAGATATGGCAACACAGTCGGTCTTTTGGTAGAAGCTATTAAAGAACAGCAAGAACAGATTGAAAAACAACAAGAAGTAATCAATCAAATTTCAAGAATTATAGATATAGTATCTCCTCAAATAAACGGAGGATAATATGGCTCTGCAGAATTCTGGAGCAATAAGTTTAGACCAAATTCATGTTGAAGCAAACGGCACAAGTGGAACGCAAGCTAGTTTAAATGACTCTGATATAAGAAATTTAGGCGCTGCTTCTGGCAGAGTTATTAATAGTACGCTTGGGACTGAAATAGATTTTGCTGATTTTTATGGCGCTTCAAATGACCCTAGACAAACTTTCCCTATTTCTGGCAGCGCAAGCACTGGAAACAGAACAATAAATGTTGGAAATTTTTCAATTAGCTCCCCTATTAGCTTTCATTATTACGGTTTTGCAACCACCTCAGGAACTGGAAGTTTGAGCAGTGCCAGCTGGGGAGGAACAAATATAGTGGAACTAACAAACAATCCTCCTATGTTTGGAGGAAGCTCAAGTATAATATTAAGAATAGATACGCCAGTTTTTAATTCTGGTTGGACTTCACTGACTATTTATCATTACTTATCAAGCGGAGGTCCGTCTTCTCCTATAACTTTAAACAGAACTTCTGCAAATTATACTTATAATACTTTACAAACTTTTTGGTCTTGGAGTATAGACTCATTAACTGGTTTAAGTTATCCAAGTAGTCAGATTTTAAGTAATGGAAGCAGAAATACTGCTTTTATAGGAACAGTGGCACACACTTTTAGTATAACTTAAAATGGCACTTCAAACCTCTGGAGCAATCTCTATTAATGACCTCCATGTTGAAGTGGGAGGTACATCTGGCACAACTGCCAGTCTTAACGACTCAGATATAAGAGCTTTAATTGGCGTTTCGTCTGGAGCTTCTAATTCATTAAATTCATATTATGGAGCTTCTTCTAATATATATCAGGCAACAAGCATAGATGTAATCTATGTTTTTATTGTTCAACAAACCACATCTGGAAAGACCACGACTACGACTGGCTATACACACAGAATAAGTTTAGCCGCTGCTGATGTTTCTCACTCTAATTTTAGCGGCTTTATACATGGCGGAGGTCCAACTTCTTCAACTATAGGCTCTGACAATTTTTTAGGTAGCACTGGCGGAGCTACTTACAATGCAATATCTTCGCCTTACTGGTATAGCAGTTATACTATTTCTAGCGGAACAACTTCTAATCAAGCTGTTTTTGGTCTGCATCATTACGGCAGAGGTCAAAACAGCAATACTGCAGCTAACTATAATCCCAGTTGGTATCCTGCTTATAATGCTAGTACCTCTGTTCCAACTGGTTTTAGTAACATGGTTTTAACATTTACAAAATCTGGAACTAATGCAGGAAATAAAACTTTGCAACTTGGAAGTCTTAATAGTTTTCAAAATATAGATTTTACAAGTTTTAGCTTAAATCCTCCTTCTGGCGGAGTTGCTTTTATTCAAGCTTATTATAATTCTGCAACTAATATTTATAATTTAATGGGTACACCTTACAGCAATCAGTATATAGGCGGTGTAGCACAAACTGGAACGATTGCCACAAATGGAGTTTTAACCATAAGCTAATTATGAACTTTGTAGAAAAAAATTTTTTGCTTTCTCAACACTTGCCTAGCTCTGTTCAAGTTAAAGAAAATTTGGTTAATTTATGTAATGTTGCAAAATCTAAGTCTTATCAATCTTTGCCAACTTACAACTTTTGGAAGGGTTGGTGGAAAGAAGACCCTAGAAATATTGTAGAAGAAACTTTAAAAGTTTTATGGGAAGGAAAAATTAATGTTGATTTTTACCGTGAAGGCGGCATTGAATATTGGTCAAGGTGTTTTGAAAATCATGGCTCTTTAGAGTGGCATCAAGATACCTGCGAAGACCATTATGCAGACAAAAATAAAAAATACGAAATAGCAAATTATAGCCAAGTTTATTATGTTGAAGTTAGCGATAATTTAGAAGGAGGCGTATTAGAAATTAATCCTTATAGGCATAGAGTTGACCTAAAAACACATGATAAATTTATTTTAAATTTAGACTCTAGTAAAATTGAAAGAATTAAACCAGAAAATGGCAGAACTGTTTTTATGGACTCTGCACAATCTCACAGAGTTACAAAAATTACGCAAGGCATAAGAAAAAACCTTTCTTCTAGCTTTTGGTTAAAAACACCTAATTTTTATAAAAAACATGAAAACTGGGATTTACAGTTTGATGAAGAAGGAAAACATATTTTAAAAAAAGTAAAATGGAAAGATAAATATAGTATGGATTTTGTTAATGAGTAAATCTTTTAAATATCAAACTAAAATTATTGGTGGTCGAGTTTATTGCCATTATTCTTTTGCAAAAGGAACTTTTGATTTTTTATACACAACAGAAAAAGAAGCTCAAAAAGCAATTAAAAATTTTTTAGATAATTATAGGCTAGAAGCATACAAAGCTGGCTATCCAAATAATTGGGAAGAAAAAATTAGAGAAGATGATGTGCCAGAAGATTTTATAGAACAAAACTTAACTGTTCAGCCGAATAATTCAATAAAAGCAAAAAAAATATGATAATAAATATAACTTTTGAACATGAAGTGCAATATGATGATGTATTAAAAACTTGCGTTTCTGTTGGCTCAAAAAAAGGTCAAAAAATACAAAGAGATAGTTTTGAAGAACAGCCGTATTTTCAAAATTTAAAATTTCATAAAGACAATAATAAAATTCAAAAAGATTTATATAATCACATTTTATTAGAAGGCAAAATAAAAGCTTATTGGGAATGGACTGAAGAAGAAGGAATTACTCAAAAAGATGTTGAGTTTTTACAAAAAATTTACGAAACAGAAAACCCAGAAGATTTTGATGCTTACCAAGATATAAATACGCAAGACAAAAAATATTTTTTTGAAACAGAATATAAAGGTTTAGTTTCTGATTGGCAGCCATGTTCTGTAAATTGGAGTTTAGCTTCTACTAAAGCTGGCGTTGAAATTTTAGAAGATGATACTTTGTTGTTGTGCTGCATACAAAGCGAATATGGCTGGAACTTTGATAACATAGATATTTCAGCAGGAGAAACTATAACTGCTAATAAAAAAGGCAATCAATGTTATTTGTTTTATTCTAATCTTTGTGAAGTTTCTGTAAATTCTCCAGATGTTATAAACGAAGTTTTTACTTACAAACCAAAACAATTTGAGGTCCAACAATTAACAAGCTCTAGCTGCCAAATAAAAAACATTACTAACAAGCCTTTTAAATTAATAATGATTAGTAAATGAATTTTTTTAAATTGTTTTATAAATATTACAAGTCTAAAAGTTATATTTCAGTAGATTTAAATGATATTTTTTCTTTTGTTAATTCTTTGGATAAAAACAGAAATAAACATTTATTAAAAAAATTTAACAAGCTTGATGTTTCAAAAAAAATATATAAAGAAGGCAGTTATTTAAAAAAAATAACAAATAAAAAATTTAAAAAAAATACTTTTGGTTTTGAATTTCAAGAATACATGAACTCTATGCAAGATGATTTGTATAAAACCAGCCTTAAAACTTTAAAATACAAAAACAAAAAAGAAAAACTTTTTTTTGAACACGCTATGTTACAACACGATTTAATTCATTTTTTAAATGAATATGATACTACTCCTATTGGCGAAGTTATGGTTTTAAGTAATAACTTGGCAAATGAATGGCGTTGGTCTTATTTTTCAATATTATTAGCTAGTTTTTTTATGTCTATAAAAAATCAATTTACAACTAAAAATATTAAGTTTTGGTATAAAATTAAATATATACAGCCTTACATACTTATTAAATTAATTATAGAAGGTTACAAAATAGGCAAAAAATCTAAGTGGCTTATGTCAGTAGATTTTGACAAAATGTTTAATAAATCTGTACTTGAAGTCAGAAAAGAATTAAATATTTTGCCTTCTAGTTATTGGAAAGAAATACAGCCGTTATGGCTTGAATTGCATAAACATTATAAAATAAACAATTAATATGGCTCTAATCCCTATAACTCCACCAGCAGGAATTGTTACAGCTGGAACTGAATATGCTAACTCTGGTAGGTGGGTTGACGGAAACTTGGTAAGGTTTCAAAACGGCTTTTTAAGACCTATAGGCGGCTGGGAAAGAATAAAAACTACTGCGTTATCAGGAACTCCAATAGGTGTTTATTCTTATAGAGATGATTTAGGAGCAAGAGTTTTAGTTATAGGAACAAGAGAAAAAATTTATGTTAATTATAATGATAACTGGATTGATATAACGCCAACTGGTTTTAGCTCAGATGCAGCTACTTCTCCTTTAGGTTATGGAGCTTATCATTATGGAGAAGAAGATTTTGGAGATGCTAGAAGTCAATCTGGATTAGCGTTTGATACTAAGTCTTTTGCTTTTGCAAACTGGGGAGAGCTTTTAGTATTTTGCTCTGGCTCAGACGGCAAAATATATAAATGGAATCCAAACTCTGGAGCTACTGCAGACACAATAGCAACAATAATACATGCCAACGCTCCATTAAATAATACTTCTATTTTAGTTTCTAATGAAAGGCATTTAATAGCTTTTGGTAGTGCTGCTGACCCAAGAAAAGTTGCTTGGTCTTCAAGAGAAGATTTTACAACTTGGACGGCTGCAAGCACAAACACCGCAGGCTCATTAAATGTTCCTACTGGCGGAAGAATATTAGGCGCAAAAAAATGGGAAACAGACATAATAATTTTTACTGACTCTGGTATTAATAGAATGTATTACTCTGGCTCTCCTTTTGTATATGGTATCCAAACAGCTGGAGATAATTGTAAAACTTTAGCAATTAGGTCTGTTGTTTCTACTGGAAATACTTTGTATTGGCTTGGAGAAAATTCCGTATTTTCTTTTGACGGTCAAGTTGCAGAAGTGCCTTGCGAAGTGCATGATTTTATTTATGGAGATTTAAACCATGTTTATAGACAAACTGCTTGTGGAGGCTATAACAGTAATTTTAATGAAATAATATGGTTTTTCCCAAGTGGCAGCTCTCAAGTGCCAAACAAATATATTATTTATAATCATGTTGACAAAACTTGGAGTAAAGGAGAATTAGATAGGTCTTGCTGGTTTGATGCTGGCTCTTTAGATTATCCAGTTTCTTGCGATAGCTCTGGTTTTGTTTATCAACACGAAAGCACAGTTTTATTTAACTCGCCAAATTTAGGAACTGCTGTACCTTTTTGCAAAACTGGACCTTTAGAAATTAATAACGGTAATAATATTTCTCAAGTAAATCATATAATTACAGATGAAGAAACAACTAATGTTTCTGCTTTAACTTTAAGCTTTAAAGGCAAGTTTGCTCCTAACGGACCAGAAACAGATTTTGGAAGTTTTACTTTTGACTCTGCAGACGGTTATACAGATGCAAGATTTGCAGCTAGACAACTTCAAATGACTGTTACTGGAACAACTACGCATGATTTTAAAGTTGGAAAAATCAGAGCAGATATTAGACCAAGAGGCAGAAGATAATGGCAAGAAAAGCCTTTACTAGACCTGCAAGAGATTACAGCCCAACTTATTTTCAATACTTAATATCAGAAATAGAAAATTTTACTGGATTAACTTTTAATAAAGGCGAAAGAATTGAGGCTAATGGAGCTGACCAAACTGAAATAGTTTTGGTTTCTCCAAATGGAACTAAATATAAAATAACAGTAAATGATGCAGGCGCAGTTAGCACAACACAAGTTGTTTGAAGATTTTGATAAAAAATGGGCTAAAAGCAAGCCATTTATAGAAAAAGCCGTATTAAGGCAGGATTTATACACAATAGACGATATTGAGTGTAAAATAAGAAGTGGTTTTTTTATGTTGTGGAGTGGCGAAAACTCTGCAATGGTAACTGAGTGCATAGAATACCCAAGAGCAAGAATTATGAACTTGTTATTCTGTGGTGGTAAATATGAAGAACTTGAGTCTATGATGAAAGATATAGAAATTTTTGCTAAACGGTGTGGTATTAAAAGACTTTATGGCGGAGGTCGCTTGGGCTGGCTTCGCAAGATACCAAAAGAATTAGGCTTTAAAGCTGAAAATGTAATTTCAAAGGATTTATAAAAATGAGCAAAGGCGCAACTACAACAACAACAAGTGTCCCAGAGTGGCAACAAGAAGCATACGAAGAATTATATGCAGCTGGTAGAGAAGGTAAGGCTTTACAATTTAATCCTTTTACTGGAGAAGCGGTAGCTCAATTTACTCCAGACGAATTAGCCTCTTTTCAAAACACAAGAGATATGTCTGCAGCTGCTCTTAGCACTGACCCAGTTTTTAATTTATCTCAATTATCTGGCGCTAATCCGTTTTTAGGAGATGCAGCTGTTGGTCCAAGAGAAGTTTCTGGCGGAAGTTTATTAGGAAATATTTCTCCTTATATGAATGAATTTAATACTGGCGTTATGGACAGAGTAACTAAAGACATTGAAAAAGCTAGATTAATGCAAACTAATCAAAATGCAGACCAAGCTTTTGCCGCTAATGCTTATGGCGGAGACAGATTGGCTGTAGAAAATGCTTTAACTAATCAAGCTGCTTTAGAAGAAGTAGCAGACGCTTCAGCTGATTTATATTCTAGGAGTTTTGACAGAGCTTCTGAATTAGCAAGAGGCGAAGCAGACAGAAACCTTGAAGCAAATTTAGCAATGGCTGGCTTTGACCAAAGAGGGCTTGATGCTACAAACGAATTAAATTTAAGAAGGGCATTGCTAGGAGATGCCAGCATGGACAGAAGCAAAGACATAGAATTAGCTTTGCTTGAAAATCAATATTTAGCTAACCAAGGTTTATTAGGCACTGGAAGCGCTCAAAGAGGCTTAGCACAAGACCAAATTAATTTTGAAATGGGCGAGTTTGATAGGCAACAAAATCAGTTTGCAAATAATTTAGGCTTAATGACTTCAGCCTTCTCTGGTGTGCCATTTATGCCTACAACAAGTACACAGAAAAAAACTGGTTTTGGAGATGTATTAAACGCTGGAGTACAGTTAGGAGCAGCTTTCTTGGGTAATCCTAGCTCTAATCTTGGCTCTGATAAAAGAATGAAAACTAATATTAAAAAATTAGGAACGGTAAATGGCATAAATATTTACTCTTGGACTTGGAATAAATTAGCTCAATCAATGGGCTGGGATAAAAAATATCAATACAATGTTGGGGTTATGGCTCAAGAAGTACAAAATATTCCAAACGCAGTTTCTAAAGATAAAAATGGTTATTTATTAGTTAACTACAGCAAAATTTTTAATTATGGCAGCTAAAGATTTACTAAATTTATTTAATGGAGGTGTAGCTCCTTTAGGGTCTTTTGGCTCGCCTAATCCGTTTATGGACAAAACCTTTACTAGAAAACAAATTGCTGAGTCTTATGTTGACCCTCAATCTCCTTTTTTTAAAGCAGATTTTGTTAATCCTGCTGGCGGTGGTGTAGCATTTAACCAAAGTATAGGTACAGAAAAAGATAGGGCTGGTTATGACCCAACAACTTTTTTAAGCGAAGAAGCAGCCTCTCCTTATTTAGCAGTAGGAGCTGAAGGAGCTGCAAATTTTAAGCCAGCTGCTAGAGATTTTATGGTTGAGTTTGGAGGCGGAACTGTATTATCTGAAGAACAAATAGCACAACTTAGCCCAACAGATTTAGAAGCATATAATAAATCAAGAAAAGGAGCTAGAAATAAAGGAACTGCAGAAATATTAAATGTCCTTTCAGATATTTTAAGCGGAGAAAGTGCTGCGGTAGGAGCTGCGAACAGAAGACAAAGTGAAATGTTATTAGCTCAAGAACAAGAAAGAATAGGTAATGTCCAAAAACAAAAACAATCTGCATATAACTTATTAATTAAAAACGGCTATTCTCCTGCAGAAGCAATGGCTATGGCTAATGACCCAAGCACAGCCCAAGCTGCAATATCTGGCGCTCTTAGCAATCAATTTGACTTGCCAAGCGCAGTTAGAACAGCTAATTATCAAGTGAAGACAGCTAATCCAAATTTAGACCCTAATTCTGAAGAATATAAAAAATTGGTAAGCGACCAAATTGGCGAAAACCTCAAAAATGCCTCTGGAGTTGACTTAGAAGGAGAAAAAGAATTAGCAATAACAAAGGCATTAGTTGACTTAGATGTTGGTCGTCTTGGAGATATGGACGAGTCAATAAACACTTATAGAGAGTTTTCGCCAAGACTAAATAACATGAAAAATATTGTAGTTAGCGCAATACAAAAAGGAGAAAAGATAACTGGTCCTATTTCAGAAATTACTTTGGAATGGAAAAAAATAATAGAAGATGCAACTGGCACAAAATTTGCTAATGTATCAAACCAAGAAGCTTTTACTGCTGCTTCTTCTTACTTAGTACCAAGAATGAGAGCTGTTGGGTCTGGAGCAACTTCTGATTTTGAAGCAAGCCTTTATCAAGCTGCAGCTCCGTCTTTAGGTAAAACTGAAGAAGGAAACTTAGTTATTGCTAATACTATGATTAACACTGGAGAAAGAGATATAAATTATAAAGATTTGCGAGAAAGATATTTTGCTGTTAACAGAACTTTAGCTGGCTTTGACGCAGCTTATAATAAATCTTTAGATGATGCGAAAAAAAGAGGAGAAAGCATAGAAGACGGACAAATTAATAATTCTTATGCAGCAACAATGAATATTGGCGGAGTAGATTTACCAGTTAAAAGAGTTTTTGAAATTTATGATATAGCAGATTTTGGTATTGATGAAGCAAACGGAAATACTAGACTTGAAAATTTAGTGCAAACTGGAATGTTAAGGGACGGACAAACAATAGCTTTAAGAAACGAAAATGGCGGCTATGATTTAGTTAACTTTTTTGCAGGCAATTTTGAAAAAGTAGAAGAAGAAGAAACAGAAACACAATAAAAATGTCAAAATATAAATACAATCCAAACACAATCCAAGAAAAACTAAACGAAGAAAAATCTAATGTTACTTCTGGAAAAAATGTTGCCAGAACATTATTAGGACAAGGTTTAGCTTTTGGTTTTGGAGATGAAGTAGAAGCGTCTATAAGAAGTATGTTTTCTGAAAAAGATTACAACGAAATAGTTAAAGAAGTTAGAGGAGAAATAGACGAATTTAGAGATGTTAACCCAGCTGTTGCTTATGGAACAGAAATAGCTGGAGCAGTTTTACCAGCAATTTTTACTGGAGGAGCTTCTTTAGCAGGTCAAGCAGCTGCGAGAGGAGGAGCAAAATTAGCAACATCTGGCATAACAAATAACATGGCTAAACTAGGACAGTTTGCCGCTAAAAATCCTATTAAAACTTCTATGGCGCAAGGAGCTGCTTATGGCATGGGAACAACTCAAAGCGACCCAAATGCAGGGATTTTAAAATCAGTTGGAGATAGAGCTTTTGGTGGAGTAGAAGGAGCTGCTATTGGCGGAACTGTTGGAGCTGGAGTCAGAGCATTAACTCCAGTTATAAGTCAAAGCGCTAGGAAATTAATGAACAAAGATGTTGATTTAACCACTGGACAAATGCTTGACGGAAATATGGTAGGCAGAAGCATGAGGCAGCTAGAAGAAAATATGCCTCTTGGCATGATGTCTGGTCCGTTAGAAAAAAGTTTTAAAACATTTAATGTTGCTGCTCTAAACGAACTAGCTGAAAAAACTGGCGTAAAAATATCTAAAGACATGAGCAGCCCAGTAGCTTTTGAAAAATTAGTATCTGGAGTTAAAAACCAAATAGATGACTCTGTTTCAAAACTGTCAATTAAAAATCCAACAGAGCTTTACAGATTTTTTCAATCTGTTTTAAAACAAAGTGATGAAGTGGACGAAGTGCAAAGAAAAGCTTTAATGTCAGCGTTTGCAAAAATACTTATTGGTAAAAGCGGAAATAAAAAAGTTACTGGACAAGATTTGCAACAGCTTGATAGGCTTTTTAGAAAACAAATACCAAGCCTAAGAACTTCTCCAGACTCTACCAAAACTTTTTTAGCTGACGCTTTAGAAATAGCAGAAGAAGGGTTTAGAACTAGACTAAGCGGAAAAGAATTAAACAAATATTTACAAAGCAAAGACGCTTATAGAAAATTAATAGCTTTAAGCAGAGCTAATACATCTTCTAACGCTGCAACTTTTACCCCAGCGCAATTAGGCAGAGCAGCTAGACAAGGAGATAAAAGCGCTGGAAAAATAAATTCTTCAACTGGAAAAGTTGACTTTGCAGATTTAACAGAAGCAGGTCAGCAAGTTTTACCAAGAACATCTCCTAACAGCGGAACAGTATCTAACGCTGTTGCAGCTGGAGCATTAGGACTTGGCTTAATTAATCCAGCGGTTATGTCTGCTGCTGCTCCTGCTTTGCTAGGAGCAGGTCTTTATAGCGGCATACAAAGAAGCCCATTAGCAGCCAGAGTTTTAGGAGAAGGAATTAATGCTGCGAGTAGAGGAGTTAGAGCAGCAGCTCCTAATATTTCTGGAAGCTCGTCTGGAATGTTCACTCCAGATAATCAGCCTCTCCCAAGAAGTGCGTTAAGAAATTTATACAGCCTATTCAGATAAAATGATTTTCCCAACTCTGAGAGTTGGACAGTGTGGAGAATATGCTGCGGCTAGTGTTCTCTCTTTATTTTCTCCTTTGGTAAATGTTGTTGCTCATGGCAGTCATGCAGATATTATTTTTGAATACAAAAAAAATATTTATAAGTGCCAAGTCAAAACATGCCAGTTAAAAAAAATGTGCCACAAAACTCACAAAAGAGTTAACTGGTGTTTTGACATGAGAAGGACTACCAACTGCAAAGAAAGAAGATATAAAAAAGGCATGGTGGACCTTTACGCTTTTTATTGTTTGCAACATAACAAAACTATTTTTAAAGTGTTTGATGAAACGCCAACTAAAATAACTTTTACAGATAAAGAATTTCAAGAAGTAGATACTGTAAAAGACTTAGAAAAAGTTTTAAAACACATGAAAAAATAACTTGCAATTATCCTAAATATCCCTATAATCTACTATATAACTTAAATAAATATAGAGGAGAAAGTTATGGCAAATAAAATTAAAACAAAATGGCTAGGCGGCTGTACTGCTCAAGATTATATAGCAGGTAGTGTTGAGTTAATTTCTGGCGCTAAAGATAAACCAAAATATAAAAAATTACATTATTGGAAATATTTTTTAACTAATAATTTTGTTGTTTATGAAATTCCAAACCCTTCTGCTCCTATAAAAAATCAAATTCACAAGGGCGTAACAGAAAATATAGAGCTGTTGGTTAAGTCTATGCCAGAAGTTATTGAACACATAGGGAGAAAATTATGACAGATTACATAGACAGAATGATTGAGCAAACTAAAAAAGAAGATGCTTTAAGAGATAAGGGAGTAATTATTTTGAATGATTACAGGTCAGAAAAAGCAAGAATAAAAGCAAGAATAGAAACAAGGGGAAACAATGACAAATAAAAATATACCAGAAGATTTGCAGTGGGCTATAAAATTACAAAAGCAGAGAGAGCTGGAACAATCTTATCCAGAAGTTGATTATGAAAGTTTAGAAGAATTGACTTTGTATCATGGAACAACTACTAAATATTTAGATAAAATTTTGTCTAAAGGAATTTTTCCTAGAAAGCTTTTGCAAAAAAATACAAACGGTAATTGGTCAAAAGACCCCAGTAATCCTTTTATGGTTTATTTAACTAGCGCTTACGCTCCTTACTTTGCAGATGTAGCGGCTAACAAAAACGGTGGCAAGCCAGTAGTATTAGAAGTCAAAGTAGATAAGTTTAATTTATACCCAGACGAAGATTATTTAGAGCAAGCAACTAGAGAAGACCCAGAGTGGCAGAAAAAATTTAGAGGTCAAGACATGAGTCAAAGAACTAAATTTTTTGTGCAAAAATTTATGGCTTATAAAGATTTTTATACTGAAAGTTTAAAACACATGGGAACTGCATGCTATCTTGGCGCAATAAATTCAGAGCAAATTACAAGATATAGCATTTTGGACCATTCTAAAATAATTGATTTTTTCGACCCTACAATAACTATTCAAAATTTTAGATTTTTAGGAAACAGATACAGAATGTTATCCGACTTGGATACTTGGAAGCAGCCTTTGTCTGAGGAGGTAATAATAAAATGAGCAGCAACATTTTATATTTTTGTATTCAGTCAACAGAGCTGAACAAAGAAATTGCTTGGTATTGGAAAGACCAAAAAAAACAATTTTTTAAAACTTGGATACCAACAGAAGATGATATTGCTTTGTTAGACGAATTAAATCCAGACGAAGCAGCTTTGGTCAAAGCAGAAATAATGCACGAACTAGAGCCAGAGTTGAGAGAAGAAAAATTAAGAGTAAATAAATTAGCTAAAGAGAGGAGAGATGCAAAAAAGGGATACACAATTTAAACCTCTAGTAAAAATTACTAGAAAAGATAAAAACGGAAATTATTATTCTAAATGGTATTTATTTTGGAATGATAAAAACGGCAGAAGAAAGTCAAAATTAATTGATATAGACCATAAATTAATTCCAATGGCAGATATAAGAAAAAGAGCTGTTAGCTTGTGGAATGAAATACAAAACGGCACTTATGAACTAGAAAGCCAAAACAAACAAAAAACATTTCAATATTTATTTGAAAGTTATTGCAACAGAATAGAAAAAGAAGGAGCTAAAACAATAAAAAAAATAAAACAACTTTACGATAAAGATTTAAAAAAAGATTTAGGCAATTTATTTTTAAATGAAATATCTACAGAAATTGTTAACAAAGTTTTTGAAAAAATTAGCGATAGAAGTATTTACCAAGCAAACAAAGCTTTAAGTATTTTAAAAGCCAGTTTTAATTTTGGCATGCAAAGAGGCTTGGTTAAAATAAATCCTGCTGCCTCTTTAAATAAATTTGAGGAGCTGCCTAGAGAAAGATATTACAGCGAAGAAGAAAAAGATAAAATTATTTTAGAGTTAATGACTCGCTGGAAAAATAATAGCAGCTTACAACATTCCGTAATTTTTATTTTATTATTGATTGCTACTGGCAGAAGAAAATCTGAAATTGCTAATGCAAAATGGAAGCACTTACAAAACGGAGTCATAATTTTAGAGGACCACAAAACCAAGAGAAAAACAAAAAAAATAGATTTTATTGTTTTGAGCGAGTTTGCAATTAATTTAATAAATACTCTGCCAAGAAAAAATGACGAAGATTTTATTTTAAATGTTAGAAATCCTAAAAATTTGTGGAACAGTGTTAGAAAAACTTGTGGCTGCGAAGACTTGCGCTTGCATGATTTAAGACACTCTTACGCATCTATTGGTTTAAATTCAAAAAAAATGTCAGTTTTAGAAGTTGCAACTTTGTTAGGACATAAATCTTCAGCTTCTAGTAAAAGATACATGCACACATTTAGAGAAACATCTGTTGAAAACACAAACACAATTAATGAATTAATTTTTAATAAACCAGAATATGTTACTTATTTACAACAAAACGCTTCTTAGCTTCTTGAAAAGTTATATCAAGATTATCACAAATAAAAGTCAGTTTTTGTCTGGGGTAAGCTTCTGGATTTTTAATACACTCCATGACTATTCTTTTTTTTGTAGTCGAGTCGTATTTATTCCAGTCTGCTATTTCTCTGGTTTTTCTGCCGCAAACGCATCTGTCATTAGCAGGAGTAGCGTAAGTCAATTCGCAAACAGAAATACAAGGAGAGTCCTCTAATGAAGAACTTAAACCTTTTAATTTACATGCGTCTTTGTAGCTACACATTTTTTACACCTCTTTATTGGAAAAGAAGACTATATAGAGTATTATAGAGCAAACGAGGAAGATTTAATAACCCATGACCAAACTTAAAAAAGAAAGTAAGGAATTTTTTACTCAAAAAGAACTTGCTGAAAGATACCAAATTTCTGAAAAAACTTTAGAAGCTTGGAGAAGCAAAGGCACTGGACCTAAAGCCAAAAAAATAAATGGAACAATAGTTAGATACCCAGTCGAAGAAGTTTTAGCTTTTGAAAACAAAAAATGACAGAAAATATAGAAGCAGTACAAATTGAAACTCTGACTTTGCAAGGAACAGTATCTAAACATGCTTTGCTCAGCCCTAGTGGTTGTGAACGCTGGTCAAAATGTCCAGCATCTCCAACTTACTCAAGAAACATGCCTAATAAAACATCAAAGGCTGCATTTGAAGGAACAGTAGTACATGAGATAGCAGAAATGGAATTAAAAGGCGAGCTTGAAGGAGTAACGCTAGAAGATTATTGGTTGGGTAAAGAAATTGAATACGAAACAGAGGAATAAAATTGTTGTTGACCAGTCAATGATTGATGCAGCAAGAATGTATGTTAATTATGTTAAAGAAAGGCAAGAGGAGTTATCAGCAGAAATGTTAGTAGAACATCAATTTGACTGCCATGAGATAAATGAAAATATTTGGGGTACAGCTGATATGACTCTTATTGGAGAAGATAGATTAGTAATTATAGATTTAAAAGCAGGCAGATACCCAGTAGAAAATAATGGCAACAATTTGCAATTAAGGATTTATGGTCTTATGGCTTTAGCCAGATATTCTGAAAAAAAATATGTAGAAATGGTCGTGGTCCAGCCAAGAGCTAATCATAAAGACGGACCAATAAGAAGCTCAACTTTGAAATCTGAAGATTTAGCACATTGGGGTTTTGAATGGTTAAAGCCTGCAGCTGAAAAATGTTTAGAAGAAAGTCCAGAATTTGTAGCAGGCAAACATTGTTTTTTTTGCAACTACAAACCAGAGTGTGAAGAACATGCAAATTATAAAAACAAAGAGAGGTAAATAATGAGCAATGAAAAAAAAGAGCCTTACTTAACTTTGAATATTGACAATCAAAATGTTCAAGTTTTTGAGGACCAATTAAGCCAAGAGCCAACTGAGGTTACTGTAAATATAAATACAAAAAACCTAGCAGATGTAATTGGCTGGGCTGCTAACATTAAATGCAAGCTAGAAGCTGATTTAGAAAATGTTACAGCTTTAAGAGCCGCACAAAGATTGCAAGAATTTAATCAAGGCTTGCAATTTTTGCTTGACTCTAACATTCCAGTATTAAAAGAAGCTATTGGAAGTCCAAAAGCTACTTTAAAACCTAAAATCATAACTAAGGAGGATAAATAAATGCCGTTAAAAGATATTATTGTTAGCGCTGCCGTAGCCATTCCAAGAATTTTAATCTATGGAACAAGCGGAATAGGAAAAACAACTTGGGCTTCTACAATGCCTAATCCTATATTTTTCTGTATAGAAAAAGGTCTAGGAAAATTAAAAGATATACAGTTTTGGAATATTGAAAGCTATCAAGACTTGGTAGATAAATTGAACGAGCTGCTAAATAATGACCATGACAGAAAGACTTTGGTCATTGACTCTTTAGATTGGGCTGAAAAATTAGTCCACAAACAAGTTTGCAAAGAAAATGGTTACAAGACTATTGATTGGCAACAATATGGACAGAAATGGAAAGAGGTAATGGTAAAGGTTGAAGAAATACTTGTCCTTTTAGAGCGTCTTAGAGATGAAAAGAAAATGATAATTTGCTTAATAGCTCATTCTGAAGTTACAAAATTTGAGGCATTGCAAGTTGACTCATTTAATAAATTTGACTTGAAGTTGTTAGGTAAAGAAGCAGCTGCTCGTTTTACTGAATGGGTTGATTGTATATTTTTTGCTAATTACAAATTAGGCACTGTAAAGACTAAAGGCGATAAAGGACAAACTGTAACAAAGACAGTTGATACTGGCAGGGCTTTATTTACGACTGAAACTCCTATGTGGAAAGCAAAAAATAGGTATGACTTGCCTTCTGAGTTGCCGCTAGATAGTTGGCAAACAGTAAGAGAAGAAATGGTTAAAGATGCAAATTAGGTCTGACATCCCTTACAAAGCAGAAAAGGTTTTAAAAATTCTTTTAACTATACAAGTATTATTGCAAGTTGCTAATGAAATAGACCCTTTTGAAGAAGAACTGCCTAAAGGCACGCTAGAAGCTTTAGAAGAAATAGATGATATTGTAGAAAGTCTTAAAGAGTCTTTAAATGATAGGTCCAGTTTTGATGCTGGGTAAAAAACACAAATTAGAGAGGTAAAAAATGAGTGTTGATATAAGTAATTATTTCCAAGAAGGAAATATAGAGGAAACCGAAAATAGCTCTGGCGGAAGTCTTGCGGAAGGCTACTATGACTTAGGCTATGCAGGTTGTGAAGAAGTTGAAGGCAAAAATGAAAAAACTGGTCCAGAAGGCTGGTCTGGTTTTAAGGTAATGTTTGAGCTAGAAACTGAAAACGGCAAATTAATAAATCTTGACAAGAGTTTTATTATGAAATATGCAGGACAAGCTGACCACTGGGTTTGCGAAACTGCGAAGAATGATTTTGCTTTGATGATGAAAGCCTTTGGCGTATCTCAAGCAAAAGATTTAGACCAAGCATTGGCAGGAAAATATGTACACTGTCATTGTAATAAAAATGAAAATGGTTATTTACAAATTAACAGTCAAAAAGGTAAAAACTGGCAGGCTGTAGAAGGTAAATCAGAGGAAGCTACATCAGCTCCAGCTCCAACTTCTGAAGAAAAAGATACTTTAGAAGATGAAAGCATACCATTCTAAAAGCATTGCATACGATAAGCCTTCTTTTTGCTCTAACTGTCATAAAGTTGCAAAAGGTGGGCTATTGTATATTGAAGAAAATAAAAAAATACATAGTTGCTGCTCAATGGCATGTCAAAAAGAAACTAAAGAAAAAATTGAGAGAGGAGAAAAATTACCAATTAAGGCTTCAGTCAATTATGACTCTGCAGATTATTGCAGAAAAAGAAGCCAACATTTATACAAAGAGCTAAGACAAAAAAATAGCTCTGGAGATTTATTTAATTGGTCAGCTGAAGACCGAAAAAAATTTTTCAACTGGATAATTTTAGAGTATCTTAATGCAGAGGTAGCAAAATCAGAAACAGAGGAGTAGATGATAGATTTAAAAAAGTTTTACGGAGATGAAGGCTTTGTTTTAAATCCTAATTTGTTTTTTAAAGAAACAAGTTTAGATATAAAAGATTTAATTGCAGCCATGCAAGAATTTGGATTAAGAGTTAATTCTATAGACTCAAGCGGAGAAATAATCAGAGTGCCAGTTGACGGCACAAAATTTAACAGACCAGATAAAGGGTCTGAAAAAAGCGGCTATTATTTTTTTCATTCTTTTGGCGAACATTTTGTATCAGTCTTTGGAAACTGGAGGGACGGCAGCAAACAAAAATTTACCTCTAAGTCTATAGAGAAATTATCCAGCCAAGAACAAGAAGCGCTAATGGCGCAAATCAAAGAACGCCAAGAGCAAGCTGAGATTGCACGCAAGGAACGGCAAAACGAAGTTGCAAAAGATGTTGTAGAGAGATTTAAAAAGAGTAAAACAATAGTTAATCATAGCTACCTAAATGCTAAAGGGTTAAAAAATAATTATGGGTTGACTGAGCTTAACGGCAGTTTGCTTGTCGGTTTGTATTCTACACAATTACAAACAAAAACTTTGAGGTCTTTGCAATATATTTCTCCAAAATCTAAAAATAATACTCAAGAGCATATAAAAAGGTTTGTCAGCGCTGCAGAAACGAAAGGCTGTATTTGGACCGTAGGTTTTGACTGGTCTGAATGGACAGAGCTAAAAGAAGTTTGCGTTGCGGAAGGCATGGCTACTGCGGCATCAATCTGGGAAAGCTGTAAAATTCCAACAATATCAGTCATGTCTGCAAATTTTGGACATGAAGCAATAAAAAATCTTAGACGCTGGACAAACTGCAAATTTATTCTCTGCTTTGATTTAGATAGAAATGGCGTAGGTCAAGCAAAAGCGCAAGAGATAGCAGCTAACTTTCATAACATAAGTATCAGATTGCCAAGTGAGTATGGAGATTTCAACGACCTTTACCAAAAAGACAAAGACGCAGTAAGAAATGAAATTTTAGATAAAGGTTTTAAATTAAAACAACATTCTTTTAAAACTTTGACTGGCAAAGCGCCAGAAAGAAAATTTATTGTGGAAAATATTTTGCCAGAAACGGCTGTGTTGATTAGTGCTATTGGCGGTATAGGTAAAAGTTTTTATTTGTTACAAACCAGTTTATCTATCAATCAAGGCAGCGGTCAATTTTTAGGACATGAGATACAAACACAAGGCAACTGCTTGATAATTTCAAATGAAGATAGCATAGACGAATTACACAGAAGGTTAGAACTAATTGACCCACAAAGAAAAAGATTAGAATGTGAATACGATACTTATTTATTAAGTGTGCCAGATTTTGGCAAGCCAATAAGTTTGGTCAAAGACGATAGCAGAAATGGTTTGCACTTGACCGAACAAGCTGACGAATTAATGGAGTCTATTGGAGAAATTAAAGATTTAAAAATGATTGTCATTGACCCAATATCATCTGTTGTGTCTGCAAATTTAAATGATAATTCAGTTGGACAAATTTATTCAACATGGTGTGCATTGCTTTCGCAGAAATATTCTTGTGCCGTAGTTTCTGTGCATCATCTTACAAAGCAAGCGTTGTCAAGCAATGGCACAAGTTTAATGAGCAGGCAGCAAATACGAGGCGGCTCAAGCTTGGCTGACTCGCATAGACATTGCATAAACTTTTTTTTGCCAGAGCCAAGCGATACAGAAAAAATTTGTTTGGAAATGGGCGTGCAGTTTGACCCACTTAAAATAGTTAGAGCTGCAGTTGTAAAAAGCAATGGACCGCATGACTCAACAGTTAAAACTCTGGTTAGAGAAAACGGCTTACTAAAAATTATTGAAGACTCGGATAAATTGGAGGTTAGTTGGGAATGAGTTTTTTTAGACGCAGAAAGAAAAAGAATAAAAAAGCTGAAGCTGAATACAATGACACGCTTTGGCAAATTTATAAAAAACAATTAGAAGAAAATAAAAATCAAGATAAATATGAAAGTATAAAAGCTGACAATGAAGATTATTTTAAACAAGGAGAAGAAAATGAAGATTAAACAAAACGGCAAATTAACCAAAGAAACTTTGCAAAGACTTCAAATACATATTAATAAACGCATAAAAGCAGGAGAAAAAAATGAAAAAAGAGCTTAATTTAGAAACTTACTTAGTTAACTTGGAGGAGCGCTTAACACGCATACAGAAGGAAAAAGAAGCTCTGGTAGAGCAAAATAATGAGTTGAAGAAGTCTATATCAATCTTTAGAGAAACGGCTGTTATAAAGAACTACGGAGAGCTGTATGAAAATTTAAAAAATCTTTACAAACTTACAAAAGATTTTATTTCTTATGTAGAGATTGACCCAAGATATATTGATTATCCTAATAATCACGCTACAAGGCTAACAGAAGCCGTAGAACAGACGGAAAAGTTTTTGATGATATATGACTTAAACGAGCAAGATACTAGCCGTTTTAATTGAAATGCAAGAGCCAAAAGCAATAATTGTTTTAATTTTTTCGTTTATTATTGTTTTTATGTATAAATATTGGCAGATGTTTTTTTAATTATTATGAATAATCCATACAAAATACAAGGACCAGCATTAATAAGTTTTAGTGGCGGAAGAACTTCTGGGTTTATGTTAAAAAAAATTATTGATGCGTATGGCGGAACTTTACCAGAAGACATTTATGTAGTTTTTGCAAACACTGGTAAAGAAATGCCACAAACTTTAGATTTTATAAGAGATTGTTCAGACAAATGGGATTGCAAAATTGATTGGGTAGAATTAACTCATGTAGATAAAGCTGCTGAAGGAGAAAATACTGACGGTTGGATTTTTAAATATAAGTTTGTAGATTACGAAACAGCAAGCAGAAATGGCGAGCCTTTTGAAAAATTAATTGATTATTATGGAAAACTGCCAAACTCAACAAATAGATTTTGTACTTTTCTTTTAAAACAAAGAGCAATAATTTGGTATGAAAGGCAAAAAGGTTTTAAAGATATAGACCAAGTTATTGGATTAAGAGCAGACGAGCCAAGACGAGTCCACAAAATAAAAGACAGAAACGGTAAGGCGGATTATTTTACTCCTTTATTTGACGCAAAAGTAATACAACAAGATATAAAAGATTTTTGGAAAAAAAATAATTTTGACTTAAACCTTATTGCAAGTGATAAGCACACGCTTTTTGGTAATTGTGATATGTGTTTTTTAAAAGGCAAAGGTCAACTTTTGCAGATGTTAAAACAAAGAGAAGATTTAGCGCACTGGTGGGTTGAGCAAGAAAAGCGCACTGGCAAAACTTTTAAGTATGATATTTCCTATGACCAAATGATTGAAATTAAAAACGAGCAAGATAAACAATTTGAGTTATTTGCAGATGATGAAAGCGTTGATTGTTTTTGTCATGATTAAAGGAGCAAGCAATGTCTAAAGGGTCAATGCCTCGTCCAATAACTGATAAGAAAAAGTTTGCAGAAAACTGGGACAAGATATTTAAGAAGAATGAAAAAAAGAAAAAGCCAAGCACTAAGTAAGCAAGTCGGTGGCGCACATTATAAGCAAGCCAGCATACAGCCCATTGAATTTATCTTGGCGCACAATCTAAATTTTTGTTCTGCAAATGTGGTCAAATATATTTGTCGAAATAAAGGCAACAGAGTCGAAGATTTAAAAAAAGCGAAACATTATATTGAGTTGGAATTGGAGTTATTGCACAATGAAACAGATTAGTTTCTGTATAGACATATATACCAACTCTAAGCCGTTTCTGTATATATGGGTTAACACTCATACTTATATAACATATATAGGAGCTGCGTGGAAAGCCGCAGGCTTTCCCACGCTTTGGGCTGGGGAGAGAGCAGCAGTTAGGCTGGGGGTTGATAGCCCAAACATCTGAGCTGGGGGGGAGGAAACAAAAAATTATGGAGAGTCAATACTGGTGGATAACAACAAAGTCAGTTGAGCAGGCTGAAACTGGATATATAAATTTTGCTACGCACAAAAAGTTTAAAGATTTTAATAAATTTAAAAGAGTGGTTTGGAAATATTTTAGGTCCAAGATTGATATAAGAGAATTAGCTGCCAGAGATAAATTAGTGTTGTGGGCTATTTGTGAAAAATATAATTATCATAGTTGCAGCTGCAAGCTAAGTTATTCTTATTTGGCTAAAATGCTTGGGCTGTCTAGGCATACAATTTCTAAGGCGGTTTTAAATTTATCAGAACATACTCCAGAGCCAATTATTTGGATAGCTATAGAGGGGAGTGAAAGCATAGCTAAGAAGCGCTTAGAGCCTCAGAAACGGTATAAAACTCATTTACTTTTGGTAGGTCTTAACCATTATTTTATGGAAGAACTGGAGCAATAGGGGTCTTATAAGAAAAAACTTTTTTATAATAACAAAGTCTAAGAAAGATTAAGAAAAAGGTTGCAATATTATAGTGGTCCTATATTATGTATATATATCGGCTTGTTGGTTAAACGATAAAAAACTTAAAGATAACCAAACTTCTTGAGGAGATTAAAAGCAAAAAAAGCTCACGATAAGTTTCTTTAAAAGATTAAAGTTTTACACGATTTTTTAAATTAGTTGTGCAAATGACATAACATACAAGAAATCTTAACCTAACTGTCAACTTTAGATTAAATGCGTTAAAAAGCATTTCCCAAAATAGGCTTGAGGCGAAAATGACCAAAGAGCAAATGTAGAGGGATTAACTAGGCATGGTTTTGCGATAAACACCTCCCAAAGTAAGGAGCTTTGGATTAAGAGGAACTGTGTAAGCGTGGGATTTGAGGTCTCACTGCGAGGAAAGCTATAAACCTTATTGTTGGAGATATTAACTTAATTGTCTATCTCGGACTCAATAAAAACTGCCATAGTCTGATAATTGTTAAACAAGGTGTAGACCAGTCGGATATAAAAGCGAGGTTTAAGTACCCAACGACTTTTCCTAGAGGCGCTTTATTTTTGGACCACCAAAAAGAATATAACGGCTGTATCGCTGACTATGAGTTGCAGGTTAAGAGGGAATTGAGGTTAGATACCTTGATGTAAATTTATGTTGGCTTGTCCAGTATAGACTCTAGGCGAATAAGAGAGTGGTTTCATCTATATTTTATGCACAATTCTGACGAGAAGGTTTATAAAAATCTAGGAGTTTTAAGCTTAGTCGCTCTAAGTAAAAGCTCTGCAAAACTTTAATCCTTTAAGGGAACTTTATCTCCCAGACCTTCTTAAATTCTTACCACGCATACGCCTTTGGTCCTTATTCATTGTGCTGCTGGATATTCTTTTGCTCCTAGACTGTGAGGTCTTCTTTTTGATAGATATAGGCTTGGGAGCTATTAATTTGCTTTTCTGGACCATTTATTTTGAGTGCGTAGAGAAAGCATTTTATTTTTGGGAGGAGAATGATACGCTTCCTCTACGCCAATTCTATTAATTTGTTGCCTTTAAACCTTTTATTTATCTTTCTTGGTACTTTCCTTATTATCCTCTGTTTTATCGCCTAAATAAAGCTGTCTGAGGCTCTGAGCGTAAGCTTTAGCTCTATTTCTCATGCTGTCTGGTATCCAGAGCTTCATTTTAATAAAACCTTGTTTAATCATTTTTTGCTCATAATTCTCTTGATGTTTGTATTTCTTCTTATCTGCCATTTAATTTTCCTCTTTTAAAAGTTGTTTAATATCTTTTTTACTTACTGTTTCAATGTTTCTAACTGCCAAAACCATAATTAATTTGTTTCTATCTTTGGCTTTTAACTTAGAAGCCTCATAAAACAAATCTTCTATTTGCATGGCTTCTCTAATAAATCTGGATTTACTGATTGAAAATGTTTGCTTGGAGGTAAATGTTCGTTTTCATGCAGCCAAACAATATAGTTTCCGTTTCTTTCGTCTATCTTTACAAAATCACAATAAATACATTGCCCTTTGAACTTTAAAGTTTTTTCGTTAAACCACATGCAGCTCTCCTGTCTTTGATAAATCTAAAATATATTTAGACCTAGATACTGGGTCAGCAATAAAAAGATAAAGGACCAGCTCGCTTCCTTGATAGCCGTATATAACATCTTTATCTATTTTATATTTCATAACCAATATCTCCACCACGACAAATATCAGCGCCAGCACTTATGGCTCTTAAAATGCCTCGCTTTGATATTTCAAACTCATGCACTTCAACTGTATATACTTCTTCTCCGCCAAAGTCAGATTGGTTTGCGCTTCTGACACAGTATTCAGCTTTAGCTTTGGAAGTAAAAACTGTCGTTGTGTCGTTAGCTTCTTCTGGGTTTTGCACTACATATACTTTCATTATTGACACCTTTGGATTAATTCCCATTCTTCCCAAGAAACTATCTTGGAGTTTAAATGTTCGTTTTGTTGTTTTTTCTTGTTTAATAAAATTTCATTGTTTGACTTGGCTACTAAAATGTATCCTTCGTCTTTCCACCTAGCTATAACTGCTTTCATAATTTTCTCCTTTTGGCGGTCTGTAGGAGAATTGAACTCCTATTTCCTCTTGGACAGAGAGGTGTAATAGCCATTATACCAACAGACCTATAGTTAAATTTCTTCTCCTAAGATTTTGCAATTTTTTAAGTAAAGTAAATATTTGTTTTTGTAGTTAGGAGAGTAGTTTTCAATAACTGCTTCCGTTTCTTCTTCATTATTTAACCAGCCTTGCTCCGCCCAAATTACTTTAAGACCATTATGCTTTCTTTGTTCTTCTCTATTAATTAGATTAATAATCTGCTTGTGGTTTTCGCCATTAGGCTCAGCAAGATTAGCTTTAGGATTACCTTCTGGTCCGTACAGCATCATCTCGACTTCGCCTTCAACATAGACTGCGCTTCCGCTTCTTCTTTCTATTTGCTGCGCTATTACTTTAATTGGTTTCATATTTTTCTCCTCTTTTGTTGTTTATGGTTATTATATTATAGGATACCTATATAAAAAACAAGCACTTTTTAACCTTTTTTTTGCCTTTTATTTTGCAATAATTAACTATCAAAATACAAAAATAAGCCTTAAAATGACTATAAATTGACAAAATAAGGACCTTTGACATGGCTAGAAAGAAAATTGAGTTTGACCTTGACCTTGTAAAATTTTACGCCTCAAGAGGCTTGAACTTCAATCAAATAAGCAAAATGCTTGGGGTTAGTCCTCATACAGTATTAAGACGCAAAAAAGATAGTGATAGTTTTGCTAATGCTATTGAGGCTGGGAAAGCCGAAAGTTTGGTAGAAATTGGAAATTCGCTCTACGATAGTGCAAAAAATGGAAATGTCCAAGCGCAGCAATTTTTCCTCAAAAATGTAGGCGAAGACGGACAATGGGCTGATAAGGACCAAAGCCTAAAAGTAGAATTAAATTTAAGAGATGTTTTGGCTGATGCAAAAGGAAGATTAAATGCAGACAATATGCAGACACAAAACATAATTGAAGGAGAAAGCCTTGATATTACTGGTATTGATAACAATGAGCAGCTCCCTATAAAGAAACTGAATAATAAATGATGTTCTATAATGACCTTTTTCTTTTCTCTCCTCTAGGTTTGAACATCAAAAAGCAGCAGCACGGATATATCTTTTCTCCTCTCCGTGCTGTTGTGAATTTGGTAAGTAAGCGCTTACTTACCTTGTTTTTTAGACCCCCATTCGAGGGCAGCGGTACTCCGCTTAGCAGGGAACTAATGAACTAAATTTTTTTAATTTTTTTTATTTTTATGAAATACAAGCCAGAAGAAGAAAAACAACTAATGACCGAACTATGGTCAGCTCAAGTTAAAGACAATCCTTATAATTTCGTAAAATTTGCTTTTTCTTGGGGAATGAAAGATACCCCCCTTGAAGATTTTACTGGTCCAAGAAAGTGGCAAGAAAAAATTTTAAAAAATATTGCTGTTCATATTGCAAGAAATCAAAGAATATCTTTGCCAGAAATGTACCGTATGGCTGTGGCTAGTGGTCGTGGAATAGGTAAATCTGCTTTAGTTGCTTGGCTTATACTTTGGTTTTTATCAACAAGACTTGGGTCAACAGTGATAGTAACCGCTAACACTGAGCAACAATTAAGAAGCAGAACTTGGGCTGAGCTGTCTAAATGGCTTACTTTGTCTATAAATTCTCACTGGTGGCAAAAAACTGCTACAACAATTAGACCAGCGCAATGGTTTGAAGAAGCGTTACAAAAAGATTTAAAAGTAGATACTGGATATTATTACGCACAAGCTCAGCTCTGGAGTGAAGAAAATCCAGACGCATTTGCTGGTTTGCACTCTTTTGCAGGAACTATGTTAATAATGGACGAAGCTTCAGGTATTCCAGCGCCTATATACTCTGTTAGTGAAGGGTTTTTTACTGAGCCAACTAGCGATAGATACTGGTTTGCTTTTTCTAACCCTAGAAGAAATACTGGACCGTTTTACGACTCTTTTCACGGCAGTAGCTCTTATTGGAAAAACACACAAATAGACAGTAGAGATGTAGAAGGAACAGACCAAAAGCTTTTTAAAACTATGCTTGAACAATATGGCGAAGACTCAACAGTAGCTAAAGTAGAAGTTTTAGGTCAATTTCCAAGCTCAGATGATGATACTGTTATTTCTATGGAGCTTGCTAGAGCTGCTGTTGAAAGAGATGTATCAATAACTGCTGGAGAGCCTATCGTTTGGGGTTTAGATGTTGCTCGTTATGGTGGCGATAATTCTGCCTTATGTGTTAGGCAAGGTAATACAGTTTTAGAAATAAAAACTTTTAACTCAATGGATTTAATGCAGCTTTGCGGAGTTATTAAAAATTTATATGATGATAGTTTGGCTATAGATAAGCCTCAAGAAATATTAGTAGATGTTATTGGACTAGGGTCTGGAGTTGTTGACAGATTAGCAGAACAAAATTTGCCAGTTAGAGGCGTTAATGTTTCAGAAGCTCCTTCGTCTAAAAAAAATTATTTAAACTTGCGTGCTGAGCTTTGGTTTCAAATTAAAGAATGGTTAGGACAAAGAGCTTGTTCATTGCCTAATGACAATGAATTAATTCAAGAGTTAGTATCTCCAATTTATAAATACACTTCTTCTGGAAAAGTAAAACTAGAAAGCAAAGAAGAAATGAAAAAAAGAGGTATTAAATCTCCAGACAAAGCAGATGCTTTAGCTCTTACTTTTGCCGCTACAGCTGCTTCCTTTAGTGGCAGTAATAGCTTTCTAGGGTATAATTTCAAAAAACCGTTAAAATCAAAAATTTACAGAGTAGGCTAATTCTATGGAATACAAAGATAATGAAGAATTGCAAGAGTCTGAAGACAGCTCTTATGACGAAGAAAAATTAAAAAGTTGTTTAAAAGCAGAAGTAGATGATGCTCAAGACTTTATTAATCAAATAGGCGAAGAAAGAGCAGAATCAACTGATTATTATTTAGGCAATGAGCCAGACAATACCAGTGAATTGCAATCACAATATATTTCAACAGATGTTAGAGATAGCGTTTTGTTTTTACTGCCTTCTATTATGAGAACTTTTTTTGGTAGTAAAAAAGTGGTTGAGTTTATGCCTCAAAACCAAGAAGACATACCTCTTGCAGAACAACAAACAGATTATATAAATCACATAATCACGCAAAAAAATAACGGCTTTAAAGTTATATATGATGTTTTTAAAGATGCGCTGATTAGAAAAAGTGGTTTTGTAAAAGCTTTCTGGGACGAAAGTCTAACAGCTAGTACGCATGAATATTCTGATTTAAGTTATGAAGCATATATGGCTTTGGTAATGGATAAAGATGTAGAGATTATTTCCGAAAAAATAAACATGGAGTCTTTTACGGTAATTAGCCAAGAAACCCAAGAAGAAATAACTCAAGAAAAACCAGTTAGTTATGATTTAAAAATTAGACGAGTAAAATCTAAAAGCCAAGTTTGCATTGAGTCTATTCCGCCAGAAGAAGTTTTAATTTCCAGATACGCAAGAAGTTTAGAAGAAAGCCCTTATGTTGGTCATAGAACTGTCAAAACTGTTTCTGATTTAGTAGCAATGGGTTATGACAAAGAAGAAATAGAAATGCACGCTGGGTCTGGAAACTATGTTGACACTCACGAAGAAAGACAAGCTAGAAATCCTTATGACAATTTAGACGGTCCAGACAGACAAGATGTTAAAGGTAATGATGTTTTGTATATAGAACATTACTTAAATTATGATTTAGACGAAGACGGAATAGACGAGCTTATAAAAGTTTGTACTATTGGCGAAGGCTTAAATATTATTAATGTTGAGCAGTGGGACGAGCTGCCAATAGTTATGTTTTGTCCAGACCCAGAGCCGCACACTTCAATAGGCAGCTGTCCAACAGATTATTTAAAACCTATTCAAGCTGCTAAGTCGCAAATTATGCGTGATACTTTAGACTCTTTAGGACATTCTATTTTCCCTAGATTTGGTGTTGTAGAAGGTCAGGTTAACATTGATGATGTGCTAAACACTGACATAGGTCAGCCAATTAGAATGAGGCAGGCTGGAGCTGTGCAATCTTTTAACACGCCTTTTGTTGGCAAAGAAGCTTTTCCAGTATTAAATTATTTAGACTCTGCAAAAGAAAACAGAACTGGAGTTTCTAAAGCAAGCGCTGGCTTAAATGCAGAAGCTTTGCAAAGTACCACGAAAACTGCTGTATCAGCTACTATGTCTGCATCTCAAGGCAGGCTAGAACTAATATGCAGACATTTTGCTGAGTCTGGAATGAAGCCTTTATTTAGATTAGTTAACGGCTTAGTTTGCAAACATCAAGACGCAGAAGATATTTTTAGGCTAAACAATCAATTTATTCCAGTTGACCCAAGATATTGGGACGCAGATAAAGATGTGGTTGTTAATGTTGCTATTTCTAAAAGCAGTGATGATGAAAAATTAAAAGTTTTGACTTTGTTGGCAACAAAACAAGAGCAAATATTGCAACAACTAGGACCGCAAAACCCTTTAGTTGATTTGCAGCAATACTCTAACACTATTGCAAGAATGGTTGAGCTGGCTGGATTTAAAGATGCGACAACTTTTATTAATACTAAAGTCGCTCCAATGCCGCCTAAACCTGCAAAATCAGACCCAGCAGAGTTATTAGCGCAGGCAGAAATACAAAAAACTCAAGTATCAGCTCAAAAAGCTGTTGTTGATGCTGAAACAGATAGAATGAAAATAATTATGGAAGATGATTTAGAAAGAGATAAGTCTGAAGCCGAAATTAGATTAAAGGCTGCAGAGTTAAAAGCTAAATATGGCGCTCAAGTTAATATTGCTGAAATAAACGCTCTTATGGAACGAGATAAAGAAGCTATGAGGTCAGAGCAAAAGGTACAAGCTGCAGGTCTTTTCAATGAGCAAGAACTTACCAGTTAAAAAATTTCATATTGAAGCTATAGCTGGAGATTACTTACTTATTGGCACTGATATTAGAGCCAGAAATAAAGAGCAAGCAGAAAATTTAATGCGTGTAGTTTTTAAAGACAGAATTACACAAGACACTGAATTTGTTTTAATAAAAGAAGACTCGATACATTAACTATGAAAGACTCAAGATTAAAAAGAGCAGGCGTTTCTGGATTTAACAAACCCAAAAGAACTCCTAGCCACCCAAAAAAATCTCATGTTGTAGTTGCTAAAGAAGGTGGTAAAGTTAAAACTATAAGATTTGGTCAGCAAGGCGTAAGCGGAGCTGGCAAAAATCCAAAATCAGCTAAAGATAAAGCCAGACGAAAGTCTTTTAAAGCTCGTCATGCTAAGAATATTAGCAAAGGTAAAATGTCAGCAGCTTATTGGGCTAATAAAACTAAGTGGTAGGAGGTAATCATGCCAAAGAAAAGAGGTCTGTACGCTAATATTCACGCAAAACGCAAAAGAATAAAGGCTGGCAGTAAAGAAAAAATGCGTAAAGTTGGTAGCAAAGGAGCGCCAACTGCAAAACAATTTAAAAGAGCAGCCAAAACGGCTAAAAAAAAGTGAGGTAAATATGCCAAGAGGTAAAGGAACTTATGGGTCAAGAGTTGGCAGACCTAAAAAAAAGAATAACAAAAAGAAAAAGAAATAAATTGCTATGTCTTTTGAAGAATATTATTTAGAACTGTCATTTTTTCTTTTTAGTATTCTTGGCGGATTAATGCTTAAAGATTATTCTGCTTCTTTCATAAAAGGACTAAAATTTAAACTTAATTCTCAATTCAAAGAAGGCGATAAAGTTTTATTAGACAGTGAGGAAGCCATGATAATAAAAATTGGCGTTTCTCAAACTACTTTTGGCGTTTATGGTAGCAGCGGCTATCGTTGGCGTTATATTAGCAATAATAAAATAGAAAGTTTAAAATTAGAAAAGGTAGTTGATAAAAACTTGCATGCTGATACAGCGCATGAAAAAGCAATAAGGCTGCAAAACATATTAGAAGGAAAAAAAGATGATTGATAAATTTTTTAAACCTATAAGCGATTTAATTGGCAAGGCTATTCCAGACAAAACTAAAAGAATGGAGTTGGAAGCTTCTATAAAAAGCCAGATGATTGACTTACA
>Ga0181393_1000039_pt1 | contig 36181 bp, 25 predicted proteins | sample 16SPOviralmetaG_FD_130122 | JGI IMG/M metagenome (GOLD analysis project Ga0181393, IMG submission 130122) | Marine viral communities from the oligotrophic San Pedro Time Series (SPOT) site, San Pedro Channel, CA, USA - 16 SPOT_SRF_2010-10-21 | ecosystem: Environmental > Aquatic > Marine > Strait...
TACGCAGATGAATGTTTTCGACATGTGGTCGTCAACCGTAGCGTTCGGCAATCCAGAAACTAACACGCCGTTCGTGTTTAGTCCTACTGCTACTCCAGCTCCTGTGTTGTTGATGATCGTGAAATTCGTCCCTGCTGCACAACCGTCCGGCAATGTGAGTGTACCTGCTGTGTGGTACACAACTGAACCTGACTGTGTATCTTGGAGAATGGAGTTGCCGGTAATGAGCACCAATGCATTGATTTTGCTTAGAACATGGGTAGCGACCCCCAAAGGAGTCGTTGCTCGGATACTGTCCGTACCTGTGGTTGCTTCTGTGGTCGTTGCAAGTTCAACAACTCCAGCCCTGGTCTTCGTGGCCGTACACGCCTGCAAGCCTGCGGGTGTGACTGCCCGAGCGTTATCAGTACCAGTTTGAACTTCGCCTGAGGTTGCGATTTCGATTATACCTTTCGTGGTTTGGTCTGCGTCTGCAACGCTTCCACCGCCACCACTACCAGTTGCACCGCTGTTGTACTTGCTCAAGTAATCAACTCCCGGTTAAGTAGACATGATCATCTGCGGTTCCGATGATGTAGATGTTCGAGGAGTTCGTGCATTTCACTTCGATTGAAGCTCCAGCCGCAAGTTTGAATCCGTGTGATGTTGTGACTCCACTGTTGCCGACAAAGATTGCTGCACCATTGTCTGCATCAGCCAACACGACCACGCTGTCTGTGACTTCGTATGGAGGAAGGACTTGCCCTGCAGTTGCCGTTGGCGTAAATGCGGTGTTGTCTCCAAGAGAACCCGCAAGTGCTGGGGTAATCGTGATGGATGTCACGGTGACGCCATGGATTCCTTTTCCTGTAATGTCGTTGGTATCGCTTGAAGTTGCAGCGTCGATTGAAACGATGGTGTAGATTGTGCTGTCTGTTGCAAACTTGCCTGTTTGCCCTTTGCTCAACGACCTTGTTCCGGTTTTCAAAGTGATTGATGTTGATCCCGAAGTGTGGTCTCCATCCATGACATATCCTGTTCCAGCATAGTGGACGAAGGTTCCAAACACAGCATTGTCGGATTGACTGTTTGTTGCTGTCATTCAATCACCTCAGTACCCCATTTGGCTGAGGTTTGAACCAGTAGTGTTCGCCCCTCCTTCTTTCGCAGTTCTGCGGGCTCTTGCAATTTCAACGAATTCGATGAAGATGCTCGAAGACGCATTCGTGTTCATAACCTCGAGTCGGAACCTGTGCGCATATCCTGCTCGGCCTCTAAACACAACGACCTTGGTATTGGTTTGGTCTACCGTCAAGTAGAACATGCCCATTTGCTCAGGCAACTGTAGTTCGCTGATAGTTGAAAGTTTGATACCTGTCACGGAGCCACCAAGAACAGGATCGTAAATTGACTCAAAACCGCCTTGCGCAAAACCATCCAGTTGAAGGAAGATTGCAAGGTCTCCTGGGTCAGCACCCTCAGAGCCGTCTGCAAGATACCGATTCACTTTCATAATCATGTAGTCCATTCTACCAGATTCAAGTTGGTCGATTACGCGAAGTTTTGAATTTGCCTCTACAGTCAATCCTCTTCTTCTTTCAGTGATGTTTCGTGGATCTACGATTTGACGGTCAATCTTTTGGTCAAACAAGTTTGACGGTAGCAACATGATTTCGTCTGAGTCTTGTGATTCATTCACAACGGTGCTTACGCCATCTGGAAGTTCTTCTGTCATTCTTACATCCCCCTGTGGCGTCTTCTCGGGTCAGAAGTCCGCCTTTGTGCATCGGAGGACCTCGTACCATAAAGCATGTTCATAGATTGATCGGTAATTTTCTCGGTTGCTTTCTTGTAATCTTCGAAGGACATCTTTCGTCCTCGTTGGTGTTGAACAAGAGATTTCCAACCTTCTGATGGACCTGTGACTCCATCAGCGAATCCAGACATCTGTCCTGGGTCTTGAATAATTTTGTAGTTGAATCTGCCCGAGCGACGAATCATTTCTCGAACTTCGCCTTCGGATACTTCTGAAAGCAAATACTTGAAACCAACAATGAGAATTCTCGGGTCTCGAAGGTCTTCATCAATGTCTTGAAGCAGTTGGAAGAAAGGAAGAGTGTTATCGTTTCCTCCTGAGCCTGTGACGAGCCTGTACGCAGGGTTTGGACTTGTAATTGGAGTTTCGTCCGCTGTGATCCAACCTGCTTTGTCTACATCGTCAGACCCCGAAGATTGGTCTACAGCAAATCGAACCTTTCCTCTTGGTTGAAAGACTCGAATCTTTGGACTTGTCATTCCGTTGAAGGCTGTTCCAAATCCATACCCGTATCCACCAGCTCCGTGTCCGGACAAACCGATTGTGATGTTGTCGTAAGTGTCTGCGCTTGTGTCTTGATGTGACCCCGTACCATCAAGTCTGAATGCGCTTCCATTGTTGTCAATGACATCTGCTGCACCACCAGCCTCAATGTGTTGTGATTGTGTCGTGGAGTCCTCCAAATCGAAACCAGCGATACCTGCGTTGGTGGAGTCGCCATCTGCACCGATGTATTTTGGATGCATGGAAATCCCCCATGTCACATCGTAGATGATCTTGCGACTGTCTGGACTTTCCAAGATGCCAAATGTTCTCTTATCCAGCAAGTAGGACGAACCGCCATTGAAGGTCGCTGAGGGAAGGAATAGAACGGTGACTTCTTCTCCAACAGGCCTCACAAGTGATTCTACGGTGGTTGCGTTGATTGTGCCGACCTTGCCTCCAGTGAAACTGGAAACAGCGATGTTCGCTTCGTTGGTCGTAATTGTTGTGTTCCCATCTGTACCTGGAATCAATTGTACAAGTCGAATAGAAGGGTTGGTTCCAGTCAAGTCCAATTCTGCCTTGATTTTACCACCGTGTCCGCCTTCAACATCATTGATGCAATTCACGATTGATTCAGCGACAAGTTGCTTTGAACCGCTTGATTTGAATTTGCAAGGGTTAGTGGTCAAGTCTTCGGCAGCAGCAGCAAGGTATGCTTTGGAAGTTCCGTCTGCAGAAATGATTGTGAGGAGTTTCCCGTTGGTTGCTGTGTTCGAGACCGTGACTGTTCCTACGGCTCTCCCGAACTCTGCTCTCGAAGCAAGAGTCAAGGTTTGGTTAGGATTGTTGAAACCTTGCGCACCGCAGAGAATCTTAGTCCCTGCAGGTAATTGAAAACCATTTGTCGTGCTTCCAAATACTGCATCTGTTTCATCGATGTCAATCACAAGTGTTGTTCCGCTTGATCCTGTGGCGATTGTTCCTTGCAGTCCCATGTGGAAGTTGATTGAAAGTGATTCTACTGCCTTGACACGGTACAAACCCTGTCCAAGCATCACAAGTTCGCCCGCTTGGTATTCTTGAGGAGAGGGTTCCCCAAACGGACCAGGAGGGCGTCCGAACGGTTCTGATGAAGGAAGTTGGTTTGCGGGCTTACTCCCGCCCAATTCCTTGAATGGTTGGCTGTTTACCACGCTTCAGACCCCCTCATTGAGATGGGTCGTAGTCAGCAGCCATTGAACCAGCGTGAGGCAGACCTTGTGGTTTAATCACCTTGTAGACGAACTTTCCACCGTTTGCTCTGCGTGCAGCCTCGACATCACCCTTGGACATGTGCTTCAATCGGCACTTGAATCCTTGAAGGTGAACGACTGGGTTGAAGATGACCTCGCCGGTTGTATTGACGAGCCTAAATTGCGGCAGTTGGTTTTCGCCACTTTCAATCCAGATGGCGAAGTTTGGGTTTGGATCTTCGTGAGGGCTCACAGTGCAGTCCAAGAAACCTGTCTTGTCGTTCTCAGGACTCTCGTCGGCGTGCCAGCGTGGAACGCCTGCAGGGTGTTTCAAAAACAAACGAGGACTGATGAGACCAACCATCGTTCTCGAAGCTCCACCAATCGAACGGAGAGCAGCGGAAAGCGTGACATTCGTTTCATCGTTCGGGAATCCGACACCATCGTAGCCGCCGGAGCGGGAAATGAACTTGGGCTGTCCAGGAAGCGAAGGAACAAGACAGTACAGGTGATTTCTGTACGGTTCAAGATCCGCATCTTGGAAATATCCGCTATCGTAGCCTGCGGAGATTTCCGTACCTGATGTGTTTCCGTTTGCTGTGCAAACGATGTCAAAGGTCAATCCTTCAACAGCGTCAACGAGGTAGAATTCTCCTCGAAGTTGGATCACATGTCCAGGTTTCAGTGTGTTCGCCAGTGGGTTGTAGCCCCGTACCGTTGGTGTTCTTCCAAAATTTACTCTTGTCATTGTATCGTCCTCCCCTATATGTGTGTAAGCAGGGAATATCAGTAGTTTAGTGCGCCACCTCCAAGTAGCCAGCCGGTGAGAAATGCCCCGCCAGTCATTAGAAGTTTATTGTCGAATCCGATTCCGCCATTTGCATAGGCATACACGCCCAAGCCGATTGTGAGAGCAACTGCAGGGATACCGAAGTGTTGGGTATCTCCTAAGCCTCGAAGTGCATCATTGCGTAGAGGTTGCACAGACTGGTGTCCACGCAATACCTGTTCATACGCATTGGTTTGCATTCTTGATCATCCCATGAGTTTGTCGATTCCAGTAGCCTTGGTCGTTCCATCAACTACCTTCTTCGTACCCTGGGATACTTGCTTGACAACTGGTGCTTTCTTGATTTGCTTCAGGAGTTTGTTCCTTCCACGGTAGTCTGCGAGCATGTAAAGGCCAGCGACCAATCCAAGACCAGCCACGAAGTTCGTAGTGGTGTCTCTTGTGAATCTCATCCGATTGTAGGTGTTGCTGTTCGATTGACCCATGCCAGTGCCGAAAAATCCAGACTGCTTCGAGTAAGCCCCGAAGTATCCACTTCTTCCCCCAGCGTAGCCGAGTCGACTTCCTCTCCAACCATCCATGTGATCAGACTCCGTCAGATTTCGCAATTCCCATGATACAGAACTTCAAGACTGAACCGTCGATGATTTCGACTTGGCCGCCACCTTCGTTCTCGTATGGTAGACCGACATGAAATTCTACTTTGTTTCCACTGATTGCGGCACAGGAGCCGAATCCTACATTGGATACGACAGCACTGCCAACAGTTCCACCAGTTTGGTCCCAGCCAAAGTCACCAACTGCCCCAATCAAGTTGAGAGAGTCGGTTGCGCTGAAGCTTTTTCCAAAAGTGAATTCCATTGTTAGACCGATTCCGTGACGATCAATGTTTGCGGCAGCAGTTGTCGAGTCAAGGTTCACACCTTTGACGACGATTTGACCTGCGCCTTGAGTCAAGACCAAATCTGTTGTAGCAGCGCTCAGTGGGTTGCCACCGAGCGTGATTGTTCCGTCTGCGTCGATGTCATATTCCGAAGCGACAAACAATTCGTCATTGTCGCCCAGGGCAACTGCAAGACCGGCAGAAATGCCAATTGTCGTTGCGCCAACGCTGGTAACTACGCCGACCTCTGCGAATGCAGTTCCATCAGCGTTTTCAGATTTGAAGAGTCTGTCTCCAACAGTGATTTTGGTGGTTGCGTCTGTAGTGTCGACTGTGATGCTTGTTGCGGGAAGTGAAACTGCACCATTGGTTCGAACTCCTGACATTCCAGCAGATGCGAGCCCGGTGATTTCACCAGTCATCATAACCAGTTGCACATCGTTGCCTCTACCGAGGTCAAGTCCGCCAACACTTGCTGCTTCGATTAGATCAGTTGCCATGCTTAGTCACCTCAGTTTCCGGTGACTCCGCCCTTTGCGAAAGCGATCACTGTGAATTTCAAGATTGTTGCGGCAGAGATGGAAACCTGGGCCCCACCTTCGTTCTCATAGGGAGCGCCGATTGCAAACTTCACAGCGTTTCCAGAAATCGATTGAAGACTCACTGGGCAGAGGTGGTCTACCACTGCAGAGCCGACAGCCGCTACTGGAGAAGTGTTGTCGATGTGAAGTCCGCCGTTTGCGACTGCACCGATGATTTCGATTCCGCCGTTTGCGACAGTCAATGCTGCACTGCCGAAAGCGAATTCAATTTCTGCAACTGCGCCCTCAACACCAGTGCCGGTGCCGTTTGCGTCGTAGTTGGTGACGGTGATTTTGCCTGCTCCATGAGTCAACGACAAGTCCGCTGCTTCTCCGCTACCGGATTCGGTAACAGTTCCGTCAGCATCGATTGAGTAGATGCCGTTTCCATCAAGGCCGACGAGTTCGCCGGACATCATTAGAATTTTGACGCCATTGCCTCGGCCTGGGTCGAGCCCGCCGATGGTGAATGCGTCTGTCAAATCAATTGCCATGTGTGATCCTCCTGTTCAATTGGTTCAGGAGGAACTCACTGAAGCTCCTGGATGTTCATAGTCTGCTGGATAAGGCTGTGATGTTGCCCGACGACCATACCAAGGATTCTCAAAGATTCACCTTGAAGGGTGCTGCTGCCAAGAGTGCTGCGAAGGTTCCAGTCAACAAGTTTTTCCGGTTCGATCACAAGCGGTTCTGACATATAGCAGAACGGTTCCTCCAACACTGAAAGAATCAGATGCGAGTGAACTGGAGTAGTGATTCCAGCAATTGCAAATTGAGTTTCAGTGATGCGAATTGGAGAGGTGTTGTACTGCAGTCCAGTGAACATGTAGTACGCTTCTTCCAGAGTTTTCACGGAAATTCCTTTGCTGATCCAGCCTTTGGCGTCAGTGCCGCCTGTTCCAGTGTCAGTTTCGCCGTTGCGCTCAGTGTCTTGTGGAAGAATCCAGCGGCCTTGGGTGTCCAAAAGGCCCATGTGGTCTGAACGAAGAGATGCGGTTCCGTACTCACCTTTGGCATGTACTCCTCTGTTGCTACTACCCCAATTGGGGTAAGCGTAGGAGACGAATCCGTTGATAGATTCGAGGTAGTCGTTGATCAAAGCTTGAGGTCTGTCCCAGTAAACTGTCCATTGCATGTAAATTCCTTTCCTTGTTTTTGTGGCGCTTGTTGGTTTGCGCTGACCTTCCCATATCGGTAGGGGATATAAGCGGTCGTGGCCTCAAAAGCCACACTTTGCTACAATCGCCCACGAATGGTACACAGAATTAGAACCTCCAGAACCAAGATGTACAAATTCTCAATTGCGTTATCCCTAAACGGCTGAGAGACTTGACCCTGTATATGGCGAACGAGGCTTCCAAGACAGCGACTACTGTCAGGACAAGGCTTAGTGCCGAAGAAATGAGACGACTCAAAGACTACGCAGACAGAATGGGCTTGCCGGGAATGTCGACGGCTCTTCGCTCTCTTGCTTTCGAGAACCTTGCTCTCAAGGAAGCGCAGCATGCTAACGAAGCCATGCGGAGAAAAGCGGCTGATGAAGCGGTACGCAGGCAGTTGGGGGGAAGCTGATGGTGAAGATCCGTGCGAAAAAGTGTAAACTGTGTAATCATATCACAGGATTGGTTAATGAACAGTGCGAGGAATGCGACGGAACGGACTTAATCGTAATCGAGTACGAACCAACACCAGGAGAAGACCCAACTTGGGTTGTTTCTGTTCGTAAAATGTGCGAGGGCACAGAAGATGCTTGGCAATGGCTTAACAATCTGCAGGCAAACTCATCCGAATTCGAAACAAACCTCGATGGACATGAAATGGAAATTATTGAAGTGTCAGAAGAAGGACAAACAAAGAGGTCTGCAGGTGCTGTGACAATATTTTGGGTATTCAGCCCTGTTGATGCACTTCGAGTTATCGAACTTGTGAAAAAACTCAATACTCTTCGCCCAGGATTACTGGACAACGCCCAAATTGAGGTTGATTACCAAGATGTTGTGGAGGTTTGATTTTGCGCTGGGTGCGTTTGACCCTTGCATTTCTGATGTTGATCTCCCTTGTTTTACTGGCTTTGCTACGGGAATCCGCATTCGCATGGGCGCTCGTACTCGCTACCGCTGGCCTCTGCCTGGACATCTCGATTACAACAGAACCCCTTGCACCCTCAACCGAGAATCTTCGAACACAGGAAGAACTCGATAAACTCAAGCAGTTGTCTCGGAAGTGAAAGATTGCATCAATGCAAACGCTGTAAGGAATGGGTGAAGTTCCTACACCCCGAGAAGGAAATCTGTCAAATCTGTATCGTTGATGATCAGATTCGTGAATTGGATCACTTCGAAGAACCTCGAGAGAAGAGACGACGAAGTAAATGAAGCAAAGTAGTAGGAGGAATACTCCTGGCACCCTCTGTGAATGCGTTGCGTGGCATTCAAATCACTTTCTCATTCTACCGGAGACTGGCATTTGTGTGGAGGCTGCCATGAGTGCGGCTCCAGCACCCATTTGTTTTGGATTGCTGTCTTTTGCACCAATTAGGACTGATGATCCACCTGCCCACCACAGACTTGTTCTCACGGGTTGTTGAACGAAACCTTCGAACAGTGTTTTTAGTTCACCTTTGGATTTGTTTTTCTTCAATTTCGGGTTGTTGACGAGCATGTATGCCGGAACGCCCAGAACAAGCATACCGCCAAGCAAAATGCCTGTAAATTTCAAGACCTCAGTAGCAACAAACTGAATGTTTTCACTGTTTGGTGTGAATCCAAGGTTTCGAAGCTTCTGTGCTTGTCCTTTGTGCATTTGAGATGCTGCATTGAGTTGCCCCGCTACTTGATTGATCGTAGCAGATTCTTGGTTTGTCAATCCCATCGTTCCGTGATGGAATCCTAAGGTTCCTGCTGTGCAGTGTGGGTTTGTAAGAATCCTCTTCAACTGCACTGCATCACCTCAAAGGTATTCAGCAAGAGCAGTGAAAGGCGATTCAAGCGAAGATGGGGATTGGTATCCGTAATTCTCGTTGCCGACCACTACTCTTTTCTGGTTCAACCCTTGGTTGGTGTAAGGAACTCCTCTTGAGACTCTGTTCTGCAAGTAAGCGTTCGACACATTCATACTGTCATTGGTTGTTCTTGTGAGAATCTGTGAAGCGGCTGCTGCATTCGCTGGAGTTGTGACCGCTGGTCCTGGACCGGGTTTGAGAGCCGAGCCAATTTCTCCGTCCATCAGGTAATCGAATCTCTTACCGATGTCGAACAAAGAAGTACCAGTCAGGTGTCTACCTACCGCAAAGCCCATTCCGGCAGTAGCGGCGACCTTTGCTTCTTTGGTGTTCAGGATGTTGAGATCCTTGAGCACTTTTGCTGCCATGCTCGAAGCCCCGGTGAAAAGCAGTGTTTGTGCCGCCAATCCCACTTCGGTGTTCGAGTAGTTCCATTCGAGCATTGGTGATGCTGTGGGGGCAAACGCCCTCGTTGCTCCTCTGACGGTTTCATTCAACACTGCGTATCCAGCACCTGCTGTTCCGAGTGCGAGTGCAACTTTCCCGTAGGACTTGAGGTTCTTGGCGGTCGCTGATTTTTTGACTTTGCTCGAGCCTTTTCTTGCCATCGTCAATGGGTTCAAACTCTTGAGCAATTTCTTGCCTTTGTTCTTCATTTTCGCCATCTCTTCACCTCACAAAGTTCGTGAGGCTCAGAAGAGGTTCACACGAGAAGCGCCAAGACTCTTGGTTCCGAAGAATCCGGATCGTCCAGTTCCTCTTTGAAGAGCAGCGGTGTTCGCAGTCTGCAATTGGCTGTGTGCTCCACCCATGCTGTAGTTGTGCGCTCCAGCCATGTTGTGCATTCCAGCCATGTTGTGCATTCCAGCCATGTTGTTGTGAGCGCCACGGAACACAGCGTTGTTTGCAAGAGCGTTGTTCGTCATGCCGAGTGTACCAGAGACTCCATTACCGGATGCGAATGCGTTGCGTGCGTTTCCGATTTTTCCTTGAGCAAGGTTGCCGAAGACAGTTCCAAGGTTGAGGGTTTGAATCTCGCCAAGGAATTGCACAGCGTAGATGACAGATGCAAGTCCAACAGCTCCTTGAGCCAACTTTGCGTCGACCATGCCCAGTGCTTTCTTCGAGGAAGCAAGGTAAGCAAGTCCACCGATTGTTCCCAAAGCAAGGGACTTCTCAGTAAAGTTCACCAGGTCAGCCTTGACATTCATGCTTCCGACTGGGATCATGTCCACTGCGGTTGAGATGTAGCCACCTGGGCCAGTCAAGTTCATTCTGTCCCATGCGTAAGGCTTGATTGCCTCGTATGCACCGAATGCGATGAAGGCTGCTGCTGCGCCACCGAGAGCGGCTGGAAGCATTTGTGCGCCATTCATCATTGCGTCAGTGAAGGACTTGCCCAGTTTCTTGGTCTTTGTGACAGAGACTGCTCGAGACTTTCTGCGGGAACTTCTGCGCTTGGTAGAAGCCTTGCGCTTGCCTTGGTTTCTTCTGCGAGTTCTCCATGCTTTCTTGGCTGCTGCAGAGCGAGAAGCCTTGGTGCCTCTTCGCTTGCTGGATGCCTTGCGCTTGGAAGTTCTGCGCTTGGTAGATGCCTTGCGCTTGGATGCTCCTCTTTTTGCTGCGGAGGATCTCTTTGCTGCGTTTCTTTTGCGAGTTCTCCATGCTTTCTTGGCTGCGGCACTTCGGGAAGCTTTAGTGCCTTTGCGCTTGGAAGATGCTTTTCTCTTGGAAGACGCTTTTCGAGAGTTGCGCTTTCTGGTTGCTGCTGCTTTCTTGCCTGCACGAGACCTGGACGCTTTGTTTCTGCGTCTGGTCGCTGCGGCCTTCTTGGCTGCTGCGGAGCGAGTAGCCTTGCTGCTTCTCTTGGAAGATGCTTTTCGGGTCGCCGGCTTGCGCTTTGCATTGCGCTTTCGGGTTGCTGCTGCTTTCTTTGCTGCAGAGGAGCGCTTTGCTGCGTTTCTTTTTCTTGTTGCGGCTGCTTTCTTTGCCGCTGCTGATCTTGATGCCTTTGTACCTTTTCTTGCTGCCATTTTCTTCCCTCGTTTGGAGTGTTTAGGCGGATTGACCAGGATGAGGTTTGTTTCCGCCATTGATTCTACCTGAAAGACCTGTTGGATATAAGCGAGTTGAAACCATACAAAACACAACCAGCGTCAATCGTGTTTATTTGTGTGCGAACTGATTGCGGGGAAAGTCCAAAGGGCTGAGAAGCATCGGTGTGACCATGGCGAAGTCAGAAAAGGAAGCCAAGATTGAGTCAGAAACTCTAACACTACGCTTACCAAAGCCTCTTATGGACTTGATTCGTTCTCGGGCAGAGAACGAAAACCGCAGTTTGAGCAACCTCATTGTCACATACTTAGAATCTGTTGTAGGGCATTCAACTTCTGACATCCGTTCGAAATTGACCGACAATGGGAGAAGAAGGCGCAAGAGGTGAGACTTGTGCAAGAACCAAAACTCGTCACATCCATGAAGCCACTAATCAAGGCTTTGAAGACTGGACATACGGTAATTGTAGGTCAAACCCAGTATGGGAAAACTACTGCTGCTCTGTCTCTCTTTCTCGAGCCTGTGTTTGATCAGCGCAAAAACCCAGTACACATCTTCGTAGATACCAAGCACGACAATTCGATTCTACCCTTTGGAGCTGTGGCGAGGACTTTGGAAGAGTTTAGGTTTCACATGACCATGCGTGCGAGTCACATCATCTACAGACCACCAGGAGACGATGGGAGGAAAGAAGCACTTACGAACTTGATTGATTTCCTCTTTTCCCTCAAGAGCGACACGCCACCCCGCAGAGGTCATGCTAACAGACCTGTACTTCTTTTCATCGATGAGATTCAACTGTACTCAGCAAAGCAAGCCAACCACAAAGGTCTGCAGAGGTTGGCCACCACTGGCCTTGGAAAACAAATCATCATGGTTGCTTTAGGCCAAAGAATTCAGAATATCAATTCACAGGTGTATTCTCAGTGCAACAATACATTCGCATTTTACATGAGAGAAAGGAGATCGTATCTTGAGGGTCAAGGACTGGAAGAACTTGAAGCCTATCTTCCATGGTTGAATACTCACAAGTGGCATTTTGCTTATTTGATTGCTGGAGATGATGTATTGCGATTCCATGCACCTCTTCCTTTGCCAAAGCGTAAATCAGCGACGATTGCCGATATTCTTGAACGGTAATCAACCTACCAGTGCTTCGAGAACATTGAATTTGGCGTCTTTCTTGAACAACATAGTGTGCCCGCACTTTACACAACTGATGGCTCTGAATTGTTTGTTTGAGTAGTTGAACAATCTGCTCCACTTGCCCTGCATGATTACAGTTTCAGTTTCGAAATCAGAACTTCCGCAAACAATACACTTCATGCCCTACCCTCAGTCGGCTCTTTCTCCAAAGATTTCTTGAATCGGCTTCGCCATGACGATGCTGTGAGTTCTCAAAAGGGAAACCCCATTTTCCACTGCACTTGAAAGTGCAGACTTCACAACAGCAAGAGGTTCGTAAACTTCCATCTCTTTGATTTCCATTTCATTTACATCTACTCCAAGGCTTGGGTTGGCCGACAGTTTGACGGTTGCATCCATCTTGTCCATACCTGCTGATTCTGCAAGTGTCTGCGGAATGATCATCAATGAATCAGCGAAAGCGAGCCGACTTGCCTCGACTTTTGGATTGCCCTCTGGTTTCTGTGCCTTGATGTGCTGTGCCATAGTGGCTTGAATCGAACCAGCACCGCAAACAACGAATGGTTCCTTAACGCACAGGTAAGCCACACCGACTGCATCTTCGAGTGCTCTTTGGAATTCCTCTGCTGCTTGCTCCGTTGGCGCTGGAATGAGAATCGTAGCGGCCTTTGAGGATTCACCTGCAATGACTGCGTAAGCGTTTGCTGCTTTGTGAGTACTGACTTTTGCATTTCCGAGGTCTTCTTCATTGATGTCTCCAAGGTCTGTGATGACTTGAGCGCCTGTTGCTGCTGCAATTCTTTGCATATCTGACCTCCGGATATTTTTGAAGCCGAGAATGCCTTGTTTCCTCAAGAATTGTGAAGCTCGACTGTCCAATCCCTTTTGACAGAAAACGGCCTTGACTCCAAGTTCTTTGATTTTGTCGAATCTGTTTTGGAGAAACAAGTTTTGGATTTCGGTAATTTCTGCAATCTTTCGAGGATCTGCGATTGTCACATTCGCTGATGGTGGACTAAACTCTGCTTCCATCAAAAGGACCGGTCCTTCAACTTCTTTCGGCATACCTTGAGCGACTGCCCCTTTTAGAATTACAACACCTTCAATCAGTTCTGCGTCATCGGCACTTCCAGGGAAGGTGAGGAGTTTGATTTCAGATGGTTCTGCAATGTAGGCTGCTCTTGCACATAGTTCTGCAAGGTTTTCTACGAAGTCTTCTGCGCTTTTCCCAGTGATTGCAGTTGTCGCTACTTTTCTTGCGGCATCAATCGGCTCCATTGGAATAGCATTTGCCTTCGCTGCTTCAAGTGCTTGTGCCAAGGCGATTCTGTATCCTTTGATGATTGCATTCGGATAACTTCCATCATTGATGAGTTGATCCGCACGACGCAACAGTTCTCCAATTTGGATGATGCAAGTCGTAGTTCCGTCAAAGGCATTTTGTTCTTGGGATTTCGCAACTTCTGAGAGGATTTTTGCAATGGGGTCTCGAGTCTCCAAGGCTTTGATGATGCTTGCTCCGTCATTCGTGAGAACATGGTTTCCCATTCTGTCTACAAGCATCATGTCCATACCACGAGGGCCAAGTGTAGCCCGAACGGCTTCTGCCATATTCCATGCAGTGTCTACGATCATGCGCTGGGCATCTCTACCTCGAATGATTTTGGAGTCCTCGTCCATGAATGTCCTAAACTCGTCAGCCGTATGAAGTGAGCGGAGTGTATTTCGGAAGCGGAGCGTAGTACCCGATCATAGCAGCGACGACATCGAAGCATTTGTTGGAAAACGAATCCACAGATGGATGAGGAAACATTTCAGGGTATCCTTTTTTCAGCGGAGGCTCTGCGAATTCCCAAAGTACTGCTAAAGCAAGAGCTGTTGGTGGATTCAACCCTACTACTTTCATTCCAACTCCGCCTGCATAGTGTAGTGCTGTGAATGCGTCAATTGGAACTTGGTTTACTGCCATTTCAATTACCTCTGAAGAATCCATGTACTGGAACAGTAGGAGGTGGATTCGGGACCGACCTGCCGTTCATTTGTTGTGGTGACAAGGCGTATGCCCTGTACGACATTTGGAATTCTGGTATCTTCTTGTTGAAGTGTTCTGTGATGTAGCGGGTTTGTTCTGATGTCAAGTATGGCTTGTCTCCCATCTTTCTTTGGAACGCTTCTTCTGCAATGTGGAACTCTTTCTCGATGTCCTCTTCGAATTCCTCAATCACTTCAACCATTTCCTCAAGAGGGATTTGGTCTTTCTTTTTCACGCGGAACCAATCGATACGATCTGCGATGATGGTGAAGAAGTCTCTTACGCCATGGTTGATGAACAGTCCATGCATCACTTTGAAGTCGTCTGGACTTGATTGGGAAGGTTCCCATGCCGCAGGGTGCGTGTGCATCCATGCAGTTCCCCCTTCAAGCATGTGGCCGTCGACTTCAACATAGTTCAGATGACCTGGCCCTTTCTTCCAATACAAGTAGCCGTCTCGAACCCAACCTTGACCCTCACCAAAGACCTGCACTTTCTTCGCAATCTGTTCGAAGAACTCTGCACTGCCTATTGCCCCATTCAGTTTGAATCTTTCAAATTTCTTTTCCTCCTTTGGAGTCATCAGAGTGTGATCCCTCACATACTGCTCGGCGTAAGCGCTGGGGTTCATTTTGTATTCTCCAGGAGGATTCATCTTCCACACGGGCGAAGTAGGGTAGAGTGAATAATGTTCTATTTCATTCTCGTAGATTCTCGAGACATGTCCGTCTTCATCCCTCAAGAGATACCATGTATCTCCGTCATCATCGATTTCGTATCCCTCAAAAATCAGTTTCGCTCGAGATGGTTTGTGCAAAACTTCTGTGCCCTTTCGAATCGGTTCGAACACTTGGTCTGAAAACCACCCCTCGGGTGGGTTTACAACTGGTTGATTGATGATGATTTTGTCGTAGAGGGGGTGTTCCTTTCCACGAATGACAACAGTGTGCTCTTCTCCGTACAACTCCAAATCACCTCTTGTTTCAAGACGCAGTCGAGGCTCACTTTTCTTGTCGGGGAAATGTTGCAATCTTGCATAGCCGTCAATTTCCACTTTGCTCTTAGCGTAGTAATGCTTCCCGCCTGTTTCAACGGAGATGATGTATCCTGGTTGTCTCAAAGCATCAACGACTGTGAAACCTGCCTTCTTTCGGAACATGTTGATCCTAACGATTTTCCCATATGATTTGTCCAACGAACCCGAAGGAGGCACTTCCAAAGTTCCCACATTCAATTGAGACGCTGCTCCGTTTGCTGTGACTACAACAGAAGCCCCTTTGACGAATTCTCCTGTCACATCCATTGTGAACTGTCCGGTTGATGGCACAGCCTTAACTGGAGGATTGGATTTCATGTGCCCGTGTTCAACACAGTGCCATTCTGTGTGAGTCATTCTTTTAACGCCACATGTCTCACATCCATAAACGGCTTTCAGTGAACCCTCGGGGGGATTTGATTTCATTTTCTCAACAGTTGCGATGACTTTGCCCGATGGAGTCAAAGGAACACTTTGCAGTTCATGTGTTGGTGGGTTTTTGTAAATGTCCAAGCTTCCGAACTTTTCTCTCAACCTTTGGAATTGTTCTCCCGACATTTGCCCCCTTGGTAGTAATTCTTCTTTTTCTGTCTTTGAGAGTTTTTGGAATTGACTCAACTTACGAATCTTACCTGTATCAATCTGCTTTTGTGGCCCTTTGCCTTTGCCCTTGCCGCCCTTACCTTTGCCTTTTTCTTGTTCTTGTTTTTCTGGCTTGTGAGCGCCAGGGAACAAATCAGAGACAACCATTCGTGTGATCTTTGTTGAGAGTTTCATTTTCTCATTCTTTCTCTTTGGCCCGAACTCTACGGATGAAACCGTTGCTGTCTCTATTTTCTCCTCTCCAAGCATATCGAGTGCTTTGTTGCGATCAAGTTTGCCGTCTTTCTTTGGGATTGTGAGTTTTTTCTTGGCAAGTGCTTCTTCGATTGTTTGGTTGTCCGATTGCTTGGTGACAATGTCTGCTGCCAAAAACAAGGCTCGCTCTCGTTTGAATTTGCCCTTGTTTGAAACTGGAACTTCGATTTGTTGGTCAATGAGATACTGTTTGATTTCTTCGTCGGTTGACTTTTCAGTGATTGTAGATTTCTCGCTTTCGTCTTTGTCGTCGGTGATGTCTTCCATCTGGAACATGTCATTCACAAGTTTGCCGTCATATTCTGCACCGCTTTCTTCAATGAGCCTTTTGATTTCTTTCGTGTTTTTTCTCGAACCAAACAGGGGAATGATTTCTTTAGATTGGGAATCGTCAAGTCCGAGTTTCTTGAGACCGTCATTTCTTTGTTCATCTGCTGTTGGATTCACCAACGGTTGTTCTTGCATTGCCTCTGTAATGAGTTTGTAAATAACCGCCAGTTCATCAGAAGATAGATTGTGTGCTCTGTCCAAGAAAGCAACAGTTGCGTTTCTTTGGAACCGTAGCGATGCCTCTTGGGGCATTCCCGGTGGAAGACGGAACCAAATTCTGTCCTCAACCATCAAGTCTCCCTTGTATTTGCGGAAACCCAACTCCTCGAGATCCAACTCAAGAATCTCTGGAACCGTTAATTTCGTTTTCTTCCCGTTCTTGGTAAGGTTGAATTTGATTGTGAACATTTGGACTGCTGCTCCTTGAGGCAATGCTGTTGGTATGTTTGCCTTTACGCCAAGCGCATAGTTCGCTACTGCTTTCATTGTTGGAGTTGGGTCTTTGTCCTCTACAACTTCGATGAGGTGCGATTCGCAATCAGCGATGATGCCCTTGTTTTGAATGAAGTTGCGCTCCATATCTGCTTGTTCAATCATCACATCTACGCCAGCTTCTTCACGGATTTGCGTAGCCAAGTCCAAAACTTTCTGGTTCGTTTCCGGCGTGTGGTATGGTCCAAAAGCAAACAGGACAACATCGTGCCTGCCCCATCTTGGATAACCTCGAGGATAAGAGTGAATGTCCAACAACAAGTCTGCCGAAGTCAAATGCTCGTCTAACTCGATGTGAAACGGTCTGTCATTCGACCATTCTCTGTTCAAGTCCCATTCATCTCTGTTGTCTTTTCCGACCATGAGGATTGGATCTACTCCTTGGGACAACAAAGATTCTGCGAGGACTTGTGCTGCGGGTAAAGAGTTCCAGTCGGTATCATGTCCGTCTTCTATTCCATCGTCAGTAGCGTGAGGCACGGTGATGACGATTTCTGCAGGCGGATTTTCTCTTGCTTTCTTCCCAGTAAGCAAATCGGTCACAAATCGAGTTTCTGGCTCATCGCTTGCTCGGGTTTGTTTTAGTTCAGATTTGAAATATGGAGAACCTTGGTCTGTGACTTCGAGTTTTTGAGGATCTACATCAACTGGAAGAACTATGAGGGTTTGAGAACGGAGAGCAACCTTAAGTGGACCAAAACGGGGAACCAGTTTTTCCTCTGCATATGCTTGAATTGCCTTCTTCTCAGATTGAGCCGCTTTTCTTGTACCATAGGTGAAAGCAGCAACGACATTTCCTTTGTCTTCAATTCTCCACCCAAGCATCTTCGGGGCGGGTCGCTGTGCAAAGTTTTGTTGGGGAACTCTTCGTGAACGCAACAGATGCGTTGGATTTCTGATGTAATCTTTCCAACTCACCGTCTCACCTCCGCCTCTGTACCTGCGTCGGTGGCGAATGTGTTGAGCATTTCGCTCAACTGTTGCAGCCATGCGAAAGTCTGCGGCGCTTTGTTAGGGAGGTCTGCAAGGCCAGTTCCCAAGCCGTCTCTTGGCAAGACAAGCGTGCCATTCTGCGGTACTGCTTCAAGTGCCTTGACGAAATCATCTTTCATCATCTTGATGTTCTTTTCGTACCTTTCGTCACTGAAATACGAACTGGTGGATGTGGCCGGCTTGTGTTTTGTTCTGATGCCGAAAGCATTTGGCTCGCCCCGAATGATGGCTTGTCCTCGTTTTCCGGTTCTACGATCATTGTCGCCAAATAGGAAGATGAGGTTTGGGTTTTTTCGTAGGTCTGCGACGGTGTGGTGTCTCGGCCAAACGACAATTCGGGGGATTTCGAGTTTCGTTCGTTTTGCGACAGTATATGAAGTATTGACACCGTTCTTCTTCCATTTACCTTTACCTTCACCTGCGACTTGGCTCATTCGGAGGTCGAATGGCGTCAGTTCCTTATCGAAGCGGTAACGCTTGAAAGAAGGCTGGAACAGAGTTGGAGCTTGAGTCACACCTACTTGTTGCAGAACGCCTGAAGTTTCACCCAATCGTCCGTAGACTGGCTTATCGCCCCAATTCAACCCCCTGTATTCTACTTCAACGATCATGGATGGTTGAACAGCATACATGATTCCTTTTCCGGTATCGTCATGTTTTCCAAAGCCCTTGCCGTTTGCGAGTAGATGCCCGTTCCATTTGGTAATCGTAGGCCCAACTGACACCTGTTGTTTGCTCAAGGACTCTTCAAGTTCTTGACGGTCAGCGTGCGTGAAGCCTGTCCCTACATTTCCGGAGTAGACATAATTCCCGTTCTCGTCCATGAACGCCAGGGCGAGACCGCCTGCCCAATCAGCAAAGGAACCACCCCTACCTTCTCTTTCCTCCGACGAACCGTAGTAGTACCCAATCACAGCCATGTCAGCAGTCATTGCACCCTTCACTTTGAATGTCTTACCAGTATCGAATCGAAGAACCCCTCCCTCAAACTCTGGATCACGCATCCATTTCTCCCAAGCCGTCTTGAATGGCTTCAAGCCTTTGCCTCTTCGATGAGGAACAACAATTGCGGTTCCTTTGGTTGAAAGAAGTTCTTTCAGCATGTCAATGCGTTCTTCGAAGGGTTCGTTTCGCATGTCTACGCCATTCAGTTCCAATAGGTCAAATGCAGCCCAACGGATTCTATTTTGTCTGTCCATGGTCGAGGCATCGCCTGTGGTCTTGATGATGGAACCAACTGTTTCGCTCCTTCCTTCTTCGTCTCGACTCCCGCCAGTCATCGGCAACATCATGCCTTTCTCATCTACTGCGTACATTTCACCCATGATTTTTGCTGATTTGACTCCTTTTTTCTTCAATTTCTTGGTGATTTCATCTGTGATGTGGAAATTTGTTCTCCATCTGTCGTACCAATTCCATATCACCGTTTCCTTTCCATTGAAATGTGCAAGCGTGCCCTCTCCGTCAATCTTCAAAGTCACCGTGTAGGGCGTGTTATCTTGCTCAAGTTGTTCCTTGAAGTAGGTGTAGTCTGTTTCTGGTTGGCTTTTGAATGTGCTCTTCTTCCATTTGCGTGCAATGAACGGAAGAGGCGAGAAGTGTTTCTGGTCTGGATCAGTTGCAGGGTATTTCTTGTAGCGTGTGCCGTAAGTTGGATGCTTTTCGAAGTCGCCACTTCTCATCTTGGCTTGGACAACCTTGCCACCACCTGCATACAGTTGGTTGTTGTCTGCTCGAGGACCGTCTGTTTGGAATGCTGTCATCATCGTGCCGGGAGGGTTTTGTTTTGGCCTGCCGGCATGCTCTCCATCCATGTAATACACGAATTCAATATGGCTTGGAGGCACTGCCTTTCTCGTGAAATACTCCTCGTTCGCGTAGTATTGGAAATCCAAACCCTCTGTTTTGATTCGAAATACCGCATTGTCTTTCTTAAAGACAAACGGCGAAACCATTGAAGCGTAAATGGTGGACTTGTTTTGAGTAGCACCCCAAACGACAGGAGATCCTATTTTCTTATCGTAATGTTCCTTTGTTCCGAAGGCGTGGCGACTTAATTCTCCTATTTTTGGTTTGAGCCCTGTTTCGAGTATTGATTCCATATTTTTTTTCGCAGTGACATGAAAGAGATATTCTGGGATTGATTCGGGGGGATTGTTCGTGGTTCTCGAAGTCAAGTGGTAGATGTTGGGTCCGCATTGATGGCTACGGTAGTATGAGAGATCATACCTGTTGTCTGCTGCCTTTCTTGCTTCTCGAATGTTTCTGTAGATGTCTTTTCCGCCGCATGGATTTGTCCTCGGACATTTCTTTCTCGGTCTGAGCCCCTTGGGATTTTGTTTTGTGCCCTGTTCAACCATACAAAACTTGCAGTCGACAGGACATACGGTAAACGCACCGATCTCACCGTCTACCTTTTTTCTTGCTGCCCTCAGTGCTTTGGCTTCCTTTGCACCCTCTTTTCCTTCAAGTGGCATTTGGTTCCAAGTCCAACCAGGGAATGTCTTTTGCATCTCCTTTTTCACGGCGGCATCGTGTTTCTTTTGATGCTTTTGTGTTTTCTCATGGTTTTCTTCTTCGAGTGGAGAGAAGGTGCTCAAGACCGTTTCGGGAAAGTGTCCATGTTTTTTTGATGGATATGCAGGGTTCTTCTTGGGATTGTTTTGTAACCTCTTCATGAGCCGTGCTGAGTGAGGACCATCATTCCCCCACACATCAGGTATTTTTTCTATCGTGATGCCCAATTCACTTTGCCTCTTCTCAAGTGCCTCCCATGCTCGTTCTGCTGAATTTGTATGTTTGCTTCGTGAATAGACTGCATCAACATAATCGAGAATTTTCAAATATGCTGCTTGACCATGCCCTTTGCCGCTTTGACTTGCTCGTATCTGTATGTTTTCAGCGACCGATGAAATTCCGTGCATATCAAACCAATGGGTCCTGTACGGCCATCGGTCGGGAAGCCGGGTGGTGATATTCCATTTCACTTGGATGTTCGGGGCGATTTCGTTATATGGAGGTAAATAACGCAAAGGCTCTGCTCTGTCATATCCTTGAAGAGTATGCATGGAACCCCATTCATTTGGGACTTTCGGAGTGTATTCCCATTCAAGATTTGTTGACGGTGGGTTCTGCTTCGGACCCATCAACACAGGCACTTTGCCGTACTTGCGTTTCTCAGTCATGCCGACCCACGGAACATCAGGACACTTCGGCATACGCTCTACGCCATGCTTGCGAGCCCATCTCCAAGGATCGTGCCCCCAAACCCACAAGGACAGCAATCTTCGAGATGGCTTGTTCTGTGTTTTCTGTTTCTTGACGAGAGGGCCTTTGCGCTTTTCTTCCGCTTGATTGTATGGGAATGAACTTGCACGCTTGTTGAACCGGAGCTGACGCTTCATCCAACCCCAATCGGTGAGGTCGTCATTGACAGGCACGCTTGCATTTGGCCCTGTCCACTTCTTGAGCGCCAGTTCGTAGAATTGTTTAGTGATTCGTGGACCGGACTTGATGTAGTCTTTTGGTCCACGCAGTCCGAGTTTCTTTCTCATTCGGATGATTGCTCGGAAACTGTCTTGACCGCTCTTGATCCCTTGGTCTTTCGCTTGGTCTGGTGTCAGTCCAGACACAGCGAACCAATCCGAATCCATGAACGCCTTGAGTTCCTTGTTCTTCATGTTTACAAGATCCACCCATTCTCGGAACTCTTCAACTGTTGGAGGTTCTTTCGGCGGGTTCTTCTTCACTTGGGCATTCCGTTCTTGCCAATCAAAGGAAACCTTGTCCAAGTCAATCGGTCCACCCGCTGCCCAAGTGTTGCATGTTCGGGCAGAATGGCACTTGAAGTGGTGCATCCAGCAGTAGCCGAGTTCTCCTTCTGGGTCTGAGGTCTCTCCTGGCATGCACTTCTTCATTCTTGGTGAAATGTCGAAGGCGATGCAGTTGCTACAGTTGGACTTCTTCGCAACATCAGCAGTTGTGTTCCACTTCTTTGCGTAGCGTTCCCAGTATGCCTCATCGTTGAGGTTGAGAGGGCCATACTGAATGTGTTCTGCAGCGATGGCATGATCACGGTTCTTTGTGTTCACTTCGAGGTCTTGTGTTGCGAGAGGGCAAGCAGGTCGATTCATTGACTTACGGAACTCTGCAGAAATCATTGCTATATTCTTGTCGAGTTCTCCCCTCCTGTTTGAAGCCACGAAATCAAAGTTGAGAGGTTTCCAATTTTCCTCTTTCATCATGTAAGAGCCAATCCTCACCCTTCGTTCAATTTCTTCTTCTGTGTGAACCCCCCTTCTACGGAGGATTTCTCTGTTTCTTTCATCGCCCATACGACTCTTGATGAGAACAGCGTACACCTTGTCTCCAAAAGATTCTCTCATCAGTTTCAAACCAGGGAAGGAAACATCAACAATCGCAACGCCTGATTTCTCAAAGTCCGCTGCCCTTCTCCCGTAGAAGTGTCCGCTTTCTTGTTGCACCCATAAGTCTGTTCCGTTGGAGGAAGTGAACTCCCCTCTCTTGATCATCTCTTTGAATTTCTTTTTCGTGATGAAAACGCCATCTTTCGGCTCTTCTTCGTTGGTTCGCTTCTTTCTCGTCATGTAGGAAGGCACGATTCTTGCATCCCTTCCAAGTCGCTTCTTGATTCCTTTTGCAATCGTGGATTTCCCCGAACCGCTTCTACCTGAAATGCTGATGATGTTTGATGTAATGACCTTCAATGGATTGCGTAATAGGTCGTCTAAATTGATTCCATCTTGGCTTCTAAACTCCTCAAGTTGTTCTTCTGTCCAGTTGTGTGGTTCCGTTCTCCGAGTCGGGGTAAAAGTGGTTCTGTATCCTTTTGAGAGGAAACGATCATCACTGATTCCGGGTAGGTGTTCTGGTTTGATGTTGATGAAAATCGTTCTGTCGTCTGATTGGCTTTTGATTTTCTCCAGCAAATCGAACCCAATGCTCGTGGCTGGATTTACTTCGTTGACATCGGTTGTTTCAGCGCCTGCAGATGGCCTGTGAGGGTAATGCACGAGCGAAAATTCTTCATTTGCCCCTTCCAGGTATTCAGAAAGTGGTATTGCGTGTATTTCGATTTCGGCGTTAGGAGCAAATTGTCGGAAGACTTCCTCCCTCCAAGGCGTTTGACTGAATGATGGGTCTACCAAGATTACACGATCCAAGTTTGAAGCAATTTTCCCGATGTGCTCTTCATGGTGTAATGCCCCTACAAACAATCCTGTTCTTTCGGAACGGAGGATTCTTCTTTCGGTGTACAATCTTTCTGCAAGCCAATTTTCTTCGTATTCGTGGTAATTTGGCACTTCTTCTTCATAAACGACTGGATTCTTCTTGATGAGTTCTCCATCCTTGATGATTCCAGCTTCAACGGCAAGCGTGTAATCGCTCATCTTCTTCTTGCCCTTCACTACGGTGTTTCCAAGTGTGACAAAGGAATAAACGCGCCCTGCCGCCCACTGGTGTTGTTGAACACCCGGTCTGTGTCCAACCCTCCAAGCAGCCAATCCTTTGTCGTAGACTTTCTGCAAGATGCGTTTCTTGATTTTCGTTGCCTTCGCAATCTTGTCGATGAATTTTCCTTTTTCTGGGAGCGGTCCGTACATCTTGATGAACTTCTTCTTGTATTTGCTTGGAACGGTTTTGTACCCTCTTGCTGTTGCTTTGATGTCAGACTTCCAATATTCGTATGCTTCTGGATCAGCAATGTCGTATTTGTAGCCTTTGTCAATTTCCTTGATTGCAATTGCCATCTCTTCCTTTGTGAGCCCCTTGAGGTATCGCTTGGGAATCGTTTTGCCACCCGGAGTTTTCTTCGGCGGATTGTTCAAACGAACTAAATCCATTGATTCTGTGTCCCAATCGAAACCACAATAATTGCAGTGATAGCCGCCCTCCATCACATGCGCTGGGCCGTCTTGAACCGCAACTCGAACTCTGCCTACTTTTTCCGTGTAGTTTGAACCACATCTCGGACAATCCGTGCCAAGTCCGTATTTGTTGGCAGATTCAAGGTAGTGTGGAGAACTACGCATCGGGCTTACAAGGGGGCTCCCTGATTTACCGCCCTCTGGTTTGCGCACAACTGCCCAACGCCTACTGCCATCTGGCATGGTGTAAATCATTTCAAAAGGAACGAAATCCTCATCGGTTTTGTTCGTCCAACGAAGTGCGATTGATTCCGCTTCGTCTTGTGTTTCGATGTGTTGCGCAACCACGCCCTTCTCGTTAGGGACAGAGTATTCTTCCGGAGTTGGTGGTTCCTCATCCTCGTCCTCTTCCCAAGGAGGATTCATTTCGTATCCTTCCATTTCTCTCAAGATTCGCTTCTTGTGCAACTCCAGCAGCATTTTTTCATCGATTTTGGGGATGAGAGTCTTGAAGTTGGTGATCAATCGAGGTCGGTTGTAAGACATAGCAATGTCCAATACCGATGGGTATGCTTTGTCTACTCTTGTGAAGCCATGGGCTTCGGGGTTATCTGTCAGAACGACATGTTCGAAGATTACATGTCCTCTGTCTCCTTTCCCTCTGCCTTGGAAGTCTGTGACTTTGTCAATTTCGAAGTCTTGGAGCGAATACATGGGAATTCTTGCGCCATGCTCACCTCGTACTGATTGACCTGTTCTTTTGGGGATTGCCGTAGCGTTCGTCACGATCAACCCTGAAGGTTCTCTTCTTCTCCATGGCTCTGTGGCAAGCATCAATGGCGTTTCTATCACAACGGTTTTTGCGAAGTATCGTGTGATTATTGGATTCGCCATTGACCTGATTTCTGCAATCGGGCCGTATCCGGGCAAAAGTGCAACATTCACTGACATTCCACGAGGCCGGCCTCTTTCGTCGCTCGGGTATGAATCAAGTTCTTCGCCCGTGTCCATTGTCCATTTGCCATCTTTTGTTTCAAGCAACGCACCATCAAAGATTTTCCCAGTAAGGATTTCTCGGGTTTCAGCGTTGTAGAAATGAGTCCGTCCATCTAATGTTTGGTTCCTTGTAGCAACACCAATCGGAGGGTTTTTCTTGGTTTTTGCACCTTCAACCGCCTCCTTTCTTGTTTCTGGATACTTCACGCCGAATACTGCGTAGATCTTCTTCAAGGCGTCTAACCCATGCCACCGGACCTCAAGTATTTCTTCTGCTTTTTTCATGTAGCCCAATTTGGTGGTCTTGATTTTGAGGACTTTCAAGTCGCTTTCAATTGTCTTCAATCTCTCCAAGGCATAATCGAATGGTTTTCGCATAGCGAAATATCCATCACCACGGCGTCCTGAGTCACTGTACCATGTGGCTTGTTTTTTGTCCCAAAGGTGTCGAATCAACGGAGCCAATTTCTCGTCAATCGGTACTTCCAAGTAAGCAGTTTCGTATTTCTCTGTGTCTTCGTTGTATTTACGGTAAGGGAAGGGCTCTTTCATCATGATGTAGGGGTTTGTTTGATGCTCCAGCGCCCAAGGAGGATTCCCCTGCAGGTCGGAGATTGAGAATGTTGGTTGAATTGCCCATGTAGGAAAACCTGTCCAACCTCTGTCCATGGCTTTGATGTAGTTGTGCGGTATGATTGGGTTGTTTTTCGCTTCAATTTGTGTGATGCATGTAGGACAGAACATGTCTTTGTTCCATCGACCTTCGTTTCGCAATCTCTCTTCCCATTCCATGTAGTTCATGGTTGCATCGTCAGTCATGATGCAATCATTGGTGCAATGATGCCCGTCATCGATTTCAAAATCTCTCTGTGTCGCCCCGATCAAGTGTCCTGTTTCATGGATTACTGGCAAGACAGAAGGTACTCTCCTCAGGAAAGGAAGAGAGAATGAGGTTGTGGTGTAGGATTTGTCGGAAGTTGAAGCTGTTTGTCCGAATCCCAGTCCACCTCTCGAATGATGGTATTTGCCATCGTGAATGATGACGAGGTCTCTTATCTCTTTCCAGTAGTCCGAATTGAGGTATTGTGTAAGTGTTTCAAAATTGCCGGATTCGAAATCTGCTTCTATGTTTGTACGCATTTTTTCAGTAAAATCAATGCCCACAGAAGGGAACCATTCAGAAAGTAGGTCCATTCCTTGTGAGACAAGGTTGAGTTCTGTGGACCACTGCTGAGGGTCGCCTGATAGCACTACATTGAAACCGCTCGGAGGGTTCTTCTTCGTTCCAAAGGGCTTTGCTTCTGGATGCAGTTCTTTGTACCACTTCGGAGGGCGTTTGCGATCTAAACGCACTTCCTTGAGGGTTCTGCGCAGTTTGTACTTGCGAGGGACACGAATAGATTGAATGTGCCACTTTCCGTTCAGCAGACGACCAGCAATCGCTTGTACGCCCTTGTACTTGTCATAGCGACGGTTCCAGCCGTTCATGTGGATTGCTTTCCTTCGGGAAGTAGGGTCGTCCATCTTGAATGTTCTAAACGCAGATCCTCTGCCGAATGCGTTAGGAGCGAAGTCCCAAGGTACTCGCTGACGGTGAGCGCTCCAGTTTTCCGTTGGCGGGTTTAGACTGGCTGTGAGAAGTGTTTGAACATCAACGGGCCCTTCGTATGCGTCGTCAAGGATTGGTTCTGCTCCTCTCAAGGGATTGTTGAATGGCAACTGCGAAAGGGGTGCTGTGAATGTGAGGCGTTCTGATTGTTCGCTGTATCTTGAGGAATAGGTGTCGTCTTTGCTGATGAAGTGTTCTTCGAATCCATCTACTTCTGTGACAATCGAAGTAATGGTCGGGCTTCGCATGATCGGTAGTTCAACTTCGTCAAATGGTTCGAGGTTTGCATTTCCCGGAACCTTCTCAGGGCGTCCTCCGAATTGAAGTCGCTGCAGGTTCATGTCCGTTGGTACTCCTCGACCAAGTGTTGAATCCAAAGGGGAGCGTTCTACAGGAATTGTAGGGCCGACAAAGTCCTTCATTTTGGTGACAAGGCGAAACCGTGGTTGCCTCTTTACCGATAGAACGCCTTTGTGCATGACTCGGACTACGAGGTTTGCTTTTTCGGGATTCACCATCAAGTACCCATCATCATACCCAGGGTGTGTTGCATTGTTAGAAAGGTGCTCAAAGATTCTACGCTTGGCGTCCACATCAAAACCAGCGAAAGCTCCAACAACACCAATCGGGTTGTACATCTCTGCTTTGATGGTTCTTGGCTTGCCGCCTTTGTCTACTCTGATTTTCTCCGAAGAAAGCAGGGCTACGATGACCTTACCGATCATACCGTTCTGAGGATTCTTGCCTTCAAGGTCAAATCCAATCACTGCCGCATCAAGCACTTGTTCCGAGTACATGTTTTTCGATTCCTCATCGGAGAAACCGAGCAGAATGCGTGTGGCATAACCGTCATCCAACTCATCTGTTACCAACTCAGCAAAGTTGCTTCCTTCTGTTTCTGTACTGATGTTGCGAACAAACTTCGCACGAGGATACCCTAACCCACGAATGCTTGAAAGCGGGCTGTCATCAAGGACACCGTAGACTTGAACTTCCAAAGGCATGAAAGTGTTCAATGATTCACCGAGGTCGCTCGGAATTACATCCATTTCAACTACCCTGTCAAGTAGGGCGTGGTTTGTTCCGTTCGAAGGAGTGAGGATTCCCTTCACTGAAATTGACTCAATCCCTGCTGCAATACAGTATTGGTTGAAATCGTTGGTTTGAGGAATACCAGTAAAGGCGAGTTCATTGTTTACCTGCATCACTGTTTGAGTACCGTCAAAAACCAAAGAGACTTCACGACCTTTGGGTATGCAGAAAGCGTCAATGACTCGCTCCAAATCTTCCTGTTTTGCTTCTTTCACCTTTGCGTTCTCAGTTCGCATTTGTTGCCATGCGTTTGAAGGCAAAACCAATTCGGGTTCTACCGCTGATTCCGGTATGGCAACTCGGCCTTGTCGGAGAAATTCAATGACGGCTGGAGCCATTTCATTCATTCTGTACTGAACAATTTGTGGGTGATCGTCATAACCTGGGTCAAAGACCATCGGGTTTGCTACAGGTGTGATTGCAAGTCCCGTTTGGTTGAATGCAGCACCTAAGCGATGGCTCCCTTCGTATGCCTTACTCATTGACTCTTTTTCCTTTGAGGGGTAGATGTCAAGCGACAAAGGAAGTTGAAGGACATCTTCGTTTCGTCGTGTGAAGCTCTCACGGGACACCTTGATTCCGAGGTTTTTGAATTCAATGTCTTTGTATGACACCTTGCTGTTCGACGCAGGGTTGCCGACCAATTTGCCCATCGTCGCCAAACTGTCATACACATCGTTGTAGGACAAACCGCCCATCGTTCCACCAGCAATGTAGATGTAGGCTGTTTTGCCCTTTGAACACAGCATCGTTTTCGCTGAAAGTTTTTCTTCCAATGCTTCTGCAAGAATTTCCCCTCTTTCAAGAAGGACACGAGTTGATGTGATCGCTGTCCCCAAGATTTCGACACACACTAAGTTGGACACTTCATTGGGTTGAGGAATGGGCAGAGCAATTCCCACATTTTCTGTGCCAGGGTTGAACATCAAAGGATGGAGTCCGTGGATTCTTCCTCGAGTTGAATTGAAATTGATTCCCATTGTTTCTGGAACGGCATAGTGCAGACTACGCAAAACCATGTTTGCATATGCTTCTCTTTGCTTTCTTTGTGTAAGGAGCAGGTCGAAGTTCGTCTCGCCCTCCATGTTGATTGCAGTCAATGGTTCCGGGTCTGCAAGGTTAGAGATGTCTGGTCCTGTGTTGCTACCTCTTGTTTCTGTCCGGTACAGTACAATCGCTTGTGCGGTGAATAAATCAGCAATCTGTTGCAAATCAAGTCCAGGGTAGTCGCGTTCCTCAATGATTACAGGGTCGCCTTCTGTACGGAATCCCTCTCTCCAACTCAACGATTTGTCCATTGTAGTGTGGCCGATGGGCAGTACTGAGTTCTTTCCAACACCACCGCCTCCTTGCATTCTTGCAATCCAGTATTTCGCATTCTCTGTGAGAAACTTTCCCTTCCCGCCTCTTCGGTTGAGGATTCTGCTTCGGGCTCTTTTGGCTACTTCTGTTTCCGAAAAACTCGGATACTTGTCGATTTCATGCTTGAGAATCCAAGCGGCAAGTTCGGGCATTGGAGGAATCGCTGGGTCATTCAACAGACTCACCTTCCCCGTCAGTCAGATCAAGACCCTCTTCAATGTCGGACTCCATGAGAGTGCCTGGAGGCACAAATCCAGCCTTGTCAATTCGTTCTGCAAGTTCCTCTGGGTCGAACCGTTCAAGTTCCGCTTTCCGTTCTGCAACATACGCCACGAATTCGTCCCTAAGGTTTACGCCATCAAGTTCCTCAGGTACATTTACTGCGTATCCACTGATTACTTCGAATGCAGCATTCACGCTTTCGTCTGAATCTGCGTTTTGCAATGCTTCAACCAGTTTTCCGAGTTGCGCTTCGATGTTTGAAATCACTCCACGCCTTGTTCCGACTGATGCTGCTTTTTCTGTGTCTGGACCTCTCACAACTCCTTCGACCTTTTCCATAACTTCTTTTCTCAATTCACTTACCGACTTCCCAGGTTTCGGACTTGAGGCGCGTGGTCTTGCACCAAAGCCACCAGAAGCACCTCCGCCTCCGCCTCCCATGAAATTAACAATCGATACAGGAGTCCCTTGAATTGTTTCGGAGCTGAGGTTGAAATCGTTGCTGTACAAAATCGCAAACAGGAATGGAGCGCCTTTGTCATCAACAACGGCTGAAACAAACCTCTCTACCATGTGCGAGTAGTCTTCAAACTCAGACAATGCTTTTGCAGTGTGGTACGCTGCAGAGATTTCTGCAAATAATTCAAGACTGACTGGGTCAGTTCCGTATGCCCATTTCAGGTAGTTCAAGGTGCTCTTGGGATCAGTTTTGACATTCTTTGCTTGTCGAAGGTCGGAGGGCATTACTGGCATCCATGTGGGAATTTGAATGATGGGTTTCACGCCTGCCTCTGATTGGGAAAAGAATCGGAGTACAAGTCCAAACATCGCTGAGTTTGGTGGCGATCTACTTGCATCCAGCATCAACGATTTCCAGTATTTGTTGAGGTCGATTGTTTCTGGAGTTGCCTTTGCGCCTTCCTTGCCCGACCTTGTGAAAACCATTCGCTGTCGAATTTGTGAGAACAGAAGGCGATAGTATCCTATGACGACTGTTGCAAACGCGTTTTGAAGTCCAGTCATTTGTGCTTCAGATGAGGCTTTGCTGCGGGGTACTTCAAAAAATGTCGGTCTTTCTCCAGTGAAATTTCCAACTGAGATGAAACCTGTTTCGTTGAGCATCCAGTACAATGCCTTCTCTGCTGGACTTTCAAGGAAGGTCGTCAATGAAAGGAATGTGCCTTCTTCAAACTCGCTTTTTTCAACGATGTCCCAGTTCTTGACGGGTGAACGCATCTGTACATACAACTTCTGGTAGTGCAAAGCGGCGTGCGATACTGCAAGTCCTGGGTGCTTAGGACTACCAATCAAAGCGGCTACCATCTTGTCGAAATCAGATGATTTGGGCATTTGTGTGGTTCGTGCTGCTTGTTGTGCAGAGCGAATCATCTGATCCTCCATCAAGTACCCCAACGCATTGAATGCTTTTGCACCAAACTTCCTTGGCTTTCTCATTTGGAGCCCTGTCTCGAGAGCATAAGCGCCGGTTCCCGTGTCTTCTCCTTCGCCCACTGGCAAAGTCATGTTTTGGAGCACTGAGTTCAAGAATTCTTTTCCGTATTCGGTTGCACCAATCTCTTCGAGTTTGCTTTGGAGTTCTGAGTCTGGGACGGCTTTGGAGAGAACCTTTGGATTCACTGTCAAGGTCGTCACTACTCCGCCATCTTGGTGAATTAGCCTTGCTGTCTGTTCGTTGATTGGTTGGTACAAAACCTCATACTCGGATGCAAGGATCTGTTCAAGAGCGTTGCTTTGTATTTCAACTGCTTGTTCTGGTTCAAGTCCGCTGATGAGACCGGGTCTTTGTGTGATTTCCATCAAACCTGCGAGGTAGTCGTATCCTTCCATTTCATCGATGTTCTCGATGTGGATTGTGTTTGCTTCTGACACTGAATCGTACAGGGAATGCTCATCCGCTTTTTCTGCCAAAAGTAAAATTACACCGGGTACAACAATTGTAGCGCCTTCACTCATCTGCTCTTTTTGAGTCGGTTGTCCAAGGTTTGTCGGCAATCCCAGTGAGTACTCGCTTTGAAACGCTCTTTCGTCCCGAGTCTCTTCTAACCAAACCAATGCTGCTTCGGCGTAAGATAGATTTTTGTCGGCTCCTGTCGGAAGGTAGGTTTGTGTCCTTCCCCTACCAAGCGTCGGAGAATAGGCATCTGCAGAACCCCTCGAGTAGTGATGTACTCTCGTTTTTGGCATCGTGTCCAATACCCATCGTTTAGTTTGTTTTACGAATGATTTGCGATTTGCTGGCGTCATCGATGCGTAAATTTGTTGAAGTATTCCATAATCCACATCGAGGTCTTCGGTTTTTGGATCGGGTTGCTTAATGAAAACTCTGCCTGCTATGTGGTTGGGATTAGGATAATCGCTTGGATAGGTGTATGTTGTCCTCATTCTTTCGAAGGCAAACATTTCGTCAATCGGAGTTTTGCTCTCAGCAACCAGTGTTTGAACCAGTTCTGCAATTCCACTGTCGAATTCTTCGTTCAGTTGGGTTCTGTCTACATTGATTCTTCCGAGTACAGATCTCGGAGCACCCCTGTCTTCCGTTAGCCGAGGCAAAGCCTGTTCGACATAGCCTTGGCTTACGAGCCACGGAGCGAGATACCTCATCAAGTAGTATTCCGTCAGTGGTGTAATCGGATTCGGTTTGAGTAATTCACCGGCCTTGGTGTCTCTTTTGATTGGTTTGACGATGGTGCGAAGTTTTTCTAAGCGTTCCTTCAACCGTGCGCCAGATTTACCTTTGGTGAGATTCGAAGGCAATTGCAGTTTGTCAGCGATTCCCGGAATCCAAACTGATTGGCCAGTTGTGTCTACATCTGGTTTTTTTGCGGCCAAACGATAATCGAAATTGTTGTCCCCTTCATCGAATTTCACAATACGGTCAATCAATGATTTTCCGAAGGTCACCCAGTTTCCCACTTGATGCCTGCCGAAGAAAACGGCGTCCTCTATGCTTTCATCACTGGCGCTTAGGCTTGCGATGATGCCGTTTGCCTCTGCTATGGTCAATAATTCCCTTTGCCAACCTCCAGAACGCAAACGGCTGTCTTTGGATTGTGTTGCACGGCCAAGGAAACCTTTGAGCCAATACCCTACCGTCATTGTGTCCGAGGTGGGAATTACAATGGTTCCCGCAAGGTCTTCTGCCTTACCTTCGTTGATGTTGAAATCAAGCGGGGTTGTTGCCAATCTATCCCAGTCGTTTCGATTTCTTGCAATTGCGTGTTCCGTGTGTGCAAACGACATGATGTGGTCGATTGCTGAATATTCTGTTTGTTGAGCGGCCCTCAGGTATTGCTCACGAAATGCGGCTTTTCTCTCAGCCTCTGCCTCAGCCCTTTCGTCTTCCTCAGCCACACAAAATCCCCGCCTTTCACTTGTCCATTGCTCTGTTGATGGAGCCGTTGATCACTTGGAAAATCAATAGTTGGGAAGCTCCGAGTAAACTGGCGTAGAACATGAATCTAATTGGATTGCTGAACATTCCCACTGGACCGTAAAATGCTTCTTTGGCTGTTTCCTCCATGTTGTCATACAGATCTGTTGCTTCTTTCTTGATATTGAATTCTACCATCATCCCACCAACCATTTCAGTTCTTTTCCACCCGTAAGCCTTGTTTCAATTTCAAACTCGCCACCAAGTATCATGATGACGGGACTGTACCCCTTAGGAGGAATTGTGACATAGATTCGGGGTCTTTCTTTTGTGATTTTCCCATCGTCGTCTTCTCCGAAGTGGTGAATGTATGTGTCCAGTTCTCCGTTTTTGTTTGTTTTGCCGGAAGTGTAGCCAACAAAAGGGCATTCCCCTTCTCCCAGTGCAACAAGGGGGCTCGTAGCATCAGGCATCCAGACAGGAGCCATTACGATTTCACTTGGTTCTACTCCGTTGAAATCACGGTAAAGGGCGATGGCGTGTTCAAAGTCTTTGACCTCGTCATCGTTTCCTTTGATTTTCTTTCCTCGGATGGGGTTGAGTTTTGCTTTCACTTTCGTTAAGGGCATGATCCAAGTCTTGGTGATTTCTTTTGGCATCTTGCCTTCCTTGAAGTCGACATCTGTGTCCCAAGCTCTCAAACCACGAAGTAGGGTTTCTAACACCATGAGGTCGTTCACTTTGCGTGAAGGTCCTTTCAGTTTCACTTTGATGACATCATCTTCCTCTTCGAAGATGGTCATTGTCCAGGTGGAGGATTTCTTCGCCATTCTCAAGCCTCCCTAAACTCTGCTTTGCACGCTTTGCATTTCCATTTGTTCCTCACGAGGATGACCGTTCCTTTGCACTTGGTTTTTCCAATCACACGAGGACATGGCCCGTTCGCTGATGCTGCACCGCTGACTTTCTTGCTGATGAAATCTCGAGCGTCTTTCAGCGTCTTGAAATTCTTGTCGAAGGCTTCAACCTTCCACATCTTACCTGACTTCTTGATGATCATGCCCTTGTATTTCCTTTCTGAAGGTGGATTTTTCGTCACAGGAAGCCCCATTGGGAACCATTCATCGGTGTTGAGGTTGTAAACTGCTACTTCTCCGCTTGAACCGTAGTGTTGGATGTAAGAGGCAACATCGGTTATTCCATCGTCCAATCCTTGGAGCCTGTCGTCGTTTGTGAACCAGAATCCATTCGAACCATACATCAAATACGGAGTTTCGCTTGTTAATTGTTTCATCGTGAAATCCATGTCCTGTCGTTTCAAGATCCAAGCGTAGCGTGTTTTGCCGAGGATTTCGAATGCTTTGTCAGCATTCATCCCTTTTGATGGAGGATTCTCGTACTGTTCTTTTCGCGCTTCATATTCGGAGACTGGCATGATTGTTCTTTGAGTCTCATTGGGGTCGAATGGGTTGAAATCGTATGATTTTGCAAACTCTATGAGTACTTGCTCGTATTTGCCGTCCTCAGTAGCCTCGTTTGCTTCCTGCCCTCCAAATGTTTCGGCAACTCCTTGCATTGCGTTGTTCATGGATTCACCGGAGCGAGGGAAAACAAATCGTGAATTTTCATGAATCACTTCGATGTGATCCTCATTGTATTCTCCAGTGTAGAGTTCAAAGTAGTGCAGTGCGTATTCGTTTCCACCGAAGGTCATTTCTGGGACCTCGATGGTGACGAACCCGAAAGGAGTCCAGTAAAGGAACGGCCTTGTATCTTCAAGATTCTGTGCCAAATCCGAGACTTCTTCTGCGATTTGGGGGGCATCTTCTTCAAGCGTTTCAATGGCTGCTTCAAGTTCCACCACCGGTAGTTGTGATATTAATCCTGCTGCCACTGCAGTTTCTGCTAACTGAGGTGCTTGGGTGTTTCCTAACACCTCTTCCAAAGCGTGGAATGCGTCCACCAAATTATCCAAATCTTCTTTTGAGGCTATTGTTCCCAAGTCTTTTTGCGTTGCTGGAAGAGTTCCCTTTCGTTTTTGCCACCATGCGTTCATTCTTTGGATGACGAGTGTCCCTGCGGCACCTGTCATTGGTCCAAGGAAGTCAAGAATTTCTGCTGACCGAGCCTTTCGCTTGGCTTTTCTACGGGCACTTTGGCCTCTCATTGTCACATTCAAGGTTCCCGACTTCATCAATTTGATTTCATTGAATCCGTACAAATCTTGAAGATGCTCATTGATGAGTTTTCGAGCTTCTACGCTTACTTCCTCGCTGCCTTCAAAAACTGCTTTGGGGTGGAATGTTTTCATCAGTGCATCGTAATCTGCTTCGTAATCTTCTTTTGTAACTTCATTTTCTGCAGCAATCTCAAAGGGACTGACTCGGAATTGATTGTTTGTCATTCGTTTTCGGATTACCGTGTCCAGGTACATTTCTGTGAATTTTTCTACATCGGCTTTCCTTGCCCCTACTTGGATTTCTCTTTCTTCTTCCATCTTGAATGCCATACTGGCCTTTCGTGTGCCCCCCTTGCGTGCAACACCGTATCCGTAAAGGCCAATGATTGTACCGTTGCTTCCGTAGACAAACGGTTCAGCATGGAAGTGGGAAATCGAAGTTGCACCCATTGCACTTGCCCTGGTCTTCAATTCTCCAATCAAGAGTTTCATTGCTTCTTGAAGCTTAACTTGTCCCGACTTGGATCGTCCACCGAAGACATCACGAATACCAGTCTTGATGTCGCTGATGATGTTCACGCCGACCATTACCTCTGCAGTCACCAAGCCCAAATCCTTGCCTGTGCCGTCTGCTCTTGTAACCTTGATTGCCTGTGCGCTTCTGGCCTTTCTTCCTCGGCGCTCTCCTCTCACTTTACGAAGCAGTTCTTGTGATTTTCTGTATTTTTTGTAGATTGCTGATTTGAGTGCCTTTTTGTTTCTGTACTGGTCGACATTGTCCATGTAGAAAACATGTGTTGCGTAATTCTGCAATTCTTCTAAGGTTCTATTCGGTTTTTCGAGCAATCGAATCAACTCTTGCTGAGACATTACGATAGGTGCAGTGAGGTTTCGTACATCACTTGGGCGCATGTTTTCGCTTTGCTTCGGCGTCAATTTAGAAAGAATGGACTCGAGTTCTTGGATTCTGTCCATCATCATGTCAGCGCCGAGACCCTTGGTGGACTGTAGTTTGTTTTCAGCGACTGCAGCAGTTTCCAATGCCTTTCGGACTTCTTCTTCCTTTTCTTCTTTGACTCTTTGCAGTTCCTCAACATACTCGTCAATTTGTCTGTCTGCTTGTGCAGTAATCGTTTTTCTTTGTTGCTCAAGTGCTTGTACCTGTGCTGCTTCAAGATCTCTGATTTCTGCCATTATGGTTTCAACTTCTTCTGTTGTTTGCGCATCAAGTGCTGCCAGTTGTGCTTGAGACCGGAATGTTCTATCCTCAGACGCACGAAGAAGGCTTGCGAGTTCGGAAACCTCTTTTTCCTGTGAGGATCTCAATTCACCCATGTCCTTCAAGTAATCGGATTCAAGTGTAGCCAATTTGCCCGTAAGTGCAGAACTTTCTTCACCTGAGAGTATCAGTTTCTTCTCGATTGCCAAGAGTTCGTCTGCTTTTTGATTTACCTTTTGAGTCAATGAGTCTGTTCGTTTTAGTTCCTTGTCGTAATCAGATTCCAGTTTGTCCAATTGCTTCTTAAACTCCTTCTGGCTGATTTTGTTGGCTGCAAGTTCTCCGTTCAAATCATCAATTTTGCTGCTGTACTCGGAAGTCAATTTCTCGATTGCTTCCCGTTCTTCATCCAAGCCTTCTTTCAAAACCTCAATCGTCCGGTCTCTTTTGACTACGGTTTTGTTAAGGTCAATAATTTCGTCGTCGGTTCTCTTCAAGAGGTCATCGTATGCA
>Ga0181393_1000040_pt1 | contig 36023 bp, 26 predicted proteins | sample 16SPOviralmetaG_FD_130122 | JGI IMG/M metagenome (GOLD analysis project Ga0181393, IMG submission 130122) | Marine viral communities from the oligotrophic San Pedro Time Series (SPOT) site, San Pedro Channel, CA, USA - 16 SPOT_SRF_2010-10-21 | ecosystem: Environmental > Aquatic > Marine > Strait...
GAAAGGAAGGAGGATGTGTGAAAACCCGGGGAACCACTTGAAGCGCTTCGCTCCTATAGCTTCAAGGGCGCCCACGATCCTGCACACTATCTTGGATAAAAATATAAATAAATAAATATTTATGCAAGAAAATGATGAGATTTTAATATCCGAATGAACGAACCTAAGAACTAAAAACTAAAAAAACTAAATCATTTTTCTTGTAGTGGATAAAAATGAACATCTCCTGTGGATAAAATGTGCAGTCCAAGTTGCACATCGCTCAAAAGCAACTTGCACAATGTCCTTGCGCGAGCTCGAGTCGTTGAACGGCGAGACGTACTGGACGAAGCGCGGCGGGAAGCCAATGATGTGGAACACGAACAGCGCTGCCGTCGAGGCCTTGCGCAAGATGGAAGCGCGCTACGAGATGCACCGCTTCGCGGACGGCGTGTCGCACATCGACGACCACCTCTACGAGAAGCCCAAGAAGAAGAAGGCGAAGATTACGACGGGGCGCGTCGTGCGCGACGACGACCCCGTCCGTAGCGCGGCCCGCCGCGCGTACGAGCATTACGAGAAGGAGACCGAGCTGCTGGCCCGCATCAATGCTCTCGAGGCGGAGAACAAGCAGCTCAAGGCGCAGAACCGCGCGCTACGCAGCCTGCAGCAGTGAGCGCGTCGCGCGCATCGTGTGTGTGAAGGGAATTGCGCGGACAATCGCTTCGCCGCGGCCATCTCGGCCCGCAGCACTGTCCGACTCGGTGTAGGAGATCTCGCGCGCGGGGTATCGTAAAAGATCTTCTGAAAAAATTTAGACGCATCCGGATAGCCTATCCGGAGCATGGACACCGGTGCGCACATTAATATGGGCGCTCCTACGGTCCGGACCGCTGTGAAACACATGTCCGACATGTCGGTCTTCACTCATCATCGCTCTCCGGATACTTGACGCCGCCGGCGAACTGCGGCATGGCCGTCCCCGGTGGCAGGATGACCCAGCCCTTGCCGCCGGAGTGGTCGCTCATGAGGATGCCGCGAGGGTACGAGCCGTACAGGCCACGCTTGTGCGGGGGCTGGCCCGACACATAGGTGTTGTCGTCGCCCGCGCGCTTGACGCTGCCGGCGCGCGGCGGCGAGGTCTTGACGTTCATCAGCATCGCCGCGTCCGCCGCGAGCGCCGCCTCCTCGACGGCCTTGCGCAACGGCTGCTTGATGCGCCGCGACTTGACCAGCCGAGTCGGCATGGTGCGGGCCGGCTGCTTAAGGTCGATGAAGCCCTCCGCCGTCGCCGCGCGGAAGAGCGTCGTGCCCCGCTCCAGAGAGGGGTTCCACGCGCGCACGAACGGCAGGTCGCCCGTGTCGCGCTGAATCATCGGCGGCACAGGCATGTACTCACCGACCGACACATTGTTGTCGGCGTCCATGCCCTGGCGGTAGAGCGTCTTGAAGCGCGGCGCGTCCGGCGGCGTGTTCGCCTCGCGGTCCAGCGTGTACATGATTGGCGAGTCCGCGGTCGACATGATGGGCGACGGCAGCGCCTCCGCCGGATCAATCATCTGCGACGGATCGATGACCACGTGACCTAGGTACGGCGAGAAGTTGTGCGTGGGCGAGCCCTGCATCATGAGGTTCTCCGGCGGCGAGGGAAAGTTGTTGTTCACGATGACGTAGCGCGGCGGCGACGAGTTATACTGCATGGTGGAGAAAAGGCGAACGATGTTTTCTTACAGAACAGAATGAGCGAGAGGAACGTGCGGCGAAAAGCGGCACGCGCCTTCAAAATAAGTGTTTTTTCACGCAGAGCATCATTTCGCATCATTTCGCAGCATGGCGGCGACGCGTCCGTCCGCCACGATGCATTACACGGACGGCGTCACGAAACGCTTCACGTCAGACATGAAGTACTGCGCGCGCGACGAGATCAAGGAAATGGCGGAGGCGGCGACGGGCAAGTTCGACAGCGCTCTGCGCATTGTCACAAGCCCGTTCAACCCGGAGGACCGCTCGCCTTCGGCTATGTACCGCTTAATTGCGTGCAGCGCGCCGCTCGCTGGCAAGCTGGTCAAGGCGCTCAACGGCATGGGCTGGTCGCGCTCCGCGCTTAACCCAACCTTTGTGCCACCGACCTCGGTGCCCGAGCAGCTTGTTGACATGTCGATGCACAATCTGCACGGGATGGTCATGGAGCTCGAGCAGTACGCGCACCGCATTTCAATCGTGCTCATGCAAGGCCTCGAGTTTGTGGAGGAGGACGCCACTGAGCTGCGCGACTGGACCGACCCGCACCAGACCGACATCTCTGAGTGTTACCACAGCGCGTACGCCGTGCAGCAGGCGGCGGCAACCTTCTACGCGACGCACGCGACGCTCACCACGCAAACTCTGCGCGCGAAGACTTCTTTCAATTCGATCATGATCGGCAAGGGCATGGTTCATCATGGGGCCGACTCTACGTACTTGGACACGGACGAGCTAACTCTGACTGGCCTTCTCATGCCGCGCGAGCGCGGCGATCACTACGGCATTGCCGCGCAGGCGGACAACATGGACATCGCCGAAAACGCTTTTCCCAAGGGCACGCAAGCTTTCGCTAACCCCCGCATCGCTGCGGGCGTCGACGAGCTCTGCCGGCTCGTCAAGCAGACGTACATCGAGCTCATCGAGTGCGCCTTCGAGGTGCGCGACCGCGCGAAACACATGCTCTCCGTGATCGAGGGGCCGCACGGCTCGATCTTTCGCAACATGCGCGACCACTCGATGATCTCGCAGCTCACGCGCTGGACCAAGTCGGTGAACGCGGTCTTTGTCAGCTTCGAACCGCTCGACACCATCCTGGTGGACGCGGACATGACCTCGAATTGGCAGGCGAGCATCGAGAACCAGTGGCGCGAGCTGCCGGCGCTTTACGACGAGTTCCGCCTGCTCACTCCGCAGGAGCGCGTCCGCTCGACGCTGCGGTCGCTGCGGTTGCCGCCCATCCAGCTCCTGTGCAACCTCAAGCTCTCGTACGACTTCCAGAACCAGTCCTACATGCGCAGCCTGCTCACGCACGCGGACATGTCCCTGTATCGCGAGCACCTCTGGCGCGTGCAGCCAAGCGCAACCTGCTTCGTGGCGCAGGACTCCGGCGTACCGCAGCTGTGCATCGAGGCCACGGACAACGTCGATCCTTGCATCAAGTCCGCGCGCCTCATGACGCGCCCAAGCGGCCTCTTCCTCCTCAACGCGTTCAACGAGGACGCCGTGCACGCGCTCATGCTGCGCCTCGAACTGCCGGAGATCATGCGCCTCATGTTTTCGTCGCGCGTGTTCTACATGCTGTGCAGCAAGTACAAGGACTTCTGGAATCGACTGTCGAACCTGCTGCTCATCAAGCACAACAACAAGCTGCGGCTGATCAACGGCGCGCGCATGATCGCCAACATCCGCTTCCGCCCGGAGGACCAGCCGCGCTTTGACGGCGACGTCTTCCAGTATCACTACTCGTCCTTCTACCAGTTGCAGGCGACGCTCACGATCAACTACTGCCAGCCCCTCGACGGCAAGACCTTCTGCGTCTACTGCCTCGCGGAGAGCTGCTACCGCTCGAAGCTGCTCAACGGTCAGGTGGTTTGCAAAGTCTGCTACAAGAAGTACACGGTCACCGCGACGGACCTCTTTAAGCGCAAGCTCGATGGCTCCGTCAAGCCGGTCGACGAGCGCCAGTGGTTCTCGCACTCGAGCGTCCTGCGCACGCGCTGCACTTGGGAGCTGGAGCACCGCCCCACGCGCGCCAACCCTGCGCACCACGACATCGTCTTCTCCGCCGTCGAGGCGACGGTCGTGCTGAAGGAGTTTAACCACAAGGCCAACGTCATGTCGCCGCAGCTCGTCGTCCCGGACCTGCGCCCGCGCCTGCAGGACACGGAGGTGCGCCACCTGCTTGGCGGCGCCAACGCGCAGCTGCGCGAGCCGTCGAAGGTCAAGCTGTGCGCCAACTTTGCCAAGTACTCCGCGCGCCAGTACGGCGTCAACAAGGTGCAGCTCACGGACGGCTTCGACCATCAGTCCATCGAGCGGTTCCTTGGCGACTACTCGGTGCCGCGCCAGCCGGAGTTCTCGTACCGCATGTATGGCCCGAACGCCAAGAAGATCATGGTTCACGTGAACGACCCGGAGCGCGGCGGCGTCGACCTCACGGACCCCATCGACCACATCCCTTACTACAACAAGAAACCTGTGCCTGGGCAGGGCTGCGTTTACCGCGTCAACCGCCCGTTCAAGGTAATGGCTCAGCAGCAGCCTGAGAAATTCTGCGGCGTGGTGTCTGTTGGCAAAGTCTTCAACGAGGAGTCGCTGTGCGAGATGTGCTACTGCCGCGCCTACTCGCAGGGCCTCGACGCGCTCCACGACGAGGACAGCGACGACGAGATCGTCGACGACGACGAATAAGCAATTTTGCCCTGCCACGAGTAGAGCAGTGATGCCCGCGGCCCTGGGCGAGCTGCGGCAGCATCCCGTGCGGTGTGCGTGTGTTGTCAACACGCGGCGGTGTCACGCGCTTACGCGCAATCCAAACTGTTTTTGCACCCAGCATCAAGGGTTCACGCGCGTGCCCCGCTTTACGTGGGTGCACACCGCTGAGTCGCTCGTGTGCTTAGCACCCACTCCTGAAGAGGACATAAACTTTCCGCAACAATTAAACAACGATTACGAGGACCAATTTATTCAGAACTTATTTCAAACGTGCTGCCTAGTTGTGGTGGAGACCACCCTTGGTTTGGAAAGTGTCCCGCTAGCGTCTGCATGAAAGTACTAGACTTATGCTCCGGAAGTGGCAGTTTAGGTAAAGCTTGTCGACACCTCGGTCTCAAGTGCTTTTCAATCGACAACGATCCGCGCACGCCTGCAGACCTGCACATCAACTTGTTAGAATGGGACCCTGCTACGCTACCTTTTACGCCGGATGTGCTGTGGGCGTCGCCGCCGTGTCAATCGTGGTCCTTTGCGTCGTCGCGTCACCGCACGCTGCGAGACATGCGCCCCAAGACCCCCGAGGCGGAACTGGGCGAGGCCTTGCTGCTGAGGATCCTCCAAATCATCAAGCAACTCAGACCCCGATTCTGGTTCATCGAGAACCCGCGCGGACGCATGCGCGCTTACCCGCCGATGCTCAAACTGCGGCGAGTTACAGCTTACTACAGCGCTTACGAGTTCCCCGTTCTCAAACCGACCGACATCTGGACGAACCACTATCGCTGGCAGCCGAGGCCGCGGCCGCCGCCGCTGCGTTACGCGCAGCTCAAGGACGGCAGACGTGGCACGTCCCGCAAAGCATGTCAGCTGGCTTGGGATGCGTACAAGCGGAGCCTCCGTAGTGCGGTGCCAATGAGTCTGTGCAACGAAATCCTGAGATCATGCCTTCGATATTTCTAGGGCAAGTTGCATCCGCCAGATCGGGCCAGCGCGTACCGCGGATTGTTCTGAATCATCACGCCGAAAAACTGCTGCAGACCGTTTGGATCGGCAGACCTTAGACGTTTTGCGATGGGCTCGTCGACGAGCGGCGCGCGTTTGCTGCCTTCGCCAATCCCGCCCGCGTAGGTGCCCGTAGCATCTTCGAGCGGCAGTTGGCTCGCCGCCCACGCGGTGTTCGCAAAAGATTGAATTGTACTGCTGCCCACGGGGTTGGTGTCCGGATAGTTATATGCTGGCGCGTTGTCCTCAAAATTGCTCGCCATCTTTGAGGCGATCAGCTTTTGAGCGCGGTCAACCGCCTCGACGTACATACGGTTGATGTCTGCAGTGCTAATGTTATAATTGCGCGAAAAGTTGTGCTGTTGCAAGTACTCGTCCCATAGGCTGGAGTCTAGGCCCGCCTTGGTCAGCATGTCCTGCCCCAAGGTGCTGATCGCATCGTCCACGCTGCCGTGTAGCTGCTCCTTGTACTTGCCATTGTCGCTGCTGGCGTGGCGCTGGTGTTGTTTAAACAAATCCGCAAAGCCCTTCACTGCACCCACAGCGACGCCTGCGACAGTGCCAACGGCGGCACCGCCCAAGGCGCCTTCCAGTCCGCCAAAAGCGCCAAACGCCGCGCCCGTCTCTGCGCCAAACTTGACGCTTTGGCCAAATGACGACGCCTCTTTGCCAGCTTCGCCCTGTAGCGTTTTGCCCACGCCAGTGCTGTGGTAAGTGTGCCCAGTCGCCTTGGTGTAGCCTTGAGTGATGGAATTGGCAAATTGGTTGTAGGCAGCGTTTTTGCTTTGGGCGTCGTCTACATGCGATCCGCCAAAGGTTTCGTGATAATCGTGCAGTTGACCAGGTGCGTCTTTGGCGCTTTCCATGCCCGCGCCAAGGGCAACGCCGGCAGCGCCTAGACCCTCTACAGCGCTCGACGGTCCAGCAGCCTCCGCGGACATTAATCCCATTCCTTTCGCAGCTCCAACAGCAGGAAGCGCATAGGCTCCAATCTTGCCTGCTTCAGACGCCGCCTTGTTGGCGTTGTCAAGCGCGGTTGAATGAAAATCTGGGTTAAACTCGTTTTCTGCCAGTTGCGTTCCCGCGGTGGCAATGCCCGCAGCCATTGCTGCGTTGCCTGCCATTCCAGCATACTCTCCAAGACTGCGACCAGGTGCGGCTTCCGTTTCAGCAGGTGCGGCTTCCGTTTCAGCAGTCGACTCTGTGTTTTGCAATACGTCAGTAACGTCTTCCAAACCGTGGCGACCCATGACCGGAACGTCATCCATGTCTCGCGTCTGAACAAACGTGCCTACGTCGTCGCCCATAGCCTGATTCATGCTTTGCCAACTACGCTGACCTTCGCCTGGTGCTTCATTTACATACGTATGATGGTTCGGCATGAAAAGTTCATCGTTAGAGCCCACACGCTTGTTGACTGAATCTTGCACGCGACTCATTCCATGTGGAATGAAGTCATCGGAGCGACTCATGTTCAAATGGTTGTCTTCGGTAATGCCCGCGGCTTTGTAGTGCGCCTCGTTTCCTGAACTTGTGCCACCTGCGGTGACGTAATGCATTTGCACGTCGCTACCCGGATACGTCTCCTGCATGTATTGCTGCAACCGCGGACCCATGACGCGCCCCATGCCGGCGCCAGTGCTGTAACCTTCAAATTGCATATGCAAACTTTGCATGTCTGCTGACTGGATGTCCGTGCGTGCCATATGTTTGTCGATGTAGGCTCGATAGCGCCCCTCCGTCTCATCTGCCAGGTCCTTGTATGATTTCATAATTTTGCCGTTTGGGTCCGGACCTTCTTGCACCATGTCATGCTTGCTGGCGCCCAAGCCAATTGCTTGCGATTGCGTGCGCGGCACGTCCATGCTCCAACTGCCCTGCGGTCCGCCCGCACCGTCTTTTGTGGCACCCAACGCGACTTCTTTCATATGATCTGATCCTTCCTTGAATGTGAAGTGCAGCGTGTTTGTATCGTCATCGTACGACGCCATACCCGCGTGAACATTCATACCATCGTAACCTGGAATCATGTCGCCCCTCCACGTATCATCGTCATCATCAAAAACTGCCAAAGCTTCTTTTGGCGTGTCGCGCATTGTTTCCATGTTAAATCCAGCGCGCGCCTGTCGCAGAGTGCTTTCTTCATCAGTGCCGTAATCGTCCATCTTTTTAACGACGTGCTTGGAATTATCGATCTCAGGCTGATTGCCCATAAACGCTGCAGATGCCGCGGCTCTGCTAAATGCGCCGGAGAAATTTGGATCTGACATCGCGTCCGCGGCTACTTTCAGCTTGGGCTTTCCAGGAAAGCCAGGTTCTTGTGGCGACCGTGCTGCCGGCGGTGGCTTTGGCGGTGCAGGCGGGGTTGGTGCGTCGCCAGATTGCGCCGCATTTTGGATGTTGCGAGCGCGGTTCACTGCGTCCAGCAACTCTGGCTTGATTTGGCCTTCCTCGTCCAAACACTCCGGTTTGACGCTGCCGTCGTCGTTTAGACAGTCCGTGGCCATCTCAAACCGTGCAGTTTGCGTACACTAACAGCTTCTGCAGCACTCGAACCACTTGGTTGTCCGCTTTAGAAGGCGTAAACGTAGCGAGAATCCCTAGGATTGCGATTGTGGCGCTGAAAACCTTAAGTTGCGTAGCCGTCAAAACCGCCATTTTTTGTCTTCCAGCTAATGGAAGACAAAATTAGACAATGCCTGCGTCAAAGTCCAAGCGCAAGGCGTTTGAACGTGATGCAGAACATGAGTCGCTTTACCAGGAGATGGGCAAAATCTACGGCTTCGCGGGCGACAAAAAGGGAGGCTCAGTGCGGTTGAACGCGAGCAAGACGGCGCTGCGCGTCATGAAAAAGGCAAACGACCATGCTGTCAAGTCGTACAAGCTTGACAAGCCAAGCGACACGGTAGCGCCAGACCTGGCGCTGCACGAGAAAGCGCAGGAGTACAACAAGTCGCTGGATGACGACAAGAAGCTAGCGTTTATCAATTCGCAAGAAGCTGCCATGACAGACGCGCCGCCAGCCACGGGACCCACGGCAGAGGCTCTGAACGAGGTCGCACCTCAGGGCGAAAAGGCACACGAGGTAGACAGCATGGACGTGGATCAGATGCAGGCGGCTGGCGCACCGGGTACGACGGAGAATCACCCCGTCAAAGATCTCAAGTCGTACGCGCCCGCCGCAGTCGCAGGCGCGTTGGGCGCCGGCGCGCTTATGAAATCCATCAAGCCTAAAGATTTTTTCAAACAAATATCGATGGACAATTCCAGCAGGTTTTTCACGCCGATCACCGCTGATGTGGCGCAGCTCTTTGTGCAACCCGCGCCGCCAGGACAGGAACGTCTTGTCGAGCAGTTGAAACGACAGGCAGTCGAGCTGTACATGAATCAGCACGTGCAGGCGTTGACAGAGGCAGTGGGTCAAGGCGTGGAAGGAGCAAAGGAGACACTCTCGAGTTTAAAAGCCTGGGTCACAGAGAAGGAAAAACCATCTGCGTTGAAGAGCGCTGCCGCGGTTACTCTTGGTACTCTTGGCGCTGCGGGTGGAGTTGCCTTGGCTGGCAGTGCGCCTGTGGCGATGGCTGGTGCCGCTTTAACGGGAGCTGTGACTAGCGCGATCACTTCAGCCATGACCGCGGCGTACGGAGCACACGCGCTGGGGCTGGGTGTGGCTGGCGGCACCGCTGCGACCGCCGGTCAGGTGGTTCAGTTGTTTTACGAAGCATCCGGACCTGTTTTTACGCAAATTATGTCACATGTGATTGAAAATCCGCGAGCGACCGTTGCTCGCTTTTACACGGGACGTTCCATAGTGGCCAACATCGGCAACGCTGGTCAAATGTTTGCCGACGTGTACAACGCTATGATTGGCACCGTTGAGAACGAAACGATGAGCCATCGATTTCGCCATATGTTTGCGGTGGGCAAGGCTTTAAGCAGCGTGAAACAGTACGGGCCGCGTGTCCTGGAGGATGCGACTGCGTTTTCGCAGGGCTACATTTCCACGGGAGGCGCGATGCAGGCTGTTGACGACATTGGCAAGGTTGCGGCTGCGGCTGGTTTCGAGAACGTTGCGGCGGCTTCAAATTTTTTGACTGGATTTTACAACAATTACGGAGGGTGGATTTCTACGTTGGCGCTTGGAGCTTACGCCGCTTACAAAAGCTACCCGGCTCTGAAAGCCGCCACGCGCAGATTGACGGAGCGGTACCTGCGCTACAATCGAGTGCCGGAAGAAGCCGCAAGAGTCATGGTGGATGCGATCGTTGACGCGGTGCCTGAGATGAACGACATGGAGGTGCAAGTGGAGCTCAACGAAAATCTTGGACGGGCCGCTTACCGCTTGCAAAACGAAGCTGAGCCCAGCGACGTCGCGCGGGAGTTTTTAGAAGGCACCCGCGATTTGAGGATGCGCGACGCGGATGTAGGCCGTGGATTTGTGTTGAGTGAGTACGACACGCGCGCGGACGATCCGCTCCAAGGAGAATACCAGCAGCGCACCTTTCATCAGGTTGCGCATGCACGGTTCGGAGGGTATCTCGACGAATTTAACGACCTGTTTGGCCTGAAAGACGACAATCGATTGCGATGGTTCGTCTCGCCGCCGCACGATGCAACCAACCCCATGCGATCGCTCAGGAATATGATGGACGGCATGCGTAGTTTGGTGGCCGCGGAGCGCCAGAGATTCGAGGCCGCGGCGAACCCAAATCCGGGCGACGCGGCGCTTCACGCGCACCAGGAGCGTATTATCGAAGAGCTTCGCGAGGATCTGCAACAGCGCGGCATCGAGCTGGACGCGGCCGTGGACGAGCGCGATGTGGCGCGTGAGGACGCGCAGCAGGAACGAATTGCCCGGATGGGCGCGGAGGATCGAGCAGGCGAGGCGGAAACGAAGCAGGAGGAAGCGCAGGTCGAAGCTAAAGTTCAGGGCGACGAAGCTGTGGCAGCGCGAATTGAGCGCGACGACGCCACAGATGCGCGAGATGTAGCACGCGCAGAGAGCAAGGACGCGACGGACGCTAAGATAGCAGCGGAGGATGAGAAAGACGAAACCGTTCAGGACGCGCAGGCCGACACGCAGGAAGCGCGTGTAGATCGAGATAGAATGGAGGACATGCGCGACCAGGCGCGCGCAGAGAGCAAGGACGCGACGGACGCTAAGATAGCAGCGGAGGATGAGAAAGACGAAACCGTCGCGTTGAACGAACAACTGCAGGAGCAGGCGACGCGGGCTGAAAACAGGGCTGCCCAAGCGGAAGCCTTAATCGGCATGGAGGAGGATAAGCCATCCGAACCCGAAGATGCGGAGGAGGAAAAGGCACCCGAACCCGAGGGCGCGGAGGAGGTAAAGGCACCCGAACCTGAGGGCGCGGAGGAGGTAAAGGCTCAAGGCGTGGAGGAGGAAAAGGCTGAAGCAGAAGCAATGGAAATTTACGAAGCATATCGAGCGGAGGAGGAGAAGAGGGAGGAGGAGGAGAAGAGGGAGGAGGAGGAGGAGAAGGGAAAGGAGGAGGAAAAGCAGCAAGAGAAGCAAGAACAGGAGGGAGTAGAGGAGGAGAAGGATGGATCGAACGAGCCGCCAGCACCGTTCATGCCTGCGTCGAACCAATTCGGCAAGCGAAGCCAAGGCAGTAGGTACAATGAAGCGTTTCCGTTTGCAGGCATGGCTTTGCCTTTTGCAGGCTTTGAAGACACGGAGGAAGATCGCAACTTGTTCAAGGACCTCGACGCCATGCGCTTGCGCCATCAGCGTATGTATGGAGGCCTACCTTCTGGTGGCGGTGCGGAGAATCCGCAGGGCGACGGCGACGGCGACGGCGACGTTGAGGTTGTCGGCACAGGGAACAAGCGGACTATGGGAATGACTCACGAGCAGTACGCGGCGTATTTAAAGCATCGCACTTCACGTGAGTTTTTGACTTCCCATGGTTATAGCATATCATGCTGCGCGCGGCGGCGGATTTCGCGCCAATCCGCGGCATTAAACGGTTTATTGGTCGGTCAAACGATCCGGCGCCTGCCCCTGCACCTGCCCCAGCTTCTACAGGTCAAGTCGTGCACGTGCCAGCCGGCGGCGATGGGCGCCCGGAACAAGTCTACGCTGGCGGTCTGGCTGTTGGGTTCAGTTCCGGGACCGCGCCAGCGGAGCCGTTCCAGCAGGACAACTACATGACGCGTCCGCCGGACTACGTGGGTCGGCGAGCCTACAGCATGCAGCAATACAGCTCAGACGTCTCCAGCGCCCAAGACACCGGCAACGTTCTACCCACTGCCATGGCTCAGAAGGGCGTCGCCGGAGACGGCGCAAAATCCAAGGGCCTGATTCCCACGATACACGTGCAAGCGTGTCGTTTCTTTTTTCGCGGTCCTGACTACGAAAAGCTAGGTCAATTTTACAAGAATGGAGAGCTGGATATGTCAAAGGTGAAAGAGGAGATGAAGCCGGCGGAAGCGTACAAGCTTATTATGCAGACTATCCACATCTATGGACAGACGCTAGGCATTAATGCCTCTGGACCGCAGAACGCGCAGGATGCCACTATGCTTCTCATGGAAGCACTTGAGTGTCGTCAGCTGATGCAAGCATTGACGGTCTACCAGCGCGAAACGCAGGGCATGTACCAGGCGGAGAACACGATGCAGAGCGCTGTGGACGGCGCCGTGGATTCGTTGGTGAACAACCAAACGCCAGGCCTCTACCCTTTCAGTTCCTCGCGCTCGCTACTGACCAAGCACTCGCGACAGCCCAACGAATCGTACCGTCAGCCTATCACGGGCGAATTCAAGATGACGCTTCGCGATAAGCAGAAGATCAAGCCGTTTCGCCCCATCAACTACGCCTAAAGCGCGTTCACGTCGTTGGTGCCCTGTGTCGTGCCGCGTGCCAAATTCTTCGCGATGGGCACCTTGGCTGATGGTCCGTGCATCCCTCCTTTGTACGCTTCTGTTTTGTTGGGAAATCGTTTGCCTGATCCGGTGTGCACACCCTTCGTGAATTGCCCCTGCGCGTCAGCGGAAATTTTAAATTTTCGTCGACCCTGCGAGTCGTCCGTGCGGCGGTTGCTGTTAATTTTACATATGAAGTACGGACCATACGCTTGTGAGCCAATAAACTTAGGGTTCTTGCGAACTTTTGGCGTTTTTATCGCATTGTTTGCCTCGTTGGAACGAAAATGTGGCGATTGTTTGTTGGGGTCAGGCATTGTCTTTTCCGCTGCTCCTATACCTAATTGCTAGACAAAAGTTGAACTGCAACCTTCAATGCTGCGACGTCCGATTTGAGCGTCTCGTTCTCTGCGCTGAGTTCCTGAATAGCTCCAGCAAAGTAGGCTAGCAGTCCTCCATAATTCAAACCCTTGACCCAAGCATACTTCTCAGGTGGAATCTCGTTTCCGTCCGCATCCATGCGTGGCTCGGGTGTCCAATCGGAGTCGTCCTCGACCAAGTGGGCCAGCTCCGGCACAGCTTCCACGTCCTGCGCGATAAATCCCGATTCAAAAATTAAACCATCTGTAGTTGGCGCTTGATATGCTGGATCCTCGTTTGGTATATCCAGGCGGTAGTAGGTTTGCGGCTTCAGTTTGTTCACCGTGGCCAGCGCCCCGAGGATGGGTTGCTCGTGAGTTTTGATGCGGTCGTCGCTGTTAAAACTCTGGTTTCCGTTCACGCGCAATCGCATGGATCCCGTACCTTGCGATTGACCGTAAATACCAGAGCCGCCATTGGCGTTTAGGTAGCTAAAGCCGCATCCCTTTGTCCACGAAGATGCGTAGCGCGTGTCAGCGTTCGAAACGCCATTGGCGAGAGTTTTTCGCGGATCAAACGTGCACGAACCCATAAGTATATTTGGCGAGCGCAAATAGAACGTTCCACTGCCGTTTTGCTCGATCATGTAAGCATACGAGAAATTAGAACTTGTGACGTAGAAACCGCGGTCTGTGTTGGGTAGGTTGGCCGCAGTCGTCGCCGTCACCTCGGTTCGATAATTGCCTTCCGTTAAGTACATGTTTCCAGCGCTGTTCAAATTCAACTTTAGCGTTTGAAACGGCGCAGAGTTTCCTGATATGTTACGAGCTCCATTGTTCCAAAATCGAAAGTCTGTGTAAGAGTGAAAGTCCATTTTGCCTACTTTGTTGTCGTCGCCAACACCGCCGAGAAAGCTGAACGAAGAATTAAACAATCGTAGCTCGCCACCTTGGTTGGCGTTGGTGCCAGTAACTGGAAAGCCATTCAGCGTGAGAGATGGACTGCCCGTAAGTGTCAGCGGTGCAACTGCCATCCCAGTACCCTGAGGACCCTGAACACCTTGAGGACCTTGAGGGCCTTGAGCGCCTGTAGCGCCTGTGGCGCCTGCTGCTCCTGACGGTCCTGACGGTCCTGACGGTCCTGACGGTCCTGACGGTCCTGACGGTCCTGGTGGTCCTTGTGCGCCATCCGCGCCATCTTGACCGTCTGTGCCGTCTGTGCCGTTTGTGCCGTTTGTGCCGTCTGTGCCGTCTGTGCCGTCTGTGCCGTCTGTGCCGTCTGTGCCGTCTGTGCCATTTGTGCCGTCTGTGCCATTTGTGCCGTTTGTGCCATTTTGCCCTGCGACACCTTGCAAACCCTGCTGCACCAACGCATGCCATTCGACGGTGTTCGAATTGTTTGGATTTTTCGCGTAAACGTAAAACCCAGGATTTGCCGTGCTTGTTCCAGCAGTGCCATTTCCGCTTTGGTACGCTATTAAACCTTCGTACACCCGATTGGTTGGGATGTTACTAATGCTTGACTGCGCCAGCCGACTGTCAAAGGGCAGGTCTAAGCCTACGTTGTAATTTGCGGCAATGTTAAATGTGCCATCGGTCATTACGAACAGTACACGCGAACAGACGTTGCAATGCGGTACGACCCGCTACCCGCGTGGGCTTCGTACGTGTACCGCTTGTACGTGAAACTATTTCCGGTCGTGGTGGGAATGACCCGGGTCACCACTCCGTTCCCCGTGTCTCCACCGGTGTTGGTGGTGTACTTGTTGGTCGCAGGCACCTTCCAAGTTGAATCCGCGGGATCAAACTCTTTGATCACTACGGTGCCGCTCTTACTATCAGGGAAGTCAAAATATTGTTGCTGACCAATCACGGCAATGTCGGAGAGTGCTAGCTCGACGTACGAGTAATTGGTAAAACTTGTGGTGACGCTGCGTTCCACGTCTGTCGAGCTGGTGCCACCGGAGTAATAGATAGGCACGACCCATTCCAACGTCGCCGTGTTGATGGAGCGGTTGCTTCCGGGCGGCGCCGCGTAAGTGGTCGCGCCGGTGTTGCTCGTCGTGCCAAACCCGCCGCTGAAGTAGATGTGATAGGTCAGGTTGTAATTGTTCACGGTCGCGCTTGTCAGACTCGTGACGGTTGATGGCATGGTCGCAACCCACTTTTGATACGACGTGTAGGCTGGCGCTGTAGTGCTGGTCTGCGTATTAACAGTGTTTGGCGACCACCCCGAATTGCCAAGGGGCATAGAAGCCAGCAACGTTGCGCCGCTTTTGACCTCCAATCCCTTCGCAGCAGTAGGGTCGCCAGCGTAGCGCACGCCGTTGCTCCACAATTTCGAGTCGTAGGTAACGGTGAACGCGCCAATCGCTTGCCCCACGACGCGCACGAGCGGGTCAGCGATGCTGTCGCTCAAAATGTGGCTTCCTGTTATACTTGGCGCAGTTACTGCAACTTCAGGAAAGAACATCTTAGTGAGAATTTCGCTAAGTTTCATGTTGTTGACTTGCAGCGCAGTTGTCGACGTGGTAATGTCGCCAAACGCGTTGACGACGGTCATGGAATTGCGATCGACGGGGATTGTGCCCGAGCCGCTGGGCGGTGCCAAGATGAGCTTGTCTGGATCTCCGCCACCGCTGGTGGCGACGTATGCGATCAGCCCAGCGACGCTTGGGAAATCCGTAGTTGTTGTCTGGTTAGACGAGCTCGTGCTGATTTCTGCGAGCGTGTTCAGACGCCCGGATGTTGGTTGGTAGTTTGTCGAAAGGTGATTATGCACAGTGCCACCGCTGATGAGTTGTTCGTTGCCGTGCTCGACAGAACCTTGAACCCCTGCCAGCCCGGAGATGTGGTCCAAGTTCGCGTTGGACGGCTGAACGCCAGCACCGTTTACGCTAAGGTTGGAAAAAATACCAGAGGTTGCCGTGACTGTTGTTGCAGTGAGCGGGCCCGTCGTAACAGCAAGCCCGGTGCCAGGGCCAAGGAACGACGCGACGCCTAGTGTCAGATCAAAGTTAATTCGATTTTGCTGGGTAGGATCGCCAGTCGCGGCTTGCATGCGCAAGACCGCGTTGCCAGACGAGTCGCGAAACACGCTAAACAGATCGTGCGCTGAGGACGAAGTGGTAATGTCAAATCCGTCATATTCTTCGTCCGCGTTGGTAATGCGCAGGCGCTTACCGCACACCTGAGCAGATTTACCCTCGACGACGGTGCCAAGAGGTGTAACAAAGGGCTGGGCCGCCGCGAGCTGTAGCTCCTTGGTGCCATTTCGGACGACGCTGAGTTTAAACCCACCCTCGGTTTCCAAGTTCGTTATGTTGTTCCCGGTGAGCGTATTGTTGAACAGCCTTCGCCCGCAAATTTCATACGGCTGGATGTTGCCGAAGGACGGCATCTTTTTGTCTTTACTTAAGAAAAGAGAAAATGTCGCAGCTCATTGAGTTGCTATGGCGCAACACGGCCTACGAAGATGCTATCAAAGCGCCCAACATACGGTTTGCCAACCGCAAAGGAGCTATGTTCGCGGGCTTCGACACAGAAATGAGTTTCGATTCGACATCCAAAACGGTGACCAAAAAGTTTCGACAGGAAGCAATGTCGTACGATCGCATCTGCGTCTATCCTGGCAAAGTCGTCGACAGCCAGCATGATTACAACATTGGACCGCTGGGCGGCGTCGACCCAGCGTCGCTGGATTTGCCGATGGCTATGCAAATGCCCCGCACCGTCGAAACGGAGAGGTTTTCCGCGGATTTGCAAGTGGACTACGCCAATGCTCAGTTGTTGGCAGATCGACCTTCCACGACCAACGACAATCAGATGGGCATCGCGGATCCAAACGTAGTGGGCGGCGCGCCAAATGCGCAGCAGCAGACGGGCGGCTTCAGCCAGGCCGCGGAATACTACCAGGCGTCGTGCGCCACGGGAAACGGTCCGAAAGGGTGGCCAGACAAGAAGGACCCCGAGCAGAGGGACAGCGGCAAGCCCAACTATCTTGTGCCGCCCGGAATGATGATTCGCAAACGCACGCGTCATGGCACGGACAGTTCGATCGTCTCTGACAACTACGCGCAGCTTGCCTTCGCTGACGACATGAATTTCAACAGCGCGGGCGAAACCAAGGTGTTAATGGATTTGGACAACAATGTGACAGGCGTGGGCTGCGTGCTGAAAAAGATCGTCGTCCAATGCAGCAAGGAGCATCACCACATTTCGGAAATTAGCCTGGACTTTTCGGACATCACGCGGTCGTCTGGCAGCATTAGCAGCAACGAAAATCCGCAGGCGAACATTTTGACCATTCTCATGGATGGCAAAACCAAGCTGCACGAAGCATACTACGACGTTAAGATGGGCAAGTTTGCGAGCAACAAGTTTCACTTGGGTCTGTCCAGCGTGCGCTACTTTCCGCCGCTAGCCTCGCCAGCCGGCGGATTTGATGCGGGCAGCCAGGTCGCCGTGCCAGACACCCTGACGTTTAATTGCGAACGCCTTGGGGTCGACTCGAGCCTCGATGCGGCGGTCAGCGTTTCGAATCAAGGATACGTTGACCGTGGACCGGGCGATTCGTTCCCAAACCCGTTGCGCGGAACGGCCGCAAAACTTACAAACAATGACACAACGCGCGATCAATACGGTCCAACCGGCGCGCGAAATGTCGCGGACGCGGTCAACATGGGCTACCAGATGGAATCTGCCGCGCACGGTGAAGTAGGCAACCCTAACTATGTCAAAGGCAAGTTTGACGTAGAAGCGCCGCCTGCAAACCGCGTGACGATGCACACAGCCGGCGACAACCTAGTCACGAACGATTTTGGCGCAGTTGGTCAATTGGTGCCGGAAGTCCGACGACCGCAGGTCAACTGGAAAATGTCAGGCGCGTCGTCTTACACGTTCAAACCGCGCGAGACGCGCGGCACCATTTTGGCTGTCACAGTGATCATGCAAGCGGATCCATCTGCGTACTAGCGACCCAAGTATGATTCGATGTCATTCAAGATGTGCTCGTGGGCAGCCTGCGTCTTTGGACGCGGGAGGCGCAGATGCTTGCCAATTTGCGGCAGTCTGAACTGGCGCGTGGCGATGTGCAAGATCAAAACGTTGGCGTTGACGAAATTCTTGCGCTTGATTAGACCGTCCTTGCGCATGCGCTCGAACCCATTGCTCAGCACGTCCGCCTCAGTCACCATTTTATTGAATGCGTGACTGTCGAGCTTTATGCGGGTGGTGTCGTCGCCAAGCACGCGCGCGATGTTGTTGCTGCTCGTGTAGTAATGGTACAATTTCTTCTTGCGCAAGTACCTGCGCACCGCGCCCACGTCCGGTGATTTGAGATCGCGACGCATGGAGCGGATCAGATGTTTCGGCACGCGGATGTGCATGTTCGTAACGTCGCGCAAAATTTTCTTGAAGTGTTTGTTGCGATCGTACGGCTGCGTTGGACCGATTAGCGTAGACGAGTGCTCGCGCAGCTCGAATTGCACGGAAGTGCCCACTTCTTCAAACCCAGCGCTTTCGCACGCGCCGCAATTTGGGCAAGTAAACTGATGACCCAAGTCCACATAAATTAAACGCGGCGCGCTGCAACAGTTTTTGCCAGCGCGGATAATTTCGTTTTCAACTTTTGTGGCAACCGGAGACGGCGACGGTTCGTAAGGAATGTACGATTTGTGTTGCCTCTTGATGGGGACAGCGGTTTGCACGCCGTGGGTTCGGGGCACGTAATAAGACGCTTCGGGTGGGCAAATATCGCGTACATATTTGTCAAGATCTCTGTCAAGCTGATACAACAACCGTTGCAGCGAATCGTTCCAATTTCGCACGCGCAAAGGCATGGTTGCTCTACTGTTTGTGTCGTGACAAAATTTAAAGGCCCGTCGTTTGTGGCGCGACCGCCGCGGGCGCGACGCCCACCCCTGGCGTGAGCGCGGCGGCGCGCGTCTGGTTTGTGGGGTTTGTCGCGTATAGCGACGCGTTGGGCGGATGGTAGCGGCCCTCGTTGACGGTTGGCGTGGACGAGTTGACAAAGTAGCCGCGCGAGTACGTCTGCGCCAAAGAGTTCTGCACGCCTCCACGTCCGTTGTCCTGCGCGCCAGGAACGATCCCCTGGCCGCTGTAGTTTTCCTGGGAAAGATCCCCAAAGCCCATGACGCGGCTGCCGTTGCCCTGATAGATGTTGAAGCCGTAGTTGCCCTGCGACGAGCGGAAGTCCGTACCCACGGGAATGTTGCCCGTGTTGTCCGGCTGCGGCGCAAACTTGAAACGATTGGCGTTTGTCTTGAATTGCAGTTTGGTCGTGCCGCGAGCGTAGAGAACCTCGCTGTTGAGCGTGAACGCGTCGCGCGCGTTCTGCACCTGCACCTCGACGGATTCCGGATCCGGGTCCGTCAGTTGCTTGCGCAGCGCTTCGTTGCGATACTGGTTCAAGCCGCGCTTGTACATGACGGGGCCGCCGTGGTCGCTGGTGTTCGGCAGCACAAAGGTGCGCATGTCGCGCTTAAATTGGTTGGCAAGCCCCTGATCCGTTTTGCGGAAACCGAAAGACGCTTCGGCCAGGACGTCTTGCAGCGCTTCAGAATCAATCTTCCACACCTTGCGCGTGTCGCTTTTCGGTCGAAACGTGATGTCAAGTTCCGGCTCTAAGGAGCCATAGTTGGTGGAATTGTACGCTTTCTTGAGTCCGGCCATGCGACCCACGACCGACTCGTAAGCGAGCTGATGGTAGTCGATTTTGGGTTTCTTGACGCGCGAGAGAAGGTTGATTTCAAAGTCGTCAGTGTTTCGCGACGTGATGGTGTTGGGCTCGACGTCGAGGAGCGGGAAGCGCATTTCTGGCGCAACGCCAGTGTCCTCGGCATTGTCGTCGACATCTTGCTTTTCCAACGTCGTCGGCTCAGTCGTCGCGCCCTCATCGAGCGGGTCCACCGCCTTGCCGCCCACTGGAAAAGTTTCGGTGTTGTCTGCAGCAACTTCCTCAGCGTCAGCGCTCGTGCCTGGCAGGTCTGGCGCGGACAGGCTCTGACTGGAATATCCAGTTTGGGTATCTTGCGCGCTTTGGTCGCCCGCATGCTCGGTGGAAAATGACACGGTCGCCGTCTTGGCCGCGCCCTTGTTGTCTGCCTGCTGCTTTGAGGCCGCGATGGTTGTGGGCGCGTTTTTTGGCGCCACCTGCGAAGCCGCCACGCGACCCTTGCCGCCGGCGCCCACGGCGCCTTTGGACGCGCCCTCCGCCTTGGCGGCGGAGGAGGTCTGCTCGACCATGATTCTTTTGCTCATCCAAGGACAAAATTTTGTCTTTTACTTAATAACAGAGAGCATTACCATGGATCCCGTGATCAATTCCGTGCTGCAGTCGCCGTTGGCGCGCAATTTGAACCACATTGCAACTGACTCGACCCAGTTTACCTATCATGTGGAGCAGAACGCGCCTCCCTTGTCGCTGAAGAAGGGTTACATCGATTCGTCGCAGTCCTTCGTGGGCTTCGACAACACCTATTCCTTTACCCTCCCGCAATGGGGGTACTTGTCCAAGACCATCCTGCGTCTGCAGTATCAAATCAAGCCCACGCAGCGCACGCACGTGACGCCGGTGCTTCCCATGTACCACATGATCGAAAAGGTGGAGCTCATGAGCCACAACAACGTGATCGAGACGCTGTACGGTGACTCGATCATGATCAAGCACGCTTACTACAGCGAGACCGGTTCCGCGGCCACCAAGATGATGGGCACGCTAAACGTGCCGCCGGAGTCGTCCAATTACGTCGACATTTCGGCGCTGTTCCGCAATGCCGCCACGGGAACGCCGTTCAACCCCTTTGACCACACCCAGTGGAACAACACGACGAACTGCCGCACGGTCACGTTGTTCCTGGAACTGCCGTTCTCATTTACTGACAACCCGGCCATGTACTTCGACACGCGCTTTGTCGAGTATCTGACCGTCAACGTGAAGCTTACGAGCACGAAACACGGCGTGCCGTTGTTCCAAGCGGCGTGCTGCACTGAGTTCGACATGGGGTCTCCCAACATCCAGTTCGATCGCACGCGGCACAAGAATGCGATCATCGCTGACGGCGGCGTAAATGCAGATTGGACTGGCGCCGGAACCAAGGACAACTTTTCGAAAGATTACGAGAACAAGGTGAACCCATCGGAAAACCTTTCGACCAAAGCCGCCACCGATCTACGCGCGTGCGGCGTGTCGAACAAGGTCACCGGTTGCGAGGCCTTCTTCTACCGTCCGTTCTACACGCGATGCATTGGCACGGGTACGGACGGCCAGAATATGTATCTAGAACCGTACAGGGATGGCAAGTGGGCCACCGGAAGCTTAGATGCGCTGGACGCCGCCCGCCTTAACAAGTATGGCGCGGAGTCGCGCATCTGGCAGCACCAATCCGCTTCTACAACTGGCTGCTTGGCCGACGGAGAAACCTGGGCCATCGCAGCCACCTGCGGTTTGGACCCGTTCGAATTGCAGCTTGGCGCTCGCCCCCACAGCCGCTTGCCGTCAAAAGTGCCGCGCTGGATGGAAGGTTTTTACCCGTGCGCGCGCAGAAACGGCATTTATGCTTGCGCGCACGCGGGCGAGCCGCGATACCTTCGCGTGGGAGCGTGCAACTTCGACCCTACGCATTACACGGTTGGGTACTGGGGGTTCTTGCAGGATGGAGGGAACTCACAGGGAGGCTATGGCGTCAATACCAGGGGCCTGAGCGACTCGACAATCAAGGCCACCCCTACAAACTCCGCGTTTACCGGCACTCATGAACAGGGCATCGAATCCGCAACCGGCACCCTCGTTTTCGGTACCGCAAATGACGAAACCTGGAACACAGACAACGCCACCGGCACCAAGATGGGCAAGCAGGGCACCACCGTGCCCAATTACAGCGATGGCAACATCATGATGTTCGCGGTGACCTGGGCGCAGTACGGCGGGCAGTTTGTATATTCGCAAAAGACGCTGTATGGCACGCGCGCTCCGTACGACAAGAAGGACGGTTCCTGCGAGACGCGTCAACCGGGCAACACCATGGGCGCGTTCGACAGCGGCATGGGCGGCGAGGCACCGACGTCCATCCTCTACGACAAGGACAACTTGTCGAATGGCGTAGCACTTCTTGGTGCTGACAACCTCATGTCCACGCGGGGAAAGTACGCCGTCAACATTGAGACCAAGGTCGCTCTGATTGAGCGATTCTACGCCAAGTATCCATACCTGAACCTCAGCAACCAGCCTACGTCCTCGTCGCAGCGTTGGGAAGGGTATGGAGGCAACACCGATCACGGTCACGGCTTCATGGACATTTCGCAAATCGTCGTGGAAGGATCGCAGAACAACGCCTCGTTCCGCGGACTGCCTGAGGCCAATAGCGTGTCGCTCAAGCTTCTGACGACCTACCTGAGCCTGCACGACCGCGTGCGCGAACAAGTCAGCATGGACAACTTTAAGGACAACATGCCCGCCACGATTCTCATGAACGATACGTTCCAGGAGTACAACGGCCTCGAGTACGGCTCCGAGAGTTCGCCTTGGGCCACGTCGACGAACCAGACCATGGTCGTGCCTCTTCGTTCTAAAAACCTAGCCTACGCCATCAGCATCGTCGCGTATCGCAACCGCAGCAACGCGCAGCTCGTTGGCGGCGGCGTGTACAACTTGAACACCAACGGCGTTGGCTGCAAGAATTCGAAGATGGACATGTGCTTCGATGCTGACAACGTCGCCAGTTCCGGAAATCCTATCTACGACGGCTTTGTTCACGGCAAAGACGACTACAACCCCCGCAATGCGGACGCTCGCGGGATGCACGAGCCTGGCGACCTGCCCATCGCGCGCCGCTTTGGGGCGAGCGTGGATCACGCCAACACAAAAACGGGTCTTAACCTTGCGGGCACCCCAGTCACCGTTGCGACGGGCCAGGATGGCGTTCTTTCTCGCTGGAACGGTCGCAAAGCTTCGATCAAAGTGAATACTGGCGGCAGTGTTACGGCGGCGCCTCTTGAGATTGGGAACGGAGGCTCTGAGTTTGATAACAACATCGAGGGCGGCATGGACATCGCACACTCGACTGAGCACGGACCGGCCATCTCCAGCGACCCGTCGTTTGTGTGGCCTGCGTACAAAGTCGTGGAGAACTTCAAAACCGTCAAACCCACGCACGTGAAACTCTCCATTGCGGGGCAAACCATTTACGAGACGGCGCAGGAAACGGCGCTAGCCAACTCCTACTACGCGACCACCAGCGACTCTTACACCCCAATCAACGGCGGTGGGCAGTGGTTCGTTGAGAAAGACTTGGACAACCTGCCCTACTATTACAACAACGGCACCGCCACGCGCGGCGAGATGGGCTCCATCGCGCGCCTGCCCAACATCGTGGGCGCGACGGTCTCCGGCGGCACTTTGCAGGAGCACTGCGACGCGCAGGTCATCACGTTCGGTCTCAACAAGACGGACCAGCTCTCGAACAACGGCGCCCTGGGCCTTTCCTCGGCGACGAACTGTCAGCTTGAGATGAAATTCGCCGAGCCCTGCCGTGTCTCGGTTTACGTGCACTACCACGCGACGCTGCAGATCGACTCCAACACCGGTGTCATGAGCCGCTCGCTCGACGTTTAAGTTTTTGTCTACATCTGTGTAAGAAAGATGTCGTCGGGCGCGGCTGGCGGTTCTGCCGGCGGTGCAGGAGGGGCTAGCGCGGCATCGTACGCCAACGCCGCTGGCGCGCGCGACGCCGCGAGCGCCGCGGCCAACGCGGACAAGACACTCAAGGCCAAGCCCTCCGCTGACGCGCAGGCGAGCAAAAAGGCTCGGGCAGCGAAATACGGAGGAAAACAGACGGGCGCTTACGGCAAATTCGATCCATCACGCGGGTCGCGAGCCCAAGCGGATGGCTCAGGCAACGTTCCAAAAGGCAAGAAATCGGGAGCCGCGCTCTATGGGTACCAGGGAGCTGGACCCGAGCGCGCTGAGATTCCACCAGGTGGCGCGGTGAAGGGAAAGGGAGAAGCGGTAGCACAGCGGGTCGAAGAGGCGAATCAGGATGAGGTCACGCAGCCAAGCAAACGCAAGATCAGTCATCGCGTGAACAACGTGCAAACGTTGGGATCGCTGAGCCACGACCGCGTTGGCAAGGTGCAGCGCATGGCGTCGTTTGGCACCCATCGGCGTAGCGCGAATTGGGCACAGCCTGGCGTCGCACACAAGCAGCTTTTGGGGCCATTCTCGGACCATTTGCCCTTCAAGCAGCGGGCGGCGCAGGGGTCCAGTCGCTGAAACCCTAGGGCGCCTTGGGCCAGGCAAGCCCGTTCAACCGCGTGGGCGCGTGCTTCTCGACTAATTTCGTTGTGTTAAAAGTGAGGTCGTAGTTCTTGGCGACCTGCATGCCGGATGACATTTTAAACGTAGCTTCCGTCTCCGGTTTCATCGGACGCATGGCGTGCTTTTTAAAGAAGTCGTGGTCGGCGCCGCCGGCGTTCTCGTCCTCCTCTTCCCACTGTTTCGGCGTGCCCATCTTCCATTCTGGATGTGGAAAAGGATCCGGCACGGGCCCGTAGTAGAAGCAGTACTTTTTGACTTCCCTCTCATGAGAGGTCACGGCGACGCACAGAGCTCGATACTCGGACGAGGTAACATTTTCCAACGTTTTCAATGCCCCATTCCGCGCGTCGCCCTCGTTCTGCCGCGTGAGATACCACTCAGCCAGCAACTTGCGCTCGTTCAGCTGCGGCGGCGCCTGCACGATCATCACCATGTCCGCCTACAAAGGGAAAGTGAACAAGGACAAGCAGGAAGCACCCATGGACACGGGGCCAGACAAGAAGGCGATCGATGAGGAATACGGCATCGACGACCTGCTGGATGGCAAGGTGTCGGAGGAGGACGTGCGAAACGGGAAGCTCGCGCACGAGATCAAGCATTTGAACGTCGATCTTGACTGCCTCACGAGCGGCGACATTGACTGGGTCGCCGTCATGGGGAGCCTCAAATGGATGTGTGAGCGCACGCACGACGTGCTCATGCAGAACAAGGACAAGGAAGCGATGATATCGCAATTCCTCGCCAAGACGTGCGTGATGCACGTTGTGCAGTGCTTCCACCATTGCCGCAGGGACGCCCCGCCGGGCTTTGCGCACGACGGAGCGTCGAAGGACACGAAAGCGTGGGAGGAGTTGCAGAACCAAATGGAAGAACAAGCGAACGCACCTGGGTCCGAACTCGTGGCGGAATCGAGCCTGACCCCGCCACCATCTGAGAAAGAATGATGCAGCTAATGCGGTACTGGCGCCCATTCATGGCGACGGTGCCCATGGCCCGCGCGTGGCGGATGCTGTCTTCGGACATGACGTCGTCCATGATGACCAGAATGTCCGGGACGTCGTTTTCCTCGCCGCTCTGCTCGCCAGCGCTCTGCATCGCGTACTTCGCCGCTTCGGTCAACTTCTGCTTCTTCTCCTTCTCGTGCGCGTGGTTGGGGTTGGAGCGCTTGCCTCCCTGCTGCTTCGCTTTGTCTTTGCCGCCAGCGCCGCCGCCCTTGGCCTTGGTCTCCTTTTCCAGTTTACCCTCCTTTGACAACTTCTCAAGCTTTTCGCGCTGCGACGACAGCAACTCTTCCATGATCTTGTTGATGTCGGACGTGTCGCTGTAAATGGCTTTTTTGGGAATCCAGTCGTAGGATGTGGTGTTAAACTGCGCCGTGCTGCAGAAGACGAACACCTTCCACTCGGACATCTTCGGATACATATCGTACACAAACTGCCGAAGCATCGTAGTCTTGCCTGAGCGTCGCACGCCGTAGATAACGGCCAAGAAGTGGTCCTCGGGCAAGTGCTCGAGCGGGTTTAAATGCACCAACTCTTCGCATGACACTCCTTGCGACATGGTCGCGTCCCGTTCTTTTAAACGTTGCAAGACAAATTTTGTCCCTTAGTGAGTAAACCGGACATGGCCAGGAGACCCAGCGGTCGGAGACCCTCTTCGCGAAAGGCTGTACAGAAAGCGGCGCCCTCTGTTCATGGAAAGTACCACGGACATCATGCCGCCGCCGTTGACGCGATCCCGAAAGCGGGAGCAAGCGGAGACGGAGGACCTGTCGTCGATGACAAAGACCCCGTCTCTGAGCTGCAACCCGCAGCAGAGCCACAGCTCACTGCTGAGGTCTCAGTCGACGCTGTCAAGCCCAAGCCCAACAAGCAGCGAGGAACAAACGTCGTCAAGAAGGAAAAGCTCGAACCATGATCCCAGCGTCGCGGTCATGCGCAAGGGTGCGACGCACGCGCACCCCATGTTTCTCGGATCACAAATCTCCGCAAGCCAGCTCGCCGCGGTGCAAGAATTGATGGAAGGAACAAGTATTGAAAAGGTGCCTTCCTTCTACGGGACGGCGCCCGCCACCAAGTCCATTCAGCGCCAATTTCCAAGTTATATCACACCGCACCTCATGGGAGGGGCGGAAGGATTCGCGGAAACAAACCACCCAATCTACAGCGAGATCGCCACGCACTGCGTGCAGCGAGTCCCGTTCTCTGTGCTGCAAAACGCGGCGTGCGGCACGCTCTAGTTGTTTCCGCGCGACTTCCACAGCCGCTGCTGCGCCGCTTTTAGTTGTCGCTGCAGTTCCTGCAAGTCCGCTTTCGCAGTGCTTGTGTCCCTGCTGCCGTGCTTGCGCGTAGACGCCATTTGGGTTGGATCCACCTCCACGACCGTAGGAGCCCTCGACTCAAACGTCTTGCCCCGCGGCTGTTGCCACTGCAGCTTCGGACCGCGGTCGTTTTGCTGAATTGAGTACAAATTAGTCTTAATATCTAAAGGCTTGTGAGGTTTGAGCGCTTTACCATACGAAGTCGCGCCCTTGTCGTCGCCCTGCGCGACCATGTCGTCAAATTTGCCCGGTCTCTTCGCGTCTCGCATGCCAGTCTTCGGCTGGTCCTCGTTGTGTGTTGGCGGCTGATACTTGCCCATCGCGCTCATTACGGCTTGGTGCGGCGTTTTGCCGGTGTCGCCAACCTTGTCGTCCCAATCGACCAAGAACCACTCCGCGGTGCCCTTGCCCTGCGCGAGTTGACCGTCCTCCTCGTCCTTGAATGTGTAGGCGCCCTCAGCGATGGCCAGACCGTCCGACTTAGACATCTCCGCTTCGCGATTCAGCTGCTCTTTCATGGTTTTCTCCATGCCATCAATATAGCGGTTGTGCCGCTTTCCGTCAACGACGTTGGTTGACTTCTGCGCGCCGTCGGTGACAACGCCCTTGTTAAAGGCGTCCTTGCCGTGCAGCGTGCGCGCTCCGAGCAGCTTATGGTTGTCGATGCCCTGGTGGCCCACGTACATGCTCATGCGTCCGGGGATGCGGTTGTGCGCCATCGTCACCTGGCCCTTTGGGCCCTTGCCATCGTCGTCTTTCTTGCCAGCAACAGGCTCGTTTAAGCCTGCGGCGCCCACCTTAACCATGGCGTCGAAATGCTTACCATCCTGCTTGATGCCGCCTTTCAACTCCTTCGCCGTATAGTATAGCCCGGATTGATTTAGCCGCGACGCTAGGTCCGTGTGGACTTGGCTCTTATCTTGTCCGCGCTCAGTAGTGACTTTAGTGGCTTTAATCTGTTTTAAAAAATCGCGGACCGGAACGCCCTTTTTAGGGTACGCCGACACCTTTACCATGTTTTCTCCTACCATTGGTATGGCAAAATATTAATGGAGGTGAATTGGGTGCAGGCGGCCGTGGAAGCGCCGCTTGCCGTGCTCTTTGCGGTGTTTCTCTATAAGTGCTACCGCGCGCGAGTGCGTCTGCGCGTGGATAGTCCATGCTCAAAGTGCTGTGGATTTGCTTTTAAGATAGAAATGCCGGGCGAGGCAGGCGAGGCGCGCTCAGATTCGCCTGAACCATTGTCCTCGCATCATTCAGAACATGGCGAACGAGAGCGGTGCCAAGATGTCGTTGATGAGAGCGCTGGCGGGAACGGCCTTCCGCAATGCGATCTTGCGACCAACGAACCGAGTTTGGAAGAGCGAACGACGAATTGCAACTGGCTTCAAACTGAACGGTGCGATGCCTGCAAAGTAATCTGAACTCGTAGGTTTGATGCCAACCTTTCCAATGGATGACAACTCGATGCGCGGGCGATCGTCTGGCAGGGCCTCGTCGTCCGCATCCATGTGCGCGATGCCCGTCAGCATGATCGTGCGCAGTAGAGATAGGTTCATCTCGTCGTACACCGTGCCGTCGACGTTCACAGGACAGCCTTTTGGGACGCCCTTAAACTTAAATTTTTCGCGGAGGCAGGACATGTCGTATTCGCAGATAAGCCGCTCCGCGGCAGGCTCGTCGGAGCACTCAAGCGGAAACCGTGTTTCGATAAAGAGGGCGTCATCGCGGCGCAGATTGCGCGTCGTTGGCAGCACATAGCGAATGCCGTACGACTTCGGCGCGGCGCCGTAGTACTCGAGCACAAGAGCCATGGTGCGCACCGTCAAGCCGGAGACCGGATCTTTCGTTTCCCACTTTTTGTGCAAGTCGTCCGTCCAGAAGCCAGGCTCGTCTTTCAGAAGGCGCTTGACGTACTTGTACTGCGACGCGTGGATGATGAGCGAGTCAGTGTCGCCGTAGTACGGCTGCGCTTTGAGAGCGGCGGTCTGCATCTGCGCAAGGTTGTGCGTCTCCTCCTGATCGCCGCTGCTGTAATTGCGCATGAGGACGCCGCGCATGGGATTCGCGGCGTTTGTGAACGTGTCGATGACCTCCCGCGCGTAGGCGAGCACGAGGCAGCCAACCTGCTTGGCGGTGGGCGAGTACACCTGCACGCCGAGTCCGTCGTCGTCGTACGACTTGCGCTTGCCCCAAATGAGCATGCCGTCGGCGTAGCCGTACGCACCCTCCCAGGTATTCTCCTTGAGAAAGAGGTCAATCTCCGCGTCGCTCAGACACATCGCCACCGCGTTTGAGTGCGTGCGCATGCACATGCCGCCAAAGACCGTGTTACCGCAGAGCTTGCCGAACGACCGCAGCGCCTCGTTGCCAGCGTCCTCGCCCTCCTGTTTCCACCGAAGCGTCGTGTTCATGTACTCCTCGAAAATGCGCCCCGCGAACGGCCAGCGCAGGCCGCCGTAAATGGCGTGAATGACGCCGCCATTGCGCAGCGCCAAGCCAACGTCGACGTGCGTGTACTTGCCCCGACGGCGCTTCGAGTCCCAAAGCACGCGGCCGTGATGGCCCTGACCCTCCGAGCGATACGGCACCGGCGGCTCGACGTCCATGGGGTGCAACGACAGGTCGACATCCAGGATAAAGTGGCCCAGCTCGCCCTTAATCAGCTCCTCAGCCGTGGCGCCCAGGTTGAACGGCCGCTTGCCCACGAGGCGCACCTGCAGCGCCGACACTTGCGACTCGTTCATCCACGCGGGCTTGCCGTACGAGAACTCCTGCGTCTTCATGATGCTCACGTACATGCTGAAGATGTCGACGAAGAGCAGCGCGTCCGTCTCGTTGTAGAAATTTTCGGAGTGTTCTACGTCCACCTCGAAGCCAAGCTCCTTGGGGTACGCCTGCCCCATACCAAGGTCCTGCGCGTCGAACGAGGCCAGGTGGCGACTCTTGAAATGCGTCTGCCGCGGCAGCGTGCGACCGCCGTACATGGCGTCCGTGACCCACCCGTCCTGCTCCTTGGTCAGGCAGAAGAGCTGCGAGTCGATGAACTTGCGCGAGGAGGTGACTGCGCCCCCACCATGGTGGCTGCCGGTGAGGCGGGCGTGCCGCGGCAGGTGCGACAGCACGCCGTAGCGACTCATCTGGTTCGCGCTGTAGAAGTTCATGACGCTGGCCTTGAACGTGTCCATGACCGTCTTGTCCACTTTCGCGTACAGCAGGCGAAGCACGTCGACGTCGGCGCCGCCGTAGTGCATGAGCGTCGCGTGCAGGTCGATGGAAGCCGACTCGAACTTGCGGTCCACGTCAAAGACGACGTTGGAGATCACGGGGAACAGGTCGATGATGTCGTCCGGACGTCCATACAGCTTGTCGAGCTCGCCAAAGTCTTTTTCGAAGAAGTCCGCGCGCACGACGTGTCGCGGCTGCTCGTCCGCGAGCACGGCGAGGTAGCCCCAGCGGTTCATGTGCTTGTGCGGGAACATGCCCTTCAGGTTGATGCCGAGCATGTCCTTGGACGCCTTGGCCAGCGAGCACTGCAGGATGCGACACAGGTCGTGGAGCACGATGCACTGCTTTCCGGTGGGCACGTGCCAGAGGTCGAAGTACGCGACGGTGTTGCCCTTGAACATCATGTTGACCTTGAAGTCCATGGTGAGCCCCGACTGGAAGAGGTACTTGATCAGCATGTGGAAGTCGAAGTTGGCCCCGTTGAAGGCCGCGAGGATAAACGGCCGCTCGAGCCACAGCTTGACGGCCCCGCGCACCGGGCTGTTGTTGTACGCTTCGACGTCGTGGGTGACGATGTCGACGATGTAGTCGCCAAAGTCGCAGAGCACGTCGTGGTCCTCGTTCGATTTGGTGAAGCGCTTGCGGTAGCTGCGCCCGTGTTGCATGCGCAACACCTCCATGTGGTACGCCTCGAGCTCGCCCTTTGAGTTGTGGAACGTCTCCGCGTCGAAGTAGATGACCTTGGACGTGGTCATGTCCTCGCCTCGCGGGAGCGTGTGCACGCGGGCCTTCATGTACGGCGTCTCGGTCATGGGGTCGGTCCACTCGCCCATCTCCGTGATCTCCAACCGCGGCAGCGGCTTCTTGGTCGACGCCACGCTCATCGCGATGCACCGCTGGTCAACCCAGCGCAGCGCGTTGACGTTCATGGACACGATGTAGCAGCACTCCTCGGCGCAGACTCGAGACAGCGCGGCGTAGGCCTGCGCTTCGCAGAAGCAGCCCGCGAGCGAAAGCAGCGCTTCGTCGAGGCTGGTGCCCTGCAGCTTGTGGATTGAGGACGCGTACGCCATGCGCAGAGGCAGCTGTTCGACGAGGTTCTCGTAACAGTGGTAGCCCACCCAGACCTCCGCGCCGTTCTTGAACTCGACAAGGACACCCGGATCGTCCAGCGTGCCGAACGCGCGCACCCAGCCAACACTGCCGTTGCCCACCTGGTGCTGCTCAAGATAGTTGGTGGAGCACTTGCCGCGGCTGATGTTGATGAGCAGCATCACCTTGCAGTCGACGATGAGCTCCACGCTGCGCGGGGCGAGCTTGGCCAGGTCCTTGGCCGGAATGTTTTGCTTGACAGCGGCGTCGCGGTCCTGCCGCACAAACCGCGCGACTTGCTTGCCCTGCGCTTTGAGCATGCTGGCGCAGCGCGTGTTAAAGTCGTCCGCCTCCTTGTTCTTTGGGCACGCGAGCACCGGCATGGTCTGCTCGTTCCACTGCTTCAGCGCGCACCAGTCGTCGAGGGTCTTGGTGCGGACCTTGAGCCGCGCGACGTCGCTGCCGTTGGGCTTGCCGATGCGCACGCGGCACAGCAGGTCGAACCATTTGACATTGGGGTAGCGCACGGGCTTGTTCAGGTAGAAGACGCCCATGGTTTGCTGCTCGAGCATCGTGCGAATCACCTGCGAATCGAAGAACAAGTGAATAGCGTTGATAGGCTTGAGCTGCAAAAAATCGCCAACGCCAACGAGCTGCACGCCGCCAAAGGGCTCCGACGGACGGTGCTTGAGGTGGCGGCAAACGAGATCGATCAGGTCGACCAGCGCCGCGTCGAACATGCTGATTTCGTCGAGCAACAGATGCGTAACCGTCTCCCAGTCATCAAAGTCTTCGGGCTTGAGGCGCGCGACGACTGTACTGAGCGAATCCGTGCCCGTCCGCAATTTCAGGCCGTAGTGCGCCGTCGTCGCGTCCGCGTGCAGCGTCGCCGCCTGACCCGTTGGCGTGAAAACCTTGACCTTGCCGCCGCTGTCCTCGATCACCCCGCGTACTTCGCGCAAAGCGACAAAGGTTTTGCCAACACCGCCAGGGCCGATGACGATGCACGAACGCTTGAGCTTGAAGACGCACTCGAGGATGGGCTCAAAGTCCTCGCGATTCTCCATGCCGTTCAGCCGCGCGTCGATGCCGTTCATGATCTGGCTGTCGCGCTCCTCCTGTTGACGGCGCAGCGCGGCTGCCGCCAGGTCCTGAACTGCTCGCGCCGCAATGTTTTCCTGCGAGTAGGGGCAGTCGTGCGCCATGTTGGGATGGTGCGTCTGACAGTTCATGCAAAATCCGCCCTTGTACTTGCAGATGTGCCCCTCTCCGTCGGGTTTGCCGCACGCGCACTGCCCTACCCGAGCAAGGATTAGTCGATAATGCCCTTGGTCAATCAGCAGCTGCGCGCAGCGCCCTGCGTCCGCCGCATACCCGTTGCCCACGTGGACCTGATAGCCGTTCATGTCGTAGACGATGTAGTTTGTGGCAAAGTTCTCGGCGACGCGATCGAGCTCGTCGTAGCTGAGCAGCACACCATGGGCGATGCCAAGCTGCGCGCGGAGCGCGTTGTATTTCACGCGCTTGCGATTCGCGACCCATCCTCCTTGAAGCGCGTACATGGAGAGGCAGGCGATGCCGCAGTTGTTGTCTGTCGAGCGCACCGGTAGCACGCGGAAGTACTGCTTCTGCTCGGTGTTGGTGGACTGTACCCAACATTCGTGGTTGCTTGTGCCGCAGCCGCCGTTGCCAAGCCCGTCGCCGCTCATCAGCATCTCGCATTCGATGCGCATGACGTAGGTCTGATTCTGCGTGTCGTGGTCTGAGCCCAGCTCGTCGAGGTAGCCGTCGTCCGAGTACCGAGCTGCAATCTGGTCGCGAATCTCGCGGAGCGCAATTCCCCACTCGCTCACGGTCAGCGACATGGACACCCAGAACGGGCGCGGCGGCTCGCCTGGGACTGGCGAATGTTCGATGGCTTCCATGCGGAAGCGCACGTGGACTGGCAAAGTCGGTCCCGAGTACTGTCGGGCTTGCACCGCGTCGCGCACGCGCTGCAGCAGCGTGTGAAACGCTTGACTCAAGTTGTCCTCCGTGGCGTCGCGCGAAGCCGTGGGGCCTATTGGCGTCTGCCGCAGGTCGAGGTAGATCAACGATCGCACCACGCGATAACGCATGCCCTCCACGGTCTGTTGGTTGTTTAAGATGATGAGCGGCGGCGCCGCCGTGCCCTGCTGCAGCTCACGAAAGCTGGGCATCCGCTGAGAGAGCTGTGCCGTGTACGGCGGAGTGCTCATCTGGGCATCAAGGTGCGCGCATTGTCTGTCAAACTCTTTAGTATGGTATAGAGAAAATTCTGAATTTTGGCACGTGCCGTCTGACCGTTGACACATGCGCACGTTAGGAACGTTCGCAGAGACTCTCCATATTTTCTCCAGCATCAAACAAAGTCGCAACTCGCACATCTCACAACTGCTTCGCCATGAACCTCGCGGACCTCGTCACCAACCCGGAGCTCCTCTCGTCGTACCTCGACGGCGTGTCCTTCGAGCCATGGAAGCAGCTCACGGGCGAGGCGCAGACCATCGCCATCTCTTCGGTGAGCGCCTCGCAGGTGATCATCCTGAAGGGCGACAACCTGTGCCGCCTTGCCTACCCGCTCAACACGACCTACAAGCGCGGCGGCAAGATCCGCGCGACGTTCGCGATCACCTCCAAAACGGCGCAGGCGCTGCTCAAGCTCGAGTCGGCCCTGAAAGACCGACTCGGGTCCTCGGGCATGTGCAAGAAGACGGATTTGAAGACTATGTTCCAGTCCTCGATCGCCGCGCCCACGGCGAAGTACCCGTCGCACACAGCCTCCTTCGACTTGCGCGTGGATGCGCCGAAGACGACGCTGTACCAGCAGGTCGAGAACCCGGAGACCTCGGGCTGGAACACCATGCCGATCGACTTCAGCGACATCGCGAAGTTCTCGCTGATGTCGCTGCGCGTGTCACCCTCGCTGGTCTGGAAGGGCAACGGCAAGGTCGCCATCAAGATGATGCTGAAGCAGGCCATCGTGGCCTACGAGGAGGAGATTCCGCCGTCGGTGGACGAGGTGCGGGATGAGTATGGATGTCGAGTATGCTTTGACGTGGTGCTGCGTGTGTATTTTATCTTGCCTGAGGATGATTGGCTGACGCCGCGCTCCCTCTGCGCCGTGCTTGCTGACAATTGGATCTGTTACTTTGGCGGACCAAACTCGCCGCGGGCCGACGACCCCGACTTGCTGACTTTCAGGCCACCATCGATGTCGAGTGGGACGACGTCGCGGACGAGGAGGCGCTGAACGACCTGGCGGACGCCGGCGCGCAGTTCACGGCGGAGAAGCTGGTGCCGAAGGGCGGCAAGGCGGTGAAGGGCTCGAAGAAGTCGGCCGAAGACGAGGAGTTCTCGACGGTCTCGAAGCCCATCGCGAAGAAGCCGGCGGCCAAGAAGCCGGAGAAGAAGCGCGAGGCGGAGGAGAAGGTCGAAAGCGAGGAGGAGGTCCTCGAGTTTGGCCTGGCCTCGCCGGCCCCAAACGCCAACGGCAAGGCGAAGGCCGCGAAGCCAGCGCCGAAGAAGCGCAAGGTGCAGTCCATCGAGGCGTCGGAGATCCCCGCGGGGACAGTCACCCTGCCGGGGAACTCATCTGCGGGCGACGAGCTCCTGGCGGAGGCGCTCGACGAGGCGGCGGAGGACGAGGAGTAGGGCTTGAGATCTACAACATCGACATCTGGTACGGGTTTTGGCACGGCAGTCAACATCTGGCACAAGAATGCGGCGACCTTCGCTCGTACCAGGCTCGATACTACCCTCTCATTCCCGCCTACGGCCCATCGGAATGGGTCTCCACCCCGCTGTGGGTGCGCAAACTCTGGCAACCTGATTGGACGCCTTTCGACAATCCGCTTCCGTGGCTGTGATTGGTTGATCCGCGCGCCAGGAAGGCAGTTTCCGCTCTTTTACGCGATCTCCGTCGATAAAGCAGGCGCCTAGGTAGCCAGCTCTAAGATTTTGACTGCGAATTGCTAACTATATACCATGCGGGGCGCTAAACACCTCCACGAGGTTAAATCGTACAAGGTCAGCAAGACTTGTCACAATGCCTCCAAAAACATGGCCCATGGAGGAAAGAAAACTCATGGCAAGTGGGGCGCCAAGCGCATGTCCAAAGGCTGCAAGCGTTAAAGTTAGAGTTGGTAGGCGACTGCAATGGTCCCTAACGCAAATGCGCAAACGGGTGACGGCGCGCGATCAAACGCTCACACTAGATGAGTGTCGCGCGTACCTGACAGTTTTGTCTTGCATACAGTTAGACACATGCGATGGCCGCTGTGGCACCTACTTGTAAGGTTGTCCGGGCGCAGGAAACGCCAAAAGGTGGAAAGGGAGCGCGCATCTATCCAAAGGGATGCAAGGTGCGCGGTCGGGTGAGCGCAACGGGTGGGGTGGACAAATACGATAAACAGGGCAATTTAAAGATGAAAGTCAAGGAAGGCGGTCGCAGCCATACTGTGCCAGTGTTGCTCAACAACCGCGCGGTCAACATGGTGTACGACACCGGGGCGATGGTGACTACGATGACCCGAGAAAAGGCCAACGAGCTGCGCGTTGGCGGCGGTATGCCGGAGCAAGGGCAGTTTTATAAGATGGCGGCCGTGACTGGCGTGGGCGGCAATCAGCAAATGTCCGTCTATCGCAACGTCGACCTTAAGTTGGGTCCCACGGGCGAGGATATTTCGGGCGAGGTGTGGGTGGGAGGGAATCACAATCTTCTCGGGGTGCCGCAGCAGAAAAAAGCAAAGCGGTATAAGGTCAAATTCAAGTGACTCATTTCTTCCTACAGCTGCCCTTGCTGTACGGTTTCTTGCCTGGCGTGGGTTTGTATCCTTTCCAGCAGCGCGATTGCCGATAGCTTAGCATGTTAGCGCCGCTCTGCTGCTCCTCTTTCGTGTCGGGATGCCCTGGTCGCGACCCGCTGTTCCATCGCCCTTGCGTAAACTCTTGATATTTAGACAGCTTGCTCTGTTCGAGCGGCGGCGTGGGTCGATGCTTCTTGTGATGCACTTTCTTGGGATCAATGGACCCCAGCGCGCGCTTGCCCATCGTGCCGTTTAACCAACGCGGGGCAAAACATCATTATCGATAAATCTCGCGTGCAGCGTGGGGCTACCGTATATAGGGAGCCGCCTGCTTGAGCCAGTGTAGACCGTACATAAAGAGCCGCCTGCTTGAGCCAGTGTAGACCGAATATCTTCTTACACCGACTCTATATCGCGATTCGAACTGGCTCTAAAGTTCGCGATCCAAGATAGTGTGCAGGATCGTGGGCGCCCTTGAAGCTATAGGAGCGAAGCGCTTCAAGTGGTTCCCCGGGTTTTCACACATCTCACTCTTC
>Ga0181393_1000044_pt1 | contig 35304 bp, 52 predicted proteins | sample 16SPOviralmetaG_FD_130122 | JGI IMG/M metagenome (GOLD analysis project Ga0181393, IMG submission 130122) | Marine viral communities from the oligotrophic San Pedro Time Series (SPOT) site, San Pedro Channel, CA, USA - 16 SPOT_SRF_2010-10-21 | ecosystem: Environmental > Aquatic > Marine > Strait...
CTTGGCTGCTAAACCCCCGTCAAATAAAAATACATCACCCGTCGAGGGGCAGTGTAACAGGAAAAAACTCACACCATTACAGCGCGTATGCCCTAAATGCCAAGCAATCTGGGACTTTGATATAGATGCCTTGCCATTTTTAATTATTTTTAATTCACACCAAACCGGTACACCGTCCATGCACAAATATACATCAGGCATGCCCTCGCCGGTTCTATTCTCTATTCGCTGGAAGTGGGTCTTTTTCGGTAAACTCTGCTTCAATGAGTTCCACAGACTGCGTTCTGTCTTTGGCATCTTCGACTCTTTTCATCTCAGGTTCGGGGAATGCGTTTGGGTATTGTTTCCTGATTGCGGCGAGTCTGGCAACAATGTCATCACGCGACATGTTATCCAGTTGATGAACGTGCGTGGACTCTCGCCTGTCGATGGTCAAACCACCCAGACTGGATCGGATCTTTTCCGCATTGATGGCGGCACTGAATTGACCAGCCTCTTCAGCCGATATGGACAGTTCTTCAAATCGCTTGAGTTGATTAATCAGCGTCACGCCGTATCTGCGTTCTCTGGCTTGCCGCATGTCTTTGATCAGTTCTGGCACATCAGGGAACGATTTACCGTCAAGCAGCTTGGCGGCATGTTGTGCTGCGCTGCCTTCGGCGTAGCCAGCTTTTCTGGCGCACTCAGCGTTGGAGTATTTACCTTCGACATAATACTTAGCAAACTCACGCTGTCTGTTGGTAAGCCCAGCAGGTCTGCCACCCTTGCCTATAGTGTTTTCTGTGGGTTTTTCTTTTTTATTTTCCAAAATCAACCTCGCGCCCATCTTACTAGTGTTACAGTGATACAGAAACGATACAGCTACAACCGTTATCCAGTAAGGGTTGTATCACTTGTACCGTTTGTATCACCATTTTCAGAAAAAAATAAATTAAATCGTTTACCCGTAGAAAACATTATATGTCCTGTTATTTTTATGTTTGACCGTATGGGATATTATGCTAGGATCCTACTAGATCCGGTGATAATTGTAAAGCACCAAGGTTCAAGGTTCAAGGTAGAAGGGGTTCTCACCATGAAGCATAAATCAATTACTGTGGGCTTAGCCAGACCCAAACTACGTCATCGTGTGTTGCACATTACGATCAACAATCGTGCGTGGTTGAAACAGGCTATGTCAAAACCAATGAAGGGAAAAAAGTAATGCAAGCATATTTCATAAATCCATTTAGTCAGAACGTCACGACAGTTGACTATGACGGCAATTACGAAAGCATTGGTCGCATGATCGATGCCAGCCGTGGTTATTTCGATGTCGTGCGTCTGGATCAAAATCAAGATGCGGCCTTTGTTGATGATGAAGGTTTGTATGTTGAGAACCAGCGTTTTTGGATTCACCGCAATTATCCCCAGCCGCTAGCTGGCAAGGCACTTATATTGGGCTGCAACGATGAGGGTGATTCTACTGAACCAAAGACCAGCTTTGAAGAGTTGGTCGGTGATATCCGGTTCATTGGTGATCGGTTTGAGTTGGCTTTGCTGCACAAGTTTGTCGGGCAGATCGATGACTACCGCCCACACTTTTTCACTGGCATGAAGGAGATTGCGTGATGGCGCAATATTCAGTGGCAAAAAATGTGGAAGATCACTTAGACATGTACGAAAACATGACGCCAGAGCGTATGCTTTCAACTGCGCGTCAGTTGCAGATTATGGGCAAGCCCATTCCTGAACCGCTACAAAGACGTGCGGACAAATTTGGGCTGGACATTAGTTTGTTTGGAAAGAAAGGGGACGAATAATGGCACATATTGATTATACCGAAGATGGCAAGCCGTTCATCAGGGACGACTGGTATCTCGAAGACGTGGCGTCGGTCTGTGAGCAGATGGATGTCACGCTGACTGAAGAGCAGATGGAAGATGTCTTGCACGATATCGTTAATGGCTTTGATGCTAATCACGGCATCAGTTGGGATACGTTTGAATATGTCATCCATCAGCACAACCCTGTAGATAAGGAGTAGAGGAATGTCTGTAACATACAAAGCTATTGATCCTGATAGTGGGATCCGGTGGTGCGTCCGCATGGTGTTCATTGGGGATCAGTACGGTCTCAATCATTGCCTGACATATGGCGACAGGGAATATGATCAGGACAAGCACGATGATCCATTGATCGAGTTCTATGATATGGACTCTGGTGCGGCGGCTATCATGCGTAACACTGGCGACAAGACTGAAGCCTATCTGGCTGAAGAGTACGGTCAGTTTGTCAGCCGCTACTATTACAGCACGTTGAAGATGCGAGATCCGCTGGGCGAGGGCGGGGCTTTGACTGACTGGTCGGAGCGTGGCCTATGTCTTGACGGCGGCGTGGATCGATGGTCGGTGTCGAGCGAGTTCATGGTCGATGCCATGGCGGCTATCAATAAGGAAATGGAAGAGCGGAAGGAGTTGCAGCATGATTACGCTTGAACTGACAGAGGTTTATCACTTGTCTGGAGAGGATCTGGATAAAATATTTTTGGTGGGTGACAGGTTCTTTGTCACCACCCGCACCATCCGACGCGGTGAGATTGAGCGCGAAGTGACCGTGATCAATGACGGCTTGTGTAGGCACGATGGGTATTTTGTTGCAGAGTCCTATGAAGATGTGCGGGACATGATCCAGAACAAGCTGATCACACGGTCATCGTTTATGGCGAGGTCACGATAATGCCAGCACAACGCGCCAAAGGTACAAGGTACGCAAAGTATCACACCAAGTTAGACAATAAGACATGGGCTAGCTTGATGAATTATGACGAGAAAGAACGTCAGCGCAACAAAGATGCATGGGCGGCGCATTGCGCTGCCCTGCCGGATGATTGTTTTGCCGATGATGTGCAGGACAGTGACCACAGTACGTATTATTCTAGAAGTTTTATGGAAGGAAGGAGACTGGATAATGAGTAAGTCAAATAGTTTTGAAGACATGACGATGGAAGAGCGTCAAGAATATTGGGCAAAGCAGCGTGGGCAGGAAGCAATGGTGCGTGAAGCCCTGCTGTTTCAAATCCGCGACAAATATCCATCGATGCTGGAAAGCGTGGAGTCACTGGTCAAGGTTGCCAACAGTATCGGCGAAGATCTTCAGTGGCACGGCATTGAGGCTGTTACCTGCGCCGATATGCACAAGCTGATCGACTCAGCCTATTCGGTCACTAGACTCTATCATTTGGATAAGGACGAGTCGGATGAGTAAGTATCTGCTGATCATGGTCACGATGACCAATTTCAATGGTGGTACGGTTAATGTGATCAGTACCCACGACACAATAAGTGAGTGCCATGTGGCACTCACCCAACACGGGTTCACAGACTCACAGATGCAAAACACCTTCTGCCTTATCATGGAAGACGGTGTGGATTGGAAGATAAAATGAGTGTACCCAGTTGGGAAACACTGATCGCGGATCTGCGGATACTGGAAGTGGATCGGGAATATGATACGCTAGGACGTATCAAGACCAAGAAGCGTTTGCGTAGCGACATAAATTTTAGGAAGGAGATAAGTCATGGGCAAGGTCAAAAGCATGATGATGGACATGGAAGATAAGTTTATTGAAAAAATTGACGGTGTCATTGGGGAATGCGAAACATGGCACGAGTTTACCAGCCGCATGGAAAGCCACATGCATTTGGTGGATCACAACCCATTGGATGAAACAATGGACGTGCTGGCTGAGTCGTGGTCACAGTACTGGGAGAAGCATCAATGATAATCAAACTGGAAGACGTGGTCGATACAGCACACGGCGTTGCAAAAGTGATTGGCATAGAAGAAGTGCGGCGCGGTGAGAAGTACGGTCACGATTGTTTGGAAGCAAACATAGGTTCGGCTGGCGATGACCGCAGGTTCAAGTATATATTTGATCTGGACAACGGGCACTGGTGTCGTGGAGTACAGATAAAAGGTAAAGTCGATGAAGGACAATAATCTACTGCATGTCGCAGAGGAGCGGCGTAGACTCATGCATGAGTTTGGTGACCTGATTTTTGAGCAGGCGGATCAAGCTGACATTGATGCCAAGTACAAAGAGTATAGGGCGATGAAGCAATTAGATAAGGATGGTGTTAGGTATGTCCCGAAGTTCTGAAACGAATAAGGTCGCGCACATAATCAATGATGCGATGGAAGCATTTGCAGAAAAGAAGCTGGATCCTGATATGGTTTCGTTCTTGCTGATGTGTACGGCCTTGTCTATGGCATTGCGTAACAATCCTGAGTCGCCGTGCACGGTAACACAAATGATGGCGTCCGCTATGGAAGCGGCTGTTATAAGCGTAATGAGTGATGATGAAGAGGAAACCCAACATTGATTATACAAGGTGATGGAAGCTGGGAAAAGCTGATGGACTACGGCAGATGTCCAAGGTGCAAGGGCGCAGTAAATCAGATCGCTAAACCACATGCAAAGCGCGAGTGCGCGTCATGTGGGCTGACGATAATTGACAACAGCGCACAATCCTATAAGATAAAGGATAATAAACTAAAACAGGAGTCTGACATGCATGAAACTAAGCTGCATGCTAACGAGGATCAGATCGCGCAAGACACCAACAAGTTGATGCCGTGGGCTGATGCTGTTTCGACAATTGAAAGTGTAATAAACGATTACTTGTACGATCCAGAACCAGTACATCACACATTAGAGTCAGAGGTGCTAGAAGCATGGAACAGGATACTGCGGGGCTAAGTCGTATCATAAGGGTACTTGACGAGGAGTACACAGAGTTGCAATCTGCGGGACTATATCGGGAAGCCGATAAGGTTTTTAAACGCAGACAAACATATGTTGATATGAGGAACGAAGCTAATGACAGACAACGTAGTGTATTTGGAACAGCCAAACAAGATTGAAGTCGTATTGGATCCAGTGCCTGTTGTATGCGAGTACGCATCAAAAATATACAAGGATGTAGTCATCTTGGGCGAAGCCGAAGACGGATCAATCAAGATGATGACCACACAAGAAGATGTAGCGGACATATTATTTTATTTAGAGTCTGCCAAGTTTTCACTTCTGGGCGGGGGGCTGCAAGAACCAGACGGCGAAGACGAAGGGGCATAACACAGACTACGAAGGGGCGCAGATGAAGTTTAATTACAAGACAGATCCGTACAAACACCAGCATGAGGCTTTGGTAAGAAGCTACGACAAGGTCAACTACGGCTATTTTATGGAGATGGGTTGTGGCAAATCCAAAGTACTTATCGACAACATGGTCTGGCTGTACGAGCAAGGCAAGATTGACACTGCCATTATTGTTGCGCCCAAGGGTGTATATAGAAACTGGCAGATATCAGAAATACCGGCTCACCTACCAACGGACATTGAACACGAGGTTTATGTTTGGACACCGTCTCCGAATAAAACCCAAGCTGAATGCCTCAAGGCTGGAATTGAAGAGCGTAAAAAGCTCCGCATACTGCTGGTCAATGTTGAAGGGTTTGCAACGCCGAAGGTCAGCAAATTTATGGCTCTGTTCACACGCGACTCGTCGTTCTTACTTGCGGTTGATGAGTCAACAACTATTAAAAACCCGAAGGCCAAAAGGACTAAGGCTTTGGTTTCGCTTGGTAAGGCAGCATCGTATCGGCGTATACTTACCGGGTCGCCCGTTACGAAATCGCCGATGGATCTATACTCGCAATGTGCCTTCATGTCCCAACGACTGCTGGGCTTTGAATCCTTCTATGCATTTCAGGGGCGGTTTGCGATCACAAGAACACAGCGGATGGGCGGTCACAGTTTTCAACAAATCGTGGGATACAGAAATCTTGACGAGCTTGCTACCAAGCTGGATACATTCTCGTATCGTGTGACTAAAGATCAAGCGTTGGATCTGCCTGACAAAATATACACAACACGCGATGTGACGCTGACCAAAGAACAACACGACTACTATATATCACTAAAGAATTCTGCCATTGCACTGTTGGAAGATGGTGAACTGGTGACAGCACCGTCAGTGATGACACAGATGCTGCGCCTACAACAAGTCCTGTGCGGGCACATAATGTCTGATGATGGTGAACTGGTAGAGTTTTCAACCAGACGCATAGACGCACTGATGGACACCATAGATGAGATGTCCGGCAAGGTAATTATATGGTCACGGTTTAGGTATGACATCAAGAACATTCAAGCCAAGCTGTCCAAGGTTCACGGATTAAGTTCCGTGGTCACATACTACGGAGACACTTCGGACGAAGACAGGCAGACAGCCGTCCGCAGATTCCAGTTTGAAGATGCAAGGTTCTTCGTCGCCAACCCACAGACCGCAGGTTATGGACTGACGCTAACAGCAGCAACGAATGTGATTTACTACGCCAACGACTTCAACCTAGAAACACGAGTACAGTCAGAAGACAGAGCGCATCGTATTGGTCAGGACAATGCCGTGACGTATGTGGATCTAGTGAGTCGAGGGACTATCGATGAGTATATTGTTAAGGCTCTTCGGAAGAAGATTGATCTGTCGGCGAAGACACTGGGGGAAGAAGCTCGTCAGTGGTTGGAGCTAACACCCCGCCGAAGTGACGGTTAGCTGCGCGTTGAGGAGCGTTGGGATGCTTGGAGAATTGATGAGGGTAAAGGTGACATTCATTAGTTTCCCTATCGACATACAAGAGTCGAACCCCAAGTTGTTGTTGGAGTTGCTTGAGAGTGCGGCTTATTACGGTTCCGTCTTTCCGGCGACTTACCGTCTTCACATCAAAGAAATGGGTTTCGCCTTCAGGCGTGAGGGCTATAAGATCCACTGGCCCCTGTTCGATGAAGGGCTGGTAGACATAGCAGCCTCGCCCAATTAACCAAGCGGCGGCAATCAGTTCAGACTGTTTGCCGTATGCGATACGATGATCTGGTCTCATTTGGTACTTGACTATCATTTCAATTATCAGATAAGGTAAGGCTAGCAGATAGAAAACAAGGAGACAATAGGTGGATACAGATAAATGGAAGTCAGTTGCAGTTTCAATTGACATATACAAGATGCTAAAAATAATGGCACAGGACACTGACAGAAGTGTGAGCAAACAAGTTGCACACATCGTTAAAAAAGAATTTAATCAACCACCCTACATGCTTGATGAAACATCTGAAGAAATATACTTGACTAAATGAATTGCAGACAATAACGTCTGCGTCCACAGCCGAAGGGCTTAAACTTTACAGTAAAGGAGAAGAGAGATGGCTGATTGGTTCCAGCTACTAGATGAGGAAGTCGATGCCCAGAAGTTCGACAGTGTAGATACGAAAGGCGCGTCGCGTCTTTCCAATCTTATTCGTGAGTCGATCAAGGCTGACGAAGATATATCTGCCGCAGAGCAGTATCTAAAAGATCTAAAATACAAAAAGCGTAAGATCAACGAAGAAGACATCCCTGCCCTGATGCATGAAATGGGTGTGGATAGTCTTGAGGTTGATGGCAACAAGATTAAGCTTCGTCAGTTTGTACACGCCCGTATCACGGACGACAAACGCGATGAAGCCTATACTTGGTTGAGATCTATTGGCGAAGGGGACATCATTAAAAATGATGTAACAGTGTCATTTCATACCGGACAGGACAATGTGGTAGGGGCAGTCGTAGACGACTTACGCACACAGGGTCTTGATCCAGTACAGAAGACTCACGTCCATCCACAGACGTTAAAGGCGTGGGTAAAGAACCGGATAGAGTCGGGTAAAGATATCGACTTTGAAACATTCGGTGTGTTTGTAGGAACTGAAGCGAAGATAAGCAGGAGCTAGAAAGATGGCTGAAACAGCAGTAGCAGAAAAAAAGTCCACGGCTGTGGCAAATATAATGGACGATCTGTACGCAAGTGCAGGCGAAGGTCTGGAGAATGTAGGCACAGAGGATATGCAGATTCCGTTTCTGCGTATCTTGCAGCCTCTGTCTCCGCAGTTAAACAAGCAGGACTCTAAGTACATTAAGGGTGCTTCGGGTGGTGACTTGTTTAATACGGTGACTGGTGACCACTGGGATTCGGAAGAAGGTGTAAGCGTTATTCCGTGTGCCTATACTATGAAGTATCTGGAGTTCCAGTTACGCGAGAACGGTGGTGGATTCATGGGTGAGTTGGATCCCAACAGCCCAGATATTCGTAACACTGAGCGTGTCGGACCTAACGAAATGTTACCGTCGGGTAACGAACTTGTGAGGTCAGCGCAGTTCTTGGTGTTGGCGTTTGGTGAAGACGGCATGCCACACCAAATGATCTGCGATATGAAGAAGACCCAGATGAAGGTCGCCAAGCAGTGGAATACACGTCGCGCGGGTATGAAGATAATGCATCCAGAAAAGGGTCTGTTTACTCCGCCTATGTGGGCAACGGTGTGGAAGCTGACTTCTGTGCAGGAAAGCAACGACAAAGGATCGTGGTTCAACTACCAAATATCGCAGCGCGATATCCAAGATGTTGATCCTAGTATCGTAAGTCAAGCGCGTGAACTGTATAACCAGTTTAAAATGGGTGAGATTAAGACAGCCGCAGGCACGGCTGATGAACTGAACCGGTCTAGCACGGAAGTCGGCGACGACGTACCGTTCTAGTGTAGGGGCACTGGTCAGGGGGCAGTGCATAAACAACCCCCTGCATAACCAACATGGGGCAGACAATGAATATTGATGAACAGTTCATGGCTGCGTTTGAAGGCTTCGGCGCAGCACATGGACAGACACAGATATCTAATGAACGACGGGCTGGCAAACAGAAAGCCAAGTCGTACATTGTTAGAAAGCCACTGACATTAGACTTGATTCGGGCACACCTAGAGGGGCAAAACGGTGTTGGATCTATTCCTATTAACGAGCACAACAAGTGCAAATTTGGCGCTCTTGATATTGATCAGTATCCTTTGGATCTGGTGGCAATAGATAAAAAGCTACGCGACATGGAAGTGCCTTCTGTTGTATGCAGGAGCAAGTCCGGCGGTGCGCACATATTCTTTTTCTTTAGTGATTGGATCAGCGCAGGAGAGTTGCGTGACAAAGCGTCAGAAATTTCCGCTTTTCTTGGATACGGTGGCTGTGAAATATTTCCAAAGCAAGAACAGATTCTTGTCGAGCGTGGTGATGTTGGCAACTTTATTAACCTTCCGTACTTTGATACGGAACAAACTCTCCGCTACGCGATTGATGAAGACGGTGAACCCGCATCACTGGAAAGATTCCTAGAACTCGTTACTGCCCGATCTGTAGACCCAAATGTTTTTGTTGGTTTAACATTTGGTGAACAGGTTGACGAGTTTGCGGAGTGGTCCCCCTGCCTGAACTGTATGTTTGGGCAGGGGATACCTGAAGGTACGCGCAACACGGTGATGTTTGCAGCGGCGGTGGCATGTAAGAAAGAAAAGCCAGAAAGCTGGAAGCAGCGTCTGGAAGAAATCAACATGAAATACTGCACCCCACCTCTACCAGCTACAGAGATCGTAACGATCCAGCAGCAGCATGAAAAGAAAGACTATGGATTCCCGTGTGATCAGGAACCACTGAAGTCGTTCTGCAATAAGACTCTGTGTAAGACAAAGAAGCACGGCATCGGGTCTAGTGCTAGCAGTGTCGATGTCACGGGTCTATGTGTCGTCAAGTCTGAGCCACCTGTTTGGTTCTGTGACGTGGGTGGCAAGCGTGTCGAGCTAACAACAGACGATCTACAGACCCCACAGCGCTTCCAGAAGGCATGTATGGAACAGATACATATAATGCCACCTATGATGAAGATGGGCGACTGGCAGGTCATTGTGTCTATGATGATGGAAGACATGAGCGAGATCGAAGTGCCGGAAGAACTGACATACAAAGGTCAGTTTATGGATCTGCTTGAAGCATTCTGTGATGGCAGGGTACAGGCTCAGTCAGCCGAAGAGTTGTCGTTAGGAAAACCATACACAGACAATGAAGAGAGAAAAACATTCTTCAAGCTTGAAGCGTTGATTAAGTATTTACGCAACAACAAGTTCGACAGTTACAGTCGGGGTCAGATACAAGAGCGCCTGAAAGAACTAAACATCGACGGCACAGCCAATGGACAGAAACGATTCAACACAAGCAAAGGGGACACCAAGCCTATGCGCGTGTGGTGGGTTCCGTCGTTTGGTGCCGAGGTTCAAGTACCAAGGATCGATGTTGGAGAAAATGAGGTGCCGTTCTAATGGAAACTACAATCTTTGGACCACCCGGCACAGGCAAGACAACCAGACTTATATCAATTGTCGAGGAAGAAATATCTCGCGGCACACCACCAGACAGGATCGCGTTTGTGTCGTTTAGCCGCAAGGCCGCAGAAGAAGCGCGTAACCGTGCCGCCGAAAAGCTAAACATGAACGCAGATCAAATGGTGTGGTTCCGTACTCTACACTCTTTGGCATTTCATTCACTGGGCTTGACAACACAGAAGGTGTTGCGCGGCCCAGACTACACCAAGATAGCACAGTATCTGGGCTTAGAGTTCTCTGCTAATGCATCGGTTAATATGTCTGATGGCATACTATTTACACCGGGGCGTAGCGGTGATGCGTATTTGTCTATGATACAAATGGCAAGGGTCACCGGTCGCACACTGGAAGACCAGTTTTCCACTACAGCAGACCGCAGGTTGCACTACCAGCAACTAAAAGTAGTGGATCAGGTAGTAAAAGACTACAAGAAGGAGACGAACAAACTTGATTTCGTTGACATGATCGAACAGTTTGTAGCCGAGGGTCAAGGTCCGATGTTGGATGTCCTGATTGTAGACGAAGCACAGGACCTTGTACCTATGCAGTGGCGTATGGTGCACGATGTACTAAAGCAGAAGGCCAAGCGCATTTACTACGCAGGCGACGACGATCAATGTATATATTCTTGGATGGGCGTGGACGTGGGAGATTTCTTGCGTTCATCAGAAAATAAAGTGGTATTGGATAAGTCATACAGGCTTCCCACAGCAGTGTATGAGATAGCAGATTCCCTTGTAAAACAAATAGATATACGGCAAAGAAAAGTATGGTCGCCGACCGATAAAACTGGAACAGTAGTGTGGCATCGTGATATCCTAGATGTGGACATTACAACCGGTGAGTGGCTTATCCTTGCTCGTACAAACTTTATCGCCAACAGAATCGCAAACGAACTTAAAGAACAAGGGTTCCTGTATTGGCGCGAAGGATCCGGTTGGTCCATTTCTCCAAATGTATTAACTGGAATTGAGGTATGGCTTCGACTATGCAAGAGCAATCATTTGTCCGCAGCGGAACTGAAGAGTTTATCAACCCAATTAAATTCAACTGTTATTACCAAAGCTGGCAGGCGAAAACTTGCAGCCCTAGACCCAGAAGTAACCTACACGCTCACAGACATTCAGAACCTGTGCGACCTGAGTGCGACACCAGAGACCCCGTGGCACGAAGTGATCAAGGTCAGCGAGAAGGAGCGGATCTACATTACTTCTGTACGGCGGATGGGCGAGTCTATCTTATCGGGCAAGCCGAGGATTCGGATATCGACGATTCACAAAGCCAAAGGTGGCGAGGCGGATAACGTCGCCCTACTCTTAGATTCATCACGAGCATGCGCTGAAAGCACCGATCAGGCGTCTGAGATACGGACGTTCTACGTCGGGCTTACTCGTGCCAAAAAAGCGCTACATATAGTCGAGTCACAATCACAGTATGGGTTTCAGTTATGAAAAGATCAGAAGTATTAGATACAGCTAAAGGTTACGTCACGCAGGATCGTGCGGCACAGCACGGTGACATGGAAGACAACTTTAAAAACATTGAAACCGTGTGGTATTGGTGGGATAGCATCAAGCCTGACGATCTTCCGGTTGGTGCGGACTGTGCCGTAAAAATGACATTGTTGAAGATAGCTCGTATAGCATCGAACCCATATCATGCGGACAACTGGGTAGATGCTTGTGGATATTTAGCGTGTGGGGGTGAGGTGTCAACTGATGAAAGCTGATCTGTTTGACTTTGAGGATACATGGGTTCCGCCATCGTCGTTCCCTGATCTAACTAACTGTGACCGCATAGCAATTGATTTGGAAACATGTGATCCAAACCTGACACGGCTCGGTCCCGGCTGGTGCCGTGATGACGGGTACGTTATAGGCTACGCTGTCGCTGCTGGTGACTTTGTGGGCTACTTCCCTGTACGCCACAAGTCGGGCAACCTGCCTGAGAAGCTGGTAGTAAACTGGCTGAAGAAGCAGTTAGCTACACCCAAAATTGAGAAGGTCATGCACAACTCTATGTATGACTTGGGCTGGCTACGTTGGGCAGGGATAGAGGTCCAAGGTCCGGTAATCGACACCATGATAGCCGCGCCGCTGCTGAACGAGAACCGCCTGTTCTACAACCTGAACTCTTTGTCTAAAGAATATCTGGGTGAAACAAAAAACGAAAAGATGCTACGCGCTGCGGCGGAAATGTATGGTGTAGATGCTAAGAGCGGCATGTGGCAGCTAGACTCCAGCTTTGTAGGCAGGTACGCGGAGCAGGACGCTGCTGTAACCCTGCGCCTGTGGGACAGGTTGCGTATCGACATTGTGGCAGAAGAGTGTTCATCCATCTTCAAGCTTGAGTCGTCGCTGTTACCTGTGCTGCTAGACATAAAGCAGCGCGGTGTTCGGGTAGACACAGATAAAGCGGAGCAAGTCAAAAAGGAATTGCTGTCAAGAGAGAAGACACTACTTAAAGAAATAAAGGAAGAGACCGGAGTCACCGTCGAGCCGTGGGTGGCTACATCTGTGGCAAAGGCGTTTGATGCCCTTGGGCTTAAATATCATAGGACAGAAAAGACTGACGCCCCCGCCTTTACAAAACAGTTTTTGGCGAATCACGAGCATCCAATAGCTAAAAAGATTGTACGTCTTCGTGAGTTTAACAAAGCTAACACCACGTTTGTGGAGACTATTCTTGAGCATTCGCATAATGGTCGCATACATTGTGATTTTAACCCTCTTCGTTCAGATGAAGGGGGCACAGTTACAGGACGATTTTCTTCGTCCAACCCCAACCTTCAACAGATCCCGGCGCGTGATCCGGAAATAAAAGCAATGATTCGTGGTCTATTTATACCAGAAGAAGGTCACAAGTGGGGAAGTTTTGACTACGCATCACAAGAACCGCGCTGGCTGGCACACTACTGTGCACAGATCAAAGGTGCAAACAGATCACCAGAGATAGACGAAGTCGTTGAAATGTACAAGTCCGGTAATGCTGACTTCCACCAGATGGTGGCAGACATGGCAGGCATTAGCCGCAAGGAAGCAAAGACAGTTAACCTTGGTATCATGTACGGCATGGGGCGTAAGAAACTGGCTGGTGTGTTAGACGTAACTGAAGATGAGGCCAAGAGTCTGCTGAATAAGTATCACGAGCATGTGCCGTTTGTGAAAGGCATTGCCGACATGACAATGAATCACGCTGGGGACAAGGGCAGCATCCGTACAATACTGGGGCGTAAGTGTCGATTTGACAGGTGGGAGCCAAGGTCGTTTGGTTTCCACAAAGCACTACCACTAGAAGAAGCCGTCGAAGTATACGGCGGTAGGGGCATGATCAAACGTGCGTTTACATACAAGGCGCTGAACAAACTAATCCAAGGTTCAAGTGCCGACCAAACAAAGAAGGCGATGGTAGATTGTTACAACGAAGGACTGTGTCCTATACTTACAGTGCATGATGAGTTATGCTTTAACATTGAATCCAAAGAACAGGCGGACAAAGTTGTAGAAATTATGACAACGTGCATACCTGACCTAAATGTGCCCTTTGAAGTTGACACAGCTATTGTAGACAACTGGGGGCAGGTAGAATGAACTGTTGGCATTGTAAAACTGAGCTTATCTGGGGCGGTGACCACGATCTTGAAGAAGAGGATGAGTATTACTCAATGGTCACAAATCTTCACTGCCCAACCTGTGAGTCACATGTAGAGGTGTACTACCCAAAGGAAAAAGAAAATGTTTGAAGCGATGGTGTTAGTCTGCATGATGGGCAATCTGCAAGATTGTTTTGTGGCTGATGATACACGCGGCCCATACAAGACTATAAATCAGTGTATTGATAGAACCACTGAGATGGCAGCGCAGCTAGTTACGATAAATGAAGATCATGTGGTTATGGGTGTGCGCTGCGATCCGGCTAAACCACCCGAAGGTTTAGAAACCTGACAGGTTTCACCCTGACAACAGTCATCAATCACAGCCTTACAGTAGTGACACTGTCCGTGTCCGTGCACTTGAACCACTTTTAGGGGTGATTGACAGCGCGGACAGCGATTCTCAGGGACTTGAGGGTGTAATGATACGGTCATTGTAAATTAGCTCGACGAGAATCGATGTTTTTATTTAACAATTTCAGTGATTTATTACTAAGGAAAACAAGCGTTTTATTTCCCTAGTTGTCTTGTGACAGGTCGCGAATCCGTTTGACCAGCCTTTTAGCCCGGTTCGGAACCTGATCATGCCACCTAGAATCGACCATTTCGTCAGCCATTCTGTGCCAATCCCGTGCGTCACACCCAGCTTTCATGCCTTTGAACTTGGACAGACGTGGGTAGCCGAGGTTGAAGCACATGTTGGCGATGACCAACTGAGCTTCTTCTGGTAGATCGTCGAAGTCGTCGTACAGTCTGTGGCAATCTTCGATGGTGACAAGGATGTCCAGATCGAATACCTGCCGCACCCGCTCTTCTGATACAGGTGTGCCGACTGGCTGACCGTGTTCTGGGTCAGCATCTTTGATTAAATGCCCGATTCCGAAAGTTGGCAGAGCAAGATGATCTAAATATATCTCGTACTTACAACCTTCATCGTCCGCTAATTCTTCGCGTAGCTGATCTTTGTTCATGCTTGCCTCAATCTCTGTGCTAGTTCCTGATCTCTCGGGTCAGGTAATGTCGTAGGACCGATGTTCAAGGGCCGAGGTGGTTGAGCCGGGAAAGTAGCGGGGGCTGCCGAAGGGGCTGGAACAGCCCCCGCTAGTTGCGCTTCAGCAGGAGGAGTTGCCGAAGCAGCAGAACCTTGAGTGCGTGGTGTCTTTAAAAAATCGTCGCTTATAGTATCAGGTATCCGTGATCTAGCTGCATCTTGTTTAACAATTGGATTGTTATCTGTTTCCAGATCAACAGAACCACCATCAGCTTTACTTAAAAGATCTTCACCCGTCAAGGGGAGACGCATAAAATCGCGCCGTCTAGCAAAGATTTCACGCATTGGAAACTCACCACCAAACTCACGGACGGTTTTTCTTGCTTGTTTTTTGACCTCTTCAGATGGTGTAAAGGGTGTAAATATTCCACGCATCAATTTATTTACGTTACCAACCTTGGCTTTCTTTAAAGTCTTTCGTATTTCCTGATCGCTCATGCCCAAAGTCCGCATGTCTTTTATCATCCCAAACATTCGGTTTTGTTCACGGAATAAAACCTGATTTGCTTTTTCATACACAGATAGGATGTTGTCAGGGTTTAAAGCCTGTTCCACACGAGCGGCACGGTTAAATATCTGGGCTGCACTTGATACAGACCTTTGATATTGATAGCCGCCATACTGAACAATTTTGTCTGACTTTACATCAACTTCGCGTAGACCAGTTAAGATAGATGCCACTTCTTCTTCTATCTGTCTTACGTTTCCACGCGCATCTCTGCCATCAGGTGAGAATAAAGCCGTAGCTATTCTACCCGGAACAAAGCCCACTTCGCCACCAAGTTCTGCTTTTGCTCCAATTGTACCAGCCGTCTGCTCTATGATACCGGGCGTAAAGGCACCAAGTACATGAGCTATACTTTTCGTCCATTGTTCATAAGTGGTATCAACTTTAAAATCACCAGAACCCTTGTTGTAGATGACAGCACCTGTTTTTGTCCTGCCGCCCCTGCCTCTTTCGGATACGTCCGCTAGTTTTTCAAACAGTATGGAGTCTTCCAGAAACGGGCTAGCTAGCTCATGTGTTACGTCAACAAGTGCGCTAGTAAGGAACTTGTCGGTGTCGTACTGGTTCAAAACACCTTCTCTGTGTGCCTTCATTATAGCTCTGGCTGGACGCATCCAATAATCGTATGGATTGGTGTAACTAAAATCTACATACCCAGTGACATAGTTCTTGTTGTCTTTGCCTTTTTTAACACTGGTAGGCACTAACGTAGAAGCGCGGCTCCAGTTTGCAACGCGGCGCTGCAATGCGTCCATCTGTTCCTGACCAACACCAAGAGCGTACATACCGATACCTTGAACCGCTGGGCCTGCTACACCAACTGTACCCATGAAGCCCAGCAAACGACGCATGCCTATCTCTCTGATTTTAGATGCCGCTGCCTCTGCTGCTTCTGGACTAAGATTTTTAAAAGCACTGGCGCTAGTTCCTAGTTCTTTCGCCGCGTAGCTCAATGTGTTTGCACTGGTACGAATGATTTCAGCGGGGAAGGCAATAAAGTTACCAAGCGGAGCTTTACGCAGCAGCTTAATAGCTTCTGGTACACGCTCATAGTTGGGGACAACATTCTTAACGATGTCCGCAGCATAAGAATCTAGATCATCAAAGCCCATCTGTCTGGCGTACTGTTCTGCGTTGTTAGCATCACCCATTGCGTTGATTACTTTTTGACGTTCAAACTGAAAGTTATAAATCTTCCAAATATCGTCACCACCTTGATACCAACTTTTTGCAAGATCACTTGCGCCCTTGAGTGGCTTTACCGCAGCATTATCAATAAGTTGACCCAGCTTATTTCTGCCTAGAGTCCGTCTGATTAGGCCCTTGTCTCTAGTAATATTGACACCCATTTCATCAATATGACCTTTTAATGAACCACCAATACCCTCTTCAATAAGCTTGTCCATTTCTTTGATTTGAGTTTGAGTGCCTACGACACCTAGACGTTGTAGCTTGCCGTAAAAAAGTTCACGCTGAACATCATCTAACCTGTGTATGCTAGAAAAAACTGTTTGTATTGACTCGCCAAGATTACCGCCCCTACCTAAATTACCTTGAGCCATAGCAAAGAGTGCTGATGAAGTTACGTTTCTAACCTGTGTAATAGGTGACAGAACTGTCTTAGCAAACTGCACCTGACCTTTAGCTCTAAGAAAGTTTCCATAAGACATGCGATATAAAAAGTCGCCGGGAGTACCCCTAGCCAGTGTTAACTGAGTAAGTTCACTGTACATAGATCCACCAATTTTTTCCCCAATTCTACTGGTAAATCCGTGTTTTGCGTATGACCCTGTTAAGGCACCGTACTGTATGTCCCCGATTTTATCTAAGTTTGTTATTTCCCCGTCCACTACGTTAGGTTTAGTGCCAAGTACCTTGTATTGTTTTTTTAGTGGACTTTTATCGGGGATAGATTTAAAGGTTTCGTCAGATATTATTTCGTCACCAACTTTAGATGGGTTGTCGGGGTCTAAAAACTGTCTAGCTAGATAGTTGTAGTATGAATCGGTAGCGCGGAAACTCGCTAGATCCGTTACTGTTGACATAAATGCATCAATGGGATCTCTTATTTCACCCAGCACAGCACGAAGTACGGGCTGATCTAATGGCTTTTTTGTTAACATAGACGTGCGTAATCTGTCGCGTACAACTCTGTCAACGGTTCCGTCTTGAGCGTTTGGACGTGCAGGCTTTTTGTAGTTTTCAACAAACTGATCAACTATTTGCTTTGCATATTCAGGTCTGACACGAGCATTAATACCGACACCCGTTGTAAAATCATCTACATCTAGTTTACTGACGAAACGACGATACATATCCAACGCTACGTCTGGATTTTCTTCGTAAAACTTAATAGCGTTGTCGTATGATTCCTTAAACAGGTCTGTCTTAAACCAGTTTGGATCTTCAAACGCAGCATAAGTGCGCCGAATGAACTGAGACAGTTGTTCGTCAATGATTTGTTTTATGTCTGGAAGAATACCGGACTGCACAAACGGCGAAGAAGCAATAGACGAAGTTAGTCTATCTATTTGTCTTCTTGCTACCAGTGCCTGCTTCTGCATAAAGTCCGGCAGAAACTGCACAAGATCTTCGTTTCTTGTGACATCTATTTCTTTACCTAGTCTAGAAGCTTCACGTTTGGCACCATCTATAAACCCCGGATCGCGAGTCAAGAACCCATAGAACAAGTTACCAACTTCTACTTTGTCAAGTCCAGAACCTTCTGTCAGTATGTTTCTAAACTCAGCGTAATCATTCTTACTGCCTTTGAATGCTTGATTAATTGATCTGTCAATTCTTTTTGCGATTCTGCTTGCTTTTGTAACCTGCTGTTCGATATCACCAACGATCTTGGATCTTTTCTCAAATGCGTTAGCTGGCAAAAACCCACGAGAACGCAAACGCCCAAGTATTTGATCCAAAGCTTCACTCATTGGAGTGCCGCCGCTGGTTGCCTTTTGCACAATTCTGTTTGTTGCTTCTCCGCCTTTAGCGATGATAGCGTTTAGACCTACAGTGTCGCCAAACTCAGTGGTTGCTTCGACTGCTTCTTTACCCAGAACACCAACTGTTTTAAAAATCACAGGCAGCGATGCCGTAACACCCGCCGCTTCTGCGGCAAACTTCAACCTGTTTCCAAACCTACGGGCGGCTTCTTCTCTTCCCGACAAGCCAATGTCTTTGCTAGTCATTGTATAACCACGGCCCACGAAGTCACCAATAGTTGTGGTGCCATCGGATGCAACCATACCATCAATAACACCTGCCGCGCCTATACCTGTAAGCGCAGTTGTTGTCCTGCTAAGATTTCTTAGTTTAGCTAGTTTAGATGCGGCACCAACGGCACCAAGACCGGGTACAGCAAACTGTACAAGAGCCTGTGTAATCTCACCAGTCAGTCCAGTAGGGTCAATGCCAAGGTCATCTTTGAGTTGATTTTTAGCTTCTGTGACACGTCTGCTGTAGTTTGTATCGTTTATAGCATCAGGAACAAGTGCAGCAAGTTCAGCTAAACCAGAGCCAGCTTCAATCAAACCACCGACAACGCCTTCACCAAACTCTTGAAGCACACCTTCACCAGCCGGGTCTACCGGAACATCCGACCCAGATTGTCTTGGATTTTTTTCAAGATACGTCCTGATTTTAGACATAGCTTCTGCTGGAGAAGTGCCGTCTGGCAGTTCGTATTTTTGGCCTTCGTATGTAAAGACGGTCATCTAAAGCCCCTAGGATGTTGCGTCTTCGTTACCTGTTAGCGGAATAGTGTCTGAACTTCCGGCATTACCTGATGATTGTCCTGTTGCAAGATCATTAAGAAGTGCGTTTATCTGATCAGCCGTTATTTCACCTGATAGTATTTTTGAAACTAAATCTGTGTCTCTGGCTAACAGACGTGCCACAGCTTCAGGGATGTTTCTTGCCATTAGGGCCTGTGCAGCCTGCACTTCAGCACCCGGTGTTTTAGCAGAAGACATATTATACAAAGCCAAAGAATCTTCAAAGCTTTTTCCTGTCCTTGCCATGATTGCTTCAACTTCGCGGATCATCTTTGGATCTTGATCCAGTTCAGCTTGCTGTAGGGCGGCGGTGATAGAAAGTTTATCCAACGCCAGTTCACGAGCGGCAGCGTTAGCAGCGGCAGCGTCTTCTTGTGACAACACACGTTCAGCAGCAGCCATGTTGATCTTCTGCTCCTGCTCACGCTCATCCTGTTTTCCGCTAGCAAAAGTACCAAGGACCGAGGACAAAGCTGAAACGGCGTCCTGACTCATGCTACCCGTTCCGCTACCTGCGGCGAACTTCAGGCCACCAAGCATCATCAAGAAGTCACGGTCTGTTCTTACGTCCTTGGCCTGTGTTACACCTGCTTCAACTAAAAAGTCTTTAGCTTCTTGGAATTTTTGTTTGCGTGTCTTTTTATCAGCATCTTCGGTTCCACTCATACCAGCAATTCTATCTAGGAGTTCATCCATGGCGCTCTTTGCAGGTTTTTTGCCTTTTTTATCGTCTGGAGACTTGTCTGTTACACCACCAGTTTTTGGCTTGGGCTGGATAAATGAATCAGGAACATCGTCTAATATACCGGGGGCACTACCGCCAATTCTTCTTGACTCTTCCGCTTCGTCATCGCTTCTTTGGTTTGTTGGTGGTGTCATACCCGGATCTGTTTGCGGTCCTACACCTTCAAACTCACCTTGATTTGTTGTGGTTCCACGGTTACGGGCAGCTAACTCAGTGGGGCTAAGAACAGGAACAGGCCCACTAAGATCGATCACTGGATTTTGCGTGGCTACCTGTCTACGATTAACCAAACCCTGATCAATAAAAGGATTTCCTGTTGTGGATGTGGCTTTTATTAGCTCTGGGCCAGATGCATTAATACCAACAGGACCACGAGCCATTGCAGCCCGTTGCTGTGGCGTAGTAAACATTCTGCGGTTTAGTACAGGATTTCTGAGTCTACCTAGTTCGTCACGAATCACTGACTATCTCCTAACCAAAGTAGTTGTAGGCACCAAGGCCAGCTATACCAAGACCTGCAAGCTGCTGCATTGTGCTTGGATCTGGTGTGGACTGTGTGCTGGTTGTCTGCTGCAATGCAGGTACACCACGGAAGATGTCTGACAAGAAGCCAATCTCTTGGTACGGAAGCGCTTGCTGTGCCAATAGGTTTTGACGTGCGGCATCCAGTTCAGTTTGAGTCTGACCCTGCATCAAGCTACCGATTCCAAGAAGCGTATTAATGTCCTGCACACCCATCTGCTGTGCGGCTGTACCCAACTGACCAAATCTTGCAGAGGCTTGCTGTGCAGCTTGCTGCGCTTGTTGAAACCCTGAAGCCCGAAGCTGACCAGCGGTTCTAGCCTGCTGCTCTAACGTACCACGAGCCAACTCACCAGATGCTACGGCTGAACGAGAACCACCAAAGGCTCCTGCACCAAGAGCCTGACCAGCTAGCTGACCTTGCTGCATAGCACCACCACGAGCTATGTCTTGCAAAGACTGATCTACAACAGTGCTTTCATATGGATTCATAAATGCGGCTGCGCCACCCGGCCCAGCAAATTGAGTTGCTGCATCTAGATATGGCTGATAGGCACCAACACCAGCGCCAGCTAATTGTGCCGCTTGCTGCTGCTGTTCAGACAGGCCAGCAACTTGCATTGGCGCATAAGGCATTCCTGTGCCTTTTAGCGCCTTTGCCTGTGCAAATATGTCAGCTAGATACTGTTCCTGAAACGGGGCAAGTCTTTGGGTTACTTCTTGTGTTTGTGTTGCCATTACGTTGTGGCCTCCAATTCTGCCATCATATCATAGAGACGCGCCGCCCCAATGTCTCTATCCCCGCCGCCTGCACCACGCACGGCTTTGGCGGTTAGTACAAATTCTCCATCCGATAATCTAGCAGGCACTGAGTCAGAGGTGCCTGTTCCGGGTCCAGCGACCTCACCTCTTACGGGTACATCATAACCCATAGCGCCGCCTTCTGCAAACCGTACAGCGTCTACGTCATACTGGAAGTCTGGTCGTTGCGCTGCGCTTTTAGCTTGCGTGTATGCTGCTTTTTGCGCGGGATTATCTAAGTCGTATTTCTCACCTTGGAACATTATATCCCAAGCTTCACCCTGTGGGTCTGGCTGTCGTGGCCCAGTTTCAGGTTCTTCAGGTCCGCCAAGCAAGCCGAGTGCACCAGCAGCACCAAGACCCAAACTACCAGCCATCAAATAATCGCCTGTGTCCATACCACTAAAAAACTCGCCTATACCACCAGAACTAGCAGCACCTTCAGTACCAACAAGTCCTTGTTGCACACCGGGGTCTACGCCTGCTGAAGTGTCAAACATAGGTGCTGTTGTTGTTCCTGTTGTTGTAGGCACACCATACAAAGACTGCTGCATATCTGTTGGGCCAAACACACTAGAAGTAGATGCCTGCGCTGATTGACTCATTAGGTTTGGTGACACGAAATTGGTAACGCCGTAAGCTAGCGCAGCATTTGTCAAAGCATTGTTGACCGATTTGCCGCCAGCTAGACTACCAATCCCAGATCCGAGGGCCGCGCCTGCCGGACCACCGAAGTAAAACCCAGCAGCGGTGCCTGCTAAAGATAGCAAGTCACCTGTGTCAGTGTCACCCAACCCCAATGCTTTTCCAAGATCACCAAATAATGCCATTACGCTACCTTTACCGTACCACTGTCATTATACAGTGCTCCTGTCTCAAGTCCAGTGGCGCTTGTAGGCAGGTCAGTTAGTGTTATTTTAGTGCCACGCAACTGACCGGGGTTGCGTTCCTGTTCAATAAATATTTCCAGTGCCCTAACAAGATCCTGCATATACGAAGCAGTGTAATCTTGCGGCGGTTCTGGTAGTCTTGGTGGTGCAATTTCGTTGCTAGCCATTAGCGTCTACCATCCGGTCTTATGTCTACTCGTGGGCTACCCAGCTTCCACTTAGATCCAAGGGCCGTGCTTTCAACTCTAAAGGCAAAGGACCTGCCACGGATTCTAGCGTGTACTTGGTTTGTGTATTCTTCTACAGGTGTAACCTGCGTCCTAGTTGCGGTGCCAGACCCTGTGTTGTTAAAGTCTTCTCCCGGGAAGTTACGCGCCTTTATAGTAAATGTGGCCTGCGGTGTACTCAGAGCCGTAGATCCGGCAAATGTCAGATCCGGCACGATCCTACGGATATACAAGAAATGATCCCCGTCCTGTATGTCCATAGCTGCTGACTCAATATATGAAGTCATTGCAGAGCCGTCGTCATCGTGACCAAACTCGTGATTGTATAGATACCCACCTTCTGTAGCTAAAGGGAAGTTCCGAGTTCCACGGTCCAACCACGCATTTCTTGAGAGCGTACCGTAATACCATATCTTATCTAGATAATTGTATACCACATAACGATCATTGTCTGTAGCACCTGAAGATGAATAAAACCAAACCGCCTCACCAAACTCAGAGTTTACACCAGCATATACTTTGTCTAGCTGCTCAATATTTATGTCCTGAAACACATGATCCTTGACAGTGCAGGGTAGCTGAGTTGTCTGACCAGCGTAGACATAGAAGTTATCGATGCCCATCCAGAACACAAAATCTTCGGTTGCTGCAACCGCATTGGGACCAGCGATAGTGATGTTGTTGGCTAGCTGCTGTAAACCAAAGGTAAACGGCGGACCGATAAATCTGAGTGAGTTAAGAGCCGTGTCTGTCCACACCAAGATCTCACGTTTTGTTTCGATGGCTTTTACAAAGGTAGACCCAGAGCCAAGACGTAAATCTCCAGCGGTGTTAGTCGCGGCTGGATACCAAGTGGTGGGATTTTCCTGACTTGAAAAGCGAATCAATAAAGGATCTTGTACTCCGTCACCTTGAACTGCGGTTGGATCGCTATTGATAGCATCACAACCAAAAGCAAGGACGTGACGGTCACGGTCAGATACCATGACCTGCTTGCATTTTGTAGGAACAGATGTCTTTGTGCCAGTTATCGTAGATAACTCTTTTGCTCGTGCACCTGTGCCAAGACTTCTCTCCCAGTAAAAGATATTAGAGTCTCTTGGATTGATGAGCAGATCTTCGCCAAAATTATCATGTGACCACAGTCTAATCTGCGTAGTTGTAGTCAAACCACCAGATGCTGCCTGTCCCCACCCGAAGTAGTCATTATTTGCGTCGGCGTTACCTTTTATGAGGGTGACCAGTGTCCCATCAGCATGAGTTCTTGCTACAACAAAAGAACCAGTCCCCGCTAAATTTGTAGATGCACCTGATCCGGCGTGACCTCGCACAACGGTAAGATCGTTAGTAGCCACGTTTGTCACAAAAACAAATTCAAGTTGTGGAGCAGCAGCGGTTGGATCACCAAGAAGCAGTATATCGTTTGCTACTATCCCCGTGGCACTGGCGACTGTTAGTGTTGTGTCTGTTGAACTAAAGGTGCCACCTTCGTTGATTGTGGTTTGAAGTGGACTTGATGTTAATCCACCATACAATCCCGCACCCCAACCAGTACCACCAACCGTCGTGTCTAATCCTACATTTATTTGATAATTTGCTATCGTAGGAAAACTACGACCAGTGACGGTAAGTGTTAAATTGTTTGCACTGGTCGAGCCACCAATATTTGCTCCAGCTAAAGTTATAGTGTCATTGACAGCGTATCCTGTGCCAATTGCGGTTATTGCATCTACCGCATAAACACCCGAACCGTTAACTGATACTGTAAATGCTGCACCAGAGCCGCTGCCACTGGTGCTTGCTTGTGTGACACCGCTAAATGAAACAGTGGTTAGATCAGTTATAGTAAGAACCAAATCGTTAGCTGGAGTTCCACCACCAATTGAGGCGGTGTTACCGCTAGAATTTGTGCCAGTGCTGTTGTTGCCAGCTATGGTTATTGTATCATTGATTGCATATCCCGATCCGATAGCAGTGATTGCGTCTACCGTATAACCGCCCTGACCATCAGTTGTTATAGTAAATTTAGCCCCTGACCCACTACCGCTTGTGCTTGTTTGAACGACATCTGTGAAAGTGCCTGTACCTATAGATGTTCCTGAAAGCTGTGTGACAGTCAAAACTATATCATTGGCTGGAGTCGTACCACCCACGCTGGTTCCAGCAATAGTGATTGTATCGTCTACAGCATAGCTTGAACCTACGGCTGATACGCTTATACTGTAACCACCCTCTCCGTTCGTTGTTACACTAAACTGTGCGCTTGAACCACTGCCACTGGTACTTGTTTGAGCTACGCTATTGTGCGTTGTGCTGCCGACAGAAGAGCCAGCAAGGTGCGTTATAGTGAGCGTTAGGTCATGCGTTCCTTTTGTACCGCCAAGGTTTTGACCTTCTATCACTATTTCTTCACCGACAACGTAACCAGATCCAATGGCAGTCACAGTCACGGTATAGTTCCCAGAGCCAGCGACTACGGTAAATGTTGCGCCTGCCCCAGATCCGCTCGTGGTTGTTTGAACAACACCTGTGGTTGTTGCACTACCTGTAGAGGCACCAGAAATAGTGACATTACCAACACCATTACTACTTGGAGATGAAAACGTAAGAGCGCCAACACCTGTGCCAGCCGCACCAACGGTAACTGTTTTTATACTTGTTCCACTAACACCTGTACCGGAAAGACTGACCGCTCCAACACCACCGCCACCCACTCCGCTATCACCAGAGGTGGCAGTTTTAGATGTGCCAGCAGAGGTAACAGTTGTAACCCCACCGTTTGTTGCAGTGGCAACTGTTATTGTTAGGTTGTTAGCTGAAGTGGCTCCGCCAAGACTCGCTCCATTTATAGTTATCGTGTCATTAGGTGCATATCCAGTTCCAGCCGATGTAATTGAAGAAACTGTATAACCACCGTTTCCGTCCGTGGTTACGGTAAACTCAGCACCGCTGCCTGTTCCACTAGTGGCATTTTGAGTAACTTGAGTAAATGTTTTAACGAAATCATTAATAAATATTTCATAACTTGCAGCGTTTACAACTCTAGTCACTTGATGTTCTGCGTTCAATAATGCAGCCGTTATATTCCCGCCTAAACCTTCGGCATTGGTAAAAGTAACAAAGTCGTTTTCGTTGGCACCATGATTATTCTGATTTACAGTTACTGTTCCGCTGCCGTTGGTGGCAGAGAACGTCACGTCACCTTGCGTTGTTGTGCTGCGTATTGGAGTGACATCGTTGAACGACTCACCTTCTTCAACATAATATTTAAGATGTGTACCCACACCCAGAAAATCTGAACCATCAAGAGCAATCCAGTTATGCAGTGCCCTCGCTGACCCCAAATAGGTGCTAGATGCGTACTTAACCCAGCCACCAATTTTTTCAGGATACCCCAAACGAAAACGCACCTTATCACCGTCACGCCATCCACCCTCATTTGAGTATGAGGTAAGGTCGTTATTGATGCCCGGTCTGAATTGTAGTTTGGATAATGGCACGACGATTTCCTTTAGGCTTGAGGTCCTGTGATTGTACCACTGTTTGTTAGTGTAACAAAGCTACTGCCTCTAATTGATTTGCCAGCAGCGCCGCCAGCAGAACCATTTGAAACACTGCCGTTAGAGCCAGAAGAACCAGCATTTCCAAAAGCCCCGCCCGAACCACCAGTACCAGCATTAGCGCCGCCAGCACTCCCGCCGCCAGCACTTTGATTATACCCAGACCCCGAACCACCAGCACCACCACTTGTGGAGCCGGTGCTTTGACCTTTGCGGTAGCACTGAATTCTACAAGTCTCCCCTCCTTGTGTTTGATAAGTTGCATACTGAAAAACGCCCGAAGAATACCCATCATATCCAGTGTATGGATTAGGACAATAATTGCCTACGTTAGTGTATGAAGTACCGCTATTGCCTGAAAAACCAAGACTGGGACACTCGCTACCGCTTGTGACAAAAACATAATATGTGGTGGTGCCAGATGTAGTGGTTTGAGATCCGCTTCCACCTGTCCCGCCACCGCCACCGCCCGAGCGGATGGTCCCGTTATTTACTAAGGTGCATGCAACATCAGCTTCAAAAGCGTCACCCCCAGCCGCGCCAGCCGCGCCCCCAGCACCTGTTATAGTACCGTTATTGGTTATGCTGATAGAGCCAGATAGACCCGTGTTTATCTGTAGAGCCTCGTTTGATGTGCTTGTCGCCCCCAGTTCAACACCGGAGTTGATAATAATTTGTTTTGGATAATCTACGGCGTAATCAGAACCAAACACAGTTGACGCATTTTGATTGGTTGCACCTGATGAATATGTTTTACGAAAAGCCCTAGCTGTGTTCTTGAAATCATCTAAAGATATAACGCCACTAGTAGGTACGCTAGCAGCGGCATTTGTTAAACCCCCCACAGTGGGGTCTAAAATGTTGCTGCCGCTTCTGTATAACTGCGAAAAACTAACAGAGTTGTTATTGCCCCCTATATACTCTGTTCGCAAATCACTAAACGATATGTTAGTGGATCCTATAGGCATTATGGAGACCCAAATCCTGTTATGTCTTGAGCAGATGTTAGAGAGCCGTTACTCGCTATCTTCAAAACAGTGGTGCCGTTGTATTTAAAGAGTAAGTCATTGTCCCCAGAATCTAAAACTACCTCCCACTTGCTAGTTCCGAACTTCAAGCTCTGACCACCCATAAGGATGTCGTTTGAGTTTGCGTCAAGATCTCCACCAAGCTGCGGGGTAGTGTCATCGACTAAATCATTTTTGTTATTGAATAATTCAGTGACAACTCCGCTAGATCCGCCACCATCTGCCGTCACTTCTTTTACAACACCAGCGGCTATGCTTACAGAGTTACTTGAAGATGGAGTTACACCTTTGTAAACGACGGTGCATGTTTGATTCGTACCGTTTTTTATAATGAAGTTTTTCTTCTGATCGGTTGGAGTTATCTCTAGTTCAAAAGAGGCACCCGGAGTGCCTGTCAAAAGAATTACTTTATTCATTCCGTTGGTGACAGTTCCATCTATTGTCTCAAGATCAAACGCTGTGCCAGAGTTACAAGTTATGGTTGTTTGACCATGTAGACCTGCATCTATAATATCAAAGTTGTTATTTGTTGTTGCACCCCAAGAACCCGCCTGCTCACCAGAGCCGGGTTTTTCTATACCGGAGTTAGCTGTGTATGAAGATGCCATCTAAACCACCATATCTGTCCAAGTTTCTATTGTATCACTAGCGTTTACTTCTGTCCATGTACCGCCAGTGTGCGTAATAGCTGACCACGGATCCGGCGCAACTCTCTCAATGCCCGTCCACAATATAGCACCATTTGTCGTCTTAACAAACACCGCTTCAATAGTAGCAGTTCCCTCTTCTATAAAAGTGCCAACAGCAGTCTTAACAAACACCGCTTCAAGGTCACTAGATATTGACATCAACCTAGCGCCTACTAAAGTCTGTGTGAAATCAGCAGACTGTTCAGATGTAGCTAATCGTAATCTAGTACCTACTAAAGTCTGTGTGAAATCAGCAGACTGTTCAGAAACTCCATGCTTTATAAGCCTCGCTATCGTAGTTTGAATAGCAGATGCTGTTAGCTCTGATACAGCAATTCCTACAAATGTTCCTGTTGTAGTTTGATCAAACTGGGTTGTGATAACCGCAGCACCAGTGCCGATAACTTCCCCAGAAACCGACTGTGTGAAGTTGGCGCTTGCTTCTAGTATACCAAGCAAAACCTCAACAGCTATGGAAGTTTTACTTGATGTGCCAATCATGTAAGAAGTGCCGACAAACACGGGGCTTGCAGTGCTAGTCTGATCAAACTGAGATGTAGCTGTAGCCGTTGCTGCTCTTAGTATGGCAGCTTCCGATAAAGATCGTGCAGCTATGGCGTCAAAAGCAAACATTTTATTCTTCCGGGTACTTTTTCTTTATCTCAGCAACATGCGCTTGCCATGCTTCAAGGCCATTTTCTGTTATATACTCTAGCTGACTCATGGGATCTCCGTAAGCAACCACCCTTTTCCGTAGCCAAGTTGGTACAACTTCAGGCTCATCTTCTACTGGGGCAGGCTTGACGCTAGCTGTGCTAGTCAACCCTTTAGACACAAAGCTAGGGGCAACCCCAATCTTAGGAGCAAACTGATGTGCGGCATCATCAAGATCTTCCTGTGTCATATCAGAAGATAAAATAATCTCTGCCCAGCTACCATCAGAGTATCTAAGTGTAGCTATTCCATTTTCTAGTTTTTCTACTGTGTACTGTGTCATTTCCATTTTTCCAATGGGCACCTTGCATTTTGCAAATGCACTTTAACCTTCATTATACACATGCACTTCTTGCATTGCGAAATAGACTTTCTATACCACTCACATTCTTTGCATATAGCTAATCGTTCATCAGGAATCACGATAAACTTCAATCTGCGCCTAGCATCAGTCAGCATCCGCTATGGTCAGTTCGCCAGCGTCTACCATATCCATTATTTGGTTGTATGAATCACGGCTGGTGTCAATAGGAATGTGTTTGTACCTAGTGCCGCCAGCACCATCTGTGCCTAGATTTAACTGAATGTGAGTTTTTGTTGTGTTATCTTCAGCATACAAATACTTTGCGCTAACAATACTCATAGTTCAGCCTCCGCAATTAAATCATATATAAGCCAAGCAGTGTCATCACCATCAAAAATATGAACATGTCCTGCATTGCTATAATCCGCAGAAGTTGCCCCGCCACTTGCTGAATATGTCAAATCTGGGTCTTCCCGCATCATCACAGGATATTGATACGTAACAAATGAACCAGATGTACTATATCTGGCGCAATGGATGCGTGTAGAACCAGCAGAGTCTGAGCCTATACTACCATCGCCATATCTGGCTTGAGTAAAGCAGTACCTCTGACACCTAGCCAACTCATCGCCATAGCTGCGGTGTTCAAACGGTGTGGCCTGTTCGCCTAGTTCAAACTGTACGCCTGTGATGTATAAAGTTGCACTGGCATTTTCCGGTAAATAAACAGTGTTTGCGGCTGTTCGATATGTGGAAGAAGTAGTCCACTCATTTAATGTACCTGTCTCAGAATCACTTCCAATACCTAGTATCCATTCGACTCTAGTTCCAAAACTGTTACCATCCCTTTCATTGCCGCCAACCGTCGGGCCAGTCACAGTTATTGTTTTTTTCTCCCAAGTGTTAGCCGAATCAATCGTGTAATTTGTATAGTAATAGTAACTTACAGTGCTGCCACCAGAACCGCCATAATGTGCGAACGAAAAACCATAAGTACCTGTGATACTACCTTTTACCCAAAACGACAAAGTACAGGTTTTAGCTGAGGATGTACCCCAGTCTAAATGGAATGTGTTTTGTTTTTCTAATAAAGTATAAAACTGATGCCTGTTACTTTCACTTGTTGGCTGTGATGCTTGAGTGACTGTTGTGAGTTTGGAAGAGTATCTAAAGCCTTGTCCTAACGGAGTATCTTCAACTTGAGCGTGAGAAAAATCCCCACCACCAGAGCCATCTATATCTGATTTGAATCTGTCTACAGAAAGATATGAAGCAGAGGTAGTTGCAGTGCCCCCCGACGCACCACGCTGTGCCACAGTCATAGCCCCATTGATGATGAGGTTGCGTCCTGTCAGGCCACCCGCATCTGCGCTGCCACCTAAATCAGCTATGTCTCTCGCTCTGCTCATCTAATTACCCACTACGCTACCATAAAACTTAAAACAACAGAAAACCATGTTGTGTTACTTCCAAAACTAATACAAGTAACTATACCATCTGAAGTGATATCAATTCGCGCTGTTGCTGAATTTCCATTTTGGACAGTAAATATAAGTGTCTTCTTAGGTCGATAACCAGATGGAAGCGTAAATATCGTACTTCCGGCTGATCCACTATTGGCGTTTATCAAACCTTGGATGTTCACAATGTTACCGATTTTCCTGTACTCAACATTTCCAAACGCACCACCATAACTTGTGAACGGGGAGTTTAATGTTGGAGTTATCCAACCACTGTCATTCTGGGGCAGCGTAACTGTACCATCTGATGCAATCGTCAGCGCGGGGTTGCTGTTCGTTGGATCTTGGATCTCACTGACTTTTAAGATGCTGGTCATATCGTTATCCTAAATGTGTGAATGTGACGTGTGAGTAAACAGAGGCAGTGTAAACATCATGGGCATTGTCCCTCTGAATGAATTTAAGAGTGTCATTTGCGTTAAGCAGAGCAGTTAGCGAACCGTGCCAACCACGTTCGTTGTGATTGAAGAACCTTTGGTAGAGAACGCCGTTTTTCAATAATTGGAAATCTGAACTTGTTGCGGTTGCAATTAATACTGAGAACGAGGCAAAGTAGACACCTCCTACTGGAGCGGTGAATAACCCTGTACTAGTGTTGTAGTAGGAACTCGCGTTTCCATCGCCATCTTCCGCAATGACAGACATAGGCAATCCATCATTAGCGTTATTGTCATGATAAGCTGCCGTGTCATCACCTATCGCACGAACATGTATGCGCTTTGGCATAATCACACGACCACTGCTATCAATCGACAGCGCCTGTGAGGTTCCCGTCTTGCTGTATATGTTGTCTACATAAAGGGTACTCATATCGTTATCCCACTAAGTAACCGCTAAAACTAGAGTATTTAGGATAATACTGACCACTGTTTCCTTTGATAGAAACCGTTTGATTGGCGGTGAGTTGTAAAGTTTCAGCAAAAGTGACAGAACTGTCAGATTGGTCATTATCTTGCGAGGCATAATAAAGATTAGAAACAAATCCAGCATCAGCGACACTAAGGTAAAAGTCAGATATAGTTGCTGTGTTGTTGACATAAAGGCGACCACTGAAATGAAACAGACCATCACAAGGCGCAGTAAATTCGTGGTCTGTAGTGCTGTAATGACTACCGATATTATAATCGACTGTAGTCAGTAGATTAACTTTGACATTGGTGGAAAAAGTTGTCCAAACTGCTGATGTACCATAAACACGAAACGCTGGTCTGGCTGGCATAGTCACACGACCGCTGCTATCAATCACGACTGCGCTAGCCCCCGCCGCATTGTTAATTTGGTCTACATTTAATATCGAAGCCATCTGCGCCTCACAGTATTGTCAAGTTGCCACTGACCGTGATTGACGTAGATGTGTCAATCGTCAACGGGCCAATAGCCAAAGCATTTTTTGTTGAGCCAATAGTGGTATTCTCATTCACCGTCTGATTATTAGTACGGAAAACAGCCGTGTCTACCGTGGTGTTAGTAGTCTGGAACTGTGGCGCGGTTATCTCACCAACAAACGTCCCGCCGCTGGCCTTGCTTACTGTGTCCGTTACGCTAAATGCGCGGAATGCGCGAATGACAATCTCATCATTCAGCGACGCGCCGCTGGCTAACGTAATCGTGGTGCCGCTGCTTGGTGTGTAATCTGTTGCGTCCAGATGAATACCATTTAGGTACACATCTACATCGTTGCCACTAAACGCCAAGTTAGCGCCTGCATTATCCGCCCCGGTAAATACTGTCTGACTAGCTGTTGCAATGTACTTATATACCTGCATTGCATAAGACAGGGGCTGGTCAACGGCGCGACCAAAGAAGCGCACAACAATCTCATCCGTGTTAGCTGGAGCTTCGGAAAAAGTCAGTGTGTTCGCGTAGGCCGTATATGAAGCGCTGGCCCCCGGTTCCTGAACCACGTTGCCCACAGTCACAAGTATAGCTTCGCCGCTGGCTACATTCTGCGCCAGTGTATACACCGTAGTAGACCCGTCCCCAGTAAACTTCTGGAACGTAATATCACCTACATTTGGATCTATACCTATGTAAGCCATTACGCTAGGTCTCCTGTGCAGTTTACGCTGTTGTGATAAAGATCAAGGCTTGTTCTGCCACCACTTGTGCTAGAAACATACCAAGTCCTGACTTTCACACTTCCTGACACTTTAGAATTAGAGTCTGTGTCAACAATCATATGGTACCCACGACTCATACCTACACAAGAATAATCAGTTGCTGAACTGAAAGCATTAGTAAAACTTGAGGTAAACTTACCTGTATCACTATCAGCAACACTGCTTACATTTAGACTGCTATTTAGTGTGTTTGTTGTATGGTCAAACTCAACCCACGCCTTCGCACTACCGTTAACCACATAGGTAGTATTAACAGACTCGGTGCCTGCATTATTGGCAATGGTGGTGACTCTAAGTTCGCTTGCCATTATGCGAGGTCTCCGTGAACAGTTACATACAACTCATCGACATCATAATTTGAACCACTAAATGTAGCACCAAACCTGATGTCAGATGTGCTTACACCATCTATTGCAGGATACCGATTAAGATTACCTTCAAAGCCGCTGGTCTCGCTAACGCTTTCATTCGGCGTATAGTCATCATTATTCATATTGTTTGAATAATTAAAATCATACTTTCCAGTGGCTACGTCATCCGCTGATGAAATGTTGAATGAATCTCTAATGGCTATCGTCCCTGTACCGTCTAGGTTGCCCCAAGCCTTCGCCAGCCCCTGCTGAAGTGACTGTGTAGCCGCGCCGCCTTCGCTAGTAACTGTGATGTTACCAGCCGATGCAACCCCCCGCAGTTCATCTACCTTCAGGATACTAGCCATTATGCGAGGTCTCCCATAATGATGCCATCAAGGTTTGGCGTGTCTGTAAGAGTATATGCACCGTTCATTGTTCTTATATTCACATTTCCACTTGTCTTTGGTGTGTCACTCTGAAAACTTAATGACGCACCTCCAGTTTGACCCGATAACGCACCGACAGCAAAATCATTATTGTTCATATTGTTGGTAAAATTAATAGTTGGTCTTCCTGTCGCCGTGTCTGTGATTGAAGCGCAGTTGAAACTGTCAAAGAAAACAGGTGTTCCAGCGTCCCCATCAATAGAGTACCAAACCTTCGCCGCACTCTGCTTAGTCAACGCAACTGGCCCAGTACCCGCCTTATCAGCAATAGTATCTACGTTCAATACACTAGGCATCAGACAATACTCCAATAACCATTAACGGTGACCGTGGCGTTCTGGGTAATCGGACCCGCGCTCATGCCATTCTGGTCAGCATCAATGGTAAAGTCAGTCGAGATGGTCTGACCATTACGGCGCACAACATTAATGTCAGTTGTCTCCTGACGGTTGTCCACCATATTTGCTTCAGCTTTACTAAGGGCCATTGTGTCCCCCTATGCGTAAGGGTTGTCCCCACAGCATGAAGGCCATGCGGCTTTAAGAGCAATGATGCTGTCGGCATCATCACCAGCGGTAGGTGCGTCACGAAGAGCTTGCTTGTCGGCAACGATCTGAGTTGTGTCAGCGTTGCTTTCCAGCGCCTTCATGTAGTCTGTGTCCAGTGCGGCAAGCAAAGGTGTCCGCGCTTCACGGACTTTGTCAGCAAATATTTCTTTTGCCTTGGTCAAGTCTTCGCTAATCACGCTGCCAGACAGTGTCCACGCTCCACGAAAATCACGAGTTGATGGGACGGTTGCAGTTGACGCATCGACCTGATTACCGTCTTTGTCCACAATATAAGTTGTTACAGCCATTAGATACTCCTATGCGGCTAGTTCATCAGATATGCGCCACGAATTGCGCCATTCTCTAGTGCTCGGTAATTGTTGCTTTTTGCATATTACCATCTTCGGCTTATTGCCGCTATCCCAATTCTGCCAGACGTGCTGTGGCACATCTTTCTGAATGAGATATTCCAGTGCTTGCTCTTCCGTTAGAGGGCCAATTGGTTCTGTCTGGTGCAGCAAGTAACCTCTGGTGTGCTTCTTGAAGTCAGGTTGTGCTTCGTCTTTTGCCAGTTCCCAGTACACCCAAACAGGTGGCAGGATACCGCCCTGTAGCGCACACGCCAGCCAGTTAGGGTCAGGCACAAGTATCTTGGCACACTCATCTACGCTGTCTTCGTACACTACACGATAGTCTGACTGCACACCGTCTAGGTTCTCTTTAGCCCAGCATAGGCGGTCAAATAGGTGAGTGCCTTTGAACTCTGGTGTCTGCATTAGGCGAGGTCTCCGTGAAATGCAACAAATACTCTTGCTGTATCTGCGACACTAGGTGAGTTAGAAAAGTTGTAAAATGTAAGGGCTGTTGTTGTAGGCACATTAGCAGCATCAAGGGAAAGAAGGTCGCCAAAACCTGTATCTTGTGACATTCCAGCCGACATATAATTTGCATTTCCGAAAGCACTGCTGACTGTTATCGTATAACGACCAGTGCCAAGATCTGTTAAGCCGCTTAGATTTAGGCTGTCCCTAGAAGCAATAGTACCTGTGCCATCAAAATTAACCCAAGCCTTAGCACTACCATTCACAACATAGTTCGTGGCGATTGACCCAGCGGTGCTGTGTTCCAAAGTATCTGCTACAATTTTACCAGCCATTATGCGAGGTCTCCGTGGAATGAAACACAGTTATGATTTGAATCTACTAGTGTGCCAGAGTCATTTCTTGAACCAGCACGTTGTGTAGTTGTTGTTCTGTAAAGATTATACGCATTATCTCTGGTTCCTCTATCTTGTATTATATTTGAACTAGACGTAGTGCCTCCCATACAAAACGCTGTATTACCAAAAGCACTAACCGTTGTTAGCGTGAAATCACCAGCCGCATTATCTGTTAAGGATGCGGTGTTTAGGCTGTCATTTATGGTATTGCTGGAATACATTTGAGATTGTGACCACGCCTTCGCCAGCCCCTGTTCCAGAGACATAGTAGCACTAGCACCAACAGTCACGGTGATGTCGTTGGCGGTGGTCTTGCCAGTGAGGGTATCTACTTTTATCTCACTCATGCTAAGTC
>Ga0181393_1000048_pt1 | contig 34733 bp, 16 predicted proteins | sample 16SPOviralmetaG_FD_130122 | JGI IMG/M metagenome (GOLD analysis project Ga0181393, IMG submission 130122) | Marine viral communities from the oligotrophic San Pedro Time Series (SPOT) site, San Pedro Channel, CA, USA - 16 SPOT_SRF_2010-10-21 | ecosystem: Environmental > Aquatic > Marine > Strait...
GAAGCGGGGGAGTTTAAGGAGTTGCTTAATGCTTATATGTCTTCTAAAGCTTGTTTTATGGATGGCGACATTCAGTATGGTGTTCCAATTATTGGTGGTACTGGTGGTGATATAGAATCTTCATCTAAAGACTTTATGGATATGTATTATAACGCAGAAGCATTTAATCTTATATCAATGTTTATACCTGCGACTAAATGTTATCATGGTTTTTTTAATTTAGAAAATGGAGTTTCTGATATTAATGGTGCTGAAGAAAAACTATTAAAAGAACGTCAGCAGTTAAAGTCAAGTAAAAATCAAAAAGGTTACAATCTACATATACAAAATTATCCATTAACAGTTCAAGAAGCTTTTTTGCAAACTAAATCTTCTAAATTTAATGTTGGAAACATTAATAATCAAAGAAGTGTTATCATGGCAAGTGAAAAACTACAAAATCAAATACAGGTAGGTAGTTTAGAATGGGTTGGTGATGGAATGAATGTAGAATGGATACCTGATGGTCAAGGGCCTTATAAAATATTGTCACATCCTATGATAGAATATAAAGGTTTAGACATAGGTGGTATTGACTCTTACGACCAAGATGTTGCAAAAAGTTCTAAGTCTTTAGGTAGCGCTATTATTTATAGAAGATTTTACAGTCCAGATATTCCAAGCAACTATCCTATAGCAGAATATACTGAAAGACCAAAAACAGCAGAAGAATTTTGGGATGGTTGTCTTAAACTTGCTGTTTATTATAGTGCTAAAATGTTAATTGAGTTTACAAAAATTGGTATTATAGATTATTTCAAAAGGATGGGTGGTATTAATTATATGAAAGAAAGACCAACTGCTGCTCATTCTCCAAAATCTGTAAATAGAAACAGATACGGAATACAAATGAATAAACATACTAAAGCTGTTATGGAACAGTATTTACAAAAGTATGTAGAAGAAAATATAGAAGATGTTTGGTTTATGGATTTGTTAGACGAACTTGCTAATTATGGGGTAAGAAATACCGATAGGGTTATTGCTTTTGGTTTGTGTTTAATACATGACATAGATGTTTATGAAAAAAGTGTTAAATTTGGACAATCAGAATTTAAAAACTTAGGATTCGTCTATTATAAACGAGAAAATGGACGACTAGTACCTTATAAAGAGTAATTATGGGCGTAAACAATTACGGTTTTCCCAGACAAGCTATTCCTGATAGCGAAAAGACTAAAGATTGGTGTATAGATAATTTAAGAGCTATAACTAAATACTTAGGTGGAAAACATTCAAATCAAGATAATTTTTTAAGTGACAGAAATAAAGATATTGCTAATTATAGCCTTTATAATGGACACGTTAATCCTAAAGATTACGAGTATATTACAGACCAGTATGGTTTGCCTTTTCCTGCTCGCATGGCAAACTTTCCTCTTATACAAACAAAAATAGATTTATTAATAAACGAAGATGCATCAAGACCTATAGACAAAAAAGTTGCTGCAGTAAACAAAGATGCGGCTCTTCGTAAAGAAAAATTTAAAGTAAATCTTATTGCTAATAAACTTCTTGAGGATATAAACTCGCAGTTTAAAAATATTTTTGGGCAAAAGCCAAACATGGAAATGGCTGACTATCCTATACCTGAAGATATAGATGAGTTTATGAGGTATGAGTATAAAGAACTTATTGAAGAAGTTTGTCAGGATGGTTTAGATTATTTGATAAAAAGATATAGGCTTAAAGATGTTTTTAGAGAAGGCTTTAGAGATTTTTTAGTTACAGGAAAATGTTTTTATAAAGTTTATGTAAAAAATGGAGACCCATTTGTAAGAAGGGTAGACCCTAGAACTGTAATGTGGGATTCATCTATACAGTCTGATTATTTAGAAGAGTGTCAATGGGTGGCAGAAGAAAGGTTTTTAACAGTCAATGAGGTGCTTGATGAATACAATGATGAGCTTACTCTAGAAGATATTCAAGTTTTAGAAGAAATAAGACAAATAGATAACTTAGATAAGTTGTCAGATTTTAATTCTGAAATAGAATGGATAGATTATGATTCTGAAAAAGGAGCAAGAATAAGAGTTATAACAGCAGAATGGAAGTCTATAAAAGAAATTAAATTTAAGGTTTCTGAAAATAAACATGATATGTTTAGCCCTTTCAAGAAAGTAGTTTCTGAAGGGTATAAGAAAAGAAAAAATGATGTTTTAGAAAGCAGATATGTTGATGATATATGGGAAGCAACGCAAATTGCTGGTAAAATATTTGTACAATGCAGAAGAAGACCAAATCAAGTTAGGTCTGTTGATGATGCAGGAACAACCCCATTATCTTATTCAGGTTGTATACATAATTACACAACAGGTAACTCGCAATCTTTAGTGGATTTATTGCGTCATGTTCAAATGATGTATAATATTATTCATTATCATATAGAGTTGACTTTAGCAAGGGCTGGAGGTAAGGCTGTTGTATATGATGTATCTCAACTACCTACAAATATTGGTATGGATATGCAAACTGTTATGTATCATTTAAAAACAGATGGTATAATTCCTATTAATAGTCAAATGGAAGGTCAGGATGTTGCTAGATTCAATCAATTCCAACAAGTAGACTTTACCTTATCTAATTCTGTTAGACAACTTATTGAACTTAAGTTAATGCTAGAGCAAACTGCAGGACAAATTTCAGGAATATCACCACAAAGAGAAGGAGCTGTTCAGCAGTACGAATATGTAGGTAATGTACAAAGAAGCGTTGTTCAATCTTCTATGGCAACGCAAGGTTGGTTTTTTCAACATACAGAAGTTAAAAAAATGGTTTTAGAAAGACTATGTAATTTAATGAAAGTTTGTTGGTCAGAAGGAAAAAAAGCCTCTTACATATTAGGAGATGGTGGTTATAAGTTTTTATCAGTTTTACCTGATATAGCATTAAACGACTATGGAGTATTTTTAGGAGATGCTGGTAAAGATGATGCTATGAAACAAATGGTACAGCAAATGTCCCAAGCGGCATTACAAAGCGGTACTTTGACTATGCTTGATGCTATTAAAGTATTAAAAGCAGAAAGTTTGAACGAAGCAGAAACTATTTTAGAAAGAGGCATGGATACTGTTAAGAAGATACAGGAAAACGCACAAAAACAAGCCATGCAACAACAACAAGTTTCAATGCAACAACAGGCTCAAGAAAAACAATTAGAAGAACAAAGAAAAGATAAAGAACTTCTTAATAAAATGAATATTGCAAAAGTCGAAGCTGATAGTAGAATACAAGTTGCAGAAATAAATAGCGACACAAGACTTCAGTCTGAAAATTTAAAAGAAAAAACTAAAATAAATATTGAGGCTGTAAAAGGCGATATTAAAGAGCAGTTAAACAAAGGTCAGCAAAACCTTAGTTAGTAATTTTTTATATTTGTAAAATTAAAATAAAAGCAAAATGGCAAACGAGGAAAATAGCATAATTGAATCAGTAACATCAGAGTCAAATAATAAAGGTTTTGATGCGTCTGCATTTATTAGTTCAGAAACAGCAAAAGATATTGAATCTATTGAGGATAATCAAGAACAAACAACCACAGAAGAGGAAGTACAAGCAGAAGATACTCCTAAACAAGAAGAAGCAACGACAGAACAAAGAGATGAAACAAAAGAAGGCGATAGAGAGGATTTTAGCTGGGATGAAATTAAAGTTGAGCAGAAGTCTGAAAAAGATGATAAGCCAACGGAATCAAAAGATGAAGATTGGGATACAGTAGAAAAAGAAGATAATTCTTTTGATTGGAATGAAATAGGTAGTGAATTAAATATAAGCGCTTCTAATAAAGAAGAGTTTGTAAAGCAAGTAAAGTCTATGATAGAAAATCCTATAAAGGATAATGATACTGTAAACAACTTGCAAGAATATTTAAAGAATACTGATGAAGAATTAGTTATTGCAGACATGAAGGCTTCAAAATATGAAGATGATTATATTGAAGATACTGTAGGTAAATTAAAAGATTCTGGATTACTTAAAAGAGAAGCGTCACAAATAAGGTTACAGCTTCAAAATTACATTCAAAAAGAACGTAATAAATTAAGACAGGAAAAATCTAATTCTGAAAAAGAAAACATTATTAAACAAAAAGAAGCTAGAAAAGGTTTACAAGACCATATAAAATCTAAAGATGAATTTTTTGGCGGTAAGATAAATAATGTTGAAAAAAAGAATTTATACAATTATATAACAAACGGAGGTTTCTCTAAAGAAATATTTGAAACTCATGCCAATGTTGCGGAGGCTGCTTTTCTTTGGAAAAACAAGGATAAGATTTTTAAAATGATTAAAACGCAAGGCGTTGAACAAGGAAAATCTAAAATTCTTGATAATATAACTTCTCCTAGTCAGAATTCAAGAAGTCAGAATTCGTTTAAGACTAAATCGGACAATTTTGACCCTAAAGCATGGCTTCGTTAGGGCATAATAAATATTTAAAATACTAAAAAAATGAAGGTATTTAGTGCAAAGTACGACCCGTCGTACAACACAGCTGACAACTCGCTTGTCAACAATATGCTAAAGTATCCTGAGATAGCGAAGAAGATTATTGAATTATATCCTCGTTACTCTATGACATACTTACTAGAACGATTAGGATTCGGAGCTAGTGAAAAAGTAATCGGTGCAAACGCTTTCGAGTGGAAAGTAATGGGTCGATATAAAAAACCTGCTGTATTAGATGTAGCTGATGCTACTGACCGCTCTGCAGGAGATGTTGTAACTTATAAAATTGCTTCGGCTGAAGCCGCTGATGAACACTGCCACTTAGCAGTAAATGACATTGTTCGTATTGATACTACTGGAACAAGAGGTTTAGTTACTTCAGTTGGAACGTTAAACACAGGAACTGATGGTCAAACAGATGTTACTATTAAATTATTAGAAGCACATAGTACTGACCTTACAACATCTACTAAATTTGCTGTTATTGGTTCTGCATTTGGTCAAGGTTCTCTTGGTGATGAAGTAGGTGAACTTTATGCTTATCCAGAAACTCACCGTAATCACTTAACTCTTTCTCGTAGAAAAGTTAAAATTAACGGTATAGATTTACATGATGTAACTTGGGTAGAGCACAATGGTCACAGACTATGGTACTTTACAAAAGAACAACAAATGACTGACCAGTTTATGTATGAACTAGAATTAAATAGATGGTTTGGTAAGTCTTCTGTATCAGGAGTTATTTCATTCCCTGGTGATGCTGGTTCTGCAACTGCTGGTTTCCCAGTTATGGGTGATGGTATTATTGAGCAAATTTCAAATAGTAATGTATTTGATTATACTCCTGGTAGTTTAACTGACGCTATTTTAACTAATGTATTAGCTTCTATTTCTTTAAATACTATTAATGCAACAGGAAATGAATATGTTGTATTTACAGGAATGCAAGGTATGGTTGATTTTCAAAAAGCAATGAAAGCTTTCTTAGGAAATGGTTCTGCTGCTCCTATATTTACAGATAAAGCTGGTCAAGATGTTCAAGTTGGTGCTAACTTTACTACTTACTATGTACTTGGTAATAAAATGACTTTAGTTCACAACCCATGTTTTGATGACCCTAATGTATCATCAATTACTTCAGGTGTAAGTGGGTTTACAGGTGCTGCTGCATTGTCTGGTGCAATGGTATTTATGGATATGTCTGCACAAGATGGTGTAGCTAATGTTGAGCTTATTGCTAAAGGTGCTGAAGGTTACAACAGAAACTACGTTAAAAAGTATGTTCCTGGTATGATTAACCCTAATGACCCTACATCTATGATGGCTGCAAATGGTAATGATACATTTGAATGTCACATTATGTCTGAGTCAGGTGTAATTGTTCGTAACCCATTATCTTGTGGTATTTTGAAGCCGACTAATTTAACACTATAATTAATATTTAAAATTTAGAAAAAATGGCTGAAGAAAAATACTTAGCGGAATATGAAAAAAGCGCAACAGGTAACTACCTAAAGCGTTCAAGAGGTTTGTTGAAAAACATTATCTCACAAGGTGCTGTAGCTAAAACTCTTACACAAGAAGAGTCTGGTTCAGTAATTATGGTTGCTATGACTGGAAATTCGGATATAGCTGTAACTTTACCTGCAAAAAAAGCAGGTTTAAATTACAAATTTGTTAATACATTAACTCCTTCTGGTTCTGGTGATTTAGTTATTACTGGTGAAGTAGCTGATACTATTGTTGCTATTTCTACAGGTGACGCAGATGCAGATGGTGCTAAAAATTTATTAGCAGATACTGTAACAATTGAAGCTGCTGCAACAGGTGGTGAAGTAATTGAATTTGAATGTGATGGTTCTTTTTGGTACTGTACAGTAATTCAAGATGTAGTTGGTTCTGTAACATTTGCAGGATAATAAATAATATTCATCCCCTCTTCGGAGGGGGTGTTTTTTAACTTAAATAAATAAAAGCAAGAAAAAATGGAGAAAAAAAATTTAATTGCGTATTCGCATAAAACAAAAAAAAGTTTAAACTTGATGAGTTTTGGTGGTCTTTATATTGATAAAACAGGAAGAGAGCAAATACTTTTAGATATTAATGGTCGTGAAAGAGATTTTGTAGTCAGAGGCTCATCGTTTATTTTAAGAAAAGATATTGAAAATGATGTTATTTTAGATAAGTGGTTATCTAAGCATCCTGGCATACTGAGTTCTTGGTTAAGAGAAGATTATGTTGAAACTGAAAAAGAAGAAACTGAAAAAACATTAAATTCTGCTCAAGCAATTATTGAAGCTGCAAAAATGAATATTAAGTCTGTAGTCGATTTTGCAAAATTAACTAAAATGAATTTAAATTCTGATACAGAAGTATTAAGAGCCAAAATAATTACAATGGCTCAACAAAGTCCATCTAAGTTTATGGAAATACATTTTGACCCAGAAAAAGATTATAGAGTTTTTATTGTAGACGCTCTTAAATCAAAAAATCTTACTTATAAAAATAGTACTTTTATGTACGGTAAGGAAGCGATTGGAACAAATGAAGAACAAGTTATAGTTTGGCTTAAAGAAAACAAAGACATCTTTGCTTTAATCAAACACGAACTTAGAGGTGATGAGCCAAAAAAAGTAAATAAAAAAAGTAAAGTAAATTCATAATATATGCCAGTAGCTATTTCTACACAAGATGATATGGAAGAAAGAATACGTCAGATTATAGACCGTGAGGATACGGCATATTTTTCTGACGACCAAATTCTTTTATATTTAGAGATGGCTACTGATGAATTTATACAACAATACTATAATGTTTTTGAAGCTAGTCAAGATGCTAGAGATAAAATAGAAAACTTAGTAGTAAGTGAAACAGTTTCTTTATCTAGTCCTTTTAATTATCAATTAAGCACTTTAACGAGCACTTATTATAGATTATTATCTGCAAGATTAACTAATTCACCAACTACTTCTTTAAAAATAATACAACTAGCAGATTATTCTGCTTATTTAAATGACCCTTTTAATAAAGCTGATGCTAACAATCCAGTTATATATCAAGAGGGTGCAATGCTTAAAGTTTTGGGGCTAACAACAACTACTTCAATAGATTTAACTTACTTATCTTACACTACATTGTGGAGTGATTTGTCTAGTTATAACTATGAAGAAATAGCGCAAATTGCTTCGAGAAAAATCTTACAATCGTTAGGAGACCCAAGGTATCAGATAATGCAAGCTGAAATCCTTGAGAGGAATACGATTTTAGGTGGAGGTCGGAGTAAGTAAAGATGCTTTTTGCTCCCTTGCTTTGAAAGAGCGGTTGTGGTGTTCGCTACACCGCTCTTTCTTTTTAAAAAAAATAGAATATGGCAACATTAAATGAAATAGCGTTCAATATTAAAAACATCGTCGAAGGTGGTGTAGGTTCAGATGACTCAAATTTGTCAACAAGACAAATAAAGCATTTAATAAATGTAAAAAGAGGTGAACTTTTATTAAAATATACAGATAATGGAAGAAAAACATCTGAATCTTGTTATCAATTAGATATTCTTACACCAGAGGCTTCAGGAGTTGTATATAAGCCTTTCTTAGGCTTTAATAACAATAGAGCCATAAGAAGTATTGTTTTTAAAGATGGAGACGCTATAGACGACTCTATAGAAATTCTACCTATTGTGCAAGACCATGATAGGATGTTTGTGAAACATTCAAGATTTATAAGAAGCGTAACAAGAAAATATGCAACACTGTCAAATGGTAAAATTTTTATCTTTGAAGATGATTCTTTAGTATCTGGTGGGACAATAGAATTTAAAGCGATATTTTCAGACCCAACATCTGTTAGTAGTTATGTAGATGATGATACAACAGAGTACCCTATGCCTGATGAACTTTTAAGTGTATTAACACAAGAAATAATAGGAAAAGAAGTTGCTTTACTTTATAACTTGTCAGCAAATACTCCAAATAATCAAACGGATGAAAAAACTATCTCTAAAAACGTACAAAGATAAATACACTAATTTAAAAGATATATATAAGCCAATAAGGAATGAGTTAAAGCATAAAAATAAAAGAATAACATATTCAACTTATTTTAAAATTATAACAAAATATTTTGAATACTTTATAGAGCATATTGCAGAAAAAAAAGAAAAGGCTGAAATGCCTTATAAACTTGGAAAGGTTTACATTAAAAAAGAATTACACAAAAGACCATTTCATGTAAGAATTGATATAAATGAATCAGAAAAACAAGGAAAGATAATAAAGTATAAAGTCCCTATACTTAATGATTATTACAATAAGTTAGTTTGGGAGAGGTTAACAAAGTATAAAAAATATAAAATACTTCCTTTAAGAAAATTTAAAAGGTTGATTGATAAAGTAAAAGAATATTAATATGCAACTTAGAATTAGCGTAAAACAAGTAGTTCAATCTGTTATAAGAAATTTAGAAGTGCAAAATGCTGCGTCTGAGTTTCATAATTTTGTTGAATGGGCATTTGAAGCAGAAAAAAAAATAGGAACCTTTAAAACTTTTGTAACAAAAGAAGCCTCTTTAACTATATCTAATAAACAAGCAACTTTACCTACAGACTTTATAGAGCTTATTGATGTAAAAAATTCACACGATATATACTACGAGCCAGGTCAAATTCCTTTTCAAGAAAAATCTAGAGAGTATAATAATTATGTTTACTATTATAAAAATGGATTTTTAAGATTTCCTGATGCTTTAGATACAAGTATTGATATAAAATATATTGCCTTAGAAGTAGATGAAGATGGTTACCCTACAATAGAGGCAAATCATGAAGATGCTGTTTCTCATTATTTAATGTATAAATATAAAGCAAGAGATTACTACAATCAAAAATTACCAAAATATATTTATGATGATTTAAAACGTGAATGGTTTAGACTATGTGCACAAGCAAGAGGTAATGACAACATGCCTAATAGAAATCAAATGCGTTCTATTTCAAAGTATTGGAACACATTAATACCTAATGTACCAAAATACTAATATATGTCTACTAAGAGCGTAAAACAACAGTTAAGTGAACTGTTAGGTAACAAAAAGTCTAATGTTTTTTATAAAGGACTAGATACTGATACTGATGAACATGTATTTGCTAATGATAGATTTATTGATGCAAATAATATAAGAATAAATAATCAAAATTCTGGTTTAGGTTCAGCTCAAAGTATTAAATCTAATGTTTTAGCTTCAACATTAACTACAACAGGTATTTTATTTAATCCTACTGATGTTACTACAGAAATGGTTGGCTCTCCTTCTGGTGTAGCTGGATTAAATGCAGACAGATTTTGGCTTGAAGGCAGTCATACTTATAATACTACAGATAATAAAATTCAAAAAGTAAAATGGACTTTTACTTATGTAGGGGGCATAACTTTTTCTCATGAAGTTATTATAGGAAGCGGAAAAGCTATTTTTGGTAATGTTAGCTCGCAATCAATGGTTGGTGCTAACAAAATAAGTAATGATACTTTTATTAAATATTGCTATGATAGCATGACTAGTAGCGAAACTTTTACAAATGCAATTACTCCTGTTTTAATAATAACAGAAGAAGGTCAAAGTTCAAATCTTTTATTTACATCTAACACAACTTTAGATTTATCTAACATTACTTTATTTGTATTATCAGAAGGTGCTTCTCCCTCTGGTGAGTATAATGTTGTAAGTAACATTAGCGCTCCTATTGGTGTAGATAATGAAAAATTTGGTGATTATAATTTTAATGTTTCTACATCTACATTAACCCACTTTCCTTTAAGTCTTGTATCTTTTACAGGATATATAATAGCAATATGTTATGTTTCTGATAATTTAAATAGTATTTTAAAATTAAATGTAGATGGTGGTAATTTAGTAAGTTCAATTACACCTATAGTTTTTTCAAACTTTGGTTTGCAAAATCAATTTTCATCTATTAGAGCGCAAAAAGTAGAAGAAAATGAAAATTATAATAGAATATACTGGACTGATGGTGTAAATCCTATTAAGACAATAAACATAAATGCTACATCAAATGTGTATGCTACTTTTACAGGGCCAGATAATTTTAATTTATTTTCTAAATCCCCATTACTGCCTCCTGTTATAAGAAGCGTTGAAGATGCTGGTAATGTAAACTGTGGTAGCTGGTCGTATTGTTATAGATTAATTTCAATTGATGGTAAACAATCAGTAATTTCTCCTATAAGTAATCCAGTGCCTTTAGGCGCTAGTTCTAAAAATTTTATATATAAAGATTATGTAGGAGGTTCTATTTCTACTTCATCAGGAAAATCTGTTACATTAAGAATATCAGATATAGAACAGGTTTATAATAGTATACAATTAATTGGTATTCAATATTTAAATAATGATGGTGGAGCAGCTTTCTTTTTATTAAAAGACGAAAAAATATCAGGAACAACTATAAACTTAACTCATAATGGTAATGAATCAGTAACTGTAATAACTGCTGGAGAATTATTTACTAAAAAAAATACATTTGATATTGCGCAAGATATAGCCATTAAAGACAATAGATTGTTAGCTGCAAATTTAAAAAATTCTTCTTCAGAAGTAGTTTCAGATAACACAACTTTTAGAGTAAAAACTTTTAAACATACAGGCGCTAGCGGTTTAAGTAATTTTGATACGGCTCCTGACGGCACATCTACTAATGCTTATGTTGCGGATACTGAAATTCATTCTAGTAGTTTATATGAACCAGAATTGTATAAAATAACGCCTGCAAATGAAACTTTATTTAGATACGCTGAAGGTAAAACTTCAGATGCTAAATTAATATTTGGGGCTAGTACGCCTGGTTATCACAGTACTACAACAGATTTGAATGGAGATACTGTAAATGCAGACATAAATGGTGTGTATGTAAGTTTTAAATTAAAAAAGTTTTCTTTAGAAAAAACATCTTTTTGGCAAAAAATATCAGAAGATGATGCTAATTTTCCTCAAGATTCTACAGATGATGGCTATACAGAGCCTCCTTACTATGGATTAAATTCTAAAAGTGGTGAAGATTCTCATTTTGATAATTACAAAAACTCAATATTTGCACAAAAGTATGTAGGGTATATGCGTGATGAAATATATCGTTTTGGTATACAATTTTATGATAAAGATGGTAATCAAACATTTACATACCCAATAGGAGATATAAGATTTCCAGCAATAGAAAATGACTATAGATTTATAGGTACAACAATTAACTCTTACACTCCAACAGCAGGTGATGGTAGTTCTAACCCTAGAAAATACATTTTAGCTGACTCTAATGGTGATGGTTATATATTATATCCAGAATTTAGAATTAAGCTTACAGATAGCGTTAAAAGAAAAATATCAGGATTTAGTATTGTAAGAGCTGAAAGAAATGACGAAGATAGAAGAGTTGTTACTGCTGGTCTTTTAAATAATACTTTATCATATAGAGACCATATAGAAAATGGAACCCTAAAAAATAAAACAGGTTTAGATAAACAAAACTTATTTACTCAAGTTACTGGAGCAACAAACTTTGATAGTTCAGAAACAACAGAGTTATATACTTTAGATTCCCCTGATGCTATTTTTGGAGATTTTTCATATACTAAAACAGGAACTGAAAGTTTAAAAATAGCTTCTAAATTTTTATGTTATTCATATTCTAGTTCTGAAAAGCCTGACGGAGGTTCTGATGACCATTTACATTTAGGTAATAGTTCAAGTGATGTAGTATGGATGAGAGATAATTCTACTAATACAACTTTTTATGCTGCTCCATTAGCCTTTGATTACACCACATCTCCTGATATTTCTGTAAGAGAAATGTCTTTTTATAGTAAATATTATTGTAATGATGATGTAAGTACAGGATTAAGTCTACACACATCAGATGCTTCAAAATACACAAAAGCAATACATTATGGTCAAAATATTGCTCCTGGAGGTGTAATTCCAAATTCATTACATACTCATACACAAGACTTTTTAAATACATCAATGGTCTATGGTGGTTCTTCAGGCTCAAGTGTACATATAGATTTAAATGCTTTAGTTACTACAAGCAATTTAATATCTCACAGTTCTGGAAAAGCTAATGATGGAAACACTACAATATTTTTATCTTTATCTGATTCTTTACATTTTGATATGTCAGATAGTTCTTTAGATTTAGACACCCCTTTAGTTGAAGGAAGTCATTATGCTGCATGCAAACCTTATGGTAAAATAATTAGAACACTTACTAGTAGTTCTGGTCAGTATGGAGGAAGTTCTTTAGTAAATTTTGAACAAACAAGATGGATTAGTACAGGCGCATCTGTACATGGTTCTGGTATTTCAAGCAATACAGGTCAAGAAATGATTGTATCTGTTTTTGGTGGAGACACTTATATTAATATGTTTTCATTAAATAAATTTCATAGAACAACATTTAATAATGATTCTAAATTTAGAATTGTACAAGGAGTTGTTTTTCCAGTAGAATCTTCAATAAATATAGATTTAAGACAAGGAACATTTTTTGGAAAAAACAGAGCAAATCTGCAATCAGAAGACGAATATATATACAACAAATCTTATTCTGCGGGTAACACTCTAAAAAGTTTTCCAGCAAAAGATTCAAATGTAAAATTAGTTTCAGATTTTAAAAGTCAAATAGCCATTTCTAATACTAAAATAGGTGGTCAAACAGAAGACGCTTTTTCTAAATTTGATTCTAATGAAAGTTTTGAGGTAAATCCAAACTATGGAGAAATTAAAAATATAGTATTATTTAGAGATAATATATATTCTTTACAAGAAAGAGCAACATCAATATTATCTATAAATAGTAGGGCTTTAATTCAAAGTCAAAATAACGCAGATATATCTATACAAAGTTCTGTAGGAACAGGAAATGTTATAGAAAGAAACGATTATATAAGCATTAGTTATGGAAGTCAACATAGGATGAATTGTTTATCAACAGATAGAGGTCTATATTGGTATGATAATTATAATAATTCTATTTGTAAAATTAGTGATGTAAATCCAAAACAAGTTCTTGACTTAACTACTTTAAAACTTTGCACTAAATTTTTAAGTAATTTAAAATTAGTAAAATTAAAAGACCAACCTTTATTTATAATAAATCAAACTATAAATACAAATGGTGGTGGAGTAAATATTTCTTACAATCCATTTTTAAATGAAATACTTTTTAGTTTTAATTATTTTGAACTTACAACTCCTGGATTAAATGCTACAGATGTTTCTAATTATTCAATAAAAAGCATGACTTTAGCTTTTGATGAAACTTTAGATGTATTTATAGGAAAAAGGGATTACACTACATTAATTAATACTCATCATGAAGGTTATTTATATAGTGTAGGTGTTAAATCAATTTCTGAATCTAATTTAAATAAGGTTTATGTTCATGATGGTATTGAACACGCTACATTACCATATAATAATTTTTACGAAAACACTGTTTATCCATCAATTACTTTTGTAAATAATGAAGAGGTTTCTGCTTTAAAAGTTTTTGATAAATTAAGTCTAATGAGTACTGATACTGCAACTACTCCGTTAATATCAGAAATATTTGATAGTTTTGTATACAATACAAATCATAACGGAACTATTTTAGATGTTTCATCAACACCTATAGATAAAGTTGTAGCAGGTAAACATATTATACCAATTACTAATATAGATGGAAAAAGAATAAAAGGTAATTTTTTAAAAACACAAATAGTTCAAAATAAAGATTCTGAAACAAAACAATTTAAACTGTTTTCAGCAACAACTTATTATAGAAAAAACATAATATAATGCCAGATAAAAAAAGAAAAATTTCTAAAGATAGTGGAAAGGCTATATATGAATTAAGACCTCCACAAGGAAGTTATTATAGTGAAGAAACTGGAAGACCAGATGTTATTGATATGTCTAAGGCTGAACTTAGTCTAGGCAAATTTGTTGATACTGCAAGTTATGGTGGCATGCAAGATTTGAAAGATTTTTATACTAGTTACTATGGAACTCCTAATGATTACTCTCCATCTATGCCTATAGAGGCTAGAGCAGAATATAATGTTCTTGATAATAAGCAAAAAGAAATGAATCCTCAAAAATATTTTGAGATTTATCCACCATCTATGGAAAGTGACGCAACTAGAGTTAATAGACCTATTATTCCTGAGATGAGATATGGCGGTAATTTTATAGAAAATAGTGTTAAAAAATATCAGAACGGTGGTACTGGATTTGAACTTCCCGCTATGACTTCAGCAAATACTATAGATGCAGAAACAGGTATGAGTTATGAAGAAATGCTTATTCAGCAAATGAAAGATGACCAAAAACTTCAAAATGTAGCGGCTACTACAGGAGCCCTTACTAGTTCAGCTTCAAATATTATTTCTGGTTCAAGTTTAACAAAAGACTTTTATAAGTTGCTAGAAGATTATAAAGGAGAGGAACAGTTTGATAGAAAAGCTTTAAAAAAACAATTTAAAGAAGGTAGGTCAGATAAAGCAGCAGGAATTGGAGAAGGTGTAGGTTTTGCTGCAGCAACTGCTTTAACAGGAAATCCAATGATAGGGGCTGCTGTAGGTAAAGTAACTGGATTTTTATCAGGAGAAGTTTCTAAATTATTTAATATAGGTGACAAAGGTACAGAGGCTATAGATGAAGCCGAAGGGGTGTTTTTGGATACTCAAAGCGACAAAGCTTCTGATGCGGTTATGGCTCAAAGAAAAAAAGATTTATTAAAAAGTGATATAGATTATTTAAAAGGTATTGGTATAGGAAAGTATGGTGGAAATTTTAATGGCATGATATATGGCCCTAGACACGAAAGTGGAGGCGTTATGATGTATAAAGATGGAGCACCTATAGCAGAAGTTGAAGGAGATGAATATGTAATAAATAATGACATTTTAAAAGATAAGCCAGAATCTAAAAAGAAGTTTAGTATACAGGGAACTCCTGTGCAAATAGCATCTGCTTTAAATTCTATAAATAAATATGGCGTTAACACACACCCAGGTGGTAAAGTAAAACAAGTTAAATAATGGAACCAGTAAAAAAATCAGTAAATAGAGAAAAAAATAAAAAAGCGTTTTTAGCTGAACCTGGAGTTCAAAAAAAAATTACAGCTATTGCAAATAATTTAGGCATTAGTGAAGATGAACTTTTATACGCTATAGCTGTTGAAACAGCAGGTAGTTATAGTTCTGCACAAAGAAATTTAGGTGATGGTAGGGCTGTAGGTTTAATTCAGTTTTATCCTGATAATAAAAATGTAGATTATAAAACTATACAAGGAGTAAGATATGAAACTTCTGATTTAGAAAAAATGTCTTCTTCTGAGCAACTAGATATAGTAGAAAAATATTTAATAGAAAATTTTAAAAATAAAGGTGGTAAACCTGGAGAACTATATGTTTCAATAGCTTACCCTGATTTAATAGGAAAATCAGACGAAACAGAAATAGACCCTTCTAGACTTGACTCTGTATCAGCACAAAATCCTAGTTGGGTTAAAGATGGTAAAATAACAAAAGGTTCTATATCTAATTCTGGTAGTAAGCCTGAGTTTTCTAACTTTACTACAGAAAGTTCAAACAATAAACAAATAGATGTTGAAGAAAAAAATATTACAAATTTACAACAATCTGTAATAGATAATTTAAATGCTAAAATAGACGAACAAGAAGGTTTAGGATTAGATAATGAAGAGGCTATATTAAAAAAAGGTGTAGAAGATTATATTCTTAGCTTAAATGAAAATGATTTAATAAATGCTAATAAATTAAGTTATGATGATATAAAAAATTTATCTGAAAAACCAGAAGAAGATTATTCTAGTCAAAAAGATAAAATTCAAAATATTTTAGATAATAAAAGTGAATACAATATAGATGTTATTAATAACGCTAGATTAGCACAACAAAATATTGCTAGATATACTGATGATGATTCAGTGCCAATATCAAAAGAAAATTTAGATAAATCTTTAGTTTTTTTAAATGAATTAGAGCCAAAGCAAACAAAACAAGAAAAACAACCTGCACAGCCTGCTAGAGAACAAATAAAACCAATTACTTTAGACCCTGTAAAAACTGTAGTACCTGATACAGAACCTGCTGAGCCAATAAAACAAGAACAACCTCTTGAAAACATAACTAGACTTCAAAACTTTTTATCTAAAATGAAAAGAAGCGAGGGTCAAAGAAATGTAAATGCTTTAGCAAATACGGCTCAAGGAGTAACAGCAATTTTATCTGCTGCTGCTGGAATTAAAAGTATGATTAAAGCAACTGAAAAAGACCCTGTATCAAAATCTTATGTTGACCCATTATTTAAAGAAGCTTTATTAAAAATAAGACAAGTATCTAATCAAGGTATTCCATATGAGGCTAGACAATCTGCAATGAAAGATATTAATAACGCTTATACAGGAGCCATGAAAAATGTAATGGCTATATCTGGAGGTCAAAGAGGATTGGCCTTATCTAATATAGGTGTAGTAGATGCTAATAGAGTAAATGCTTTAGTAAATTTAGCGGCTAAAGACTCTGATATTAGACAGAAAAATTTAGAGTTATTTGCTAAAACTTCTTCAGATTATTCTCAACAAAAGTTAAATGCAAACATGACTTATGATAAATTAAATAGTACTATAGAAGAAAACAGGAAAAATAGATTGCAAACTATAGGCTCTGGTTTATTTGAGCAAGCAATGCAACAAGGAACAAATTATATGGCTACAAGAACAGCAAGTAATTTATTAAATAAAAATGCTGATAATAATAATAATCAATCAATTTCTGAATTACAAAGTATTTTAGGAGAGTTGCAAGATGGGGTAAGTCAAACTAATACAATAAACGAGTAAAATGGACTACAATAAAATTAATGAAATACTAAACACTTATAACACAAGCCCTTCTCTTAAAAGAGCTTTGAATTATAGTACAGCAGAAATGCAAAGAACTGAAAGGTTTAATGACTATCAAGCAGATAGAAAAAATGATGCATATAATTCTGTGATGGATAGAATTCAAGGTATAGAAAAAATGGCTAATGAAGTTACTTTTAATAGACCAGGAGTTTTAGAAAATATTCAAGAAGTATATAAAGAAGAAAGGGACAAGTTATCTAAAACTATTATAGAAAAATACGGTGGAGATATTACAAAATTTTATTATGGAGGTGGTCAAGCAGAGCTAGATATGTTTGAAAGAAATTTATTTGGTGGAGAAGAAATGCAAAATTTATTAAGAAGCAAGCCAGAAGTTGAAAAATATTTAGATGCTGTTACAGGAAAGAAAGGTAATAAAAGTGTTTTTCATTCTACTCAAAAAAGATATTTACAATTTCAATCAGGATTAGCGCCTACTTTTAACTTTGGAGAAACAATGATTCCTTATAAAGATGTTCCTTCTAGTTATATAGAAAAAGCACCTCAAGGAATGAGACTTATAGATGTTTATTTAGGTTTTGGAGATAATGAAAATATAGCTAAATATAATTACTATAATGAAAAAGGTTTAAGCCCTGATACTGAAGTAGGGTACGAAACTATTGCACAATATGCTGGAGGGTATTTAGGTGGATATGAAGGCCCTCAATCTCTTATTACTTCAAATGACCCTAAACTATCTAAAACTTTATTTGAATCAATTACGGCTCTTGGAAACAATTCTAATTTAAATCAAATTTCTAAAAGAGATGGTAATGTAAAAATGCAAGTAGAAAGATTAACTGAACTTGCAGGTTTGAATTTAAATGAACAAGTTTCAGAAGGCCCTATAGGTGGCTATAAAGCTTTTAAAGGAGATGAAACTAAAATGGTAGAAATATTTGTTGACCCATTATTTGATAGTAAAGATTTCGTTTCAGATGCTTTAATAAATGAAGATGGAGATATTTCTATTGACCATAATACAGGCGAGTGGTTTGGAGGAAATGGAGAAAAGTTAAACTCTTCAGAAACTCTGCCTACATTACAACAAAATGGTGTATTTTTAGGTTTTAAAACTTTAGACGGAACTAATAGACTTTTATTTAGAGATGAATTAGAAAGTCATGAAGGCAAAGTAAAACCTGTAATGATGTTAAATCTTAAAAATGATGGATATTTTGGAGATGATTATTACTATAAAGAACTAAGATTTGATAGCGCTAGAAGGTCTAAAAAATTAAATGAATTATTCAAAATTGAAGAAGATGAATTGGTTCAACAAATGAACTATGATTATAACTCTAAACCTTCTGAAGAAAAAATAAAAGTTTCTTTTGCTGATATAAATATGAATTCTAGTTCAAATAGATTTTACGAATATGCTCAATACAATGATTCTATATTAGAAAATAAATTACCTGCTTTAGGTCTTGAGAATCCAACATTAAAAACAAAATCTACATTGTTAGCATCTAAACTTTTATTTGGTATAGATGAAATGGAAGATTTTCTACAACAACTTCATGTAAGTGAAAATCCAGATTTAAATGATGGATTGATTACAAACGACCCTCAATTGTTTTTACATAATTTAAAGTTAATTGTAAATAAAAGAGGTGCTTCAGAAGAAGAAGCAAATAATTTGATAAATACTATAGCAGAATTAAGCAAAAAGATAAATAACGCTGTTATAAATAAACACCAAAGATGAGTAACGGAATAAATTCTCCAAAAGAAGACATAAAAAAGTACGATAGTTCTTTTTTGCAAGACCCAAAAAATCCAATTGTTGTAAGACAAGAAGATGCTATAATAGATTCAAACGCTATAGACTCTATAGGTTTTGGTTATAGCGCAGAAGAGTTAGAGTCTCAAAGACTATACCAAGAAGAGCAAGAAAGGAAAAGTAAAATAGATTACTCAATGGGTAATGTAGAAAAAGCTTCGCGTTCTTTTGTTGCGGGTATAGGTGATTTAGTTGAGGGAATGGGTGATGCTATTGATTATTTTTCAGGAAGTCCTGAGTCAGGTCTTACAAAAACAGATATAGCATCTGGTATTTCTAAAGATATATATGGTTTAGATGTTAATAAACCTATATCAAATTATGTTCATGGTTTAGCAGATAAGCTACAATCTGTTGGAGATTCAGTAGAAGAGCTACATTCTACTCAAGATATTTCTTTTGGTGATATGTTTGATTTAGACTTTTGGTCTACACATGCAGCAAGAGCTATTCCTTTTAGTTTGAGCTTTCTTATTCCTGGTACTTTAGGGGCTAAAGGTGCAGCAATGGCTTATAGAACTTTATCAGCTTCTAGTAAAATCACTAAAGGTTTTAGAGCAGGTAGAGCATTAAATAAAATAGGTTTAGTAAGCACAGCAGAGAGGGGTTCAAAATTAGCACAAACTGCATCTCAATTTACTGGAGGAATGTTGGCTGGTAACTTATCTGAAGGAGCGATTATAGCGGGTCAAACTTATAATGATGCTATTGAACTAGGTTTATCTGAAGAACAAGCGTCTGTTGCAGCACATGACACCTATGTAGATAACGCTAAATGGATGTTTGTTGACGGTTTACAGCTTATGGGTGTATTAGGATTACCAAAGTTTTTTAAAGGCGTATTGCCAGTTAAAATGCAAAAAGCAATAGGTATAAATAATATAGTTAAACCTGGAATAAAAAGTTTAGTTAAAAACATGTCTATGGCAAGTGGCGTGTACTTAACTGATGGTATGCTAGAACAATTTCAAGAAGTCTATCAAGATTGGGCTACAAAGAAAAACATAGCAGAACAACAAGGCGAAAAGTTTATGCCTTATTTAGATTACTTTACAAGTCAAGAAGCTTTACCTACAAGAGTAATTGCGTTTGCTACTTCTGGCCTTATGTCTGGTGGTAGAAGTTTAATGAATATTTCTGCTGAAAGAAAGGCTGCGTTTGACCAAAAATACATAGATGGTAAAAAGTTTTTAGTTGCAGAAAATGCTGATGTTTTAGACCAAACTACTGATGAATTTGAGTTAACTAAAAAAGATGTAGGAGAAGAATATACTCAAGGTCTTAGTTCTACTAAAAGACTTGAAGGTATGAAAGAAAACCAACTAATGTCTTTATTAGTATTTAGAGCCTTAGACGGAAAACTAGACTATTATCAACAACTTTTAGAACACCATAAAGAAGAAGGAAATATAAGTCAACAACAATTTGATGACTATATGACTACATCAAAAGAAGTTGAAAAATTAATTGAAGACACTCCTTCATATAATTTAAATAGAAATGAAAAAGCAAGATTAGTTATAGCTCAACAATTTATTAATGAAAATAATAATAAAATTGAAAAAAATATAAATGAGCTTAAAAAAGAAATAGAAAAAATAGAGGCTAGCGATATAAGTCAAGAAATAAAAGATGCTGAGATTCAAGGTATTAATACAAGAATACAAGAAGTTGAACAAGGTAATGTTCCTTTAGTAGATGAGCAACAAAATGTAATTAAAAATGATGAAGGAAAAGAGGTAACTATTCGTGAAGAAAATATAGTTCATAAAAGAGAAAAAGACTCAATATTTATAGAAGCTAGAAATAGACAAGAAAAAGAAAGAATACAAGAAGAGGTAATACCTGCTGTTGAAACTATATTAAATAAAGAAGATAATAACGAAAGTCTAACTGACTCTGAGCAGTCTATAAAAGAAAAAGAAATAGAAACCTATAATAGAGAAAAATCTATTAGAGTTAGACAAAAGGCTCAAGAAAAAGTAGGAAAAGCATTTTCTTTTAATCCTTTTATAAAAAAAGAAGACGGTTCTTTAGTTTTTGATAAAAAAGAAAATAAAAATAATAAAACTATTATTACAAGAAAAATTGTGTCTTCTGATGGTTCTGTGCAAACAGAAACTATTACACAAGATAATATAATTAAAAATGCTAAAGAAAAGGCAAAAGAAAAAGAGCAGGCTGATAACTCAGGAAAAAAAGATTCTAAAAATAATCAAGAAAAATCTCAAGAAGTTGAAGAAGAGGTTGAGGAAGATTCTTATTATAATAATCAACAAGAAGATACAACTAGAAAACAAGTAGTAAAAAAACAACAAGAATTAGACGCTTTAAGGCAAGAAAAATTAAATGGAAGGGTAAGTCTTGGGGACTTAAAAGTGTGGGCTAGAAACTTAGAAAAAGACAACCCATATACAATGGTCTTTTTTGATGAAACATTAAAAACAGAATTAGGATATGATGCTATAGGTAAGGCTGCTGGTTTATCAATATTTATAAATCCTAATTTAGCAGAGCAAGAAGTTTTTCATCATGAGTTGTGGCATGTTTATCAAAAAACATTTTACAACACAAAAGAAATGCAGAGTCTTTTAAAAAATATTGTAAAACAACCAATATTTGAAAAGACAAAACTTAAAAATCTTAATTATTTAAGAGTAAGAAAAGGTAATAAAATAGTGCCTTTGTATAACTTAGTGCAAGACCAAAACTCTGTAGTTATATCTTTAGAAGAATATATTTCAAATTTAGGTCTTGAAATGAATAGTATATCTGATACAGAAAGGCAAAGTTATTTGTCAGACATGGAATCTGTTTTAGAAAATGAAGGCTATACAATACTGCAAAATAGTAAACAAAAAGAAATAAAAGATGAAGCGTTAGCAATAGCTGGTGGTTATCAAAGTACTGGAGATGGAGCTGTTTTTGTTCAAGCAAAAAAACAAAATAATAAAGTAAAAGATTTATTTAGAAATGTTTGGTCTAAAATTAAAAAGTCCACAAATGAAGAAACATCTTCTGCTTTATTAGCATCACAATATCCAGATTTTTATAATAATGACTTTGCTATAATGCTTAGGAATTTTAAAAATGAAACTGCAAAAGGTGTAAATAATAAAATTTCTTGGAGTGTATATAAAAAAATGCAAGCAGGTTATTTATCTGCAAGAAGTCAAAAACAATCTAATGCAAAAGCTATAACAGAAATAACTAATGCTATTAGAGAAAATGAGGAAATAAAAAATATAATAGACTCTTTAAAAGAAAAATATGATATATCTGAAGGAACACGACTTCAAGCTTCAGATATGGAAGAAGCAGTAAATGAATCTGCTGAACAATTTTCTAATACAAGTACAGATATATTAATTGATGTTTTAGCCACCGCTTTAAATAATGCGAAAGGAAAACCATTAGTTGTTGATGCTATTGAGAAAGTTTATGATAATTTTCCAGCAATAGTAGAAGATAAGATTAAACATTATATAACATCTAAGGTTAGTAATGTTTTAAAAAACAATCCTGATTTAGAAAACATCAGATTTGGAAGGCTTATTAAAGAAGAGTACAAAAGAGGTATTAACGATAGAGTGACAGCAATGTTAAATGGATTTGTTGACTCTTATAATACAAAAAATAAAAAAAATAGAATATCAAGAAGTATATTACAAAAAGAAATAGATAATCTTATAGATAATAATAGATTTGATTTAGAATCTTTTCTTGAAGAGGCTAATAGCGTAATTGAAAGAAATAACACCTTTGAAGAAAAATTATTTAAAGAGTTTGTTGATTACTCAAAGTCTGATTTAAAGTCTCCTGGAGCTGGGTATAATGGTGTTTTAAATAACATCTATCAATACTTTAAAGGTTTTAGGCATGAAAACATATTTCAATTTAATATATCTCCTGATGGGCAAATTTTTGTTGAAGAAAAAATGCCTAAAAATATATCTATGCCTAATAAAAGATTTTTAAATTATCTTTCAGGTAAGATGAAAAATGATGTAAGTTTTGCCCCAAGAATAATGGCTTTTTTAGTTGGTGCTAGAGATAATATTGGAGGTGAAAAATCAAAATACATTGCAAATATTTTTAATAAAATTATATTAGAAAATCAAGAAGTTAGATTAGTACAAAACAATATTAGTCAATTAGATGTTTCAAGTTTAAAGATAGACGGAATGTTAGTAGAAGATTATTTTACTACAGAAAGACTTGATGAAATATTAAACTTTTTTACAGACATAAACTTTAATGAAGCTTTTGATTTATACGCAAAAAAGAATCAACTTAAAGGAGAGTTTACACCACAACAAAAAATAGAAAATTTAATTCCTTTAATAGAAGATAGTATTAATAACTCTCAAATGGGTAAAGTCTATAAAGATGACAACCCAATTAAAATTGCAGTTATTAAAAAATTAAAAGACAGATTAAACGAATATTACACTTTATCAAGTGAAGAACAAAAAGTTTCAAGACCTATAAAACTAAATAATCAAGATTTTATTGGTAGAGAAGGTTTAATGCCTGAAGTTCAAAGAAGAAAACGTTCAATAACAATAAACTTTTTCGATTTAAAAATTAATAATGTTCTTACAAAACTAACAGATTCTTTAGTTTATAAAGCAGATAAACGATTAGCATTAGGTCAAGTTCAAGACCCCAATAATAACTTAATAGGAACATATAATAAGTCTTCATATTTATATGACAATATAGATATAACAAAAGATTACTTTTATAATATGCAGTTAGAAGCGTCAAGCTCTGATATAATTGCTTATCCAAAAAGATTATTTGATTTGTTTGGGTTTAATTTTTATGCTAAAGGTTTATTTCATGCATCTATTAGTCCTGACAACTTACTTCAGTATACAAAAAATAAAACACCATTTATTTTTGAACCAGAAATAGGATATATGTCTGGATATTATGATGGTGTTTCAAGTAAAGGTTTTTCTTCAGGAAATATAAATCCTAAAACTTTTACAGCTTTAAAGATTATGCACATTTTTAATGCTATTAAAAACAAACAAAATACATATAAACAATTTGTAGGTCAAGCAGGAGATTCAGGAAGACAGTATTTTGTAAATAACGCTTCTGTTTTAAATATAGAACAAATAGCATCTAATATTAAACTTATAAATAGAGAGGCTAATAATATTTTAGACCAATCTGTTTATAATGAAAAAATAATTAGTTTATATAACAAACTAGTTAATGATGGCTATTTAAAAAGAAACAATAGCAATTTTAGATTATTTAAGATTGCTTACATGAATAATGTAATTAATAAATACTTTTTGCAAGATTTATTATTAAACAAAAAAAATGTTTTAAATAATAATAAATTTTTAACTGACCATCCAAAAAGATTTAAAGGCGTAACATCTCCTGGAATACCTATGGGTAACACTAGAATTGTACCTATAATAATTCAAGACCCTGAAGTTGATATTACTATTCCCTTATATAATAAAGAAAACCCTATAGTTTATAAAAACTCTCCTTTAGCTGACTCAGAGTCATTTATACTTTTAGAACACCAAGAGTTTATACAAAATACTTTTGGAGAATTAAATGAAAGTGGTCAAAATATTAAAGGTTTATATTTTGGTCAAAACTTAGACAATACATCTTTTGAAGAAGCTGTAGGAGGAAAAAAACGAGTTCCTATATATTTGAAATCTCATCACAAGGTTTTATCAGATTCATTTTCTAATGATAAGCCAGTATATAGGGCTATAAACTTTGTTTTGAAAGAAATCACTGAAAATCTAAAAGGAGAAAACGCTATACCTATAGTGTATTTTTCTAGCGCAATTAAAGGTGGCCTTACTAATGAAGATGTAAATAATATATCTTTTAATCTTTCTGATATAGTTAAGGCAGGAGAAGATGTAGTTTTTTTAAATAAAAAAATAAAAGAAGGTTCTAATAAAGTAGACTTAATAGAACAAGGTAGTTTGCAATCTTTAAACGAATTAGAACAAAAAATTATCAAAACATATAGGTTTAAAAATCAACAAGGAGGTTTTTCTTATGGATTTGATGGCAGAAACTATAAAGTTCAAACACTTTTAGACAATCAAAATAGAACAGGTGTAATTTCAAAACAAGAAATAGCTTCTTATAATATATACGAAACTATTAAGTCTTTTGAAAGTGGAAATTTTGAAAATGGTTTACAAGCCATACAACCAATTAAAGAGGCCTTAGGTAAGTTACTTAAACTGAACTACGAAAATAATTTTCAACAAAAAGATTTTGATACAATTTTTTCTGAAAACAAAGGAGTTTTACAAACGTTTATAGATAGGTTTGTGGCTGAAAAATTTGGGTCAGAATATATTGGAAATGAAGACATTATAAATAATGTAGTAAACTCAGCTTTTAAAAATCAAGTTATGAGTTTAAAAATGCAAGGAACTTTTTCAGTTGAAATGTCAGATATAGGTTTTAACGCTTCTGTAGATGGAGAAAATATTACATATTCGGATGAATTAAAATCTTATAGAGTTGATGATTCTGGTCAAACATTTTTTGCTGAAATAATCATGCCTTCTTATGCTAAAACCATGGGCGTAAAAGAAGGTGATTTTGTTATAGCAAGAAGAATACCTCACTCTAAGCCTGGAGATAGTCCAGTATATCAAGTTAAGTCTTTTAATGATGAACAAGCAGGTAATGTCACTATAATACCTACATCTCATGCGATAGCCATAGGTTCTGATAAAGATGGTGATGGTTTGCATATTAGTATTAGAAATAATAAAAAAGACTTAACTGACATTGAGTCTGCACAAAATGAATATTTTGACTCTGTTGTATCTTTGTTTAGAGAGCCAGAAGTTCATGAAGTTGTAATGCAACCTATAGATTTCGTAGAAAGTTTTACAAATAAAGGACTAAACTATATAAAAGACAATTTAGGAATACAATTAAAAGATGATGCTGTTGACTTGTATCTTGATGAAGAAGAAATGATTCAAGATAGATTTTTAGGAAACTTTATAGGAATTATAGCATCAATGAATAGAACTTTTAATTATTTTGCTAGAGGCGCTAAATCTGACTCTACAGTTATGTATGTGTCAAAAAATAATAAACCTGTTAGAGCAGGGATTAAAGTTCAATCTGCTATAAGTAACAGACAATACTCTATAGATAGAATATCAAATTTTGATGCTGATAACAATTCTTTATGGCTTACATACGCTAAAGCAGCTAACTTTATTATAGATGATACAAAGTTTGGTAATAGAGCAAAGTTTGGTATAGTTAAAGAAACGGCTAACGATTTCTTTTTATTATTAAGAATGGGTGTTGATTTAGAAACTATTATTAGTTTAATGTATCACCCTAACTATAAATCATATATTGAAAATAAAGCTTTAGGAAAAAGCAATAAACTGGCTATTATAGATGCTTATAAAATAAATCCTAATTCTTTAACTTATCCTGATTTAGAAAAAGATTCTGTTGTTAAAATAGAAAAAGATAAAAACATTTCTCCTGAAAGTCTTTATCAACTTGTTGAAACCTTAAGTTCTTTTGCAAAAGACATAAGAGGGGTTCAACAACTTATAAATTTAGACCAAGAGGTTCCATCTAATTTATTTTCATTAATAACATTAGAAAAACAAATAGAACAAATTTTATCTAAACAAAAATCTTTTAGTTTAATTATTGATAATGACCCTTATCTAAAAGCACATAAAGATATAGTTTTTGGAGGCTTTAAAGAAGAAGTAAAAAAACGTTCATTAATATCTGAAGAGGAAGCTTCTGAAGTTGTAAATGCTCTTAAAAACTTTGTTGATTTAACAAATAAAGAAACTACAAATCTTTTAAACAACACATTGCAGTTTTATAAATTAGCCCTTGAAAGTTCTGAATCTATATATAATGATAAGTCATATCAAAGCCTTTATTTAAGTCCATTAGACATGCTAGAAGAAGCAATCATGGAGTCTTATTCTAGTCAAATATCTAAAGGAGAAATACCAGTAGAATATAAAATGTTTTCTACTGAAGAATATGCTTTTATAAAGGCTAGCGAATTAGCTAAAGACATGTTGGTTTTAGAGCAAACAGAAACAGGCAATATATTTGCTCAAGCAATAAAAGTAAATCCAGTTAGCACTGTTAAAAATTATCAAAATGAAAAAAATCAATATTTAGATAAATCATTTGAAGTTTACAGATTTAATTTTGACTTTAATACATTTAAAAATATTGAATCGGAAGAAGATTTAAATAATTACAAAAAGGCTTTCGAGCAACTTCCTGAAAAATTAAAAGAATTTTTTATAGGGTATGAATTTTATGTTAACAAATTTGGATTAGGAACAAATCAATCTTTAAAATCGTTTTTTCCTAACTCAGTAAATAATGTTTTAAAAAATAATAGTAAAAAAGTTGCTAAAAATTCTAAAGCAACAAGTATAGTAGATTTTTTAAACAATTCAACATTTAATGATAATAGTGTTATACATAAAGCATATGTAGGTAGTGAACAATTTTTTGATGGTCAAACTATGTCTGCTATATTATTGTTAGAATTGTCTGGTAACTTTAATCCTAGTGTTTTTAGAAATGTTCTTCAAACATATAGAAATAAAAAAGTAGAAGTTGGTGAGTTAAATGGAAGGCTTCTTTTAGAAAAACCTAAATTTAAAATTAAAGATAAAGGAGTATCTGAATTTGATGTAAATCTTTACGAACAATTACCAGAAGAACCTGCAAAAATTTCAGAAAAGTTTTCTATTAAAATAAATAATGACTTTACGGAGTTAAATGTGTTAAAACATTTTTCTCAACCTTTAGATTTAAAAACTGATACTAAAAAACTTAAAGGCGGAGAAATGTATTTGTCTAGGGTAAATGATTTAAATGAAGGTCAGTATGGTAAAGAAAGAAAAGAAAATGAAGAACAATATTATAGACAAACAGGTTTATTAAATACTAATGTTTCTTTTATAGATTTTGTTGAAATACCAGAATACAAAGAAGCTTACTCTGCGGCTAAAGCCAAATACGAAAGATACTTATCTGACTTAGTAGATTCAGAGGTTTTAAGACAAGATATGCTTCAAACAATATCTGTCCCAAGACTTTATGATAAATTTGATGATGATTATTTTATTAAATTAAATGATAAAGTTTCTACTATATATAAAAATTCTTTAAAACTAGATTCTTTAGCTAAAAGAAATTTAATTTCAGAATTATATAGAAGATATTCACAGGCTACTACACAAGGTCAAATTAAAAAATGGAAAAGCACTGAAGAAGGTAGAAAATTATTTGAAAGAATTGACTACAAACAAAATCAAGATAGGGACTTAGATATAGCAAGCACTTGGTTTAGTCCAGGAGACTTTGGTCAATACTTTCCAACTCTTGCTAGTGTAAGAAGAAACTTGGAATTAGAAAATATGCGGATGCATAGAGATTTAAGAAAAGTTCAAAAAGAATTAAATGATGCTTATGTTGCTTTGTTTAATAGTAAGTATACATTGCCAAGAAAACTAGTAGAAGGTATATCTGTTACGCCTATTGTAAATTTAATTTATTCTCAAACTCAAATAGCAGATAGCCTTTTTGAAAACTTACAAACTCAAAGGTCATATTTAAAGAAAAATTCTAAAAATAAATATGAGTATGTAAGCGAAACAAAACTAAATGAAAAGTTTTTTACTGCTGATAATAAAGTAAAACTTTTAGTTAAAGGTACTAATCAAAAAGTTTCAGATGTTTTAAGTAAAGAAGAATATAATTACGCTAAACTAATTGAAAAATATACCACGTTCTATTCAGACTTGATAAATTCAAAAGTTAGTAAAAATGAACTTTCTAGAAACTTTAAAACTAGACAATATTATACTCCAATAAAAACAGCCTCTTTATATGAAACATATAAACGAAGAGGTATATACGGGTTGTACTATAAAAGTTTAGATAAAGATTATTTATTTGATAATGTGTTTATAGATGCTTACAATCCTGTATCTAGAAAACAAGAAACTTTAACTTACAGAGACTTTAAAGCCATATACTCTACTAGTAATGAGGAAATTAAAAAATTTATAGAAGAAAACAAGTACACTAATATTGATATAAATGATTTTAATCAAGTAAAAAGAGTTAAGGCTTTAAAGAAAGCGAGAAAAGATGCTAGGGCATATTACGAATCTGGTAAAGACGCTTTAGGAAATACTATAGTAGAAGATAGTGGAGAAATGCAAGCTATAGATGCTGAGCAGTCTATTATGAATCGTTATATATCTAAACGTTCAAGAAGAGCTTCTTACTTTGCGGGTAACAATTTACATCATGCTATATATTCTTATATAAAAGCAATGACGTTTCAGTTTGGAACAGCCTATCAAAGTAATGATAATATATATAAAAGATTATCTTTTAAGGTTGCTGAAGATGAATTGTATGGAAAAAACTCTGTTCGTTCAACAATAGAAAGTTTAGGTAAAAACTCTTTTTTAAATTTAGAAAATAGCGAGCAAGGTGGTAGAAACTTTGAAGGTTTTGAAAAACAAAAACTTATGGTTCATGCCGCTAAGTTTAAAATGGAGTCTGAAAACAAAAAAAATTCAGCAAGATATTTACAAGAAGTAATTTTAGATAAATTTATAAGTAAAGAGCCTAAAAAAACTTTTACTAGATTTGAAAGAACTGAAAGAGGTTTAGCAAATTTTCTAACTAAGTGGACAATGTATGTTGGTTTAGGTTTTAATATACCTGCTGCTAAGTATAATGTTTTAATTGGTAAATACAACTCTTATAGGTCTCAAGGAGGTAAAGATTCTATGGTTGGTATAGCTAGATATTTTGGAGTAGATAATATAACAAGCGGCAAGTTTGACCATAGGGCTATGAAAAAAGCATCTAAAATGCTAGATGAGTTTGGTATACTTACATATAGGCCTGAAGAACAACTTGAAGGAGTTTCGGCAGAAACTTGGTTTGATAAAATATTATTCTCTCCTATGGTTGCTGCTGAAAAGTTTATACAAGCCTCTCAATTTTTAGGAGACCTAACTCAAGAAGAGTACGACTCTTATTACTTAGACAAAGATGATAACCTACAAATAAAAGATACAGCAAATGTTTTAAGTGCAGATAGGCTTGCTGCTATATCGAGAAGAATACAAAACACACAAGGTAGAGGTTATTCTGACTTAGACCAAAGACTAATACAGGTATACGCTTTGACTAATATGACTTTGCAATTTAAAAGATGGTTGCCTACATATCTTACTGATAGGTTAGGTAAAGGTGGCTATGAAAGTTATATTGATGATTTTGGCAATATATATAGAGGAAGTATACAGTCTGCTGTTTCTAATCCAAAAACATTATTAGGAATTGAAAGTTTAGGTAATCAAGATACTGGAACAAAAGAAGGTATAGAAAGATTTAGAAGAGGCGCTATAGGGTTTGCTTTAGTTGCAATGTTATTGCTAGCCACTGCTGATGATGATAAAAAAGAAGAAGATATGTTTATAGACTTGCAAAGAGTTATAGATGACCAAGCTTTACTTTTAAATCCTGAAGATTGGAAATGGTTGGTTACAGTTCCTGGTTTTGCAACATTAGAAAACATGATTATGTTGTTTTCAGAAATAATTAAAGGTGCAATTCCTGGAATAGATGCTGGAAGATATACTAGAGATGCTAAATATGGGGCTAAAGGAGATTTAAAGGCTACAAGAAGGGTTGCTTCTCTATTACCAACTTTTGCTAGAAGTTTATTAGAAAGACCTCAAACAAGAAGTGAGAAATCTAGGCAGGCTAAAAGAAGCCAACAAAAACGTAGAGAAAAAAGTACTAGATAATTTTGTATATTTGCTTAAATTAATATAAATGTCAGCAACTGAAGTAAACACAAATGTAGCTCAAGAAATGAACATCACGCACAGGCGTGGTGATTCTTTTGAGTTACAAGTATCTGTAACCGATACAGCAAATAACTCTTCTTTTGATTTAAGTCAAGCTCAATTAGGGACTAATCCATTTCCTTTAGCTGGCATAATGCCAGTATATCAAGCAAAAATGACTATTAAAAAAAGAAACTCACAACATGAGGCTTTAAATATATACACATACTATTGGCAAGATGTTCATGGAGAGAATAAAACTCCAACTTTAATAAAGACTGGACATTATTATGGAGAAAAAATAGGAGGTAATTTAGGTGATGGAGCAGGAAATCAAAGTCCTTTATATGCAGGCATATATTTACTTGAAAGTACTGGTGCAAGTTCTGAAGAAAATATATTTATAAAAGCGCCTAATTCTTATATAAACTTTGACCCAGGTCAATATATATATGACTTACAAATTAGAAGAAAAGATGAATATTCTACATCTGATAATGGAGCCATATATACTACATGGCTTTTTGGAAAGTTTACTTTAATAGATGATGTAACAGAAATATGAGTGTAATTATAAACCCTACAACACAACAAGCGACTATAGCTTTAAATGCTAATAATTTAGGTGTAGTAGGTCTTCCTAGCGCTATATCTGAATCATTAATTGAAATTAAATATTCTTTTAGCGATTTTAATCAAGCTGATATATCTTCTTTTAAAAAAGGAGATGTTGTTGTTTTTACATTATCACCTAATGAAAATAGTTATGGTTGTAAAATTACACAAGCATCAACTTCATTTATTGCTAATGCAAGTAAAATGCTTATGGCTTTTGTAAGTTATTCAGGCTCTACTTTAGTTTTAATGCATAAAGGCTATTTAGATTTTGATAATATTTCTACAGACTCAAATCCAAACGCTTTACAATCTTGGCAAATAGGTCAAACTATTTACTTAAATAATAACAAAATAAGCATAACACCCCCAAACGCTTCTGGTAGTTGGGTTAAATCAATTGGCTTTTGCATGCCAAATAATATTAATAAAAAAAGAATTTGGTTTGAATCAGACAGTACATTCTTAACCTTACAATAAAAAAATAAAAAATGGCAACTTATCCAAAAATAACAGGTAACGCAGCAAGTGGTAGTGTAACTGCAGCTCAGGCAGCAAAATTTGATTTACTTACTTTAGAAAATTCAAGCTATTCTTCAAGTGTAGCAATAGACTCTACAGCAAATTTAGATATTCTTACTAAAAGGTTTATTCATTCGTCTGATGGTCACACAGAAGTTTATTGTACTTTAATAATAAAAAACACTTCATCTACGGCTACAAATTTAAGAATTAATCAAATATCACTTATGAAAGGTAGTATTCAGAGTGGTACTCTTGAAGGTAGTGTTTGGAGTGTAGGTTCTGCGGGTAGTGTATCTCACGACACAACTGGCCCTATTGAGCTTGATTATTTTAAGAAAAATACTAATGGTACAGATAGCACAACTCCTTTTATAGGAATACAAAGTGAGACTGCAGGCTCTGGAGGTACAGAAGATAGTGGTAATGGAAATCAAATTGAAGTTGGCAATAGTAGCTTTTCAGCCTACGCTACACCGCCAAATTTTTTAAAATTTAAAGTTTCAAACAGACTTGGACAAGGAGTTGTAGAATATCAGGCTGCAAACACTGCAGAAGATGATTTTGATTTTAGATGTCCTATATATACGGCAACAAGTTTAACTACTGATACTACAGGAATTCCTGCTGGTCGTTATGCAACAATTACTTTTAGAGTAAGTGTAGATAATGTAGCTGCTTTTAATAATGATACTTATAGTTTAGTTATAAAACACGATGGTGTTAATGGTGGTTTTGAAAATCAAGATGTTTCGATTCCAATTACTTTAGAAATGACTAACAATATGTCTGTTGTTCTTAGACTTGATGATGCAACAGTTCAAACAGGTGCAGGGTCAACTACTGCAAGTACAGTGTTAAGCGGTGTTTTGAATACATTCCCTGCAGTAACTACTACCACTGATAGTAACACTGCTAATTTTGCTAGTGCTGCTGTTGCTGAAGATTATATAGCAGGAGTAGGTCAAGATAATTTAGATTTAACTAGACAATTATTTAGAAATAATACTTTTAGTTGGAATGATATTAGTCCTGTTGGAGAAAATGTTTCATTAAATATAGAGATTACAGACAGTGTTTTAAATACTCTTGGTAGCAGCCAACTACAAGAATCTATTTTTGAAGGAATTGCTGGTTTAGGCGCCTCAGTTAGAAGTAAGTCATTTAAATTAGCTACAAGTCCTTTAGGGACTGGAACAAGTAATGTTTATCCACAAAATTATAATGCTGTTTATGGGGTACATGAAAACTTTGATTTTGCATCACAAAATCAGGCAAATAAAATACAATTTATAGCAAATACTACAAATCCAAATGCAGAAACTATACAATCAACTATTGGAATAATAATAGTAAAGCATAGTTTATTTACAGTTCCTGATGTTACTGTAAATAAAATGGTGAATCTTAACAATAGTCAAGGTGCTATTGCAGGTGTGAATCATACAAAACCAAATTGGAGTGTTGCTAATAATTTAACTACAGAATCAATTATACATACTACTGCTACTGGTGATTTTAACACAGAATTTTTACATATTTATGGAACAGGCAAACAAACTACCCATCAATGTGCGCCAGGTTACCTTTCAAATTATTTCGATAGAAATGGTAATTTTTCTGAATTTTCCTCTATTACAGGTCTAAGTGAGTTTGACATAAATGTTAGAATAAATGTAACACAAAGTAGTGATGATTTGGTATTTAACGGAATAACTACTTGGACTGCTGTTTCAGATAATATAACTAACATAAAAAAAGGGCTTGGATTTGCAAAATCAAATTGTTCTGTTCATATGACAGCATATGCTTCTAATCCAGAAACTATAGAATCATTAACTTATGGAAATGATGCTAGTCATACTGGCGGTGATGGTAACAATGATTCTGTAACTAGCGCAATATCAGGTATTTCTGCTAAAAGAAAAGATTATTCTGTAAAATTAGAAACAAGTAATCCTTCTTTTGGAAGTAGTCCGAGAGGATATAACCTTACTGATATTAATGGTAATTTTGATACAGACACCTATAATTACATTCAAGGTCTTGGTGCTGAAACTTATACAGCGCAAATTAGTTTACCTACAGGTCATATTGATTATGGGTTGGGAAGAGTTCCTAATCATACAACACACTCAAGAACAGTAAGTTTTAATGTAGCGAAATATCCAGTTTTGCCAGATTTAGGTATAGTTCTTTTTCAAACAAATTTAGGTAATACATATATTGATGCTGTAGGTAGTTATAATGATGGAATATATGATGCTAACGCTATAGTTAACCCTATTGTAGTTGATAAATGGCAAAAACTAAATGTAACAGCAAATGCTGACATTGGTCAGGTAGCCTCTACAAGAACTAGTCCTACAGATGGTTTATATGATTGGAATCAAAATGCTTTAGCAGACGGTGGCGCTGTTGATACTGC
>Ga0181393_1000049_pt1 | contig 34561 bp, 30 predicted proteins | sample 16SPOviralmetaG_FD_130122 | JGI IMG/M metagenome (GOLD analysis project Ga0181393, IMG submission 130122) | Marine viral communities from the oligotrophic San Pedro Time Series (SPOT) site, San Pedro Channel, CA, USA - 16 SPOT_SRF_2010-10-21 | ecosystem: Environmental > Aquatic > Marine > Strait...
AGTATCGTAGCATGGACACCGCACAAGTGTTCAACTTACTCAAGCGCGACCAAGAACAGAACGGTCAGAGTGGCAACAGTAGTACCGCCAGGGGACAGGGTGGTAATGACACACAAGGTAACGCGTCACCACAACCGTTCGATGAGCATGACTTCGAGGGCGCACAAGCACTATCGGCTGATGAGCAACGTGAACTTGCGCGTGACATTGACGAGGCTGTACGTCAGGGTGCGTTGATTGCAGGCAAGATGGGGTCGGGTGGCGACCGCGACCTAGCTGACTTACTACAACCACAAGTCAACTGGCGCGAGGTCATGCGTGACTTCATTACTACAACATGTACAGGCAATGACTATTCAACATGGCGCAGACCCAACAGGCGGTATGTGGGTATGGGTCACTACCTGCCGAGTGGTGTATCAGAGCGTGTTGACGAGTTAGTGATTGCCACTGATATGTCAGGTTCGATTGGTGACAGAGAAGTTAGTGTAGCACTAACAGAAATCAAATCAATCGCTGACACCATACACCCAGAGGCAGTACGCTTACTGTATTGGGATACCAAAGTATGTCAGGACGAGCGATACGAGATGCACGAACTCGACACGATGGTCGCATCAACCAGACCCAAGGGTGGTGGCGGTACTACGATTGAGTGTGTACCCGCATACATGACCGACAAGAACATCACACCACAAGCTGTTATTGTGATTACTGATGGCTACCTTGGAGGTTCATGGGGGCAGTGGTCATGCCCTGTGCTGTGGGTAATCATTGACCACAAATCAGCTAAACCAGACTGTGGCATCACAGTCCATGTAAAATCAGGAGATATGTAAGATGACTATGACTTATGAAAATTTAGGAACATTCGCACAGGTAGCGGAGCGTTACCACAACACCAAGCCTATGCGTGGTAAGAACAAAGACAAAGATGTTAGACCTATCGCCGACCGAGCGCGTGACTGGGAGCGTGTAAAGAAGATATCAGATAATTGCTATCTACTCATGTGCGGTGGCTACGCTGATGACGTGTTTCAATGGTACTTTAAAAAATCCAATCTAACACAAGCAGAGATGGTAGCATTAGCACCGATATGCTGGAGACGACACAAGGATGGCACTGAAACTGTTACTGTGCGTAATGGTATAGGTCAGGGTGCGCACATGAATCACTACTCGTTTCTTGATAGGATGTTACCACGCAGTATGGGGTTCATTGTACAGAATGGTAAGCAGTATGTCCATGCGAACAGCGGAAAACATTACCTACCCAAGTGTATGTATGTGCCAAGGGGTATATACGAACAACCTAGCGACAGGTCGCGCAGTAGTTGGAACTCGTGGATGCGAGCAACGGATGATGGCTCGTCACTGACATTCTTTCGTGATGGTGACAGGTTCACGTTGGCTAGTAGCGAGCGCGATGCACCCAAGCCGCCACGTATCTTGGTCAACAAGAAGCAGAAGGCCAAGTACAAAGATGCCATAGCAAGTTATCTTGCGTGGATGAGTACGGTTGCGCCGATGCTCCCAGTGGATGACTGGCAGTATGTAAACGATATGCGTAACAAGGTGTGGAACGCAAGAGGTTTCGAGTCTAGCGATGGCGACCTTGCGATTCAAATTATCACAAAACAAGACCATCCACTACGTATAGCCATGGCAGTTGACTTTATATATAGTTATGGTATAATACGTCGTGTTCAGTCAAAGGACGACATAAAAGAAGTTAAGATGCAATACAACAGGTGGATTAACCGTGTGTGTGATTTCACCAAAACAGTAAAGGGTAAATGAAATGCCGAGAAAAGAATTTAAGACTTATGTTAAAACTCTTATAGAGAGTGAGACAGGACAGATTGACCAAGTGTCGATGGAAGGTGCAACATACAGTAACTTGCGACTGTTCATGACAAAAGTACGTGAGTGTTTCCGTGGGGCTGAATTTGTAAGAAGGGATGGTAATTCAGTATGGGTTTACTATCCTGACGAGCCATACCCAATGGGGTTTATCGGGTATGGTGATTTCCGTACAGAGGTGCAAGGCGACCCTCAATATGCAGTGGGTTCTCGCACTATAAACAACGATAAGTATGGTTCATATCAAACGCAGTACAACATGAAGATGACGGCTAACATAGTAACAGGTGTACGCAATGCCAAACGTTACTTACGTAACTACTCGTTAATTGAGTTGGCAACAAGTAAACAAAATGAAGTAATATCCGCATCAGGAGAGAGTCAACGTAATGCAGGCACAGAGTATCGACACTCTATGAAACGTTTATTTGACCACGAATCAACTGCTAGTCAAATGATGATTGAACTACGTAATATTGTGGACACAGGACATGAATTTATTGATGCATCCTTCGGTCAGGACTTAGCTACTATGTTTCAGTTTAAAGACTCGTACAAAGAACTTTGTGACAAACCTATTAATATGTATTTTGTTCGTGTGTCTCAAAAGTTTGGTACGCAGACGTTTCATGTTGGTACTGTGGACAATGTACAAATGTTTGATGGTGGCGCACCACACGATGACTTTGTGCGTTACACTGACAACTTACCAGAAGAAATAATGGGTAAGTTAGCCGTACTTAATATGGTAGACAATGAAACCTATGTGGACGATGTAGGGTATCGTGTTGATGAGAGTATGTTCTATGTTGTCAGATAATGACACGTTATACCGTGTTTCAATAAGCCCCGATAAAAATACTGTACAAGTATCATGTATTGGTATGGAAAGGGTTGACAACACATTAGCTGATACTTATCTTAGTGTAGATGATTTACCCTTGTGGGTGCAGAAGAAGCTTGCGGTACTTATGTTGACTGACGCAATCCCTCCTACACTTGAGATTAAAGGTGTAGGTCGTAGGATAGACAAGTACACGTTTTGGGTGTGCGAAGAAAACGTAAAAGATGTTAGTGAAGCACTAACATAAATTAAAAGTCTTATGTGAGAGGTGGGTCAAACTACCTCTCGCTGAAACCAGTTCCGAGGGGGCTAAGAGATGAGTAGATGGGAAATTTTTGCAGAGTTTATTGTAGCATCGTTATTTTTTATCACGATGTATTTAGTAATGATTTTTGTGTTTGTGTTGGCTTAGATGGCTATGACACCAGAGGCTAAAGTAAAAAAGAAAGTATCTATAGTGTTAAAGAACTTGGGTGCATACTACTTCTACCCAGTTACTGGTGGGTATGGCACTAGTGGTGTGCCAGACATAGTAGGTTGTTATCGTGGGTCATTCTTTGGCATCGAGTGTAAGGCAGGTAAAAACAAACCCACACCATTACAGCAATTAGCACTAGACAATATTTCCAAACAGGGTGGAATCGCGTTGGTTATACGCGAGGACAATATCAGTGAGGTTGTGGAAGAACTCACTTCGATACAGTTTGGACGGTAAGCAATGAGAGCCGTAATTATCCGTTGCAATGAGGGCAGTTGGCTATCCCTTTCTCTGACTGTGACCTCAAGGGTGGGGGGGTTTATGTTCCAACCCCCCTATCCGACTTATAGAGGATGACATGAAAAGACTATCTAAACGACGTAAAGAAGTTTTAAGGGGGTACGGAGTGGAAACTATACTAGAAAAATACAAGCCGTTTGCTAGAAAGATTAAGAGGCTTGCACCGCACGAAGAATTGCAACCCTACAAACACGGACAGCTATCGGCAAGACAGGCAAAGAAGAATACTCGCGAAGCAAGTATTGTAGATGGTAGCTCTTCTTTTTATTATAACATGAAAGAAAACTGGATAGATGATTGTCACCACAGCGTGGCTACTACTGATATGCACGCTAACAACTTAATAGAGATAGACCCAGATACCAATAAATTAATATGGCATGGTGATGTATGCGTTGTATGCGAACAACCCCCTTGTACGTGGGGTGAGATTATGTTGGCACAGTATGGACATACAGAGTTTATATGTGTCGATTGTGGCAAGGTTGTTGGTAGTAAAGGTTTAGGCATGAAAGGATTTGAAAATGTACAACAATTAAAAGCTCATATAAAAAAACGTAAGATAACAACATTTAAATCCCTTGAGGAGGATGAAGAAGATGAGTACTGAAAAGATAACAGTAGATGGTAACGAGTATACTTATGACGATTTAAAAGACGACCAGAAGTATGTTGTTAACCAGATAAAAAATATAACCGTCAAGATTAAACAGAGTGAGTTTGATACAAACCAGTTAAAAGCCGCTTTGAACCACTTTAACATATTGTTGTCTGCGTCATTAAAAAAAGCAGAAGAACCAGAACAACTAGAACTACCACTAGAATAATCAATAGGAGAACAAAATGGCGATGAAAAAGAAATCAAAAAAACTAAAAGTGATTGAGTATTTACTAAAACACCCATTAGCAAAAACAAAAAATGTGGCTAAAGCGTGTGGGTGTAGTCAGAAGTACGTGTACAACTTACGTTCGCAACGTGGCACACCAAAAGAAGTTTTTGAGCAAGAAGCACAGAGCCTTAATGTGCAACCTGTCATAACAGAAACTTTTAAGGATAACTCTGGAAACACATACAACACGTATGCGTTGGAGAATAAGGTGGATGAAACTCCTAAAGATAGAGTGCGCTCAACAATACTACAAGAAGCAGAAGCGTTGGTATCTGGTGACAGGGAAAAACAACACGGAGAGTTTTACAGCAATGCATATTTGACTGCCAAGTTATGGTATGGCTACACAGGTTATGACATACAGCCAGAGCAAGTTCCAATTATGTTGGCACTACTTAAAGTTGCTAGGTCAAGTAATTCAAATAACATGGATAACTTTAGGGATGCGGCAGGCTACATGGCTCTAGCGGCAGAATTAAATTCGTAATGGATTTAATTACACTCGACTTTGAAACATACTACGACAGGGATTATTCTCTGTCGAAGTTAACCACAGAAGCCTACATTCGTGACCCTCATTTTGAGGTAATCGGAGTAGGTATTAAACTTAATGACAGAGCAACTGAATGGGCAAGTGGTACACACGAACAACTTAAAGAGTATCTACAATCGTTCGATTGGGACGATTCCATGTTGGTCTGTCATAACACAATGTTTGATGGTGCGATTTTAAACTGGCGGTATGGTATTCAACCGCGTGTGTATGCAGATACTATGTGTATTGCTCGCGCTATACATGGTGTGGAAACTAGCGCAAGTCTTAAAGCAGTTAGCGAAAAGTACAGCGTGGGTGTGAAAGGAACAGAGGTAATACAAGCTCTTGGCAAAAAACGTAAGGATTTTACGGAGAGTGAGCTAGGCAGATACGGTGATTATTGTGTGAATGATGTTGACCTCACATACAAACTATTTTTAATCATGGCAAAATACTTTCCCAAACGTGAACTTAAACTTATTGACCTCACGTTGCGTATGTTCGTCCAACCAGTATTAGATTTAGATTTAGGTCTTTTAGAACAGCACCTAACAGATACGCGTGACCGCAAGGATCAGCTGTTAGAGCAAGCTAACGTGTCCAAAGATGTTTTGATGAGTAATGATAAGTTTGCAGAGTTGCTCCTGCACCTAAATGTATCTCCTCCTAAGAAGTTAAGTCCTGCAACAGGTAAAGATACTTGGGCGTTTGCAAAATCAGACGAAGGGTTCAAAGCTTTGGCAGAACACGAAAACCCACAGGTGCAAGCGTTAGTCGCGGCACGCCTAGGCACAAAATCTACATTGGAAGAGACACGAACCCAAAGATTTATTGATATAGCAAAACGAGGCTTGTTACCTGTGCCTGTTAGATACTATGCCGCGCACACTGGTAGATGGGGTGGTGACGATAAAATTAATCTACAAAATTTACCTAGCCGTGGAGTAGACGGTAAGAAGTTAAAGCGTAGCATCATTGCTCCTGAAGGGCATACATTAATAGATGCAGACTCATCACAGATAGAAGCGCGAGTACTGGCTTGGCTTGCAGAGCAAGACGATCTCACCGCTGCGTTCAGGGCGGGTGAGGATGTGTACATAAAGATGTCATCACGTATATATGGTGTGCAAGAATCTGATGTAACTAAAGACCAACGGTTTGTTGGTAAGACCACAATCCTTGGCGCAGGCTATGGCATGGGGGCTATGAAGTTCCAAGCACAGCTAAAGAACTTTGGTTTTGATATGGACATTGAAGAAGCAAGGCGCGTTATAAAAATCTATCGTGAAGCTAACTGGAAGATAAACAAGTTATGGCGCGATGCTCAACAAGTGCTGGTGGCCCTGTCTAGAAAAGATGAAGCATCGTTAGGTTTAGATGGTGTTCTTAAAGTAATGCCTCAAGACAACGCTATACGACTGCCCTCTGGATTACTATTGCGCTACGACGACCTTGGGTTTGATACTACTGAAAGAGGAGCGGAGTTTCACTACCAAGTGCGACGTGGACGCAACCGTATTTATGGCGGTAAAGTTATAGAGAATGTATGCCAAGCTATTGCTCGTTGCATCATTGGTGAGCAAATGCTACAGATAGCTAAGAAACATCGCGTAGTGTTAACAGTGCATGACTCTGTTGTATGTTGTGTTCGTGACGAAGAAGTGGGTGAAGCACAAGCGTATATTGAACAGTGTATGCGGTGGACACCTGACTGGGCAGAAGGCTTGCCTATCAACTGCGAGTCTGGTACTGGCAAGTCATATGGAGATTGTGAGTGAGCATCAAGCCGTGGTCATTTAGTAGAATTAAAGCGTTTGAGCAATGTCCCAAGCAATTTTATCATTTGAAGATTGCCAAAGATTACTCTGAACCTACGAGTGATGCTATGTCATATGGCACTGCGTTTCACCTCGCGGCAGAAGAATACATGCGTGACGGCACACCTGTTCCTGATAATTTTAAATTTGTAGTGCCGGCGCTGGATGGCCTTAAAGCTAAACGTGGTAACAAGTTATGTGAAATAAAGATGGGTCTGGATGAAAACCTTGAGCCATGTGGCTTCTTCGACAAGAAAGTTTGGTGGCGCGGCATCGCAGATTTAGTTATTCTAGATGAAAGCACTGCTTGGGTGGTGGACTACAAGACTAGCAAATCCGCTAAATATGCGGATAAAGGTCAGTTGGAATTGATGGCATTAGCCACATTCAAACACTACCCCGAAGTCAACACTGTGCGTGCAGGGCTATTGTTTGTAATATCTAGAGACCTTATTAAAGATACTTACACAAGAGATATGATGCCAGTTCTTTGGTCTAAGTGGTTAAATAATTACAAACGCATGGAGACTGCATTTAAAAAAGATGTTTGGAACGCTAATCCTAGTGGATTATGTAGGCGACATTGCGTAGTGTTAGAGTGTGTTCACAATGGGAGTAATTAAATGCCATACACAAAATCACCTAGACCATACAAAAAAGAATACAAAAAACAAAAAGAGCGTGGTGAACACCCCGACAGAATGGAACGTCAACGTGCAAGACGTGAGTACGATAAGAAAGGTATAAAGCGTAAGGGTAAAGACGTTAGTCATAAGAAGGCTTTATCCAAGGGAGGCAGTAATAAAGACGGTACACGGCTAGAAAGCCCAAAGAAAAACCGCAGTCGTAATTATAAAAAAAGTTAGTGAGCCACTAACAAGGAGAACGTAGTGGAGATTATAGAAAATGGTAAGGCTTTGTTGTTGCGGTTGCGAAACCCTCAACAAGTAACGGAGGTTATACCTCAAAGCAGGATGCTGTCTGATAACAAGGTAGTGGTCAAATGGGGTGTAGACGAGACACAAGTCCTTAAAAACCTAAACATAAAAGCCCCTTCACCCATAGAAAAACAGTATTCATGGACAGGCAGCTATGAGCCTTTTGCGCATCAGAAAACAACATCTGCTTTTTTAACATTAAACAGAAGAGCGTTTTGTTTTAATGAGCAAGGCACAGGTAAGACCGCTAGTGCAATATGGGCATCTGATTTTTTACTTAACAAGAAAGTTATCAATCGTGTGTTGGTTATATGCCCGCTCTCGATCATGGATAGCGCATGGCGTGATGACTTGTTTACATTTGCACCGCATCGTAGCGTAGATGTAGCTTATGGTAGCAGTAAAAAACGAAAAGAAATAATAGAACAAGGTGCTGATTATGTCATTATAAACTATGACGGTGTGGCGATTATAGCTGACGAGATAGCAAACGGAGGGTTTGATTTAATTATTGTCGATGAAGCTACACATTATAAAAATGCGCAAACTAATCGTTGGAAGACTTTAAATAAGTTATTAAAAACAGACACATGGTTATGGATGATGACAGGAACTCCTGCCGCACAAAGCCCTCTAGATGCTTATGGACTAGCAAAATTAGTAAACCCAACAGCAGTGCCGCGTTTCTTTGGTTCTTTTCGTGACATGATAATGATTAAGATAACAAATTTTAAGTGGATTCCAAAAGAGACTGCAACAGACATAGTGTTTAATGCACTCCAACCTGCCATACGATTTACAAAAGAAGAATGTCTTGACCTACCACCCATGGTGTACGTTAAACGTGAGGTTGAACTTACTCGCCAACAAAAGAAATATTATGAACAGTTACGTAAAAAACTAGTTATGCAGATTACAGGTGAACAAATAACTGCAATAAATGCCGCTGTAGTTATGAGTAAGTTGTTACAAATATCAGCAGGGGCTGTGTACACCGATGCTAGTGATGTATTAGAGTTCGACATCTCGCATCGCTATAAAGTATTACGTGAGGTAATTGACGAGTCTAGTCAGAAGATTTTAATATTTGTACCGTTCAAGCACACGATAGACATTCTGACAGAAAAGTTACGTAAAGACGGTATTACAACTGATATTATTAGGGGTGATGTATCTGCACCAAACAGAACACAGATATTTAAGACGTTTCAAGAAACACCAAACCCACGAGTGCTTGTTATACAACCACAAGCTGCTGCACACGGTGTTACGTTAACAGCCGCTAACACTGTAGTATGGTGGGGGCCAACTAGTTCTTTAGAAACTTATTCACAAGCAAACGCTCGTGTTCACAGGTCAGGACAAAAGCACAAATGCACCGTTGTGCAGCTTCATGGATCACCTGTAGAAAAACGTGTTTACACACTATTAGATAATAGAATAGACGTACACACAAAAATGATAGATCTTTATAAAGAAATACTTGACTAGCACACATATTGCTACTAGATTGTATAAAACAACATATCTAAGGAGAACGATATGGGTGATATTACCGCTGATAAACTGACTAAAGCTTATTTAAAAATTCGTGAGGAACGAGCAAAATTATCAGCTGACTATAAAGATAAAGATTCTGCTCTCTCTCGTCAGTTAGAGAGAGTTAAACAAGGACTGCTCGACTACTGCAATGCGCACAATGTCGAGTCTGTAAGAACTTCTGAAGGATTGTTTTATAGGTCTGTAAAGCAAAAATTTTGGACTAACGACTGGGAAAAAATGCATGCGTTTATAAACAAGCATAAAGTTCCTGAGTTGTTAGAAAAACGTTTGAACCAAACAAATCTTAAACAATTTTTAGAAGAAAACCCTGAGTCAAAGCCAGAAGGTTTAAACATTGACTCTGAATACTCCATTGCTGTAAGGAAAAAATAATGGAACCAAAATATGTGCCTATAGAAGATGTAGCTAAACATTTTAGTGTTTCTATATCTACAATACGTGCTTGGGTACGTCAGAAACAAATTCCGCAGAATACCTACATCCGTGTAGGTAATACCTATAGATTTTGCATTACTGATATATCTAAAGCATTAACAACTAAAGAAGATGAACCTGCAATGCACAAGTACACATTCACACAAGAAAATGTGGAGGACGCAGAGGTTTCAGTAGCTGTAGCAACTATCGAAGATGCTGATTTGTTAGAGTTACTTGACGAAGATCAATAGGATAATAGGAGAACGATATGTCCGAAATTATAAACATGAATCATAATATTAATAACGTAGAGGTATTATGGCCTCGTATTAATCAAACTTATAAGTTTGATTCTTCACCTAAAGTAAAGAAATCAGTGCCATGTGATGCATTTGATGAAGGTGCTACTTATAGCTTGCAATTTAAAATGAACGAGAAACAGGCTAAAGATTTGTACAAACACATGAAAGCTGCCTATGAAGCTAAACAGGCAGAACATTCTGATTGGCCTGATAAGTTCTCTATGCCTTTTAAAAAAGAAGATGATGGAAGTTTTACTTATAAAGCTAAATTAAAAGGTGCTTATGGTGCAGAAGCTACACGTAAACCTGCGCAGTATGATGCTACTGGTAAGAAATTAGATGATGACTTCTTGCTAACAACAGGAAGTACAGCTAACATTGCTATTGCGTTTACTCCATATCATGGAATGATGGGTACAGGAGTGTCTTTACGCTTACGTGCAGTGCAGGTAATTAGTTTAAAACCTATGGAGGAACAGTCACCATTTGGCGCAGTAGAAGGATTTGAAGCTATTCCAAAAGAAGATAGCAATCCGTTTGAAGATACATCAGTAGAAGAACCTAAAAAGACAGTAAAGAAAGCTGTTGCCTCTGCCCCAAAACAGGGTAGTGATGATTTAAGTTCTATTGTAGACGACTGGGACGACTAAACCACCATAATATATTGCGGCTAGGCATAAGCTGAAACAGGTGTGTACCGACACCTCTGCCGCAGTGTCTCTCGGTTATGGTGTTAATTATGGAAACAAGAACTTTTTTAAAGTCGGTGTTGGCAAACGAAGGGTATTACTGTGTATTTGCTTCCCGCACTAAAGATGACCGCAGGGTTCAAAAATTTTATGAATCAATAGATCAGGTAGCAAACTCTGCTCAAGATTTAGACGCAGAAGGTTATGATGCATACTACGCGCTAGCTACGTTTAATGAAGCAGGGTCGCGCAAAGTTGATAATGTTAAATATTTAAACGCATTGTTTCTTGATTTAGATTGTGGTGCTAGTAAGGACTATGCGACTCAATCTGATGCGCTTGTAGCTCTCCGGGCCTTTTGTGAGAAACTATCTTTACCTAAACCTGTTATGGTAAACTCTGGTCGTGGTGTACATGTATATTGGATGTTAGATGCGCCTGTAGGTCTAGACGACTGGTTGCCAGTAGCAGAGAGACTAAAGAAGCTGTGTGTTGATAACAACTTATTAGCTGACCCTGCTGTAACAGCAGATGCGGCTCGTGTGTTACGTATACCTACTACGCACAATCACAAAGATGACCCCCCAAGCCCAGTGCGTTTCTTCTTTGAACACACAATAAAACCTGTAAATTTTGATACGTTTTCTGAACTACTAGGCAATGACCCTATACCTGTTCCAAAACGATATACTCCTGATGGTAACAACGCTGTCACTACTATGTTTAATAGTAATATAGAAAGCACGTTTCGTGAGATACTACGCAAGACACAGGAAGGACGTGGGTGTAGGCAGATACGTAATATCCTTGTAGATCAAGCAGAGTGTAGTGAGCCTATGTGGAGAGCAGGACTGTCCATAGCTAAGTTCTGTACCGATGGTATTGAAGCTGCTTATGCGATATCAAAAAATCATCCTGATCATACTAGAGAGGCTACTCAAAAAAAGGTAGCCCTTATAAAAGGGCCGTATTTATGTAATACATTTGACGAATACGAGTCTGGCATATGCACAGAATGTCCTAACTGGGGTAAGATAAAATCACCTATAAGTTTAGGTATGCGTATACGTGAAGCTAGTGAGGAAGATAATGTGGTTGAAGCTCCTGCAGAAAACCTCCCAAACAAGCCTGTAAGCCAGTACACAATTCCCACATACCCGCGCCCATACTTTCGTGGAGCAAACGGTGGGGTATATATAAGGACTGTTAATAGTGACGGGGATCCTGACGAGAAAGCAATATACCATAACGACTTATACGTTGTTAGACGACTCCGCGACGTCGAGCTGGGGGAAGCTGTGGTAATGCGATTACACTTACCTAAAGATGGGGTACGTGAATTTACTTTGCCGTTAACTGCGGCTACTTCTAGAGAAGAGTTTCGTAAACATATGTCCATGCAAGGCGTGGCGATAACAAAAATGGATGAACTTATGACATACACAACTACATGGGTAAACGAACTACAAGCTAACAGCACTGCGGATCAGGCTCACAGACAATTTGGTTGGACTAGTGAGAACGGCGGCTCTTTTGTTCTTGGCAACCAAGAAATATTTAACGATAAGATAGAGTTTAATCCCCCATCTACACAGACAGCAGGGTTGTTTGCATCGTTTGAACCGCGTGGCACGTTAGAAAAGTGGAAAGAAACTATAGATTTTTATAATCGTGACGGGTTTGAGTTGCACCAATTTGTGGTTGGTACATCTTTTGGCTCTACGTTAATGCAATTTTCTCCCATAAAATGTGCAGCATTGCATATATACAGTAAGGATTCTGGTGTAGGTAAGACCACAGCTATGGAAGCAGGGGTATCTGTCTGGGGTAAACCCGAAGATTTAATAACTACAGAACGTGATACCTATAACACCAAAATGAATAGAGGTGAGGTCTATCATAACCTACCATTATATATGGATGAATTGACTAACTCACATGGTCGAGAACTTAGTAATCTTGCATATCAACTTACTGGTGGTAGGCAACGGGGGCGCATGGCTAGTGGTAGTAATACTGAAAGACATAGAGGAGAAGCATGGAGCTTGTTGTCTGTCACTACAGGCAACACAAGTATCATTGAGCGTATAAGTATATTGAAAGCCATGCCCAAGGCAGAAGCACAACGTATCTTGGAGTGCCGTGTAAAACGTATGCACTTTGAAACTAAAGAAGAGACAGATAAATTTTCTGCGGCTGTGCAAGATAATTACGGACATGCAGGTATAGAATACGTGCAGTATTTAATGAACAATTTAGATGACGCAAAAAAGTTATTATTAGAAGTACAAGCTAGAGTTGATTCTGAAGCTAATCTTACGGCTGAAAATAGGTTTTGGTCTGTGCTTGTGGCGGCTACAATTACAGGACTTATACTTGCAAAACGTGCAGGGCTTGTTAATTACAACACTAAAAAAGTTTTTCAGTGGGGTATAGAGCAGTTAAAAGAAAACAAACGTCAAGTTGAGGACATGAATGTGGGTGTAGAAGAAGTTCTTAACGACTACATACACGAGCATTGGAGTAACGTACTGTGGATTAAGAGTACAGACGATCTGCGCAAACAAGGCACGGACGCAGAATCTTTAATTATTCCAGAAGCATTGCCTAGAGGTAAGTTAGTTGCTCGTTATGAAACAGATTTAAAACGTGCGTATCTTGTACCAAAACCACTCAAAGCATGGTGTGGCGAACAACAAATAAATTATAACTCGTTTATATACGACCTTAAAACAAAGCTAGGGGCCAAGAGGTCTAAGATGCGGTTGAGTAAAGGCACACATATGAACCTACCTCCAACAGATGTTATCATTGTTGATTGTTCAGTGGAGCAATTAGATAATGTTAAAGACTGACGATCTTGACCCTGATGGAGTTAAAATAGTAGTAAACTGGGAAAACATGATTGTAAATGCATCTGTATTTATCCCCTGCATAAACGTAGAAAAAGCAAAGAATCAAATCTACAAAATAACTAAAACAAAGAACTGGGAAATAACAATTCGTGCAACTATAGAAAATAATAAATTTGGCTTGCGTATTTGGAGAATGACGTGATAACGTGTTTAGGACAACTTTTTCCTCCCAAAGATTGTCGTTCTCCTATAAACTTCCCCTCGCTTCGGCGGGGGGTTTTTTAATCTGTAAGACCTAAATCCTGCCAAAGTGTTATTGTATCATCATACTCTGCTGAATCTTCCATGAGTTCATTTTGCATGCGGGGGTTAATTACTATACCGTGGTGCATATTTGATGTGGTACGTTGATGCGCCTTCATAGATTGATTAAACGATTTAAGTGTAATTGCGGTGGTCGGAAATTTTTTATTGTATTTTTCCATTTCTTTTAGAATAGATTTCATTTCAGCAGTGTCGCCATTTCTTGCTGCTATATAGTATTTTTTATATAACTTGCTTTTTTCTGTTCCAGCAGCACGTTCTTTTCTTTTAAGACTTGCGTTCTCTTGTAACTGTTTAGTATATTCTGCCGGAGCAAAACCTAACAACTGCCCAAATACATGCCCTGCTCCGACGTCTCCTACTATAGGATCACCACGTAACGTGTTAGCACCTTCAGTGCCAAACCTATAACTCTTTAATACATTTCGTATTGCTGCTGGTGACATCGTTTCAATACCGCGTGCCATATTGCCCTCTGCTATCAGACCTACACCACGCTCCATGTTTAACGCAGTTCCCACCACAGGGCCACCAACCATCTCAATAGCATCATAGAATAAACTTTGATCTTTTTGCACTAATTGATCACGGAAGATAAGGTTAGATAATCCCATACGACTTGCAACATCTACACCTAATAAGTAGTTACCAAGACCTCCATAGAATCCCTCACCCAAAAATTTACGCATTGAAGTATCAAAATTATCTTCGTCTTCATCACCAAACATAAGATCTATAACAGAGCCGATTGCTCCTACGAGAGGAAGACCCTGCGCTCCGCCTATAATTCCTGCCATAGCTACAGTCCCTGCCAGTTGCTTACGAGCTACTAACTTATCTGTAGGCGAGCCTTTAATCGCTTCTTTAGTTAATTTAGCAAGATGGTATGTCATGGATATGCCAAAGCGTTTAAATAAGAACATAACTTTACCGATGCCTTTTTGCGCATATCTAGGTGCGCCTGTAGCGATAGCACCGCCATTGGTAAGTTCCGTTACATAAATAGCTTTTTCTGCGGCTTCTGTTCTTGCAGCATCATTTATAGTTTTGCCAGCTTTGCGCATTGCGCCCAACTCTAAATCATATGCAGTCATCAATGCTACTTGACGGTTTAAACGTTCTCCATGATGAAATATCCAACCAGATACAGCGCCTATCTTCCTCATTGGACTATCTATTCTATCCATATCTAATAAGTCATAAGTTATGGAACGGTTAAGTTGTCCTCTGCGCGCTGCTACTTCAGCTAGTATCTTAAACTCTTTAACTTCTTTTGGTGTATTAGGAGAGTCAAAATCATAATTATCTAGTGATGGTGTGGCAGATGTAGTTTCTTTTATTTTACCGTCAGGCCCGATTGTCTCCGTAGTGTGTTTAAACCCACTGTTGGTAAACATACGCATAGCTCTGCCTGTGGCTTTCATGGTTTCAGAATAACCATATTTACCGCCAAGATAAGGCATTACTACCATTGGTAATTGTGAGAAGTTAACCACGGCAGAGGATATGTTTGCGCCAAGAGTCATAACAAATCCACCAGTTGTAAGTGCCTGCGCCCAATTCTCTACGTTAGGGTTTTTAGCCCAGTCTGCACGTTGGTTTAACTCATTAGCTAAAAGAACAGCAACATCATTATTTTTTTCTACTTCTCTGACGTGGTCTTTAATTTCTTTTTGTACAGCAGATATCTTTTGTCCGTATTCCATCTGCACAAGTTGACGTGATAAAGAACTAGTTCTTTTACGGAGTGCGCCAATAGCATCACGTTCAAAACCAAGAGTGCCTTTACGATTTCTAAATGATTGAGCAAAAGATCTTTCTGGGAGTGAGTCAAGAAACAACCGCATAACTTGTTCTTTTACTTCCTTATCAACGTTGTTAGTTTCCATCACTTCAAGAACGTCGTTAACAAAGGACGTAGGTGGTGCTTTATCATAACCAACTTCTGATAGATTAGAGAATGAATCAAAGTTTTTAGCATCTGCATTAGGGTCTGCGTCCATAACTCTCTGTGCTTCGGTGCGGTCTGATTTAGTCTCAAACGCCTCAACATAAAATTCTCTGTTGCCTGTGCGCGGGTCTATAGCATCATAGGATAACCAGTAACTACCACTACGAGTTAAGGGAAAATAAGGCTCAATGACACCATTATCGTAGAGCGCGTTGTATACTTCTTTAAATACTTTTTTACGTGTAGGCTCGTCAGATATACCCTCATCAATTTTGTTTTTAAGTATTACACCCATTCTGTCGTAAAGCTCTTTATAAGTATTACGCATAGACTTGTAGTGGTTCTTTCCTTCCTCACCAAGTGAGTTCCAATCCTTTTGCATGGCTTTCCATTGCTTTAACTTTTCTCCAGTATAAGCACTACTAGGTTTAGACGGATCAACTTGCTCTAGTGTACTAGTATAAATCACTCTGTTAAAAGCATCTAACTTGTTTTGATTCTTACTCCCCCATGCAGATACTCGTTTGATTACTGGCTCAATCATATTGTTCATTTCAGTAATTTTGCCACTTGCTTCAAACGTAAGTTTTTCTAGCTTGGATGCCATGGGTATACGAGCTTTTGCAATATCCACTAGAGCATTAATAGGAAGCAAGCCAAGCATAAAATTCTTTGCTTTATCAGGAAACCTGTCTTCAAGAACTTTTGTTACGCGTTTTACATCAACTTTAGGATTCCATTTGGGAACACGTTTAACCATGTTGTCGATAAGTGTTGCTGCTTTGTTAGGTGTTATTGCCTGCATATAAAGTTTGCCTGCATCACGAGACTGTGGCGCAGGAGCAAGCATGGCTTCTATTAATTGATCTGCTTGATTTAACGCAGACCCCACATTTTTTGTTTGCATGCCCATAATACGACGTAGAACGTTAGCAACAGAATTAAAAAATCTTTGCAGAGCGCTAACAGGCTCACCCTTTACATTTATTTGCCCTAATTTTTGTTGAAACTCTGGATTACTAAATGCCTCTGCTACAAATTCATCTACGTTTTGGGATCCGTATGCAGTATCAAGCGAGTCTTTTACATCATTAAATAATTTAGTAAGTTGTTTAGTCAGTGGGTGTGACTTGTTAGCTAGTGTTGCTGATGTTGCAGCGTGCGTCATCTCATGAAGAATAGTATGTGGGTTGATACCAGTTTCTGCGTTAAGTGTTATTGTATTAGTTGTAGGATCAAACTTGCCAGCTACAGCATTTCCTGCATCATCAACAACAGACTGTTTTACTTCTACTTTAGTATCACCTACTACTTTAGATAAAGCCCCTGCAAGTTGTGCTACGCGTTCACTAGGAGACGTAGTCTGTAACGCCCGGAGCGCTTCTACAAGTTTACCTTGTCTTAACAAGTTACCAATAGTTGGATGTGTCGGTATGTCGAGACCAACTACAGAGTTTTCGCGTAGATAATCAGGTAAGAAATCATTTAAATCATCTAAAGTTGCTTGTGCGTCTGCAGAATTGTTTTTAAACGTAGCATTTTTATCTTTTAAATCTTGCTGGGCGCCCAACGCAGTATCAAAATCTATATCTGCTTGTATTTCACGCGCTATATTAACCGGATCGTTTTTTTCTATTTTTAATGATTCGGCACGTCTGTTTGCGCTTCGTAAAGACTCAGCTTGATAACTCATTAAATTGGTAACAGATTTATTTGTGCTTTCACTAAGGTTTTTTCCTATCCAACGTAAAGCCATTTTGGCGGTTTCCGATCCTTTACCTGCAAAGTATGCACGTTCTCCATCGCTCATGTCTTTTGTTGCGCGGAACTGTTTAGCCGGAAATGTAGCTTCGTGGGTTATAACTTCAATTGCATTGTTAGGATTCTCTTGGTTTTCAAAATATAATTTTGCTGCTCTTGCTTCTTTACGTTCTTGTGTTTCTGTATTTTTCTTTTTACTTTGTTGTTCAGGTATTTCAGTTTTTATTAATTCAAGTATTTTAGTGTCATCAGCTGCAGTAGTATTTATATCTAGAGATTCGACTACCGGATCACCTTCCTTATTTACAAAATCTACTTTGTATCCTTCATCAAATTTTTTAGTGTAAAATTCTAACTGTCTTGATTTTTCTCTAGTTTTTTCAGGAACTGCGGCGACAGCTTTGTCTGCGTCTTTTTTAATTTTGTTTCTTACTTCTTTTTTTATCTCTTCTTTCTTTTCGGCTGATACTTTCTTTGGCACAGCTTTTTTTGCAGCTTTCTTTGCAACAGGTTTTTTCTTGGTCGTTACTGATTCAAGGTCTTCTTGTAATTGAGTAGCTTCTTGTGTGTCACGCTCTTCAAAGACCTGTGCTTCTAATTGTTCATCGGTTAGATCTTTAGTTTGAAGTTCCCGTGCTTGTGCGGGAGTAACGGTCATACCACGCGCTCTGGCTGCTTCCATAATCTGATCTATGGGGCGACGTTTTTTTGGTGCAGCTTTTGGTGTTACACGTTCTGCAACAGGTGCGACTGTCGGAATAGCGGTGGGTGTAATTGGTTCTAATGGAGTTGTGCGGCCTGCTGTTCTTCTTGCAGTATCAGCAAGGTTAGCTCCAGTGTCTCCCAATCTTTGTCTTGCAGGTGCATCAGTTCTGGTGGTATCGGCACTACCCACTCGTGGTTGTCTAGCAGGAGTAAAGCTAACTCTATCTGTTCTTGTGTCATCTGTAGGTCGTATAGGCGTTTGTTCACCCTGTTGTATACTTTCTGTAGATCCAAAGAGGTCAAGTTGTTCATTTATCTTCTCCTTCGCCTCTGCAGGTGCGGCAGGTAGATTTGCGTATGCTTTCAGCTCTTTCTGTACTTCAGGCGTGGTAACATCTTTACCTTCAATACGTTTGCGGATAGGCGCAGCAGGTTTAATATTTAAGTCATCCATGTCCTTTTTAGTGACGCTGCGAGTCTGGGCAGCAGTGAGCCTTTCAGGCACAAACGGCACTTCGGTGCGTGGCAGACGTTGTCCATCTCGTACTTGAAATTGTTTAGGTTTTGTTTCGGGTTCTTCTACTGGTACAGGACGCTCTGCCCGTTGCACATCTATTGCACGTTTAATAGTACGAGTCTCTAACTCGTTAGGCTGTGTATTAGTGATACCTTCAGCTTTAAGCGCATTAGAAAAATTCTTAGTTAGTGTGCTTTCTTGTTTTGTAGGAGTATTTTCAATTACATCTTGTAATACTGCTGTGCGTCGTTGTTCTGTAGTTTGTTGTTGTTGCGTGTCTAGCTGCCCCGCAATAGTTTCAACGTCAGAAGCCGCACGAGTTTCTTGCGCTCTAGCATCCTCATCTAACAAAGCCTGTATTTGCGCAGTTTCTTCTGTATCAATTATTTCCCGTAGCTGTGCAGACTCTGCTTCTTCAATCATATCTGGCTGTACGGCTTCTGGCTGTGGCGCTCTGGGAGCAAACAAATCAAGCTGGTCAGGATCACCCGCACGTTCAGGTGCGCGACCTAAATCACCAGCAAACAACTCTCGTTGTGCGGTAGGTTGATTTCTAATTTTTGCAATTTCAAAATACGTATCTTCGTTTGGTATACCCAAATCTTTGTAGTCACGACCTTCAGGAAGACCGGGGTTGTATTCGTCAAATTCTGTGTTTGTTAAATCTAAGATACTAGGATTATTTCTAATTACCTGTTCAGCGGGTGCGCGACCTAAATTTTCATCTCCGAACAACTCACCTTGTGTATCAGGTTCTTCTGTTGTAGGCTCTGTAGTTGCAGCTCTGCCTCTACGCCCTCTTAACGCATCAACAAATAACTGTGTAATAGCACCAGCACCAGCACCATACCCTGCATTTTCAGCTGTGCCTGCAAGAAGGCTAACTTCTTCATTATATCCAGATTCAACAAGATTCTGAAGAACATTTGCCGTGGCTTCTTGTGCGCCCTCAAGACCACCCGTGGTAAGAGCATTGTTTACACGTTCGCCAATAGTCTCTACTTTTTCAGGCCCAATTTTTTCTAATATTTTACTAACCACAGGCACATCAACAGCTTTAACAAACCTAGTAATTGGCAAAATTTCAAGAATACCAATAGGAGCAGCTTTTAATGTAGCAGCAGATCGTTCTGCTTCAGTAGCTCCAGCAGCTCTAGCACGTTCGCTACCTTCACCAGCAGCAGCACTAACGCCAAGCAGTCCAGCAACACCTGTAGCAGCGGCAGTAGCAAGACTAGCAGGTGCAGCAACAGCAGCGGTAGCAGCAGGCACAGCAATACCCGCAATAGATCCTAACGCTCTTGAAAGGTTATAAAGTATAGAATCTTCATCACCACCTTCAGGACGTACAGCTCCTGCAGCAGCTTTAATTTTATCACGTACAGATCTTTCGGATTCTTCTTCAAGAAGCGCTGCTATACCAAGAGATGCTGTTTCACCTACATCAACAACACCAGCACCAAACCCTTTAGCAATATTCTCAAGAAAACCAGCATCTTCTTCATCCTGTTGATCATAAAGAGCATTTATTGTAGCATCTCTTTTTTCGTCAAGATCTCTTTGTAAAACGCTTTCTTCTTGGTCGCGAAGTTTTTGTTGTACGATTGCCATAATGGCGTTAGGAGAGGCATCTGCAGGGCCGCGAACCTTATGTACTACTCCATCTGCATCCCTTACTTTGTGTATAACACTCATTACTCAGTGCCTTCGTAACTTAACCCACTGCTAGGATCCCCGTATTGAGCAGCTAATCTTGCTTCAATTTTATTTGCTTTATCTCTTAAGCTCTTGACAGATATTATAATTGCTGCGTTCATTTCTTCTCTAAGAGCTTTTACTTTTGCTGGATCTGGTTCTTGTCCACTAATACCACTAAGTGCTGTAATTCTGTCTCGATATATTTTTTCATACTCAGTGCGAATATCAGACATATATTTTTCTATGTTTCCTAAAGTTTGTTCTGCTCTAGCACGATCTAACTGTTCTATTTTTAGCATATCTAATTCTGATTCAATATCTAAACGCCTCTTTTGCATATCAGCTTCTAGATTTGCAACAGCAACTTTGACTTCTTGGCTAGCATTTGCCATAGCTGCTTCTACTCTAAGTCTTGTATCTCTATCTTCTGCTTCCATATTTGCTGCTTCTGCATTTAATATCCTATCTGCATTCTTACTAAGCGCGCTCATTTCAGCAGTATTAAGTTGTGATAGTGCGTTAATGCCTGTTTGTATATTTTGATTTGCTATCTCATAAGCAGATTTAGAAGCATCCATAGCAGAAGCAAAAACTTTCTCTTTTATGTCCTGTTGTTTACCTTCAAAGTCACGCTCTACACCTTGTCGTTGAAGAAGACGATTGCGTTCGGCTAGTTCTTGTTGCGCTTTAAGATTAGCTAACCCTGCCCCGCCCCCAGCAAAATTACCTGATTTTGATACACCACGTAAAAATGCACTAAATTGATCTGACTTAAGTTTTTTAGGGTCTTGTTGCCGTGCATCTAAGGCGGCTAAAGCGCCTTGCCGTGCTTTCTCTGCGGCTATTCTTTCGGGACTCATCCCAAGAAAATCTAACCCATACTTTGCAGTATCGTCGCGCCTTACATTTGCTGCTTTTGTTGGGTCTTCATTCACTAACGTATTTATACCTCTTAATAAAGGTGCAGTGGTCTTAGCATCTTCTAGGCCTACAGCACGTCCATCTTCGTTAAGAAATTTAGTGCGCGCTGGAGGTTCATCTACTTGCCCTAGACCTTTTTCTAATTGAGGCACAGGTGGTTTTGTTGGAGGTGGATCTTTTAGAACAACTGGAGGTTCTTCTTCCAATGCTGTTGCTGCTGGTGGGGGACTAACATTAGTAGTAGCGCCTTGCAGTTTGCTGTCTTGCATTACTTTTTCTAAACTATCAAATTGACCTATGTTAGGATCAAGATTTGCTATTGTATCTGTAGCAGTTCCTGATACACGTCCTTGAGTTTTAGGAGCGCCTGCTTCTGCCGCCGCTGCTCTTTCGTCTGAACCTTGCATTTTTTTATTATAATCAAGCTGCGCTGCAACCACTGGGTTAGTTAAAGAGTTGCGACCTTGTCCAATTACTTCATCACTTTCAGTTTTCAATGTTTGTGTTGGAGCAAGAGCTTCAATTAGTCTATCTGCTTCATCTTGATCAATAATACCACGAGCTAATCTTTTACGTATTTCTGTTATTTTTTCTAATTTACTTTGCGGTGTATTGCCATCAGCAAACCCAATAATACCACCCTGTGCCATCATTCTTTTAGGTGCTGTAGGAGGAGTGCCTTGAGCCATACGTTGCATATTAGCTTGTTGTTTAGCCTGACGGTTCTGCATAACACCTGCTATACCTTGCAGCATTTCGTTCTTAGTACGCCCAGCTAGTTCAGCTTCATATTGTTGCGCAATAGTTTGAGGCTTCTGCTGCATCTTCATTTGCATATCGCGTGCAGCAGCATCTTTTTCTGATTTTAACTTTTGTAATGCAAGTAAATCAATCAACTCTTTATTTTGAGCGTAACGTTGTTTTAGCGCAGCGGGATTACCACGGTATGCGTCTACCTTTTGTTGAATTGTATCATCAATACCGTATGCCATTTTAACCTCTAACTACTGGGAAAAATTAAATTGTATAAATCATCAATGCCACTACCAGTATCAGCAATTTGAGATAAAGTAGATGGCTCTGCGTACGTGTAAGATTGCGTAGCAAGAGGTAATCCTTGCAATAATGACTGCATATATTGCACCTGTTTATAAGGAAAATCCCGTTCTTCTTTAAACTGTGCATAATCTGCATCAACTCCAGCTTGCTCTATAGCACGTTGTGATGCTCCAAGATCCGCTTGTTTTTGTAATGCAGCTAGTCCAAACTCGTTTGCTGCTGTTTGTGCTGTTTGTTCGCGCCCTTGTTCTACATTAAATTGCGCTGTTGCCTTATCAAAAGCATCTCTATAACCTAACCCAGTAATTCCTGCTAGGTTTTCTAATAAGTTACGGTTGCCTTCAGATTCCATAATAGCTTGACGTGAACCACCAAACCCGCCAGCTCGTGTAAGCCTACCAGCATCTTGCACACGTTGAATTTCAGCTTCCCTACGCGCTGCATCAATTTGTGGTTGCAGTGCAGCTGTTAAATACGGGTTCATATATTGTGTTGCCATACCTGCATCAGTAAAACTAGTGGGATTAAAAGTTCCCATGTCTTCTGTAGGTACAGTAAGTCCTGCAATACCTGAAAATGCTGCCTGTTCTGCGGCAGATTCACCTGCTGTAAGTGGCCCGCCATAACCTTGATAGTCCATAGACCCAAGTGCCTGACCACGACCAAGCATTTCGGTAACATACGGGCCTACATAATTAGAAAGCGCTGATTCTTGCCCTGTTACTTGCCCTACATTAGGATCTGTAGTTACTTCTTCAGTTACTCCAAGCCCTGTTTGTGCTGCTGATGTATCTGGTTCTGCCATAATTTACCTCATGCTGGTAAGAAGTTTTTAGGGTCTATTTCTTTACCCTGTTTTTTATTTCCAGTTCGCGCAGTACGCACCTTATTCATCATATTTTCTAATACTTTTGCACCTGCTTCTGAATTACCGTTACCTAAATGACTTACAACATCCGCTGGGATTACAAACTCACCATCACTAAGTGCCGCTGGTTGTTCATTATTAATTATAGCAGGTTTTTTATCTGCCATACCATCAGTATCACCATCTAAAAATCTACCTCGTTTTAATCTAGCAATACCACCAGCAGCCATTTGTTGTGCAGGTTCTTGTACAGGTTCTTGTAATGCAGCTAAAGCAGCAGCATCTTCTGCAGCGCGAATAGGCGCTAGTTGTTGTCCTTGTCTGTTTTGTGCTGCAAGACTTGCACGATTCAATGCTGCAAGCCCCTCTGCTTGACCAGACATATCTTTTGCACCCGATGCAAATTTAGTGTCAGTAAAGTATCTTTGCCCTCCGCTGCCCGGACGACGGTCTGGATCATATGTATTTGGCACTTGCATACGACTAGCAGTATAAGATGGGATACCGCCTTGGTATCCTGCAGGTTGCCTACCTCCACTACCTCCTCCAAGAAGATCATACCCAAACAAACTACCAATTTGTTGAGCTGCAGTAAGTGCGCCAGTGCCTGATTTTATTATTTTACTATAATCGTAAGAGCCATCTTCATTTGTAAACGGAGACATAAGATCATCAAAAACACTCATTATTTATCTCCAATAAGTCGTAATAATTCTTTGTTAACATCAACTACACCACCCTCCGCGTAAGGACTTCTATAAAAAGATCGTTGTGCTGGATCACGAAAGATACTTTGAAAATCATATGCAGGGCCAATTTCTGCAACGGGCTGCGATTTTACCTGAGTTATTCTACCTGCATCTTGCCTTAACATTTCTTGAAAGTCCTTTACGTTATCAAGCCTACGAGTTTTTGTAGCTTCGTCCTCTACCTGTTGAATTAATTGCGCTTGTTGATCTATTTGTTGTTGCGTTTGTGCAGCTATTTGTGCTTGTGTTTGTGCTTCTTGTGCTAATTGTTGTTGCGTCTGTGCGTCTATTTGTGCTTGTAGTTGTGCTTGTGTATTAGCTTGCTGTTGTTGTTGTAATGCTGCTTGTTGATCTAATTGTGCAAATATTCCTGTAGCAGGTTGAAATTTTGATTCAGTCGCAAAGGTAACATCTTGACCTTGTATTGCATTATTTAACAGGTTTTGATCGTTTATGTCAACAATACCATCCCCATTAACATCATACTGTAACTGTTCTTGTGTAAATTGAAACGGATCTGGGTCTGAAAATGCGGCTACTTGTGCAATAACATCTTCTACAAAATCAACATCGGTAGGATTTACTTGTGTTGCAGGCTTACCAATTATATCTGCAATCGCATTAATTTCCGAAGTAAGCCCAAGAATATTTTCATCAAACCCAGACTCAATACCTGCAAGTTGATTTTGTATATCTCCAACACTTACGTTTAACTGATTACTTATTTCTCTTATAGCTTGATCTCTAGTTAGTCCTGCACCTTCTAAAGTAGTAATTTTATCTGTTAGAGAAGTATTTACGTCAGTAATTACATCGGTAAGACTAGTCTCAACATCTCCTATTTGATCTCCTAATGTAGTCTCAACATCTCCTATTTGATCTCCTAATGTAGTCTCAACATCTCCTATCTGCTGCGTAAACTGATCTGTAAGATCATCACGGGTAGTACCAATCTCTGTTAATAATGCATCTTCTGTAGTACCAAGATTATCTGAAAGCTGTTCTAATGCAGCATCAACATCTCCAGCATTTTGATTAATTAATGTAGTAAGGTCTGTTTCTAAATTACTTACTTGCTGCGTAAACTGATCTGTAAGAGCATCACGGGTAGTACCAATCTCTGTTAATAATGCATCTTCTGTAGTACCAAGATTACTTGAAAGTTGTTCTAGTGCAGCATCAACATCTCCAGCATTTTGATTGATTAATGTAGTAAGATCTGTTTCTAAAGTACTTACTTGCTGCGTAAACTCTGTTGCAGCAGAATCTACAATACCTTGTACATCTGTAGTAGATAAATTTTCTCTATCTGCAAGTGCGTTATTTATGGCTGTGCTTACATCTGCACTAGATATATTTTCTAACCCAGAGATAGCAGTATTTATAGCAGTGCTTACATCTTCTGGACTAGCGCTTATAGGTAAATTTGCAATAGCATTGTCTACAATATTTCCTACATCTGTAGTAGATATGTTTTCTAAACCAGAGATAGAAGAATCTATAATATCTTGTACATCTGCACTAGATAAATTTTCTCTATTTGCAAGTGCATCATTTATAGCTGTGTTTACATCTGCGCTAGATATATTTTCTAAATTAGAAATAGCAGTATTTATAGTGGTGCTTACATCTTCTGGGCTGGCACTTATAGGTAAATCTGCAATGGCTGTATCTACAATGTCTTTAATTGTGTTTGAGTCTAAGGGTTGACTAATATCCCCTTGCAGAAGATCGGCTTTTGTAACAGGAGAAGTAAGATCAGCAATTGCATCTATAGCACCTTGTGACTCATCTTTCTGTCCTACATAATCTGCAGCTTGTTGTTCTGTAAGTGTTATACCCTCTGCTTCTGCTGCTGCAATAACTTCTTGCGTATCTAAATATCTTGAGTCTACAAAACTATCTACTAATGCTGCTATATCTGCATCAGTGTTAGAGCCAGCAAATTGTGTAAGTTCATCTTGTGTAAACTTATACGGCACATTGTTTTGTGTAACGTAGTTTGCTGCAGCCTGTTCAGCTTCGCCAGTGCTAGTATAATCTGCATCAAATACTTGATTAAGTATGTTTGCCTGTACTGTATCATCAGTAACGCCAAGATCGTTAAGCTGCTGTGTAACACCCGCTGCGTCTAGCCCACCTTCGTTCTGCACGACCTTACGCACTTCAGGGTTAAACATAATCATTGCATTTGTTACTACGTCCCCTGTTGCAGCGGCTCCATATATAGAACCTGTAACCGTACCACCAGACAATGCGCCAAGTACGGAGTTACTAACTACGTTACCTACAACATCTCGTGTAGGATCTAGTTGATACAGCTGTGACTCTAGATAAGCTTGTGGTAATCCTTCTTCTACAGCCTCTTGTCCAGCTTCTTTTGCTACAACATTAAAGGCTTCCGAGAAATTTTTACCGCGTTTGCCGTTAAATATTGCCTTTTCAAAATCGTTGCCACCTATACCCATGGTGGTAACAGTAGTAACCGCAGCGATTGTACCTGCAGTTATGGCTTTATCTAGTGCGTATTCTTGTGCTTCTGCATCGGACATACCTGATTTAAGTGCTGTAGCGTAAGCATCATCATACGCACCGCCAGCCGTGCCACCAAAAGACTCTGATACATCTAATACCCCCGCAGTTCCAAGAGCAGCACGCTGTCCCATCTTTTGTGCAAACTCTTCTCCAGCTTGTTTTAGCCCTGCTTTAACTACATTAGCTGTGCCACCACTGGCTATTAGCACAGGGATTTCTTGTAAAAGTTCTTTTGCTATGTACTCAGATGCAAAAGTGCCGGGATTAGCCATGGCTGCGCCACCGATAGCTTGAATAGTATTCCACGCTTTTGCAAACGTAGAGAGCGGCGTGCCATCTGGGTTGGTTTTTAGTGTGCCATCTTCGTTAAAGTTGGCTTTACCGATAGTTTCTTGAATTTCCGCAGCGGCAGCTTTGTATTCTTCTGTTTTCATATCGCCAGACATAGCAATAAGATTCTTTGCGGTTTTACCTAACGGAGTAGACTCAGGGTTTATACCTGCGATAAGCACTAGATTGTTCATACTATCGAGCAGTTCACCACCAGCATTAAGCACTACACCTGCAGTATTTCTACCAAAATCGCTATTAGCTATGTTTTGTGCTGTTTCAGTATTAGCTATGTATGTAGCTACGTTTTTGGCAAATTCGTATTGTTGCTGCAACCCTGCTACACCAGCATTTACAGCTTCTTTTACAGCTTCTGGTGTAACATCAGCAAGAGTATCTAGATATTGTCCAGCATTATCTTCTTTTAGATTGGAAAAATAAGGATTGATTGTTAGTTCTCGATTAGGTTTTCCATCTGAATCCACATTCAGATAATTACCCTGCATGTCTACCGTAGCTTCAAATCCAGATCCATCGGGATGAACTACTGTCCTAACTACTGTTCCGTAAAGACTATCCCATTTAGGTATATTAAATTTAAGAGATATATTACCCCACTCAAGAAGCCCTTCAGCATTAGATGTTACTACTGCTTTACCTGTAAGAATATCAGCATCACTTACGTTGTCGGGTTTGTTAATTTTTTGTTTTTCTTCAGTAGCATTTATTTGTCTTATAGCTTCTTTTTTTACTTCTTCTGGTAAATCATTAAAAGTTGGTACGTTATAAGATTCTATAAGTTCTTCTCTTAAGTTGTCATACTCCGCTGCCTCGTTATATGTCTGGTTCTGAAAATCGTTAGCAATGGAAAAAGAGCCACTTTCAATATCACGCAACGATTGCAAATCACCATTACCGTACGCCAACGTTTGTTCTCGCAACGATTTAATTTGTTCTGGTGTAAGATCAGTTACTTTTAACCCAAGGACTTCAAGTGTCCCCTGCATTGATTCTTCTAATGCATTACTAAGCTCTAAACCATACTGGGCAGCATTTACAGGTAGTTTTTCATCTTTACCTGTAGTTAACCAATGATAGCGAGCATCATCATCACTTATATCGCCAAGCTTATTAACATCTTTGTACTCTGCAGAGTTAAACTCGTCATTAGTCATAGCTCGTACGTAGGCACTTTGCACAGCGTTAGTAACAGGCAGTAATGCATCATCAAGTTGATCGCCTGTAGACACAAGATTATCTCTTAAAGTGTCATACTCTGCTACAAGAGCGTTAATTGTTGCTTCTTGGCTATCTAAACTAGTTCTAAGTGCGTCAGTACCAACAGTATATGTATCTTCGTAGTATGTATCTACGGTTGCAGCATAATCATTAAAATCGGCAACCGCAGCGTTATACACATCTAAAGATTCTTGATATGCGGTTCTCTCATCTTCTTTAATGGCATCCCCAAAAGATGTTCTTAATTCTTCTTTAAGCCTGTTTACTTCAGCTAGTTTTTCGTCACGAACATTAATTCTATTTTGTAACTCTGCAACGTACCCATTATATTCTTGTGCAGTTTGAGTATATGCAGCATTAGCCGTATCTAATTCTGTAGCTTTTGTTTCTACTTCTTGGTAGTCACCTGTAACTTTATCTATGTTGTTTTTTACTTGTTTATCAAGAATTTTATTAAGTTCTTGTCTTCCATATGCATTTGCAGACGCATACAAGGTATCTGATACATCTGCACCACTAAAAGTAGCATTTGTTACGTTTTGAACAGTGGTTGTAAGTGCAGCAAGGTATCGTTGATCAGAAGGATCTTCTGGGTTAAAGTTTTCAGTTGTAAGATATTCTTGTACCAGTTCTTTAGTAAGCTTACCTTTTATTACTTCTCCCATAATTAGCTCGCCAGTAACATCTTCTCCAGATAGTGTGGCTTCTAATGATTTAGCTAAAATGTTTTTTACAGTAGGGTATTGCTCTAGAAAACTTTTTGTTTCTGTTATAGGGCTGACGCTTCCTGTACCTGTGCCTGTACCTGTGCCTGTACCTGTGCCTGTACCTGTATCTACAATTGAATCTGTAGCATCATCAGTAAACTCAGTTACTTTTTCATCAATAAAACCAAGCCCAGCCTCTATTCCTGCTTGCAAGCCGCCTCGTAAAAATGCTTCAACCGGATCTTGTCCAGTTACTGCTGCAGATGCAGCTTGTCCTGAAGCTGTGCCAAGTATTGTGGCTGCAGTCTGATTAGCACTAGCAGCTAGCGCGGCTTCACTTGCATATTTACCAGCATAAGAACCTGCTTGTTGCGCTACATATGCTGTTGCTGATGCTTCAAGGATATCACCAATATCACCACCGTTTTGTGCAACATCTACCCCTTCGATAAGAGGTATAGCCCATGCATTGCCCGTGGCATATGCAGCTACAGTAGCTACGGCTTTTACTGGATCATCTTGTATAGCTTCAGCAACATCATCAACACCATCAACAACAGGTTCTATAATCTCGTCAACAACCCAGTCTCCAGTATCACTAAGAGTATCTCCAATCCAACTAATTGGTTTTATAACTACGTTTTTAACGACGTTTGTAACGGTTGATGTTACGTTTCTTACAATACTTGAAATCCAACTCATAACGCTAACCTATGGGATCCTTACCAATATTTACATAAACTACATAATCTTTATCTTGAGTGCCTAAATACATTTTAGAATCATCTGCTTTTGTTAATTGCTCTTGCACCATCTTTGCTGCAGGTAATAATGTATCCTCGCTAAATCTACCATTGTAATGAGTTATGTTTTTGTTTTGTAAGTATTGAAAGTATTTTATGTAGTTTTCTGTAAAATTAGGTACAGTATCTACGTTAAAAAGTCCTCCTACCATTTTATTTTTATTTTTGTCTTTTCCTCTGTGTGCTAAAAATACAGTGTTACCTATTTGCACAGTATCTGCATTCTCTATAGAGCCTTCTTTTGCAAGTAACCTCATAGCGTTAACAAGATCGTTTTTTGTATCAGTCTTACTCTCCATAGTTTGTATGACTATTTCAGGAGTAGTAAGTTTTTGTTCGTTACTATCAACGACTTGCATTAACTAACCTCTAATATGCTAGCCACAACATGTAATCTATTTGCCGTTGCAGCAGTAACTTTTAATATTTCACCTGTTTGTACAACTAGAGGACTTGTCAATAGTTCTACTGTATTGTTTGCAGTAACAGCCTTAGTTTTAAATAGACTAAATGTAGCTGGAGAAGATTCCGCATCAGTTATTGTTAAAGTTATAGTATCTGCATTTCCTGAATCTTCAGATACAAGAATAGATTTTACTATGCCTGTAGTAAGCGCAGGAGCCGTATACAAAGTTGTTGCATTTGTAGTTGTAAGATCTTTTTTTGCGTTTACATATGTATTTGGCATTAGCTAAGAAACCACCCTACTGCTTCAGCTCTATCAGATACAGTAGCATTTCGTATAGCTGTATCTAATTGTGTAAAATACAAACGTAACACATTGTTAAACTGTTCAGTTGCTTGTTGATCATATTCTTGAAGCGCATACGGCAACGCGGGAGCGCGAAAAGTTACTCCATAGTTTGTAGTATTAATAGTCATGAACGTCTTCCATCTGGTCGCATATCAATACGTGGTGTCCCCATCTGCCATGTAACATCCAACGCTGAAGATTCTAAACGCATAGACATTTGTCTACCTCGCACGCGAATAAATATTTGATCTGTATATACTTCAACAGGAGAAGACGCGCTACGTGTTACAGTAGCATTATTAACACCTCCTGTTGAGGTAGGTGAAATATACCCTGAACCAGAGTTTGATAAAGGGTTTAGAGTCATTGTAACCACTGGACTGTTTGCTGTAGATCCATCAAAAGATATATCAGGTATTACACGATTTACTAATGCAACTTTATGTCCATCATCTAAATCAAATTCTGAAGATTCTACATAAGCTGTAATTGCAGCTTCAGTGCTAGTTTCATTATCGTTAATACCATCTTCGTGATTAACTAAGTTGTTGCTATAAGTTGCTGCTAACGGATTATCACGTAATCCAGAGTCAAGCCAAGCAGTACGAGCTAGAGTGCCGTAATACCACACGTTCTCCATGTAATTAAATATAACATAACGATCTATGTTATTTGACGCCTTAGAACAATAAAACCACCATACTTCGTGAAAAGACTCATTAGTGCCAGAAAATACTTGTTGGTATTGTTGTGTATTAAAATCGTTAAAAATATACTTACGTACATCGCATTTTAAAGGTTGGGATCGTCCATCATATTTGTAAAATTTATCTGTACCCATCCAGTAGGCAATACCATTAGCATATGCAACAGATTTTTGCCCTGCAATCGATATATTTTCACCAACAATTGTTGCTGTCCATACAGCAGGTAAACCAACGTATTGTAAAGAATATAAAGAAGAATCAGTAAAAACTAAAATTTCTTGTCTAGCCTGCGCAGCAGATACTATTTTTGTACCTCTAGATAAGCGCAAACTACCCGCCTGATTAGTAGCTGCAGGTGTCCAGTTAATAGCATCCTCTTGATCAGACCAACGTATTAAAGTAGGATCTATTGCTGTAGAGCCTATAGGATTAGTGCCAAAACAAAATAAAAATCTGCTGATATCTGATACGAGTAATAAATTTTGTACGACAGGCACATTAGACGCACCGCTCAATGAGGATAATTCTATAGCTCTAGTGCCAAGTGAAGTATTTAACCCAGAATCCCATATATACAACCTGTCACCACTTGCTCCAAATATAAGATCTTCTCCAAAATTAGATTGATTCCAAATACGAACAGGGTTTACTGAAGACTGTCCAGTACCCCAAGAGTCAGACCCCCAAGCACCTGCACCCCAACCTGTTATTGGTATGGCAAATGCAGTGCCTACATTAACTTGATACTCTGCAGATACAGTTCCACCTCCTGTTGCAGTGGAAGAAGCCGCAGAAGATATTGTTATATTATAGGTAGTAGCGCTAACAATATCAATTTGAAACTCACCATCAATAGTTACTCCACCTGCAGCACTAGCGTCACTAAATGTTACAAAATCTTCATCTACAAATCCCCCATTAGCATCCGTAACTAATACAGTTGTTGATCCAGAAGTTGTAGTAAATGGGTTTGTTAATGATACAGTAGCACGAACAGGAGTTACATCATTATATGCACCCCCTTGCTCAATGTAAAATTTAAGGTGCGTGCCTACACCAATATAATTAGCTCCCGCTAGATTTACCCAATTATGTAAGGATCTAGCTACACCTAAATAAGTAGAAGAGGATAATCTAGTCCACCCACCAATTTTTTCAGGAGTGCCTTGTCTAAATCGTATTTTATCCCCATCATAATACCCTCCTTCGTTAGTGTAGCGAGTACCTTCACGATTAATACCGGGTTTTAAAATTAATTTTTGCAGTGGCATTTTTATTCCTCCGCTAACAATCTCATTCTACTTACTAATCTTCTAGCACGATTTGGAACTTGAGTATACCATTTGGAATCAACCATCTCATCGGCTGCGGAAACCCAGCTTCTAGCATCAACTCCTGCTTTCATACCCTTAAACTTAGATAGGCGTGGATATCCAAGGTTAAACATCATGTTTGCTATAATTAATTGTGCCTCTTCGGGTAGGTCATTAAAATCTTTGTAAAGCCTCTGGCAATCCTCAAGCGTAACTGTAATGTCTAGATTAAACGCAGATTGAACACGGCTCTGTTCTATTACTGTACCTACTTCCATATTGCATTCTGGATCATTTTTAGTAATTAAGTGTCCTATTCCAAACGTAGGTAGTCCAAGATGATCAAGGTATATTTCGTACTTACAACCTTCGTCTTCGGCTAACTCTTCTCTAAGTTTATCCAAATTCATTTTGTTAACCCCTTAAACTTCTCGAAGCTCCTCAAACCGCCAAGGCCCAACATTCCGAGTAAAATTGTGGTCAACGTTTCCATATCAAAAGTAGGTAATTCAGGAACCTCGACACCAGCAAGCGCAGTTGCGAAAAGAATAAACGGAGTAAGGATAAAGTGGTACGCAAGCGCGAAAGAAGTGACCCATCCCGTAAAGGGCCGCCATCCAGAAACAAAGATTGACCTGTGCTGGGCTTCTTGTTTGTTGACTTCGACTTGGGCGAGGGCTGCTTCGTGCGCTTGTTTTTCTGCGAGGGTGGCGATTTCATGTGCAAGTGCGTTTTTCTGATCTTTATCTTCAATAAATTTATCTAGAAGCCCAGATACTGGGCCTATTAATGCTTGTAACATTTATTACTCCTCTGGATAACATTGAGCAGTCATTTTATAATATTGGTTACTATAAACTTCTTCCCACATTTTATCTCTTATCAACCAGTTACATTGCTCTTCTAACATAGGTTGTTGTAATACCATCTGACCAATAGGATGCCAATCTATACCGTTATTACCCCACATTGCTACTACAAGCACCCACGCTATCTCTGCATTGTGGTGTACTTCTATCATTTTTTACTCATCCATGCGCTAACACCCACATAGGCTCCCACTATACCACCACCTGTAATATACAACAAGTTTGACAAGTCAGTTAACAGTTTGATACGTGAATCGGGAACAAAAGGTGCAAACATTAACAAGGTATATACAGCCATAAAACACAATACAGCTGTTGCCATGCGTCTTTGTGCGGTCATTTTTCGCAGTTGTGCATTCTCTTTTCTGTCCTGTAGTTCCGTGTCATGTAAACGCATTTCATCATCATCAACTATACCATCACCATCTACATCTAGATAACTGTATTTACTATCTTTTTCTAATTTCTTTTGTATCATGTCTAGCCTTTGTTATGCCAAAGATAAAGTATTAAGACAAAGAAACCTACAATAGTTATTCCTAAAAGTATTATTGCTATCGCTTCTACAAAATGCTTACGAGCTTCACGCTGCTTGTAGATAGTTTCTTTTCTTTGTTGCCTTATATCTTTTTCCATGCGGATGAGTTCTTGCCAAGCACTAGGCCCACACATAGAAGATATTAATTTACGCAACTCATCTCTTTGATTTTCAAGTTGTTTCTTTTGAGTAAATAACTCTATCGCTTCTTGCTCAACAGACGCACCATTAAATAACTTCTTAAATATAGGCGGGTTCTTAGCCTCATGGTGTGCGCGATCTACATCACTTACCGCAGACATCCAACGCGACAAATCTTTTCCCATAGACTCTATATCTCTGCCAATGGATACACCTTTTTTAAGTGCGTTAAAAGCACTCCCAGCTATTGCCATTGCCGAAATTGGATCGACCATTAGTCTTTCTTTCTTATTAAAGTATAAATCCTAACAAGACCTAGTGCTATCATAACTATAGCAAGAACAAGTTGCACCCAAGCTGACAGAGGAGCAAGCCAAAGAGGTGCAGATACACCTGCGCCAATTAATGATATGTCTGGAATAGGATTATCTTTCATATTTACAACTCATCAGGCCAGTTATATATAGGTGCTTTACCCGTAGGCTCACCGTCACTATCTACTGGCACAGTCCAGAGTGCCATAAACGCGGCAAGGTCTGAAGCATTGTCTATTGCTGTTTCTATGTTACCGCTAGCTGTCC
>Ga0181393_1000050_pt1 | contig 34540 bp, 44 predicted proteins | sample 16SPOviralmetaG_FD_130122 | JGI IMG/M metagenome (GOLD analysis project Ga0181393, IMG submission 130122) | Marine viral communities from the oligotrophic San Pedro Time Series (SPOT) site, San Pedro Channel, CA, USA - 16 SPOT_SRF_2010-10-21 | ecosystem: Environmental > Aquatic > Marine > Strait...
AATGAAGATGGATCTAAATTGCTAGATGAAAAAGGCAATCAAGTTGTAACTCCGGGGCTTCGTACAATAGCAAAACAAAAAGCAGCTACAACAGCTCATGGTATGCTAAGTAGATTTAGTTGGCTAATAGAAAGAAAGATTACAGCAGATGTAGCAATACCTTCGGAAGTAACTGACTTCATGGCTAGTGTCAGGACTGCACACAAATCAATATGCGATGAAATAGATGCCTGCAATTCAATGACCAAGTTTGTTGCTGCACATACAGACGAATATAACGAAGATAATACTTTAAAAACTATTGCTAAGGTAAACGATTGGCCTGACGATTATGATATTAAAAGTTACTACAGATGACAGTTGAGCCAATATTTATATGGAGCGGTATGCTGTCCGTTATTATAGGAATGTTATCTTATATGTTTACCATGCTAGTTCGTAAAGTGCAGGAGCTACAAGAGCGTCTAGTTAATACAAGAGAAATGTATTCTACTAAAGAAGATCTTAAAGATTTAAAGCTAGATTTTCACCACGATATTAAACAAATAATAGATCAGCTAAAAGCATTAAACGAAAAAGTTGATAACCTAAAAGTACAGAAATAACACATAAAAACCGAGGTAGTTTAGTACCTCCAAAATCAAACTGAGCCATTTAAACGGCTCGTAATTTTACACATTATAGGCATAAAATGATAGATCCAATATCAGCATTAGGTATTGCTACTGCTGCATTTAATACAATTAAAAAAGGCTTTGAGATAGGTAAAGATGTAGAGTCTATGTATGGTGATATGGGTAAATGGATGGGTGCTGTCTCCGATATTAATCAAGCAGAGAAGCAAGCTAAAAATCCACCTATCTTTAAAAAGATATTTGTAGGAGCAAGTGTAGAAGAAGAAGCATTAAATGCTTTTGCAGCAAAAAAAAAAGCTCAATCTATGGAAAAAGAATTGCGTGAATATATCTCGTTTACCCTAGGCCCTTCGGCATGGCAAGAGTTATTACAGATGCAGGCAAAGATAAGAAAAGATAGACAGGAGATGATTTATAAGCAGCAAGAAAAAAGAAAGAAACTTATGGAGTACTCTTTTATAAGTGTGTTTGGTCTTGTATTTATTTATTTGTTTTATTTATTTATTGCTTATCTATTAACTATAAAATCAGCAAGGTCGCATGACTGCACAATCTTTCATCCTGACTTAGCTACCCACTATTATTTTATTTGTGTCAATGAAGGAGCTGGGATAGCTGAGAGTAAAAGAGATCAAGATAAAAAACACATTGATGACACAACCATAATTGTAGAGGAGGACTAATGTTACAAGCATTACTAGGGCCAATAGGAAATATTGCCACAACATTTTTAAAGAACCGAGCAGAGAAAGCAAAAGCAAAACAAAAGCTAGCAGTTGCAAAAATAGAAGCTACAACAAAGAAAGTACAGAGCGATGCGAACTGGGAAGCATCAGCTATGGATGCAAGTAAAGATAGTATTAAAGATGAGTTATGGACTATCTGTTTTATATTGTTAATCATAGCTTGTTTTATTCCAGCAGCTCAACCTTACATAGAAAATGGATTTAAGTTTTTAAGAGAGGATTGTCCTGACTGGTTGTCATGGGGAATACTTGCAAGTATCGGTGCAAGCTTTGGTTTGAAATCTATTGGACAGTTTAAAAAGTAAAGGAGCAATACATGATTAAAGAACTACTAGAAATAATTAAGAAAGAAGAAGGCAGCAAGATGCAAGATGGTAAACACATACCATATCGATGCAGCGAAAATAAACTTACATTAGGATATGGATTACTTATAGATCCAGACGTTCCCGGAGCTGGTATAACAGATGCACAAGCAATGATGTTACTAGAAACTTCTGTTAATCAATTCTTAGTAGAGCTTCACAATAATTTACCCTGGTATAAAGAACAACCAGATCCAATCAAGATAGCAATAGCAAACATGGCATACCAGTTAGGTGTACCAAAACTATTACAGTTTAAAAAAACATTAGATCATATCGAGAATGGAAGATATGCGATGGCAGCAGCAGAGTGTAAAAACTCTAGATGGTTTCAGCAAACTCCGAACAGAGCAGAGAGAGTTGCAGAAGTTTTTAATAATTATAGTAAAGGAGAATAGTATGGCTTACGGAAAAAAAAAGAAACCTATGAATGGTGCATTAAAAGGTAAACAAAAAACTTTACCAACTGCATTAAAGAAAAAAATAGTTGCATCAAAAAAGAGAAAAAAGATGGGGAGAGCATAATGGCTAGAAGAGGATTATACGCAAACATAAATGCAAGAAAGAAAAAAGGAATATCCAGAACTAAAAAGAAATCAACTATTAGTCCAAAGGCATACGCAAATATGAAAGCTGGTTTTCCTAAAAAGAAAAAGAAGAAAAAGTAATGGCTGACAAACAACCACCTAAAACTAAAAAGTATTTTAGATCTACAAAGTCTGGTGCAGGTATGACGCAGGCAGGTGTTAAAAAATATAGAAGAGATAATCCCGGATCTAAATTAAAGACTGCTGTTACTGGCAAGGTAAAAAAAGGTAGTGCAGCAGCTAAAAGAAGAAAGTCATATTGTGCTAGAAGTGCAGGACAGATGAAGCAATTTCCGAAGGCAGCAAAGAACCCTAACTCTCGTTTAAGACAAGCAAGAAGGAGATGGAAATGTTAATTATAAACAAAATAAAAAACCTATATAGTAGAATAAAAAAAAGATTAGTGGGTAAGTTATGTGCGTGTAAAGATAAAGTGATTCCTAAGAAAAATAAAAGAGGTAGACCTAAAAAATCTGGTTAATCTTGGTACCGATTTGGTACTGTTTTGGTACGGGAAAGTATCATATAACTATGGTAATATAACCACCTATCTTGGTATCTATACTCTCTGTAACCCCTAGAAATCTAACCTTTTTATAACAAAACCTAACGGGTTCGATTCCCGTAGGGGACGCCATATTTTCTGCACCTTTGAAGGTGCTTGGTACCGATTTGGTACCCTATCCACTACGGGTAACTTGACTATACCTGTCAATAATATATACTAACTGTATTAATTATTGGAGGTCTGAATGTTAAAAGTTGCTAAAAGAAAAGATAGAAATACTTACGTTGTTAAATTAGAAAAGATAGGTGGTGGTCGTAAGTTTTTTAAAACTTATGAAGAAGCTAGAAAGTTTGCTAATATTAAATGGATAGAATATATTAAAGATCAGTATATACCAACTACTGTATCAGGATATAAAGCCATAGCTGAATGGTATGCTTATCAAAAAACTAGATACACACAAGGAGAGTTTCTAAGACAAGAGTTAAGACACAAAGAAAACATTGCTGAAAAATTAGCAAAGATTATAGTGCAAGGTAAAACTATAAAACAATGGGATCTAGATAAACTAGTTACTCATCCAAGAAGTCCTGCTTCTATATCTCAAGAAATAATATCTCAGATATTGGCAATGGATATATCACATAAAACAATGAAGGGTTTGTATTACTCTTTTAAAAATATATTTACTTTTTTCCATGAAAGAAAGTGGACACATGAAAATGCAATAGGCTCTACAATGTTTCCAAAACAAAAACATGGAGCAGAAGATAACAAAGCTATTCGTATATCAAAAGAAAATATAGAAAAGATTATTAGCCATGCTAAACCAGAATATAAACTTGTAATAAAGTTTGCTGCATTTACTGGTTTAAGACAAGGCGAACTTAGAGAGTTACGTTGGCAAGATATAAACTTTGATAACAACACAATAACTATATCAAGAAGCATACAAATTTTTGGAACTATCGGACATACAAAAACTAAGAATGGTCAGAGAATAGTACCTCTCATTTCTAGCATAGCACAGGAGCTTAAAGAATTGCGTATGGCTAGTGGTAGACCAGAAGATGAACAATTAGTATTTGTTGGAAAAGATGGTAAAAGAATATATGGACAAACTCTTAGAGATAATTTAGATACTGCTTGTTTATTAGGTAAGGTAGCTAGAATAAAATGGCATGACCTTAGACACTTTTATGCTTCTATACTTTTACAAACATACGGAGATGACTTGCATAAAGTAACTAGCTTTATGGGGCATGGATCTATAGAGATGACTAGAAAAGTTTATGGTCATTGGCTAGATGATAAAAAGCGTAATGCAGAAGATGCAGCAAAACTTGATGCAGCATTTACTCTTTAAAAGGATCTTTAGTATATTCAAATTCTTTATAGTGATCAAAGTTGATAGCCTTGCTTAGAAACATCTGAGCAAGGTTTAACAACTGTTCTTTATTCACAGGCTTTTTATAAAGCTTACTGTCTACAAGAATACTAATCTCCGTTTCTGTTGCCCACAGCAGTATTCTTTTTTCCTTGTACTTTTTGGATTTCTGCTCTCGGGATATGCCATCTTCCTCTTTCTCCTGTTCTGTAGGCTTTGATATATCCGGCATCTATAAATCTCCTTAATCTTTTACGATTAGTTTCATTAATCTCTTCACCCCACAAAGCCTTTATCGCTTCTGCGGAATTTAAGTAACCTTTATGGGAGTAGTCCATTTGTATCTACCTTTTCTGTTGTTGTTTCTTTAAATGTATTAACAAACAAATTAAAACTAGCAATCTTTGTTGTGTTATATCCTTCACCAGTTCTTTTCTGTATGACTACATTTATCTTAGAGTTATTTGTATCAGAGAAATACTCAACCATTCTTTTAGCTAGTTCCTCATCCGTTACATTTAACCAACAGCTTGCAGTAACGTGATCATCAACATTCATATTACTTACAATCTTTATCTTACTATTTCCAAACTCCGGTTTACTCATTCTGCACATCCTTTCATTTTAGTGTTTATAAATTGTTTAAAAACTTGGTAACTATCATTGTCTGTCTTGGAATACTCCACTAGGTATTCATTGTTAGCAGCTATCCATTTCTGGAACTCTGCTATAAACTTATACTTGCCTAGTGTCTGCATATTAATATCTCTCCATGCTTCCCAGTTTTCTCTAGGGTGAAAAGATACATCATCTAATGGGTGTTCATCTCTTTTAGTTTCCTTAATAGTTTCTTCTACTATGGCTATCTTCTCTTGTTTCTTAACAGCATTTAACATCTCTTCTGCTGATGCGTATTCACCGCCATGCAATCCTATACTAGATAAAGCTCTACCTATTGCAGAACTCTCACATACTTCTACTGCTGAAGTTCTAGTAATATTAGATGAAGCTCTAACCTCTTCTGCTAATCCAGATCCGATGACTTTATTATTAGCATCTATAATCTTTGCCTGTACTCGTACAACACTATCATCTATATGTAATACAGTTGTATCTATACCAAGATTAAGACCATAGAATTTACGGAAAACTTCTACTCTATCTTTAACCATTAAATACTTTTTATTACCTTTAACTTTTACCCCGGCAGTTGCGGTCATCTTATCTGCTTCAGCCATTACAAGTTTATGATTAATCTCAGTCATATAAACCTGCCCAGTCTACATAGACGCATCCCATTAAATAACCAAAGATAAGAAATAATCCTGCTAAACAAATGTATTTTATAAATAGTAAATTACCTTTATGTTTTTTATGTATTGTAGTATTTTGTACGTGATCCCTTATCAAGTTGAAATTCAGACCTTCATATTCGTTAAGGGATCGTTTTAGTTTCCGCTTCATAATTACCTCCATATCTTTTTAGCGTTATTTAAAACTGTAGGGTTTAAATCTTTCCAACCAAACATCGCACCCCATTGAGGATCACATAGTCTTAGTAAGTCCTCCACATCCTTGGCTGTCTTTAGTAGTCGTTCTCTTCTTTGGCAACTCTCTATAATAAATGCTAGTGCATTTTGTAGTTGATCCTCTGATGGTGTAAATATTCTGTAGCCAACTCTATTTGCATAGACAATCGTTGGTATCGTCTTACCAGTTAAATGCCAATAGCCTGCAATCTGTGTCATGTGTGCAGGTCTTATCTCTTGCGGTAGACTATTTGATCTAGGAGAAATATGTACATTACCATCCCATTGGGTTTTAAGTTCTATCATTTTGCTATAGTCAGGCTTGCCATTATACATGAGGTCACAGCCGGGTAGGGGTTTGTATAGATCCACTTCAGCTTCTAATCTATTTAATCCATTTTTACTTTGAGCTTCTTTCAATCCTTCTATGGCATGAGCAGCAACTAGATCCATCTCACTAGCTGTGCCTTCATCAGACTTCTTCCATACCATCTCACCCTTAACCTCTTTCAGGCTGTATAATAATTTTTCTTTGTGTTCTAGTTCTGCTGTTTCTTTAGCGTGATCACGCCATGCAGGTATCTTGTATTCTCTTAACTTTTCATAACCTTGTTTTAATGCCACAGCATAGGGTATATCATCTAGTAAATGCTTATCGCATATGTCCTGGACAATCTTGCCAGAGTGCATCTTTACATTAGAGTCAAAGTATTCCTCTATAGTTTGTGATGCTAAATCTCTATCGCCTTTAATCTCACCTTTAAGAATAGACCAAGCTTTATTGACTATTACTCTTTTTCTACACTTGTTCCAAAAAGTTTGTCCATCACTACTCGATGGATTACTATGATGAAAATAGTATTTATCCCTTGCATACTTTGGGGTTATCTCTTCTGCCATGTTTACCTCTCTAAGTTAGAGAGACAAAAACTAAGTATTATGGATCGTCATATATAGATCACTAGGATTCTGTAATGCAATCATAACATGGGTACCCCAATCTAATGCAACAGGAGCAATATGCTCAATTGAATTAGCTTGTGATATGTATGGATTTAACAAGTGCCATTTTTGTCTAAAGTTTGGGTCGTAACTTTCTATACCAAAGTTAGCTAATGGATAAGGTATACATAATCTTATAGTTTCTTCATCTCTGACTTTACATATACTTAAATTACGTTGTATTTTATCTGACACTATTCCATCTTCAACATGCTTTCCATTAATAAATAATAATCTACCACGCATCCAACTCTCAAGTTCTGGTGGATATTGGAAAGCTATTAAGTGTTCAGGTAAATAACAATTACCAACTATAACTTTACTATTCAGACTGTTATACAATGACACAGTATGTGTATTATCAAGAAAACCCTTAATAGGTATTCTTTGTTCATCTACAATAAACAAATTAGGTGTTACGCCTAACACTTCTGCATACTTAGCAGCATCAACCTTACTCATATGAGTTCTGTTGTTCATGTGCCTTGACACAGTTTCAGGTGCAACACCTATTGCTTTTGCTAACTTCTTACCAGAAAACCCTTTTTCTTCGGCTAACCTTTTTAATACACTTCCAGCCATACTACTATCACTCACAACCATTTAAACCTCCTATGATAATACGTTAATAAACTGCAAAGTCAAACCCTGTCTTTCTATAATTTAGTCTTTGACTCTTACTGCCAAGCATATACAATAACATTGACAGATGCAAATAATTATACCAAGTGGCAATTAATTAATGAAGTTAAACGAATACAGAATGAACAAAAAATGGTCTTACGGAAGGCTTGCTATGCTACTAGGTTGTAGCCACGCAACTGTATGCAGACGTTGGTGTTTACCAAATACGCACCCTAACAGTATGATACCTGACCGCAAGTTTATGAGGGCAATATTAAGATTGACAGATGGTGCAGTACAGCCAAACGATTTTTATATGGAATAGATAGAATATGAAACATTTAATGACAATAAGTATAAAAGTGATTCGATGAGCGAATATCAAAGACTACGGGTAAGCTTGCAATGGCAGCCTATTGCTTTCAAAAGACCAAACGCAAGTAAGTGGACAGAGATAGAGCCTGATGTAGTGATACAAGCAAGACAGGATTTTGATAGAGGACACATAGATATGTGCCAGAAAAAGGGTGCTAATGGGTATACGCATCTTATGGTTAAGAAAGCACAGGACATGATGAATAAACCAAAGAAGCGTAAGCCTTATTTTGGGAAGGGTAACTAGTGAAGTATGAGATTATCATAAAGCTTAATGCTAACAGAAGGCCAACCCTTGCAGAGCTAAACGACTTTCTCTTTTGCAGAATAAGGGATAACGACTTGAAGTATACTGTAAACACTATGGGAGAACCTATGGAATTAAAGAGGGATAATGGCAAGAAATAAGCATGACTTCTACCCAACACCCTATAGCATTGTAGATACTGTTGTAAGGCTCGTAGACGAGCAATGGGATGTCAATAGGATCTGGGAGTGCTGTGCAGGGGATATGCGTTTCAGTAATGCTTTAGGCAGGAATGATAGGCAAATAATATCTACGGACATAAGAACAAACCAGAACTTCTACTGGTATAAGGAAACACTAGCCCCGGCTTTGGTAACTAATCCACCTTTTAACAGCATAAGAGAGTTTATCGATCATGCTTTTGCTATAGGGGTAGAGAAGATGGCATTGGTATGCCCAGAGCGTTTATGGGCGTGTGGAAGGGGTTATGCACAATGGAACAGGCATAGGCCTAGCCATTGGTACAACCTGACATGGAGGGAGGATTATCTTGGTAAGGGTGGCAAGCCGGATAGAGCATTAGCCATAGCGATATGGAACACGCCACACTCGGAGCAATGCCAGTATCAGGTATTGGATAAACAAAGCAATCAAGGAGATTTATATGAATTACATAGCAGCAGTGCAAGGCAAGAAGTGGGTGCAGTATAAGATGTATAAGCTTTTTAATGATATTAATGCAGAGATTTATTTACGCAAGAAGTACAAGGATAAGCTTTTAGCTATCTATCCTATTGTGAGAGAGTTGTGAGAGTCACTATAGATAACACTAGTGTTAACACTAGTAATAACCAGTTATCTAGAGAAGCAGTAACAACCCACCTAGATTCTTATTGTTTTAAAAGAGAGCTAATTAGAGAAGCTATATATAGCACTATAGTTAACTATAGAGTCTATACTAGTACTAGTTATTACTTGTTGTCAGAAAGGGTTGTCAAGAGGGATTTTGGAAACACTAAGGAATTAGCACGTTTTAAGAGAGAGATTGTACTTGTCAATGATTGCAGTATTGATGAAAACAATCAAGAAAGCGAATCACTTGCAGTAGATGTTGAGGATTTACAGGATTTGTTAAGACGGACAACGCTTAACATGAATGCACAATATCGACAGGCAAAGGATAGGCGTAGAAGGATGGATGGTATTGACTGGAGAATGCAAAGAGTGTTTAGAACCCTTCGTAGAAGATTAAGCATAGACAGGTATAATGAAACAGTAAAGTATGTGGGTGGGTTATCCAGAGTTGATAAGAGTGATTGGCTAGACGAAGCAGAGGTATTATATGAACTCTAGGTTGTTAGCAATGAACTGGGATATGCCTAGTCTTGATAGATTGTATATGGAAGCAGCTACTACCTTGCATCGATTGCCACCTGTTCTAAGAAAGAAGCATAGTTCGTTATGGCCTAGTTATGCCTTAGCAAATGCTTGGAGTGGGTATGGTTATGATAATGAAGTTCGATTACATCCTACTACAGAGGATATAACACGATTGGAGTTTGCTTTGGATATAGGATGGGATCTAGAGAAGGAGTATAGGGTAATGTTATGGTATACTGCTCATAGTGCTGTTAATAGAGAGCGTGGCCCTAAGTGGAAGGCTTTATCTAAAAGATTTCATTGTGATGCCAGAACTGTGAAGGGTAAGTATGAGAAAGCCCTTATCAAAGCATACTATCTTATCAAAGGGCTTCAGAGTTAAGCGGCTAGTCGTAGTACCTTTATGGATAAACCATTGGTAACCATACCGCAGTATATGTCATTAGCGTATCTACGCTCTGCTGTGTAGTTATTGTTAGCTACATGGTAACTCCACCAGTCAAGAGCTTGATTGCTCTTGAGATGGAATTTACATATAGAACCATGATCAGTTATTAGTACATCAACCATTATGCACCTCTTTTCTTTTCAAGCTCTGCTATTCTTTCAGCAATAATAGCCATTTCTTTTGTTACTAGATCCTTGTAACCATCAAAGCCACCATCGTATATAACTTCATGTCTTTGTGTAGCATCATCAAAGTTTAGTAACCATGCTTCTACTTCTATGTTTACATAACCGGCATCGTTAAAAGATACTTCATAATGATACTCTCTGTCAGCATGAGCAACAGGATCTTCTATCAATTCATAAACTGGTTGTTCTGAACGATATTTACTAGCTTCATACTTATGGCTCATTATTATGTTAACAAACTTTTTAAAGTGCGGATGCTCTATTGACCTGCTAGCATTTGCGTTTGCATTCTTATATGCTTCTGCCAAAGCTAGCTGTATAGTTTGTCCTGCTTCAGCTATGTAACCATCATAGTGTCTATAAAAGTGAATGGTTGAGTTATCAGTTCTTATTGTTAATGTACTTCTTGTACTCATTTCAGACCTCCATTTGTTATGCTATATGTTTTAATAGTATTGACACTTACTGTCAAGGTATTTGATAGAAGGTGTTAATTAGTTGTTGCCAATGTATCGAAAACCCTTTATTTATAAGTAAAATAGGGGTGGGTTCAGACTCCAATGATTCACAACCAGAATTAAATCCCCTATTTTTTACCCTTAAATGATTCGCTTATGAAAAAAGTAAATAAAACAGTTATGAACAAGATTGCTGATGAATTAGCATCAGGCAAAAGCTTGTTAAAGATATGCAAAGATAACCCTGATGTACCCAGTTATAGAGCTATTACTAATGCAGTTCGTAAGAACGATGAGTATTGGGAGATCTACCGAAGAGGTAGAGTGTGTCAGGCTGAGTTATATGCAGACCATATTATAGATCTAGCAACATCACAGTTGCCGGAGAGTATGGATGTTAAGTTCTTAAATGCTGAAGTGCAACGTAGAAGGTTGGAAGTGGATAGTCTCAAGTGGACACTTGGAAGGATACAACCTTATGGATTGAAGGACAAGAAAGAGGAAGCAGGTAATACTGGTGCTGTTACTTTGAGTTGGAGTAATGGGAATGTTGAGGTTAAGACGGAGGAATAGTGTGTGTGATAAAGGCTGTGTCGATGCCGAGCTACGCACGAGTCCCCCCAAGAAAGCTTAGATTTCTGGGGTTTTGCTAGGGGTGACGGGTTACTTACCCGTAACATAATGTTAGTTTTCTGGGGCTTTGCGTATGGTTGGTGCTGTTTTGGTGCTGCTATTTTACAAATAGTCGACCCCCCACGCCCCCCAAAAACACCCGGCCACTGCTATAACGTATAATACTAGAATAGGAGAGTGTCTTGCCCACACACATCGAAATACCTTATACACCAAGACCCCTCCAAGCTAGTTTGCATAATAAATTAACCAAACACAGGTGGGGCGTAATCGTATGCCATAGAAGGTTTGGCAAAACAGTGATGGCAGTAAACCATCTGTTAAGAGAAGCGATACTATGTACTAAGCCTTCTCCAAGGTTCTCATACCTTGCACCGACATATAGACAGGCAAAGGCAGTTGCCTGGGATTACTTGAAGCAGTTTAGCTCCAAGATCCCTAATGTGAAGTTCCATGAAACGGAACTACGAGCTGACCTGCCTAACGGAGCTAGGATTAACCTGCTAGGAGCAGAAAATCCTGATAGCTTACGAGGAATATATCTAGATGGATGTATTATGGATGAGGTAGCGGATATGCCAGAGAGTGTATTCCCAGAGATTATACGACCTGCGTTGTCAGACCGTAAAGGCTTTGCATACTTTGTTGGTACACCTAGAGGACATAATGCGTTCTTTGACTTGTACGAGCAAGCAGAAGGCACTAAAGAATGGTTTAGTGTTATTTATAAAGCATCTGAAACCAAGATTGTGGAGACAGATGAATTAGAAGCTGCACAAGCGATGATGACTGAAGATCAGTATAATCAGGAATTTGAATGTAGTTGGGTGGCTAATGTACCCGGCTCAATCTATGGCAAGTATTTAGAAGAAGCGATGGAAGATAAGCGTATTACCAAAGTACCGTATGATCATTCCTTAAAGGTAGATACATACTGGGATCTAGGAATAGGCGATAGTACAGCCATATGGTTTGCACAAAATGATGGGCGTGCCATTAATGTCATTGATTATTATGAGAATAGAAATGAGGGGTTACCCCATTATGTGGATGTGTTGCAGCGAAAAAAGTATTTATACGGAGACCATATAGCACCACACGATATAGAAGTACGAGAGCTTGGCTCTGGTAAAAGCAGAAGAGAAGTAGCCTACGACCTAGGCCTAGACTTTAGGGTAGCACCAAAGCTACCGCTAGAGGATGGTATACACGCAGCACAAATGTTAATACCTCGTTGTTGGTTTGATAGTGAGCGTTGTAAACTAGGGTTAGATGCACTAAGGCATTACCATCGAGCTTATAATGAGAGAACAAGAAGTTTTAGAAATAGTCCAGTACATGATTTCTCTAGTCATGCAGCCGATGCCTTTAGGTATTTAGCTGTTGGCTTAAAAGAAAGAAGCAACTGGAATCAACCGATGCCAAGAGCGGCATCGAGTAATTATAATCCGTTTACGCATACAGGTGAATTATGAGTTTTTTAAGTCCAAAGATACCAACCCCGCCACCACCGCCTCCTGCTCCACCAGCACCTGCCATTAAACCGGTAGAGCGTGATGAGATAGATAAGGAAGAAACAAGGTTAAAAAGAAGAAAAGGGGTGAGGGCTACCATGTTGACAGGATCAGCAGGTTTAACCACCGATGATGATTCTAGTTATACACCAACATTATTAGGAGGAAGTTAAGATGAGTGGCTTTTTTGGAGGAAATTCATCACCACCGCCACCACGAGCACAACCTGCTCCTCCTGTACAACCAAGAGCAGCAGTAAGAGCTAGCGATGATAGCCCGGAGTATAGAAAGAAAAGAAAAGTATCTGGTGAGCGAGCTACCATATTAACAGGAACGCAAGGGTTAACCGGTACAGGAGATAGCACTTCTGTAAAAACCCTATTAGGAGGATAGATGGCTGACGATAAAAAAGCAGTTGCAATTATGCACCAGTTCAAAACATTAGTAGATCAGAGAAGTAACTGGGAAAGCCATTGGCAACAATTAGCAGATTACATATCTCCTAGAAAAGCAGACATAACCAAAAAACGTACTGCTGGAGATAAACGCACCGAGCTAGTCTTTGATGGCACAGCTATTCATGCAGCAGAAATGTTATCTGCTAGTTTACATGGAATGCTAACCAATCCTAGTTCTGCTTGGTTTAGCTTACGTTTTAAGAATAGAGAATTAGACGGGGATGACGAAGCAAAGGAATGGCTAGAGGGTGTTACTGATGTGATGTATAGCTCTATTAATAGATCCAACTTTGCCGAAGCAGTCCATGAAATGTATTCTGATTTAGTAGTCTTTGGTACAGGAGTTATGGGTATTGAAGAGGATGATCAGAACGATTTACGATTTAGCACCAGGCATATAGGAGAATGTTACCTAGCCGAAGATGCAGAAGGTAGAGTAGATACCGTATATAGAAAATTTAAGATGACCTGTATTGCAATGCGTACCATGTTTGGTAATGACAACCTACCTCCAAGATTACAGAATATGGCAAGGAATGAGCCTTATAAGGAAATAGAATTACTACACGCTGTGTTTCCAAGAGAAGCCTACGACATTACACAATTAGATTCATTAAATAAAAAGTTTGCAAGCGTGTATATCGATCCACATGATAAGATTACCATATCAGAAAGTGGTTATGATGAACTACCCTATGTTTGTCCTAGATTCCTCAAAGCTTCTTTTGAGCGTGGTTATGGCAGGTCTCCGGCCATGACTGCATTAGCTGATACTAAAATGCTCAATAAGATGGCAGAGGTTACGATCCGTTCTGCACAAAAACAGGTAGACCCACCCTTAATGCTACCTGATGATGGCTTTATGATGCCCATTAGAACTGTGCCGGGCGGATTAAATTATTATCGATCAGGTACAAGAGATAGAATAGAACCATTAAATATAGGAGCAAACAATTCACTAGGCTTGAATATGGAAGAGCAGCGAAGGAATGCTATACGATCTGCATTTTATGTAGACCAGTTAATTCTATCGCAAGGCCCACAGATGACAGCTACCGAAGTGATCCAAAGAACAGAAGAAAAAATGAGATTACTTGGCCCGGTTTTAGGAAGATTACAAGCAGAGATGCTACAGCCTTTGATAGAGCGTTGTTATAATGTATTAGTGCGTAACAAGAAATTTGCACCTGCACCAGAGTTCTTAGCGAATAGCGGAGTAGAAATAGAATATATCTCACCATTAGCCAAAGCTCAAAGACTAGGCGATGTACAATCTGCAATGCGATTGTTTGAGATGCTTGCTCCATTATCACAGGTTAATCCTACTGTATTTGATTATGTGGATATGGATGGTCTAGCTAAATATATTATTAAAGTATTAGGTGTTCCTGCATCTACGATTAAAAGCGATCAACAAGTTGCACAAGAGCGAGAAGCAAGACAACAACAGCAACAACAAATGGCAGAACAACAAGAAGCCTTACAGACAGCCGAAGCTGCCGGTAAAGCTGCACCTGCCTTGAAAGCGTTACAATAATGAATCACGATTATAAATTTGTATTTAAGTCTGCTGAAGGACAAAAGGTACTACAAGATTTACGAGAGCGTTTCTACGATAGAGAAACTTTTGTAAGGGGAGAGCCAGATACCACCGCCTACAATCAAGGGGCTAGGGGTGTCTTGTTCTATATTTTTAGACAACTAGAAGATTTTAAACCATTAGAGGAAAATGCGAAAGGAGATTAAGACATGGCTGAAGAACAACAGGTAGCGGAAGCTCCGGTAGAAACTGGGCAAGCTCCGTCTGAAGATTGGAAAGCAAGTTTACCAGAAGATATAAAAGGTAATCAATTAATACATAACTTAGAAAGTGTAGAAGCATTAGCTAAAACAGCAATCCATGCACAGAGTATGGTAGGAGCGGATAAAGTTCCTGTACCCGGTAAATGGGCAAATGATGATGACTGGAACTCTGTCTACACAAAACTAGGTAAACCTGATAATGCAGAAGGCTATAAGCTAGAAGTAAAAGAAGGTGTTAAAGTAGACAAAGATATAGAAGGTTGGTATCGAGGACTAGCTCATAAAGCAGGTCTTAACGATAGACAAGCCAATACTATCTTTCAAGAATACATGAGCAAAGAAGCAGAACTGCAATCTGCAAATGCTCCACCTAGTGAAGAACAACTAGAGATAAAAAGAGGAGAAGCAGAACTGTCTTTAAAAAAAGAATGGGGTAAGGCATACGATAATAAAATGAAAGAAGCAAAAAACGTATTAGAAGAATTTGCTCCAAAAGAATTTGATCAACTAATAACGCAGGAAGGATTACCATTAGGTAACGATCCTGCATTTATAAAAACACTAGCCAACATAGGATCTTACATCAAAGGAAAACTAGGTGAAGATAAAATGATTGGTGGAAAACAGGATCAACAATATACACCTGCTGATGCTGAAAAAGAAATTGCCGCCTTGCGTGGCGATCCTCGTAATGGAGGGGCATACTGGGATAAAAAACATCCCGATCATTTACGAACTGTACAACAAGTTACAGAGTTAATGGAGTATATGCACCCTGAAGAGGAATAGAATTTACAGAAGATCGTAAAGTAAGATAAGCGAAAGCCCTTACCGGTAGTTCCGACAACTAAAGGTGATTAACCTTAAATATAGAAGTGTCCTGCGACAGCAGGGTAGCAATTTGTTTTCTTAATATTATTAACTTTTTTACAAGGAGAGCGTTATGAGTACGCAAATTACAACAGCTTTTGTAAACCAGTTTAGTAGCAACATTACCATGTTAAGTCAACAAATGGGTTCTCTATTAAGAGAAGCAGTTGATGTGGAAAGTGTTACTGGTGAGAAAGCTTTTTTTGATCAAGTAGGTGCTGCCACAGCACAAGTAAGAACTTCTAGACATGGTGACACTCCATTAATGGAAACACCACACGCTAGAAGAATGGTAACAATGGCAACTTATGAGTATGCTGATTTAATTGACGATCCAGATAAAGTCAGACTACTTGTAGATCCAACATCTTCCTATGCTAGAGCAGCAGCGATGGCTTTAGGCAGATCTATGGATGACATTATTATCGCATCAGCAACCGGTTCTGCTAATACTGGCAAAGCTGGTACAACATCTACAGCACTACCATCTGGACAAAAGATTGTTCATGGAAGTGCAGGACTAACTAAAGCAAAATTACTATCTGCAAAAAAGATACTAGATGCTAATAGTGTTGATCCTTCTATTCAGAGATACATGGTTGTGTCACCTGATCAGATGGAAGATCTATTAGGTATCAACGAAGTAGCTTCAGCAGATTTTAATACTGTGAGAGCGTTAGTTCAAGGAGATGTCGACACTTATATGGGCTTTAAGTTCATTACTAGTAACAGACTAGGTACAGATGGCGATGGCAATAGACAAGTTCTAGCCTTTGCTGGTGATGGTATCAAGCTTGCTATCGGTAAAGACATTACAAGTCGTATTGATGAGCGTGCTGACAAGTCTTACTCAACTCAAATCTATTACTGTATGGACATCGGGGCAACTCGTATGGAAGAAGATAAAGTAGTAGAAATAGCCTGTACTGAATAGGAGGTAAATCATGGCAAATGTTAATCAAACTTTAGTTACAAATTTTGAAGCGAAGCCTATTGTAAAAAGCCCTTCTTACCAGTTGGGTGGAACAATGAGAATTGCTCAAGGTACAATAGCATTGGCAGCAGGGGATTTAAGTGCAACTGATACAGTTATGCTTGCTCCTATACCAACCAATGCTTCAGTTGTAAGTATAAAACTTTATAACGATGATCTTGATTCAGGATCAACCAATACTACCGATGTAGGATTGTACGCAGCAGACAGTAGCACAATTACAGCAAAAGATGATGATTGTTATGCAAGTGCAATAACCGATCTAAGAGCTGCGGTTACTACAGGTACAGAGGTTGCTTTTGAAGCAAGGAACATCAATGTTATGGGCCAAAAGGTCTGGCAGGATGCAGGAGATTCTGCTGATCCCGGTGGCTACTATTATGTAGGATTGAAGTTCGATGCTGCTGGTGATACAGCAGGCGATCTATCGTTTGTAATTACTTACATTGTTGAGTAACTAAAACAAATAAGAGGGGGTAGCGTTTTGCACTCCCTCTTTACTTTAAAGGAATTATTATGACTTCAGCAGTTGATATAGCAAATTCAGCGTTAAACAATATTGGGGCAAGTACCATTAACTCTTTAACAGAGGATAGTGTTGCAGCAAGGATTGTAAACCAACGATATGTGTTTGTCAGAGATGCTGTATTTAGATCACACCCTTGGAACTGTTTAGTAAGAAGAGCATCATTAGCTCAAAATTCTACTGCTCCAACATGGGGATATACCTATGCTTATAATTTACCTACCGATCCATATTGTTTGCGAGTATTGCGTTTAGAAAAACTAGACTTGGATTATAAAGTAGAAGGCAGAACGATTGTAAGTGATGAGCAAACCATGAAGATAAAATTTATTGCAAGAGTAACCGATCCTAATGAATACGATACGTTACTTGTAGAATCTATTGCAGCACGATTAGCAGCAGATATATGTTATGGCATAACCAATAGTAATGCACTAGTGGCTAACATGGTTGCCTTGTATGAATCTAAATTAAAAGAAGCAAGATTTGTTGATGCTACAGAAGGTATGCCCGGAGTAGAAGGGGCAGATCTTGGTGTAGTACAAGCAGATACATTTATAAATTCGAGATACTAAATGACTTATACCAGTCCTAGATATACCAACTGGACAGCAGGAGAGTTAAGCGACAGGCTTGATGGTAGAACTGATTTAACCAGATACTTTAATGGTGCAAAAACATTAGAGAACTTTATAGTCTATCCTGCCGGTGGTGCAGCTAGGAGACCGGGAACAAAATTTATACATGAGGTAAAAGTAAGTGCCAATGCAGCACGACTAATACCTTTTGAATTTAATACCACAACTGCCAATACCTATGTATTAGAGTTTGGTAATAACTATTTTAGAGTGTACCAAGATGGAGGTATTGTTACTGAAAGCGGTAAAACTATATCAGGTGCAACCAAAGCAAATCCTGTTGTGATAACAGCAACCTCACATGGTTTTAATAATGGCGATCATGTAATTATAAGTAGTGTTGTAGGAATGACAGAGCTTAATGGTACAACAGGAATCGTAGCTAGTAAAACAACCAATACATTTGAACTAACCGATGTCGATGGAACAAACATAAACAGTTCTGCATTTACAACGTATGGATCTGCGGGTACTGCTAGTAAAATAGTAGAAGTAACAACTACCTATACTACAGCACAGATACCAGAATTGAAAGTGACTCAAAGTGCCGATGTGATGTACATAACACATAGCAGCCATCCAGTTCGTAAAATATCTAGAACTAGTAATACAGATTGGACATTAACCGATGTTACATTTATTAATGGCCCATACTTAGATGAGAACGCTACTACTACAACACTTACTCCTAATGCACGATCTGGTAGTAGCTGTACTCTAACTGCATCCAGTAGTACATTTGTTAGTACCGATGTAGGAAGGTTTGTAAAAATATATAATGGCTATGTAAAGATTGATACATTTACAAGTGCAACTGTTGTTGTAGGAACAGTACAAACAGATGAGTTAGGTGTAGCAGAAATATTACCAAGCTATGCAAGTAATACGATTAGTTTTGTAGAAGGCGATCCTAGTAGTACAGGATCATCGCACAATGATTTTATACGAGATAGTAACAAACAATTTGTTATAGAAGGTTTTACTGAAGGCATGACGATTACTGCAAGTGGTGCATCGAATGGAGGTAATAATAAAGATTATGAAATTGTAAAAGTAACAAGTGATGAAATAACACTAGTGCCAGTTGATGATGTGATAGCAGAAGGTGCAAGTAATACCATTACGCTAGTTGGTAAATTAAATGCTACCGATGAATTTTCATTAGGAGCGTTTTCAGTAACGACAGGATTTCCAAGAGCCTGTGCTTTCTATGAACAGCGTTTAGTGTTTGCAGGTACAACATTACAACCGCAAACTATATTTTTTAGTGTTGCCGGTGATTTTGAAAACATGACAGAATCTACTAGCGATAGTTCTGCTATGACGTATACGATTGGTAGTAATCAGGTTAATAGAATTTTATATCTTGCATCGGCAAGAGCAATGGTTGTAGGAACAACAGGTGGTGAATTTGTAGTAAGAGCATCTGGTACAGACGAGCCGATTACACCTACCAATGTACAGATTAAACAGCAAGCTACTTATGGGAGTGCAGACATACAACCCGTACAAGCAGGATCATATACATTGTTTGTACAACGAGCTAAAAGAAAAGTACGAGAGTTAGGATATGTGTATGACACCGATGCGTACCAAGCTATAGACTTAACCATCCTTGCAGATCATGTAAGTGAAACAGGTATTGTAGAATTAGCTTATCAGCAAGAACCTTTTTCTATTGTCTGGGGTACAACAACTGATGGAAGATTAATTGGTTTGACTTATCGTAGAGAAGAACAAGTTGTAGCATGGCATCAACATAAACTAGGAGGTTCTTTTACAACAGGTGGTGTTACTACTAATCATGGTATTGTAGAAAACATTGCTGTAATACCAGGAGAACTAAACCAAGATAATTTATACATGGTTGTAAAAAGAACCATCAATGGTGCAACCAGAAGATATGTAGAAATATTATCTGCAATAGATTTTGGCACAGATATACAAGATGCTATTTTTGTAGATAGCAGTTTAACATACTCAGGATCAAGTACATCTAGTTTATCAGGTCTAGATCATTTAGAAGGACAAACTGTTTCTATATTAGAAGAAGGATCAGCTCACCCAGACAAAACAGTTTCGAGTGGAGCTATAGCAACAGATAGAGCAACAACCAAAGCTCAAGTAGGGCTAGGTTATACCTCTACATTAAAGACTGTTCGTTTAGAAAGCGGGAGTGTAAGTGGAACAGCTCAAGGCAAAATTAAAAAAATTCATAGTGTGGTTGTTCGTTTTTTTAGGACTGTGGGTGCTTCTGTGGGAACTAGTCTCACGAATGTCGATACCATCCCCTTCAGAGATAGTTCCGATTCAACAGACACAGCAGTACCATTATTTACTGGAGATAAGTCAATAGAAGCTGCAAGTAACTGGGAGACAGAAGGAGCTATTGTTGTACAACAAACACAACCATTGCCAATGACGATTGTGGGTATCTATCCAAGAGTGGTAGTACAAGATTTTGACTAATGCGATTAATAAAGTTTATACCAGAACACGCAAAAGAATTAGTCGTAGAAAATAAATTATCTTTTGGAACACAAAGACCTGACCATGATTGGGAACACCACATGGAACGAGCAGCACAACACGATGCGTGGACAGGAATAGTAAATGGACACATTATCGCAGCAGCAGGTTTTATTCCTATGTGGGATGGTGTTGCAGAATGTTGGTTTATAGGAAGCGATAGAATACAAACTAGAATTAAGTCTGTTTTAAAAACAACAAAACAAATAATAAATGAAGTTTCTTATAAAAGACTGCACGCAAATGTAAGAGCAGATTGGATGAAAGCAATAAGATTTGCAGAAGTTTTAGGTTTTGAAAAAGAAGGTTTAATGAAAAAGTTTGGCCCGGAAGGATCAGACTATTTAGTAATGGGAAAGGTAAAATAATGTCAGGAGCAGAAATAGCATTAGTAGCAGCAGTAGCAGGAACAGCAATAACTGCATCATCACAATTAGCAGCAGGTAAGGCAGCACAAAAAGCTGCAAACTTTAATGCAAGTGTGAATGAAAGAAATGCACAAGCAAAAGAAATACAAGCAGAGAATATTGCAAGAACTACAGAGTTTAGTATTCAAAGAAGTAGAGAGAAATTTCAAAGACTAAACGATAGAACACAAATGGCTGTACGAGGTAATGGATGGTTAGCTACTACTGGTACACCACTTAAAATGCTATTACAAAATGCAATGAACTTTGAAGAGGATGTTGCAGCTCAACGCTTACAATCAGAAACAAAAAGATTGGAACAATTTGAAATAGCTACCAACCAAAGATTGCAAGGACAGTTACAAAGAATGCAAGGTAAAGCTGCAAGAGAAATTTCTAAGACACAGGCAGTAGGAACTTTATTGTCTGGTGGTAGTCAATCATACGCAACTTATAAGATGGCATAATGAAAGTACCTACATACGAAAGACAAGTTGGCGAGTCAGCTGATACAGGAAGTAGAACTATTACTGCACAGGTTAATCCTAGCAGTATGGCAGCTCCGTTTCAGGCTACAGCACAATTAGGAAATGAAATTACCAAAGCTGGTTTGCAATGGTATGGGCATGAGTTAAAACTTAAAAGAAGTATTGAAGAAAGTAATGCTAAAAATACTTTAAATTATCAAAGTAAATTATTAGCACAAAATTTAACTACAGGATTTACAGATGAAAATGGTACGTATGTTCCTCCTGCACAACCTAAAGATATGCAAAAATTATATACAGATGGTGTTCAATCCATAGTAAGAAAATTATCTAATAAGATTGAAGATAAAGTAGCATTAAAAAGATTTATGAGTTCTGTTCCCGGCCTTATTATGGCTGATAAATTAGATGTTATTAAGTTAAGTAGAGTTGCAATGACTGATCAGGTTGAAGCTAATTATAATAATAGAATAGACGAGTTAAAAGATATATTAACTATTGAACTTGAAGGAACAGTAAAACACAACAATGCACTATCAGAATTGTATGGCGATGATGGTATTGTTTATAACCAAGCTGGTTTAGGAACGCAAACCAGAACACCTGTAAAAAGTATATTTCAAAAAATGGTTGAGGATGGAATACTCACACAGGTAAAATCTGATGAGTTATTAAAAAGCACAAAAGAAGATGTTGCTCAATTATATATAACAAGAGAATTAATTGAACTTGAAGATGGAAAAGATACAACGGGTTTTAGAAAGCTAGAAGATATTGTTGATAAAAATACAGATTTAGAAACACCAACAAAAGCTAGGTTGTTAGAAATAATAGATAATAGAAGAGACACATTTGTAAGACAATTAAATACTAAAGAAGAAAGAAAAAATCGCAATGCAGAAAAGCTTATAAAGGATAATCAAAACAAAAAATTTTCAAGTTTATATTCAGATATATATCAATGGAAAATGTCTAATGAGTGGGAAAATGGTGAAATTACATTTTCAGATTTAAATTTAGCACAAGGTAAAAGAGAATTAAGTCCTAACCAATTTGAAACTTTAGTAACATTATTATCAGCCAATGATGTAGCTGTATCAGACACTAATTATAAAGCATCTCTTTATGGTAGAATAGCAACCGCTGAAACTATTGGTGAACTAGATGCTATTATTCAAGAAGCAGGAAATGAAATTGGTATTAAAAAAAGAGAAGGCCAAGATAAAAAAACAATAGGTAAATTAAAATTTGATGATTTTAATAGTATTAGAAAAGCAGCAGAGGATCGTAAAGAAAATACTTATGAAGGTGAAGATGCAAAATTTCATAATGATGATTTTATAAGACAATTAGAAACTCTTATAGATCTTAATAGAGACGATGAGTACGCTACAATTTATTCACAAGCTATACAGGAGTTTTATGCTTTACAAAGAATAACCATTAAAGATGGTGCAAAGGCTAATGAATTAAAGTATTCACCAGAAGAAGCTAAAAACAAAGTTATTAAACAAGTCAATAGTACAATAATTGGTTTTGATAGACCTCCTTTACTTCCTAGTATACTTCCATCAGCATGGAAGAATAGAGGTGTAGAAGATTTATTTAGCAAAAGCGTTATACCTGAAGGAAAAAAAGAAGCAGTATCACAAGATACAACTGAATTTATAAATGATAAAAGTGTTATAGAATTATTAGATGCAAACTCTCCTTTATATGAGGGATATGAATTACAAGAAATTGAAACTAATATTAAAAGAATTAGACAAGCAATAGAATATGCAAAAAGGCAAATAAAAAAGGAAGATTAATAAATAATGAGTGATGAATATAATAATTTATTTAGTCCTGATAGCGACTTTTATAAAAGCAGAGAAGCTGCACATAATTATACAAATCTAGCACCTATACTAGAAGAAAAAGGTATGGACACTTCTTTTGCAGTAGATCCTAATTTTATACCAGAACCTATAGATGCTACCGATGAAGTTACAGATGAGGTATTAGTTAACGAAAAAAACTTTCAAACAGTTGGTCGCATTATGTATGCAATGGATAAAGAGAAAAGAGATAGAGCAAGAGAATCTCAAAAAACTTTAGCTAATATACAAGGCTTTAGCGAGCCTATAGCAAAACCTGCAAGTATACCAATAAGTGATGTAGATTTTGGAAGATATGCTTTAGAGCAAATAGGTTTTTTTAACTATAATATGGCACAGATGGGATATGATACAGTAACTATGCAAAAAGCAGAACCTTATCAAAGGTTGGCATTTTATTATGGTATGAATGCTTATGATCGTTTAAAAAACTTTACCAAAGCTGGTACAGCTAGATTTTTTAAAGGGGTTTTAAGTGATCCATCTACTTATTTTGGGTTAGGTGCTTTAGGTTTAGTAACAAGACAATTAGCAAAAAAAGTTGGTGGTAAGAATGTATTACTTAATCTTATAAAAAACGCAGGTATTGCTGGTGCAGTTGGTGGAGTAGAAGGTGCTGCATACGGAGCTATGGATAATTACTTTCGACAGGAAATAGGATTAGAAGCTGGTGGGCGAAAAGAGTTTGATTTTAATGAATTATTAAAAACTGCTGGTTATAGTGCTGCCGCTGGTACTGTGTTAGGTGGTTCTATTCCTGTATTAGGTTCAGCAGTAAGACAAGCAGTAGATGTAGCAAAACGAGTTGAGATAGATGATAGTGGTATGGTAGGTAGTGGGTTACCTCCAATAAAAATAATATCAAAAGAAGAAGCTCATATTAAAAAAATAGTTAAAGATAAAACAAAAGTAAAAGAAGTTATAGATGCGGTTAATAGAATTAAAAGTAATTATAATGAAGCTGATGGATGGGCAAAGCTAGAATTAAATACAAAAGATAGTAGTATTAAAATTTTAAATAAAGATGAAGTAAAAAAACCTTTTAATCAAATACCATATAATTTTCACACACCACCAGAAGGAGTTAGTAAAGAACAACATCTTACAAATATTACTAACGAGATAGTAAAAGATATAAAAGAATTAAAAGCACAAGCTGATGCTGGTGATGTAAATGCTCAAAGTATTTTAAAAAATTCTAATTGGTACGAAACTATGCGAAAAAGATTAAGAAAAGAATATGGAGGGCTTGGTGATTTATTTGTTGATGTTTTAGGTGCAACTTCTGCACAAACAACTGTGCAACAAAATTATAAAAATACTATAGATATTTTAAGTAGATATTCTAGAGGAGATTTTGATACAGAAATAAATGCTTATGCTAAAAGAAAGAAAGAAGGAAAGAGTTTTTCAGCTAAAGATATTTATGTAAATAAGAAACCTGTCTTTCCAATGATTACAAATGCAGCAGGTAAATTGTATAATGCAAATAGTCCAGCAGCAGTAGCAGCTATATTAGATTTATTTAGAGAAGTTAAAAGAGGTAAAAAACCAAAAACAATAAATTTTATGAGCAATCTATTAGGACTTAGTAATCAAGCAACTATAGATGTATGGGCAGCTAGATATTTAAGAAAAAAAGCAGGGCTTTCTAGAATACCTCCTGTAGCAGAGCAAGGTGTTGCAGGAGAAATGCTTAAAGATACTGAATTAGGAAATTTAAAAACAGGAAGTTCATTTGGTTTTGGACAACAAGTTATAGAAAATGCAGCTAACATATTAAAGAAAGAAGGAATAGACATAGGCACAGATTTAAAACCTGATGCGTTACAAGCTGTATTGTGGTTTTTAGAAAAAGATGAGTGGACACAAAATGGATGGACATCTAAATTAGGTGAAGGTGGTAGTTTAGATTTAGAAGCAAGTTTTGGAGGATCTTCTAATCCCAAAAGAGTAGAAGAATTAAGATCTATAATAAATAAAATAGATACACCAGAAAATGTAAAGTTACAAGCACAAGAAGAACTTGATAGCTTACAAGCACCAGTAGACAGATTTATGTTAGGAGTATCAGCACAAAGACCAGATAAAATACCTAGTAATGTAGAGCAAGCAGAAATGGCAGCATCTTTTGATGAGGTACTTAGAAATGACGAAACAGTTATTACTTATCAAGCCAATAACAGTAGAGGAAAGTTTATGGGTGATCCAGAGAGGTCTTTAAATGTAGAATTTGTAGTTCGCTCAAACTTTAATCCAAAAGACATAACAAAAAGATTAATAGAAATAGGTAAAGAAAAAAACCAAGATTCTGTATTTATATCTAAAGTTGTGCCAGTAAATAAGACAACAGGTAAAGAAAGACCGGGTGGTGAAATATATTTTGTTACTAGACAAGATGAAACATTTTTAGATCAAGTAGAAGCTATCTTAAAAGCAAAAAATATAGATGGATTTACAGCTATAACAGATAATAGATCTAAAGATAGAGTTAATGTTCAAGTGCAAACTGGAGAAAAAATAGCTGGAATTACAGGGGTGCGTTTTCAATACATACCAGAATTTGATGATACTTTTGATGCTAATAATGCAGCAGCTAAGTTTGATGAAATGAGAGAATTATATTTTGATGTATTAGTAGAGATACAAAAATTAACTGGAGTTTCACAAGCTGATGTGGTAGATTATGATACTAAAGTATTTTTTAAAGGTGATTATGATGAACAACTTGGAGAGACTATATCAAAAGATGCTGAAGAAATACAGCCCGGAAGAGCCAATGATGAAGAGCTTACAGATACAGATAAAGGAAGCTAAACTACCGGAACAATCTTTAGAGGACACATATATAACTGGTGCTATTAAAAGAAATCAACCAGTAAAATAAAGTACACACATATTAATTATAAGGAGCTACGGCTCCTTTTTTTTTGGAAAAATTATGGCTAAACAAACACAGCTTTTCCCTGCTGAAGAGATGCAGGAAGATATTATATCTATGGAAAATGTAGAAGCACCTACAGCAGAAGTAAATGTAATAGACAATCCTAACTTACTAGAAACAGTAGATCAAGAACCTAAAGAAAGTATGGAACCTTTTGATATTGCAGGTGCAGGAAAAATAAGTGTATTTTCAAAAGACTTAGGTGATGTTTTTACATTATCAAAAGAGAAAATAAAAAAGAAAGAAGAGTTAGACGAACCAAAACCTGTTAGAGAATTTATAGGAGAAAAAGAAAAAACTGTTACTGCTAAACAAGATACAGAAATTGAAAGCCCTATATTAGAACAAGCAGCAGAGACAACAGCAGAAACACAAGCAAGAGATAAATATATAAATCCTACTGATCAAAAAATTGCAGAGACATTAAAAGATTTATCAGAACCTAATAGAGTAGAAGTATCACCAGAAGATCTTACAGATTTTAGTGCTGTAAATAAAAAAGGTGAAACATTAATACCTAATGAAGATAATGTAATAGATGTTTTACAGGTAGCTAGTAATAAATTTGCAGGTAAAATTAATGAAGCAAAAAGAGGAGAAATTACACAAGCTGCAACTAGACAGCTTGCAGATTTAATTGGTGTAGGAGAAAGTAAATTAAAAGCAGCTATACTAGATAGAAGGCCGGGTAATATTATACAGTTAGAGGGCATGGGTGCTGCGGAGACAATGTTAGCTGCAAGAGACTTGTTAATTACAGAAGCATCAAAGCTAGATGTGTTAGCAAAAAAAATTAATGTAGATGGAGATGACTCAGCAGCAAACTTATTAGCATTTAAAAAACAAGCTACATTACTTGCTAATTTACAAGCTAATATAAAAGGATCACAAACAGAAACAGCAAGAGCATTAGCACAATTTAATATTCCAACAAGAGAAGCTGATGCAAGCGAATTAAAAAATATAGATATTAATAATATTTTAAATGAATATGGCGGTGAGAGTAGTGTTAAACAAATGGTATCATCTTATCTAGCATTAAAAGAAGGATCTCAAAGATTAAAATATACTAATACTTTAGGAGGGCCAGCTAAAAAAACTTTTAATGCAATGTATGAAGCATGGATAAATATTATTTTAAGCTCACCTATTAGTCATGCAAAAAACATTATTGGTGCTGCATTAACTTCATTAAATTATGTTGTAGATACTGCGGGTGCAGCAGCTATAGGAAGTGTTCGTAGAGGAATTACTGGTAAAGAAGATGGAGTGCGTTTTGGTGAAGTTAGAGCAGCATTATTTGCATCTATGGCAAATATAAATGAGAACTGGTCATTAGCAGCACAAGCTTATAAAGGAGAAAACACAACTTTACAAGGTAGTAAAATAGATTATGAAAGAACAAGAACTAGAGCATTTTCAGCAGAGGGTTTTGAAGCATCAGGATTTCTAGGACAGTTTGCAAATATTGCAGGTAACATATTTACACTAGGTAGAGTGCCAACAAAAATGCTAGGTTTTGAAGATGCTTTTTTTAAAGTATCTGCTAATAGAATGGCATTATATAAGAGAGCTTATAGAGAAGCTATTGTACAAGGTAAAGATACAGATGTAGAAACAATGTCTGATTTTATAGCAGACTATGTTTATAATCCTCCAGTTGAAGCAACAATAGAAGGAGAGACTACAGCTAAATATATAACATTGCAAAGTGAGTTAGGCCCAAATTTAAAAGCAGCACAAACATTAGCAAGAACTCCTTTTGTAAGATGGTTTGTGCCTTTCTTTAAAACACCGGCTAATGCTTTTAAATATGCAACAGAACATACTCCAGCAGGAATGTTATTAAAAAATATGAGGGATGATGTAAAAGCTGGTGGTGCTAGAAAAGACATGGCGTTAGCAAAAATGTCTATAGGTACTGCTGCTATGATGGCTACATATTCCTTAATAGCAGAAGGTAGATTAACAGGTGGTGGGCCAGAAGATAGAGATTTAAAAGCTACATTATATAGACAAGGGTGGAAACCTTACTCTGTTAAATTTGGTGATGAATATATAAGTATACGAGGGTTAGAGCCATTTTCTACAATTATGATGATAATGGGAGATATTGGTGATTTAATGAATACTGGTTTAAACGGAAAAAACCTTTTAGATTTAAACGCTGAAGAAGTTGAAAAATTAGTATATACAACTATGGCTTCTATTGGTTATTCATTAACAAACAAAACTATGATGCAAGGCTTTGCAAATTTTATAGATACTATTCGTAATCCACAATATAAAGGTAAAAAAACATTTGAACAGTTTATAGCTTCAGCAGTACCAACTGTAATAGCTAATGTAAACAAGTCGTATGTAGATGGTGTATTAAGAGACACACGAAGTACATTAGATGCTATAAAAGCAAGAACACCGGGATTGAGTAAAACATTAAAACCTAGAAGAGATTTGTATGGTAGAAAAATAATTAATAGTGGTGCGTTTGGCCCAGATATAATATCACCATTTTATAAATCTACACATAAACCTAATGCAGTTGATGAAGAGATATGGTCTTTACGAGCAAAGATTACTGAACATCCTGATGCTTTACAATTTGATAATGCTCCACCAGATAGTCCTATTGAATTATCTGATGATGAGAGAGATTGGTTTCATCAAAGAGCAGGAGAGTTAACTTTAAAAAATTTAACAAAATTAATAGTTACAAGAAAAAACTCATGGGAAAATAAAAAAAGAAGAAAAGGTAATGAGTGGGCTATAGAAGAAATTAGAAGAGAAGTAAGAGAAGCAAGAGAAGATGCTGAAAAAGCTTTATTAAAACATCCTGTATATGGAAGGGATTTAAAAGAAAGAATAAAGGAACTTAAATATGAAAAAAGAGAAGAAGAGCGTAACAGAAGGAGTATGTAATGACAGTATCTAGTTCAACCATTAAAAACAGCTATAGCGGAGATGGTAGCACTACCGCATTTGCTTATGCTTTTAAAATATTTGCAGCAGCAGATTTGACTGTAATTATTAGAAGCTCTACAGGTGTAGAGACAGTTAAAACTATAACGACACATTATGATGTATCTAATGTTGGTGTTGATGGTGGAGGTAATGTTACTTTTGGTTCTGCTCCTGCTAGTGGTGAGACAGTTGTTATTATTCGTAATACTGCTAATACGCAAACACTAGACTTGGTTGAAAACGATCCGTTTTTATCTGGTAGCTTTGAAGAAAGTTTAGACAAGATTACGCACCAGTTGATAGAGCAGCAAGAAGAGATAGATAGATCCTTTAAAGTTTCTCGTACTAATAGTATTACTACTTCAGAGTTTGCAGATAATGCTGCAAGCAGAGCAAGTAAAACACTAGGCTTTGATAGCGATGGTAACTTAACAACAGTAGCAGACTTTCTACCAGCAGGAGGAGACTCTGCACAATTTACCTACAGCACTACTACTACCGATAGTGATCCCGGTTCAGGCGTTGTACGATTTAACAATGCTAATTTAGCTTCTGCAACTATTGCATACATAGATGATTTAGAAGCCAATGGCACAGATGTTTCTGCATGGGTTCAAAGCTTTGATGATGTTGCAGGTAACGATACTAACAGAGGTAGAATACGAATAAGTAAAGCAAACAGTCTAGTAGTATGGGCAGTCTATAAAGTAACGGGAGCTGTGGTTGATGCTTCTGGATATACGAAAGTAAATTTAGTGTATATAGATAGTGCAGGTACATTAGCTAACAATGATAAAGTATTTATAAGCTTTGTAGCATCTGGTGAAGATGGTGCAATACCGGGTTACTATTACAAGTTTGATTCAGGTACATCGGATGCAGATCCCGGAGCAGGTGAGATTGCATTTAACAATGGAACATACGCAAGTGCTACTGCTATTTATATAGATGATGCAGATGCAAATGGTGTTACCACTTCTACAGATGTTTTAACTTGGGATGACAGTACAAGTTCCATAAAAGGTAGCCTGATGATTTATGATATTAATGACAGGTCAACCTATGCAAGATTTAATATTACAGGAAGTTCTACTGATGCTTCTGGATATAACAAACTAGCAGTTACTCATGTAGCTTCTAATAATACGTTTAGTGCAGCAGATGAATTGTCTGTTCATTTTTCTAGATCTGGAAATGCTGGCGATACCGGGTCAACTGGATCGACAGGTTCTACTGGATCAACTGGAGCAACAGGAGCTTCAGGAACGAACTCACAATTATCTATGACTTTTTCTAATAGCACTTCTGATGCAGATCCGGGTGCAGGTAAAATAGCTTTTAATAACGGAACTTTATCTAGTGTAAGTATTTTATATATAGATGATGCAGATGACGCAAGTGCAGACATTAGTGGATATGTTCAAAGTTTTGATGACGTTGTCAATTCAACTGCAAGAGGAATTATTACTATAACAAAAGAGGGAACTGCATCAACTTATGCAACATTTAAAGTGTCAGGCACAGTAACCGATGCTAGTGGTTATTCAAAAGTTCCAGTTACTCATATTGTTTCTAATGGATCATTTTCCAACGCAGATGGTATAGGTGTACACTTTAGTTATTCTGGTACAGATGGTAGTGGTATAACAGATGTTGTATCAGATACTTCTCCAGAGTTAGGAGGAGATTTAGATGTTTTAGCAAAAGACATTGTATCATCTTCTAATAGAGATATAGATTTAGCTCCACATGGAACAGGTAAAGTTGTTGTAAAAGGAAATACCAATCCCGGCACAATAGTATTTAATTGTGAAAGTAACTCACATGGGCAAACTGTAAAATCACAACCACATTCCGCTACAGTAACTAATGTCTTAACGCTACCTCCCGGAGGTGATCAAGAGATAGTTGGTACAACAGCTACACAAACATTAACAAACAAAAGTATAGTTGCTACTCAGCTTACAGGTACAGTTGCCAATGCAAGACTAGATGCACAGTTACAGGATGTAGCAGGGCTTGCTGTAACGAATGGTAATTTTATTGTAGGAGATGGCAGTAACTTTGTAGCAGAAAGCGGAGCAACAGCAAGAACAAGTTTAGGATTAGCTATAGGATCTGATGTAGAAGCTTTTGATAGTGATAATGCAAAGACCGATGTAACACAAAGTTTTACAGCACCGCAAAGAAATGCTTTGACTTCAGATAATGACGGATCGTTTGATTTAAACGCAACAAATAATTTTAAGTGTACACCTAGTGGAAACTTTACTTTAACTTTTACTAACATACCAGATGGTCAGTCAGGATTCATACTATTAATAAATAGTGGAGGTCATACTGTATCGTTGCATACAAACACTAAAGGATCTGCTACAACCGCAGCAACTTTAACAACAGCAGGAACTTATCTAGTATCGTACTTATCCGATGGCACGAATGTTTATCTAACTAACTCTGTGGTATACGCATAATGGGAATATTACAAAACAGTAATGCAATACCTAGTGCATCAGGTGGTGGTGAATTTTATGACTATCAGATAGAACAAAGCTGTAGATTTGATGCTGCTGCTAGCAGTAATTTAAGTAGAACTTTTGGTACACCTACTTCTCAAAGAACATATACATTTAGTGCATGGATAAAAAAAGTTACACTAACAGGAGGAAGTACTTATCCACAAATAATATGTAAAAATAATGGTTTTGATGGAAGTGGTGCATCTTTTCTTTTTGTTTCAGACTCTCTTGCAGTATATGGTTTTGGAACATCAGGAGGAAATAGAACAGATAGTGATGGTAAGTTTAGAGATATCTCAGGTTTTAATCATATTGTATTTAGATATGATACTACACAATCTACAGCAACAGATAGATTTAAATTATATTTAAATGGAGATAGATTAACAGTAAATGGAGGTACAAACCCTAGTCAAAATTCTGATTTAAGTAGATTTAATACAGCAGATACACACAGACTAGGTGGTGGAACATATTATTTTGATGGTTATATGGCAGAGGTAATTTTTACAGATGGACAATCATATGAACCTACACAGTTTGGTGAATCTAAAAATGGAGTGTGGATTCCAAAAGACCCTAGTGGTACAACCTTTGGTAATAATGGTTTTCATCTTAAATTTGAAAATTCAGGAGATTTAGGTAATGACAGTTCAGGAAACAATAATGATTTTACAGCAAATAACATGGGTGCAGACCATCAAGTTCTTGATAGTCCAACTGTAGGAACAGGGAGTTAATATGGGAGCTAATACAAATTTTGGAACATGGAACTCACAACACTATCAGGGAGGCAGTAGTAGTACAACTACTTTTTCTGAGGGTAATTGTAGAGTAGGGACAACTTCTGGTGGTTATCCAGTACAAATATCTAATTTTGCTTTTCCTGCTACTGGTAAATATTACATAGAATTAAATAATATTGTAAATAATAATTATCATTGTTTTGGAATAGTAAGACAAATAAATGTAGAATATGGTAACCATCTTTTAGATGGTACTGGAGCTTACCAATATCAAGCATGGAATGGTCAAAAAAGAGGTAATGGAGGTAGTTCTTCATCTTATGGAAGTAGTTGGACTAGTGTTGGAGATGTTATTGGATTAGCTTTTGATGCAGATAATGGTAAAATATGGTGGTCTAAAAATGGTACATTTCAAGCAAGTGGTGACCCTGCTGCAGGAAGTAATGAAGCATTCTCAGGATTAGATGCTAGTGAAACTTATTATTTTGGTTGGTCAGATTATTATACTAATAACCCCGGTACTGTTCATATAAACTGTGGACAAGATTCTAGCTTTAGTAATTCAAAAACAAGTGGCTCTGCAAATGCTACAGATAGTAATGGATTTGGAGATTTTTATTATACACCACCAACAGGATTTTTAGCTTTAGGTTCAGCTAGTGTACCTGTATCAGATGACATAGACCCTGCACAGACTTCAACAAATTATCCTAGTAAACAATTTGGTATAGTTACTTATACAGGTAATAGTAGCACTAATGCAGTAACAGGATTAAATCTACAACCTGACCTTTTATGGGTTAAAAAGAGAAGTGGAGCAGGAACAAATTATTTAAGTGATACATCAAGAGGTATAAATAAATTTTTATTTTCAAATGGTACTGATGCAGAACAAACTGGTGGTGGTTATGCTTCCATATATTCTGCATTTGGTACTGATGGTTTTACATTAGGTAGTAGTGCTACTGGTCCTAATGATAGTGGTGCAACATATGTAGCATGGGGTTGGAAAGCTAATGGAGGAACAACTACTTCAGATAGTTCTGGAGATATTACAGTTACAAGGCAAACAAATGATAAAAGTAAATTTAGTATATTAACTTATACAGGAAATGGTTCTTCAGGAAGCACGATAGCACATGGACTTGGAGTAAAACCTGCTATGACAATTATTAAACAAAGAAATTCTAGTAATGGGTGGAATGTTTGGCATCAAGGATATAATAATGGTGATTATGATTCTTTTGGTGAATTAAATAGTAATTCAGGTTGGAATGCAAATCAAGGTTCTAATGGACCATATACAGCAGACCCAACAACTAGTTTATTAACACTTTCAGCTTATGGTCAAGTAAATGGAAGTAGTAATACTTATGTATGTTATACTTGGGCAGATGTTGAAGGTATGCAAAAGTTTGGTTCGTTTGAAGGTAATTCTAATGCAAATGGACCATTTGTTTATACAGGTTTCAGACCACGTTTAGTTTTTGTTAAAGCTGCAGATGCTACAGAAAATTGGCAAGTAAGAGATACTGCTAGGTCAACCTTTAATGCTGATTCTCAAGTTAGAATTTATTGGAACTCAAATGCTGCAGAGGGTTCAGCTTCAACTGCAAGTCCTATAGACTTTCTTTCTAATGGCTTTAAGGTAAGAGGTTCTAATACAGAAATTAATGGTGCTACAATGGTTTATGGAGCATGGGCTGACGTGCCATTCAAATATAACAATACTTTTTAGGAGATAAAAATATGTGGGCTTTAATAAAGGATAATAAAATAGAGGAGATTATAAGATTTCCCAAAACAATGATAATAGATGATGTTACTCATTCTAGGAAAATATTTACAGCATGGACTGCTGCGGAAAAGAAAGCTGTAGGAATACTACCAGTTACACCCGGCACTAAACTTGATGATAAGTATTACATATCTAACAATGAAACCTATGCTATTGCAAGTGATGGTAACTCTGTAGTTGGTACAATAACAAAAGCAAAGAATAAATCTCTTACAGACACTAACGAAGTTAATGAAGATGGATCTAAATTGCTAGATGAAAAAGGCAATCAAGTTGTAACTCCGGGGCTTCGTACAATAGCAAAACAAAAAGCAGCTACAACAGCTCATGGTATGCTAAGTAGATTTAGTTGG
>Ga0181393_1000052_pt1 | contig 33673 bp, 41 predicted proteins | sample 16SPOviralmetaG_FD_130122 | JGI IMG/M metagenome (GOLD analysis project Ga0181393, IMG submission 130122) | Marine viral communities from the oligotrophic San Pedro Time Series (SPOT) site, San Pedro Channel, CA, USA - 16 SPOT_SRF_2010-10-21 | ecosystem: Environmental > Aquatic > Marine > Strait...
ACCTGTTTTATCCTGTGAAGCACGAGCATATAACTTGGCATTTTTTTTCATCTCAAATTCTTTAACTAGATAATTTACAACATTAGAAGACTCTTTCATAAATTTTTGAGTTCTAACTTTTGCCTTATTGATTTGTTGTTTATCATATTCTGTATTATGGTGTTGTTTATCATAAACCATAATATCTCTAATAAACTTTTGATAAGGAATAATTAATTTTTTAAGATTAACTTTTGGTAATTCGCAATAGTCACGTTGTCTAGCCTGATCATCTGTAATACCTTTCACAGCACTATCCATATCATCATTAGTTAATGATCTCAATTCAGTAGCAGTACCTTCGCCACCTGCACCGTTAGCACCTATTGTATTTGATTCTTTTTTCTTATCAGTATCATCATTATCACCATCTGATTCTGACTTCTTCTCTAACCATTCGTCTAATTTTTCATCTGTACTTTTACTAGATGAAGACTCACTATCTGAATCAGAGTCACCAACCTTCTCACCATTAGGGTCTTGTGTATAAACTTTTTGTAATTGTTGATTTTTCTTTAATTCATCTTTACAATACCCTAGTATTTCCTCTGATAACTTTAAAACATCATCAAAGGTTTTACACTTGTCAACAGCGTTAACTAGGATTTTTTCTTTAGGAGTAAAATTGAAATCTAATCTTTTTGAAGACTTATAATATAAGTTGATCTTATCAATAAGAGCATAATCATTTTGTAAGTTCTTACCTTTTGTTTTAAAGAAATCATCTTTTAACATCTTATCAAAACCTTGTAGGTAATCATCTGTTAAACCAGGATACTTCTTTTGAATTAACTTGTCAATTCTAGCGTCTTCAATAACATTTACAAATGACTTAAATTCTTTAGTTCTTTTTGCCATCTCTTTCCATGAATCAGATGGTGTATGTAAAGCATGAGATACCTCATGTCCTACTAACATGTCATATACATGTTTAGATTTGTGTTCTTCTTTAAATATTGGGATTGTTAATACTCTGTTAACTACATCAAACGAAGCAGTCTGTACAGCGTTTTCTTGTACTTCTATATTTTCAGTAGCAAGTAATTTTGCAAGTTGTGATTTATTCATAGTGTTTTTATTCATAATATACACTTATGCTACACTATTACGGTATATTAAACAAGCACTAAATGGTACGTCAAATATAGGTTATTTAAACTGCGTCAGGTTGCGCTATGAGAACAAAACAAGAACGAGTCGGTATTTACTTGATTCCAATGAATATTGGTTCGTATTTTCTACCTGCAACATCTGGCCTTGCGAATCGCCCTATGTAGTTTTGAGATTGTTTCTTTTCTGTTTCTGTGCCTTCTAGTGTAGATTGTACCTTTGTTCCTTGTTGAGTTGATAAAGATAACCACCATATCTGTATATCTTTAAATCCTGCCTCAACCATACAATCGTAGGTATCTTCTTCGAAGGTCTTATATGATTTTACATTTGCTACATTGAAGCCTGCATATTTACCAGGTTTCAATCCCTTATAGGCGTTCTTAATAGTCTGTAATAAGAAACCATTTCGCCATTCATCTTGTACTTTAAACTTGTTATATGATTGTTCAGGTTCATCACCGTATTGTTCGTGTCCTAGATAAGGTGGACTAGTAAATACAAAATCTAAACTATTGTCTTCAGGTATGTAAGTTTCTGAACCTTGTCTTAATAGTGTATATGATTTATGATCATGGCCATATTCATCTCTAATTTTTTCTAAACCTGCATATGTAGGAACACATGGGTCTGTGCCTATGTAATTAACACCAGCTGCAATTGCACCCATTAAACGACCACCATAACCCATACTAGGATCCCAAACTGTACCTGCTTCAGTACCCTCTAGTGGACTATCTTTTTCTACAAATATATCATATAGAGTCGCAGCTGCTGTAGGTCTAAAATTAGATACCATTTGTGAGCCAGAGTATCTTCTTAACATTGCCCTCATATCTGATTTTGTTATCTTATGTGCTTCTCTCTTTGTAAAGAAAGTGCCTGTCAATATCTTATTGATACCTTTTTCTAAATGTGTTTCATCTTCCCATATCTCCATAGGCGTCTTCATAGTGCCACATTTGATTGACCATGCGTGGTGCATATAAGACCATGCAAGTGATAAACCATGTGTTGATTGACCTATAATTTTATGTTGTCTATCTAATAATGTATCTCTGTTGAAAGATGTTAGTTTTGCAAATTCATCATTACGCCATTTTCTATCTTCAGGATAGTATGGAAAACCTTTATTGTCTTTCCAATCTCTAACTACCTCTATTGCGTTTGTCATTTTGTCTCCATGTTTATATTAGTATTAAACGATATAACAGTTTTTCTTTCTTTAGATTTATTTACAGGTGACCTGTGCATTACATGAGCGGGAAAAGTTAATAACTGTCCCTCTCTTAATTTTACATTTATAATTTTTTTTCTCAATGTATCATATAATTGTGTTGTTAATGATCTATCAGGCAGTTCAACATAATATACATTAGTCCAATTAGCATACCAGTGATTGTGCCAGTGATGATCACTCTTTTCATTATATTGTTGAAACCAGATATTGCCTGCTCTCCATCCCCACCTTTTTTTACCTAATTGTTTTGCAATCTTATTATAGTAAGGAGTGATCTTTTTAAAAAAAGGTTTGATGTATGTTTTCTTATCTGACTCTTCTTTACTCATAGACCAATCAGTTTTTGTCACATTAGCAAAACTAAGGTTAGGCATTTTATCAAAGTGTTCTAATAACTTTCTATTAAAGAAACTAAATTTTTCTAATGTCGTTATCATATAAAAACTATTTAATGAGTGAAATGATATATTACTTTCTTTTTGCATAAACCTTGCCTGGTAAAGTACCTCTTGCCCAACTAGTTTCTCCTACTAGTTTCATTCCTATCTGTTCATAGAAACTACATGCCTTTGTGTTGTCTGATCTTACTGATAAGAATACATCTCTAGGACACCACTCAAAAAAATTCTGTAATATTACTTTTGCATTACCACTACCTGGGTCATCATTTGCAATTTGATGTAATACAGTATCGCCTTTTTTCACATGAACATCGCCAATAGTTTGTTTTCTTTTAGCGTGATGAAAGGTAATCAATATACCTTCTTCTAAAATTAATTGTTGTTTTGCAATCATACGCCTCATGTAATCAGTTCTTACATGGGGAAACCATTTCTTATGTTTATAAAATATGGTTTTTACTTGTTCAAAATCTTCTTCTTTTGCTATTAACATTTTTTTCACCTACACTATAACCTATTATAAACGATATTATCATAATTGTCAATATCGCAAGCATGTGCCATACTAAAAAACTCATATATCTATGCCTACCATTGTATTTAATCTATCATCATCTAATAAACTTTTTATTTTAGGGTTATTATAACAATCAACCACAAGATGTAATCTATCAAAATCTGCTTTATTGTGAACAGCATGTGGTTTTGAAACGTCTGTATAATAATATTTTCCTGTTTCTAAATTATAGTGATGTTGTTCCTTACCTTCCCATAGGTAGAAGTGAACATTTAAACTTGTCTTTAATGGTATGTGTATTCTAATAATATTCTTATTCTTAATTTCTTTATCTATTTTGTCTGTATGTTTTTTTATAGTTGTACCTGCTTTTAATCTCATAACTCTTACTCTTTCAAACTCAGCAGGTATATGTGATAGTATTTCTTTTATAGGTAAACAATCAGGTTCTTCATATAGATGTGTCCATCTTAAATGAGATGGTTCTACATTACTTTTTAAAACACCAGGTTTTAAAATGTTGCCTACATCATCACTATATCCTCTAATTGATATAGCATCCCAATCACCCTTTGCGTTGTATTTTGTTTTTACAGGTGAATATTCAATGTTATTTAAAAACGCTACACACTTTCTTAAACTCTGTTTATATTGTGGTAAATCTAATTCTGTGAGGATTGCCATCTTTTTTGTGCCTTTTTAATTTCTTTATTTCTTTTTTTTATTGACATCTCTAGTTTTAATTTACTGACATGCTCTGTAAATACTATGCCTTGCATATGGTCAAATTCATGTTGAAAACATCTTGCCACAATACCTGACATATGTTCTTCTTTTTTTTCTAAATTTTCATCTAGGTACTCAACCGATATATCTTGTGGTCTTTCTATATCTAAAAATAAGAAAGGAAAAGTTAGACAACCTTCTTTATATCTTATCAACTCTTTAGTGACATTTGTAATTTTAGGATTAATACAAACCCACTTCTTATTCTTTTGTATATTTAGGTGATCACCCATAACAAACATTCTATATGGTTTACCTACTTGATTAGCAGACAATCCTATACCACCATATTGTTTCATGGTCTCAAACATATTATCTACAAATTCTTTTAGTTCTATCTTTTCTTCATCTTTGAATCTTTCAATATCAAATTCTGCTATTGATGATAATACTCTTGGATCGTTTGGTGGTAATAATTTATATATCATTATGCTAACCTCGTAAAGTTTTTATATTTCTCAAATTTTATTATATTAGTAAACTTATCAAATAATATATCGCCTTTGTGAGATATAATAAATGTATTTTCACTTGTCAATGACTTTAATATTTTAAAGAAGTCTTCGGTACCTGAACCATCTAAACTACTATCAAATATCTCGTCAAGTATTAATAAATTTGTATTTGTACTATTTTTCATCTTAGCGATTGTTCGCCATGTAAATAATAATGCAAGGTCTATTCTTAATTTTTCACCTTCACTAAAACTATTATAAACAAACGTATCTCTAAATCTACTCTTAATTGTTTCGTTAAACTCCTCATCTAAATGAAAGTTAACAAAGAAGTCCATAGATTGTAGATATTTATTAATTAAGTTATTCATTATAGGCAGATACTTTTTAATTATCTTTGCCTTGACACCTGTATCATTTAATATCTCTCTAGCAATATCAATGTATTTTTTTTCTTCTATAACTTTTTCTTTGTCAACATTTATTTGTTTTAGGTCCTCGTTCAATTGGTCTAATTCATGTGCAACCTTACCTGTGTTTTCTTTTTCTGATTGTAGTTTCTGTATCTCAATATCAAGTCTATTTGAGTGTCTATTGATTTCTGAAATAGAGGTGTTAACCTTTGCAACAGATATATCTAAATCATTTAATCTTTTTTCTACTGCTTTATATTCAGTTATCTTATCCTGTGTTTTGATTATCTCTGTTGATAGGTTTGTCAGGCCTGCTTCTAACTCTGATATTTTACTTTCTTCACTTGATATTTTACTTTGTTTAAATGCTTTATCTATGGGTTGTGTACATGTATTACAAGTATCATTATTCTTAAAAAATTCTAAAGTCTTTTTATGATTAGATAAATTAGTTTCTATCTTTGCCTCTAGTTTAGAAAGGTCAGCAGACTTTCTTGTAAACTTATCACCGCCCCATATCTCTGCCTTTGTTGATATAATCTTCTCATTTAACAATTGTAATTTTTGATTGTACTCATAATTACTTTTATCATTTTCTTTTAGTTGTGATCTTCGATCTTCTATGTCTGTGTTATCTCTATTTTGTATGTGTTCAAAATGGTCTTTCTGTAATTGATATTTCTCTGACATCAAATCATATCTATGCCTAACATCTACAATATTTTTAGATAGTTCAGCTTGTTTGTGTCTTAACAATAAATCCATATGACTAAAAACTCTTATGTCTAATATTTCCTCTACAACCTCTCGTCTGTATCTTGCTCGTAGGTGCATAAATGGCTCGTATGATGATGACCCTAATATTACTACTTGACAGAAAGCACGATAATTGCATTTTAAAATATTCTGTTCTAACATGTTTTGATAATCTACATTTGAGGCGTCTTGGTTTATCAATACATCATTACAATAAATCTCAAATAAATTAGGTTTGATACCTCTAATAATTCTATACTGTTTACCATTTGTTTCAAAATCAACCTGTATCTCACAATCAGCATTATTGATTGTGTTTACTAATTGCTCTTTCTTAATAGTTCTAAATGGTCTGTTAAATAGAGAAAAACATAATGCGTCAAGTAAAGTAGATTTACCTGAGCCGTTAGAACCTATGATTAATGTTGATGGTGACTTTGCCAGGTCAACTTCTATAAACTGATTACCAGTAGATAAAAAATTCTTCCATCTTAACTTCTTAAAATATATCATCTACAAATTATATCAAAACTAATTGATATTCTCTCCTCGTCTGTATTACTTGGTTCTACAAGATGATCTAGGTACGAAGGCCATATCGCAAGTAGTCCTTCCATTATACTTAATTTTTTAAACTCACCTTTATCAAAATTACTCACTAAAAAATTATTGCCCATTGCACCAGGTCTTGGATCTCTAAACACGATACGACCAGAATCTTCAGGTACCTTAACATAATAAGTTCCTGATAGACTGTATTGTCCATGTTGATGTATTATATTATAATCATTTTTTCTATTTACATTTGCCCATAGTTGTGCTATTTGCATATCTTTAACATCTAAATTTAAATGTTTTACAAACTCCATAATCTCATCTACTAGTGGTTTATAATTTTCATCTGTAGCGTTTGTTGAATGACTTTGCCAACCACCTCTGTTTGATTTTCTAACAGACTTATTATTTTGTTCTTCATTTAGAATATAACCTGTAAAATCATCATTGAAGGTAACTCTAGTTTCACTTCTCATAAAATCCCATAGTTGTGTATACCAATATGGCGTAGGCCATAGATTTTCTTGTCTGATAATTTTTTTACTTGGTTTAGGTTTAGGCATTGTCGTTTGCTTCTATGTAAAATGATTTTAAATACTCTTTTAGTTTAGTTTTATTTACATCTGTTTCAAGTTGATCTACATAGTTATTTAGGAATGTGACAGTATCCTCACCCATTTCAACTATGTCATCTCTTACACTTGCTTTTATATCAGAGTAATCTTCTATAATATTTAAATCATGTACCGTTATCTCATTATACAACCTTTCAACAAATTTGTCAAATTGGTTATCATCTGTCTTATTTAAGACTATTAATTTTATAAAGTGATTATGATAAGGTTGTATATCATAGTTTATGTAATCTTTTTTCTTGTCATCATATATTATTTTTTTATGAATAGTTAGAGGATTCCATATTCTTTCAATCTCTCTTGTTTCTGTATCAAAGATATGAAAACCTTTAGGGTCTTGGTAATCTGACCATGTCATCTCATATTGAGCACCACAATAAAATATCTGACCATCATCTGTATGTTTGTGAAAGTGACCTGAAATTACTCTATCAAATCTTTTGAAGTCTGCCTTATCATTACCAAACTCATTGATTACACCATTCTGCATTTCTATACCTTTAATCTCTAAATGACCAAAACATAAATCTGCTTTTGCTGTATTCAACATCTGTATAGATTCTTCTCTAGTATCATCACATATCCAAGGCATTAATAATATAGAAGTGCCATCAAAATCTACGACTTTAGGTTTAGTGTATATAAATGGTTCATTAACACCATCAAAACTTGTATATAAATTTTCTATAGCATTTACCTCATTTGTATTTTTAAAATAGGTATCATGGTTACCTATGATTATATGTGTATCAATCTTTTCTTTATATAATCTGTCCCAGAATTGTTGTCTGTAAATAGAGGCAGTTTGAAAGTTAATAAATTTTCTTCTATCAACAACATCGCCTAAATGTATTAGTGTTTTAATATTGTTTTTTTCTAGGTAAGGAAAAAAGATTTCGTTATAAAATCTTAATTGATATTTTCTAAATGCTTCGCTATCATTACGAACACCGAAGTGTGTATCATTTAATATTGCAATTTTCATTATGTATCTAAAACGCTTGTGTAATTTCTTCTTTTTCTTTTCTTAACTTTTATTTCACTCTTTTTTGGTTCTTCGGTTGTTGGTCTATTCTTTCTTAAAAATTCTAAAAATTGATTCTTATATTCTGTATTAGTATCTCCAGGTAGTGTATCAAACTCATCAATACCTGCCTGTTCAATCATCTTATATTTTATATTTGCTTGTTTTTTCTCTTTCTGTATTCTTCTAATAAACGCATAATATATTATCTGCGTAAAATAAGCAAATGGGTTATTTGATTTTTGTGGGTTAAAATTATTTAAATATTGTAAGCAGTTTTCTATACCATCACTTATCATGTCATCTCTAAATGTGTAATTTATAAAGTTAGGTCTGTATGATAAATGATTTGCTATCTTTAAAAAACATTCACCAATGTAGTTAGTCACAGGAGGTCTTTTTCTTTTTCTTTTATCTGCCTTTTCACAACGATCCTTGTATTCAATCATTGCCTGTAAAAACTCTTTATTGCTTACATAATGTACTGATTTTTTCTTTGTTCTAGTCATAATTATATAATACTACATTTTGTTGTTTTTGTCAAGGACATGCACAATATAATCCTTATCTTCTCTACATAGTATTTCCATGTTTATACTTACTCTCCATTCTTTTGAGTTGTGTTTAGTTGCGTCATGTATGAGATAATTTGGGAATAATATTAACTCGTTATTATCTGGTTGATAGTATATCCATTTATTATCTACTTTAAACTTTACAGGACCTGATAATTTCTTGTTTATTCTAGGTATATTTAAGTAATATACAGCATTAATAGTAGATGACTTTATATGATTATGTGGCACAAAGTTATAGTATTCTTTATTAGTAATACATGCCCAACATATTCTTTTACTTTTCTTTGATACTGTAAAATTAAATAACTGTTGTGCTACTCTATAAAATTTATCATATAGGTCATTAATAAGATTATTATACTTTTTGTCATCTTTATTATATAATATCTCAAAATTAGTAGTTGATTTATTTGAATTAGGTTGGTTATCCCAAAGGTCTTTTATACCTAATAAATTTTTTATTATCTTATCTTTTTGATATTTTGTAAACTTATGAAAGTCTTTTATTGATATTATAGGTACGTTCTTTAATGGTATATGTAAATTCATTTCACGGTCGCTTGACAGGTTAGGTTTTTCTGATATAATACCCTATGTGGGTTGGTCACCAGGGACCTTAGCTAGTGTATCTTTTTGCTAGGCATATCAAAGTATTCTTTTAAATCATCAAGGTTCTCTTTTTGAGTTTTATTATCATAATTATCATAGTCTTCATCTGACATATCTCTTTCTATAAAGGCAGGAAGTTTTTGATTTTGTTTGTTTATTGTATCTACTAAATGATGATATCTTCTAGTAAAAGGCTCTGTGGCATTTGCGATAGTCATAATCTTATCTTTTGGTATTGTTATAATTTTATCATTAGTAAACCCAACCCATTTAACCAATGCGATATAATCTGATATCCCCATCTCGGTTATTTTAGGCACGTATTTAATTAACATTGGCTCAGATAATCTTATAAGCGTTTTATTATCTTTAATTTGTTCTTTAGGAATTACACAACAGATTTCTTCGCCAGATATTAGTCGAATTATTTTAACCATATTACTTTAGTTCCACACTATGGATCTCATATGTGAAACCCTCCTCGTTGTAAATATTTATTCTTTCCTGAAAGTGGGTCAGCGTAAAGTTCTTCTTTTCTTTATATGTCAGGTCATCTGATATGTCGTATAATGTCGCTGTATCTTTACTATCACCTATCCTTAAACCTCTACCTATTGATTGTAGATTTCTTATCCTAGATTTAGAAGGACTAGCAAAAATAATGTTATGCAAGTTCCGTATGTTAATCCCCGTAGAGAAAGTCCCATAGGAAGCCACGATAATAGCGTCATCGCTTTTTTCTGTGATTGCTCTAACTTGTTCTCTTTGTTGGGTGTCAACTCCTCCATAGACAAAGAAGACTTCTCGGTCTCCTGCTTTGTTTCGTATAAGTTCATATAACTCCTTACCATGTTTTTCTACAAGTTGAAATAGTATTAAAGTATTACCATTCAAGGCTGTTGCTAGATTTCTTATATACTTATTTCTTTTCTCACTCTGAGCTAGATATTCTAACTCTTTATGATACTTTTCTTTGTAAATCGCTTTTGCTTCTGCCTCTGTATGTTTTAATACTAGGCATATTATTTTTAAATCTGCAAGTTGTTTTTTATCTATTAGTTCTCTAGTAGATACAACTTTGTTTACTCTACCAAATAGACCTTCTAATACTAACTTATGGGTCTTAGTACCATCTAAGGTACCAGTCATACCAATACGATATTTACAATCGGTCATTTTCGTCATTATTTTCGTCAAAGATACAGCTTTAAATAAATGGGCTTCATCACCTATAACAGCGCCGAAGTCAGCGAAAAAAGTTTTTGGGAGTTTATATAGAGATTGCCAAGTAGAGATAACTATTCGTTTGCCTTCTTCTATTTCGTAACCATGGTAGTTTCTACTTACATTATTCTCTACATCAAATCCATAGTCTTTAAAGTCTTTGTATAGTTGTTCTACTAATGATGTTGTTGGTACTATTATGAGTATGTTGTTATCTATCACGTTTAGATAGTGTCTTACCAATAGATATGCGATAAGTGATTTACCAGACGCAGTAGGCGATAATATTAATCCTCTCTCGTAATCTAAGGCATATTTAAATGCGTCAATTTGATAATCTCTCGGTGTGATAGAGAGTTCATAAGACTTGACTAATTCGTCTATATCGGCGGCTGTGTGCGATTGAATTGTATGAATCTCGTTGTTTTCTTCTATTTCTATGTTTTTCTTATTACACCAGTCTTTTAGATAGGGATACAATCCAACATATAATTGACCTGTGGCATATGAATATAATCGTATCTTACCATCCCAAACTCTGTTTCTAAATTGTGGTGTAAACTTATAACCAGGTACCTCAAAAGAAAAATAATCTGTTAATTCACGTCTAACATCTGCTTCTGCCTCTATCTGTAAATAGACCGTATTTAATTTTTTTACTTTAATCATACTTTAAATGTAAATACCATAACAGCTCTAAGGCCTTTTTTAGGAAAATATAGATAGTGAGGTTGATTGTCAAAACAAACACCTTTGTACTTCTCTGGTCTTACTTTTATTTCCTTCTTACCATTCTTAATTACTGTATATGATTTTTTATCACACTCATTTATATATACAAGCAGTTGTGAATGATTATATTCATGGTCTTGGTGTACATTACATTTTTCATAACCATTGTTATATGTTAGATTGATACTTATTCTAAGCACATCTATTATCGTCATAGTATTATTTTTTGCAAAATTATCTAATATACCTAAACAGAATTTGCCCATATATGATCTAAAATATTCTCCTTCTTCTCTTTCCTCAGGTCTTCTTAATACCGTATGTTTTAGAAAAGGTTTATTCTTTCTGCCGACAACACTCCTGTTCTCAATAAACCAAGGAAAGTCATTACTAAAAATATGATTTTCAATATACGCTATCTGTTCCTTACTTAAAAAATCTTTATCTATTATCATTTAAATGTATATACCAATACAACTCTATGACCTATTCTTGGATAATAATGATAGTGATGATTGTCACCAAAACTTACTGCACTATATTGTATAGGTTTTATTTTATCTATAGGTTTTCTATTTTCATCTAATATTACTGTGTATGATCTTTTGTCCTTTACATCATTACAATATATTAATAATTGTTTGTGTGGTTCTTTATGATCTGTATGTTCTAATGATTTTTTTATACCCACGTTAAATGTTAGATTTACAGAGCACCTTAATATTTCCTTATATCGTATGTCATGTTTATTGCAAAACGTATTTAATATATCCTTATACATATCTACGTTGCCTGTATTCCAATCTTTATCATATCTTCGTAAACATATATGTTCCATCATTGTGTAGTCGTCATCAAATGTAGAATGTGGTTGTATGAAATAAGGAAAATCAGCCTTTAGAATAAACTCTGATATAAAGTCCTTATGTTTATCTTTTAAAAAATCTTTATCTTTGATTATCTTCATAATTAAAATAGCCACCCATAATATATCTATCATGGTTATCAGGACATTGTTGTCCTCTATGTAGATGTGTAAAGTAGGCTGGGAACATAGCAACCCTACCTTTTATAGATTTAATTACTTCACCTGTATAAAACTCTGTACCACAATTATGATCTGATAGATATATCATAAAGTTTAATACTCTTTTGTTATTATCATATCCATGCTCACAATGAAAATCTTTGAACCAGTTGCCTGGTTTAAACCATTTAAACCTAAGTTCTTTTAATACCCAAGGATAAGGTGTCAAAGCACTTTCCTTAAATGTTTTTGTGTATGTATCTATTAATGTTTTTAATTGATCTGAAAATGTTATATTGTTCGTAAAGTATGATGAATAACCATACTTATTATTATCAAATTCAGATGTAAGATTTTTATATTTTTCTACTAACTCATCACACTCATTATTTGACAAGAAATTATCTTGTACCAACGTGAAATCTTTATGTTTTTTCTTTGTTTGATAATCGCTGCTCATGTAAGTTTTTATCTGCCTTTTGCATTGCCTGTATTTTTTCTGGTATCTTAAATTCAGCAGGTAATCCTAAATGAGGTCTGCCATCATAGACACAGTTTTCACCATATGGTCCATCTACGTTGTTATAATGAAGGAATACTTGAGCGTGATTATCACCTAAAAAAGGTTCTCTCCAATGTTCTATTTCACAACCTCTATAAACTATCATATCACCAGGTTTCATATGAATAGGCACACCTCTATTACCAAAGCCTCCTGTCTTATCTACCCACATAGGCCAGTCATATTTTTCCCAATCTTGTTTTCTACCTTTTAAATTATTATTGTCATATCCTAAACATAATGTAGTTGACACTTCACAACTTGGTCTATCTTTGTGTCTTTTTAAATCATCACCGTTCTTGTATAAACGCCAATATGAATATGTAGGTTTAAGATTTAAACCTGTAATATTTCTCATGCCTTGTAAACCATATTGTAATAATGTTTCCATTGCTGGATCAGCATAACATGAGTAAGTATTAGGCACTTGTTGATCTTTATATGTGCCATCAAGCTCTGCTCTATAACCAGGCCATTTACTATTGACCATAGTCTTTGCTCTATTAGCTCTCATAAGAGCATAACCGTATAGATAATCTGCAAGTATAGGTGGTATAAATTCTTTTATAACACAATACTTATTATCTTTGTAAAATTTTTCTGTGTCTTTTATTGCCATGGTTTTCCTAAACTCCACAATACTAATGAGTATCTAGTTCCTCTTGTACAAGGTGTGACACAATGATATGTAAAACTAGGGAATATGATAACTGATCCTTGAGGTCTTATTTCTTCACATACCTTAAATCTTTTCTTACCTGCGTGAGCGCCTAAATCAAACTTTAGATTACCACCTGCATAATTATTAGGATTAGTTAGATTAACAGTCATACTTATTTTTCTTACTTTATCCCACATATGTATATTATCAGTAAATCCAGGTGCTAAAGATTTCTTATCTCTTTTAAGAGGTATATCAGCTCCTCTCATGTCAGGTTCAGGTTTACCATCAGGTCTCATAATCACAAAACCTTTATCATCTCTTTTAGGTGGTTTAAATTGTGGTACCTTACCATCTTTTACTTTTACAGCTGCTTTATATGCACTTCTAAAATCAGATGATCCATCAGCATGCCAACCATAGAAACCACCATTTTCTTTTCTACCGTGATATACTGTAAACTGAAATGACTCAGAAAAATCCCACTTCCAGTTCCAACCTGCTTGTGCGTTTGCGTGATGTATATATGGATGAAATAAATCGTATAACCATTTGTCATTCAACCATGAAATATCACTATCTCTTACATAGGCTCTTTCAACGTCAATGCCTTTTTTAGCAAGCGTTTCTCTGTTTGCGCCTCCTGTTATCATAGTATCAGACATCTTCCTGCCTTGACTATCTATGCCACCTTTTTCTTTACCATCAAAGGTAGCAGCTACTTTTGATACACCATGACTTTCATCCACAACCATCTTTGATAAACCATGTGATATAATTTTCTTACATACATCTGGCTTGATAGCACTCTTGTAAAACATGTATGAATTTCTTAATTGCATTAAATAACTCCTGAAGTAAACTTTTTCCAATCTATAGCATTCTTAATAGTAAATGTTCTATTTGATATAATTTTTAGAGTCTTCTCTAAATAATCTACCGTTGTTTCTATATATGTTACCTTTTGTTCTAGTTTATTAACATCACTATCTGACTTAACGTATTTGTCAACGTCTTGTCTTAATACTTTTAGATTAAAAGGTTTTTCTTGGTATACACTAGGGTCTGCTTTACCTGTGTAGTATTCCCACTTCTCTCTTACAATTCTTGCTAAATCTTGTTCAGCAACCTTTAAAAGATTTTTATATTTTGAATGGTACTTTGAATATTTGTTGTGTAATTGTGGCGTCTTTAAAGATTCTAAATCAAGTTCAACATCATTGATCTTCAAGTCTTTATCTGCCATTGTCTGTATTTCTTCTAACGTCATTATGTATTCACCTTTTTATATTTATGGATATTTTATCCTATGGATATTATATCATAACTACTCAAAAAATCAAGCTTTATGATGTAGTTTCTATGGTTCTGCCACCTGACACAGCTGCAAATTCGTATATCTTATATGCAAAGGTCACACTAGCAGTTAGATACTGTATATCAGTTTCTTGTTGATTATAGTCTAAACCAGATAATGATATAGGATATATATCTCTAAATCTAACTTCTAAAGCTGCATTGTTTTTACTTGATAATACAAATAAAGTTGCGTCTGAATATAGACCACCATCATCTTGTACTGCCGTACTTACTTTTCCTAGTTCTTTGTTGAGACTTACACTATTTGTTGTAGGAAATCTGTCACTTCCTGCGTTTTGTAGATTTCTAAATTGTTCATGGTCTTTAGGAAAACCAAGACCTGTTAACCAACCATGTATTTCTCTGTAATTTTCTAAACTTTCATCTACCAAGAATTGTATAGTTAAATTATCATAATCTAATTTATCGCCTGGTATAGGTATGTCTTTAAGAGGTGTAGGCATACTTGCTTGACCTAGTGATATACCAGGTATGTTTGCAGCCGTACAGAAAAACTCTACTTTAGGAAGTTTGGTTACGCCAAACCTAAACTTTGTAGGTTCTGCATAGTCAAATTTAGTTGGTTGTCTATCTAATGCTTTTGTAGTAGTCATGCTACTATTTATCTGTTTGTTTATCTACTTCTTGCCACTCTTTTTCAGTCGCTTCTTGTATCAGTTTTTGATCTGACTCTGATACCTTATCTTCTTCTTTCATATTATCTATTCTATCCCATAATTTATCCCACACGCTTACTGATGGTTTCGAACAAGAAACTATAAAAATTGTTAAGAGGATTAGTAGATATTTCATACTTTTATTTATGCTAAAAAAAAGGGGGCCGAAGCCCCCTCTTTAGAATTTGTTTGCACAAACTATTACATGATGTTCGCTACTTGTACTCGTCTGTAATATCTGTTAGAAGATAATGCAGTTAAGCCATCAGCAGTGATTGAACCAGTACCAGTCACATCGCTACCAGCAAATGGGTTCGCTACTAGACCATATCTAGTTTTGAAACCAATTTTTGGTTGGAATGAGTCTTGTCCTACTGCTCTTACCATTTGTAGTGGCACATATGGGCAATAGAAAATACCAGCGTCATAAGGTGAAGTACCTTTATAACCAACAACATAGTATTGTTTAGCAGGTGAAGCGTTAGACGCCAAGTTTGCAGCATATGGGTCGATATATACTTTGTATTTACCGTTTAATACACCAGCAAAAGTGTTACCTGTGTCATCAACATTTAAATTGTTGTTTAACGCAGGAGTGTAGTCTAAAACACCAGCCATTTGTAATGCAGAGGCAACATCTGAAGAACAGATAATTATATTACCTTTTCCTCTTCTCGTTCTTTGAGCGATAGTGTTTGCGTCTCTCTCTACTTGGAACATTAATCCTTTGAATCTTTCAACAGACCATCTTCCGTTTGAGTCAGTATCTAAATCAAAGATACCAGCAGTTGTTGTGTTAATTGCAGCGTCTGAATTATCGTTATCAGCAGCACCTACTTCAGCGCCTCTGTAAACTGATCTTACAACTTCTCTGTTGATTTCCGCAAGGATCTCAGCAGATAGGATGTTTGATAATTCTGTTTCAGCGTCTAAACCATGGATTGCTTTTAAGTCTTGAGCAAGTTCCATAGTGTATTCAGCTTTAAGAGCTCTTGATTTAGCAGTCACAGTTGATTTCTCAATTGAGAAAGCCATCTCAGCGAAAGCGTTTCCGCTTGCATCGCCTAGAGCTTCAGCCGCAGCTGTTGACATACCAGTACCAGTTGTGTAGTTTGGACCTGCAGCTGGGATTGGTGCGTCATTAAGCACAGCAGGGTTTTCACCATTCTGTGCAGTTTGTGAGAATCCAGTGTTCGTTGAAGAACCAGCAGCATTTCTACCACTGAAGTCTGAATCAGCTTCGTTAAATAAAGCTTCTGTGCCAGATTGACTAGAGAATCTACTTCTCATTGCAAATATAAGACCAGTTGGTCCTGACATAGGTTGTACGCCACAAATATCGTAAGCGATAAGATTTGGCATTGCTCTTCTAACTAAACTGATAAGAATTGGATTCCAGTTTTGTATAGATGAACCAGTAGCGTTTGAAGGAGCCGACTCAGACATAAACTGAGCGTCTTCTTTTAAACTTTTCTCTTGGTTCTCTAGTACAACAGAAGTGACTGCTCTTTTATAACTATCACCGATCTTTGGAAGATCAGGATGGTCTAAAACAGGCTGCCACTTGTTTTGTATAGATTCTGATAAAAACATATTTTTATCTCTCCTTTTTCTCTTTTAGTTTAATTAAACTACTAAAAAGTTATTAGTATAACTTCTTAGCTTGGTTTTTACTAATTGCAGCTGTGTATGCAGCCATTGACTCAGATACAAAAGCATCCGAAGTCATGTTATCTGTTGCAGCTACTTCATTAGATTCAGTATCACTTGCTTTTGATTTCGGAAAGTAAGAATTTTTAATTGTTTCTACTTTCGTTCTATAATCAGCAGCATCCACATACTCAATACTTTCTGCTAAACCTTTAAGTTTTTCAGTTTCAGTTTCAGCAAGGTCACTAGATACGTCATTTATAATGTCGTCTTTAGCAAATTCGCCAATTTTCTGATTTAACTCTACATTAGATTCTAATGTTTTGTTCATATCTTCTTTTAACTTAATGATTGTTGCAGCTTGATCCTCAACAACATCAAATTTACTTTCAGGTAAATCAATGTAATGAGTTTCAAAAAGTTTCTTCATGCCACCAATAAAGTCTTCAGTAATTTCTGCCTTTAGACCTTTTTCGATAGCCAATTCGTTGTCTTTCATCCAAGACTCGACAACGTAATTTAGATAAGCGTCAACTTTTTCTACGATTTCTGATTTAGTTTCTTCAACTTTATCAGCAACTTTTGATTCGTATTCGCCTTCTAATTTTTCAATTTCTTCTACAAGTTTTGCTTTAACAGCAGATTCGAAAATTGTAGCAGCTTTTGCTTTAAACTCTTCCGATAGTTCTTCACCATCTGTAAGAGCAGCTACGTCTTCTTTCATATCCATGTCTTTTACTTTATCTTTTGCAGAAGCTTTAATATCTTTTTTATCTTCTTTTTCGTCTTCTTCTTTAACTTCTTTGTCGTGTTCTTTATTTGCTTTGATGTCTTTTTTCTTTTCGTCTTCAGACTCTTCTTTCATCTCTTTGTCTTTTTGAGATTTGATGTCTTTCTTCTCACCATCGTGAGCAGTTTCTTTTTTGTCTTGCGACTTTTTCAAAGCGTCTAAAGCAGCCTTAGGCATTTCGCCCTCTGACATTTCTTTTTCCTTATCAGCTTGCGCCTTTAATTCTTTTTCTTTGTCAGCCATAGTTTCTTTCATCTTTTCAATCTCAGCTTTGATCATGTCAGATTTCTTATGGTCTTCTGCTTCTTTCATTTCTTTTTCTTTGTCATTTACTTGAGCGTTCATTTTTTTAATGTCAGCTTGTGCTTTCATCATCTTTTCTTTTTCTTTCTCGTCAGCTTCTTTAACTTCTTCCTTGTCTTCATAAGTTTCAGACTTAGGTTTCATGTCGTAATTAGCTTTAAGAGATTGCATTGGCTCAGCAGGTTTTGCACTTTTTTGTTGTGGGTCACCAGTAATGTGGTTTACCCCTTGTGCGAAATCAATTTTGCCATCAGTTGGGCTTGTGATAGCCTTAGTGATAACATTCTGAATAGTTGCCCCTAAAGTTTTAGGTGCTTCTGCTGGAGCGGCATTTTTTTTCGGCGCCATAGCGTCAGTTTTACCGTTTTCCATTTTAGTTTTCCTCTTCTTTTTATATTAAAATTGCAATAATTGGACTATAAAATAGTCAACTATTATTTATAAAATTACAGTTTTTTAAGAAAGTTCTCAAACACAATAGCATTTTTCGCTGCTCTTGCGATTCGTTCTTTACTCTCAACCTGTACTTTTAATTCTTTAACCTCTGCTTCTTTCAAAATCCCATTATTCCAAATCCATTCTTTGCCTTCCATTATGCCTTCTACAAAAGCGTCTGGAGCAGATGGATCAGCAACTATATCAGCTGCTGTCGCAAGGTAAAAATCGTTGTTAACTACATTGGCACCTTGACTATTTGATAGTGTGCCCATACCTCGGGAAGAAACGCCTAATCTTGCACCTTCATCTATAAGTGACTTCACAATTTTTCCATATGGTGTGTCTAGGACTCTTGCTTCTCCGATAAAATTATTGCCTTCTGGATACAGAGCTTTAATCATGTGACTAACTCTTTCTAGGTTGACGGTGGGACCGTCTGGATGACCTAGTTCGCCAAATGCTCTGTTTTTATTGATAAATTCTCTGTTGTATCTAACAACTTCTCTTTGAAGAATCTCTTTTGGATACATTCTGCCATTCTTATTTTTGATGTCAGATTGCATAAAGATACCTTTGATGGCATAATTTTTTTTGCCATTAGTTTCTTCTACAATGTATTCCGCTTGTTCTATTTCTTCGGTAATTAGCTTCATAAGTATCTATCTCTTAATTTCTCTACTAATATTTATACAAATTATTATCTAAACTCGGCAATAATCGTGTAATTATCACCATTTGCAAAATTTTTTGTAGATAGTAAAACATCACCTGTAGGTGTTGTCGAGTTATTTGTTATCTCATTACCATCTGCTCTTAAATCGAAAAAACCTTGACCAGACAATAAAACTGCGGTAGCGTTAGTTTCGCCATCCCATATAAGTTCTACTGCTGACTTACTGTCAGACGTATTAATAGAATAATATAACTTTGATATTTTTCTATTTCCATCCTCAGTCATAAAAGTTAATTCAGAAGCGTCAACTTTTTTGACTAGGGTCTCACCTGTACCGTCAGAGAAGTTTGTAAGTTTAGTTGTAAACTTGACACCTGAAGTATCTGCGATTGTTAAGCTTGAAACTGTATCAGCCATTTGTAAATCCTTTTTCTTTTCTAAATTCTACTACTATATTATATGTTGACACCGTACTATCAGATGACACAAGCACGTCACCTGTCGGATTGACAAGTGTTATGCCTGTGTCTTCTTGTTTAATTCGTGGTTCGTTTTTCTTCAAACCGTAATTACCACGTCCACTAAATTGTGTTGCAGCTTGTTCATCTGTCTCAGCGTCAAAGAAAAAAGTTAAATTTCCCGAACCGAGTATCTCGTAATACAAGTGTGCGATTGACAAGTTAGGACTTGACGTTGCGCCTGATAAAATACTTGCGTCTAATAATGTTTGTTTTGTTTCACCACCTAAACCATTTGCTTTAACAATAACTTTTTTATTATCATCAGCTAATGTTTCAGTAATGATCGCCATTATTAACTATAATTAAAATTGTCTTTTACTACTTCAATTACAACATAACCACTTGCACTTACCGTTGTGATTGAAATATCACCATCGGTTGCATGTGTAGCAGCACCTGCTGAGTTCACAATTGTACCTGCGTTATAAACATCACTACCTGATAGTGATATTGCTTTCTCTGCTGTTGCACCATTTTTTATAAATGATAATGTAGCGTAACCTGTAAGCGCAAATTTTAGACCTCTAATTTTTAACTGCCCACCATTTTGGTGTGCGTTTAATCCAGAAGCGTCAATTACGGTTGTGGTAGCGCTGTCATTTGTAAATTCCACTAATACTTTTGCAAAACCTCTAGTATCTGATAGAGTTCTTGTTGATATTGCCATATGCTATTCCCTTTACCTTTATCTTCTTAAAATTGTTAATGTTTCTTTGTCAAAGTATTTCATTAAATCGTTCACTTTAACATTATACATTTTAGAGGCCGCTTTGACATTCTTCTCAAAGTCAGCGATTACATCTGCTGATTTATCAGCAGCTCTAAAAACCATATCTACAGCTTTTTTCATCTTAGGCGATAACTTATTATATTGCCTAGTCCGCTTGTAGTCGTTGCCGTCAGTAATTATTTCTTCTCTAAATTTACTGAGCGTCTTGGTCATTACTTGGCACCTCTTCAGCAGGAGTTTCCTCTGCTGATTGTTCTATGTTATCACCTGTAAAAGGATCAGCCTCAGGTGCTATAACACCTTGTTGACCTGTAAACATAGATTTAGCCACATCAGTTTTAGCGTCATCTAAAGAAGCAGCAATCTTATCTGACATGGTGTCATTAAAGTTTTTCTGTGCTTCTGTATTGTCGCCTTTATCCAAGTTATCTACGAAATTTTTTAAATTTTCTTTACTCATCTTTTATTTCCTTTTTTTCACTTGATTGTTCAGGTTCTACAGGTTGTTCTTTCTGTATCTCATCATCAATCATTTTTTGTTCTAATTCATTTTGTTTTAAAATTTTTGTTCTTACATATTGATGACTAAAATACTTACCAACATATTGTTCTAAATCTCTAGCAAGACCCACTCGTTCTCTCATCATCTCACTATGTTTTAGTTCAGCAAAGTATCCATCTTGTAAGTAAGTGTATGTAATATCATTTTGCATATTGTCCCATTCTTCAGGAGCAATAACACCTTTTAAAACAAGTTGTGTTTTTAATAGATCATGGAATAACATACAGAATTTTTTTCTTAATCTGCCTACAAATTTAGTAAACTTAACTTCATCTCTACTAATTTCAGCTGCACGACCAAGGTTAAATCCTGATCCACTTTCTAATCTACTAATAGGTACGTTTAGAGAACGATATAGTTTTCTTTGGAAGTATTCTATATCTTGTATCTCACCTAGGTTTTGACCACCAGGTAAAGTTGTAATTTCAGTTCCTCTTCCACCTTCTCTACGAGGTAACCAAAAGTCTTCTAACATACTCATATAGTTTCTGTCATCTCTTACTTCACCTGTACTTGCGTCATATACAAGTTTATTTCTATATCTAGCCATAACATCTCTTAAATATTGTTCAGCCTTGATCTTAGGTAAATTACCTACATCAATATAGAATATTCTTCTTTCAGGTGCACGAGCAATTCTGTATATTACAACAGCGTCTTCAATCATTCTTAATTGATTGACAGGTTTAATTGCTTTATGTAAATAAGATAAAACTAAATTATGTGTCTGATCTATAAGACCAGAAGGGCAATATGCAATTGCGTCTGTAGCAATCTTTAATCCACCTACGTTTGAAGCTGCTGTAGGATGTATTCCCTTTTCATTATACATAAAGTATTCCTGAAATTTATCAGAGAAAGAGAAAGAGCCTGGCACGCCATCTACTCTTTGTTTTCTAACTTCTCTTATCTTCTTAATCTTTCTAGGATCAATGTATCTTAATTCTGTTATCCCTAATCTTGGTGAGTCTTTATCTATAATCTTATGATAATAAACTCTACCATCAACATACCATCTTCTAAAGATGTCATGTCCTTTTATATCAAAACTTAATAGTTTAAGTACCTCACCAAATGACTCTCTCATTTTTCTTTTGATTGAATCACTATAATTTACTCTACTTAAATCTAGTTGTACTGATTGTTGATTTTCATTAGAGACTATTGCTTCTGAAACAATATCCTCTATTGCAAGGTCACACTCGGGATGTAGTGCTACCTCTCTATATCTTCTTATTAAGTCTAGTTCGTTTCTAGCATTTGTATCGAACCCACCGTAAGACGCAAAGAACCCACCAGCAGGGACGGTTTGTGTTCCGTCCTCTGCTTGTGGAGGTACTATGTTTTGTCTTGGATCGGTTGACTGAGTGCCTAAACGCTCTATCTTAAACCCAAATAGTTCTGCCATATTATATCCTCAATTCTACTTAATTATTTAGTCGTCTATTAAGTAGTAGTATTTGTTTCAAAGTATTGGTATCTATGCGTTGCAGTAAAAGATTCTACTGCATTGTTAGTACCGTAATCCAGACCAATGTCGTCCAATGTTATTGGGAACATTCCTCTGAAAGTGTATGATTTAATCACGTTACCGTTTCGGTCTAATTGGTCAACGAAAGAGTCAACTTGATAGTCAGCAGGATTAACAAGGCCTTCATTATCAGACATATTGTTAATACCATTTAACCATCTCTCGTATGCGTTTCTAATTAAAAAGTCAGTATCATTTAGCATAGTTGTAGTCCATGTACCGAATGTTCTATCACCCGCTACATATAACTCCCTACCTCTAAATGGTATCGCAACTTCTCCCAAGGTCATTCCTGGTAGACTTGTTGATGTACATAAGAAAGACATTGTTTCAGTCTCTCCACCTACACTTGCAAATCCAGGGAAAGGCATTGTCACTCTGAACTGATTGGCTCGAGCTCCACCGCCTCTTAACTTACTTTTAAAGTCATTTATATTTGGCATGGTTCTACGCTCCTATCACTTCTTCAAACGAGACGCCTGTTCTTGTCGCCACGAATGTTAGAGTTATAAAGTTGATTGATCTAGCAGGTTTGACAAAAATGTCAGCTCTAAATTCATTTCTATCAATGACATCGCCTGTATTGTTTGTTTCGTCACAAACAACCAAGAAGTCTGTAATACCTCTTCGGCCTTGTACATCTCTTAAAAATGGCTCTACAATGTTTCTAAATTGTGCTCTTGTAAATTCGTCATTAAACTCGAACAATTGAAATTTAGAAGCAGTTGATATTGCCTTCTCTAAAGTAATGAATAGTCTTCTTACATTTATTCTATCAAACGCACTAGGAGCAGATAATCCAGTTTTATCACCAAACAAGATTGTACCTTGTCCTGGGAATGTAACCACTGGGTTTATTCTAGCTCTGTATAAATCATCTCTTTGTGTTTTGTTAGGATTATAAGCAAGTTTAACTGCACCTCTTACTACACCTCTGTTAAAACCAGCAGGTGAGAAGTGTGAGCCTGCAACTAGATCCGTTCTAGCACATAAACCCGCCATATCTCCGTTTAATGGTACAAATCTGAATACGTCAGCATATTTGTCGTAAGTATATTTGTAACCACTATCAAATACTACAAATGAAGATGATCTGATTGAATTAAAAAATCCAGTCACGTTGGTTGTTTGCGTCACACTATTTGCAACATTAACTACATCACTTCTTTCAGGAGAAACAAATACTACTGCGTCTTTTCTGTTTTCTGCGATTGTAATTAGGTTGTCAATATGTGTTGCGTCACATGTACCAGCAATGATTAGATTTATGTCTGTTGTCTCAGCGTCTTCAAATTTCTCATAAGCAGTTTTCTTTTGGCCAACTGTAGCAGCTGAACCGTCTGCACCGCCTCTTAATGAGTCATTTTTAATTGTTGTGACAGCAGTAAATGTTGTTGATTGAACAGCAGATCCCCAATTAGTACCACTAGTATGATGATCCATCCAATAAACATAAGCTGATTTATTGTATATTACATCTGGATAATAGTTAGTATCTCCTTGTGGAGTTTTTGCGTCAGAAGCTTTTGATAATGAATCATATACTTCTAATATATCGCCTGCTTTTCCTGTTATGCCACCGTCTTCGTCAACTACTACAACGTGTAATTCATCATTAACACCTGATCTGTCAGAAGCATAAGGTGATGTTCCTGGTGCAGCACTAACTAGATCATAGTATTGCCATCTTCTTCTTACAGTAGCTCCGTTAGCAACAGCAGTATGTAAACCGCCAACGCCTGATGGATGTCTTACGATTGTAAGTGTAGTTGAAGCAATACCTGTAATTCTATATTCATAACCGCCAGTTTCGCCAAAGTTTATAATATCTCCGACTGATATACCAGATACGGATGCTACCGTTACCGATGTATCTCCAACAGCTAAGTTAGTGTTATTTACAGTTGTTTTTGATGTTTCTTCGTATGCAGTTGAACTTGGACAGATGGATATTTTTAAGTTGTTACCATGAGCACCTGCTGTTCTTGCAGCCCAAAGTCCTACTGAACCTTGACCTGTAGCATAGTTATCTTGGTAGGCTTGTGTGTTGTTGATCAATACGCCACTTGCGTTAGCAGTTGCGTTTAAGATCCCAGTTCCCGAAGCTCTTACTACTCTTAAAGCGTTTCCGTATTGCAAGAAACTTGCAGCCGAAAAGAACGATTCAAAAGTTGTAGAGTTAGGCTTACCAAAAATTTCTACTAATTGACCTTCAGATGAAACTGTTGTAATCTCATCTAATGGACCTTGAGTAAAATCACCTGCAAATGCACCTATTGAGGTTGCAACTGCTGGTATTACATTTGTTAAGTCTTTTTCTCTTACGAGAACACCTGGTGAAACTTGAAATGCCATATGTGTTGTTCTCCTATTTAGCTAAATAGTATCATTAATCTCAAATCTATTTATGTTTTTATAGACCTTTACGGACTCTTACAGGTGACCATATCTCACCTTTATCGTCTATTATTGTGTCTTCCTCTGTGCCGTCATCTACAAACCCAAAAGGTGCCATATCTTGTTCTATTGCGTTTTGTTGCTCTTCATACATTCTAGCACGTACATCTAGGTCTGTTAATTCTTTAAAATATCTTTGATTAGATATCCATGCAAATATCACTAAACACATTGCAAGGTCGTCATTAGAACCTTCTTCGGCTTGCCATGATTGACCTCTTCTTACAAAGGTTGATAATTCTTCTATAATATTAAAGTCATTAATTATAAGTTTATCGCCTTCAACCAATGTTTTTAAGTTTGTACAACCAATTCTTTTAACTTGTTTTGTCATACGAACACCTAGTTGAGACCCTCGTTTAGAAAAACCACCACCTAATATTTGACCTGCTCTACCTTTCATCATACACATTAATAAGTTTGTGTATTCTAATTCAAATTGTAATGCGTCTGCTACTTGATGACCCACATCATTTACCTCAACACAAACATGAGCATTGTTATATGCTCTTGCAACCTTTTCAATAGTATGAGGAAATAGTAAAGGTTTAATTTCATTGTTTCTATATTTTGCAACTATGCGATAAGGCATTTTTGATACGTCAAAAACTACAAAGGCAGAATAATCTTTTACTGTACCTCTTGCTACGTCAACCGTCATTACATAATCTCTACCTTTAATTGCTTGTTCGTACATATCTAAACCATTTTGAGATACAATAGGATTACTATGCGACATGGTTCTAATTTTAGATGGATTTAAAAGTGTGTCTACCGAACCTACAAACTCACACTCAAACTCTGTGGCAAATTGTGCCTCACTAGTGTTTCTTATAGTTTCTTCTTTCCACTTATCATCTCTACCTGGTACCTCTGACCAATGTACTTCAATTGGCACATAGTCATTTCTTTTATGTATTGCGTCATTCCATATTTTGTAATACATATTCATACCATGTGGCGTAGATACAATCATAACTTTAGATTTTTTACCAGAAGATATTGTAGGATAAACTGAACTAAAAAATTGTTCAGATATATTTGCAGGTATAAAAGCAAACTCATCAAGGAATATTATGTTGAATGAACCACCTCGAATAGCACTTGATGATGTTGCAGCTGCAAGTATCTTTGAGCCATTCTCTAATTCTAAAGAACCTTTGTTCCAGTTAAGAACACCTTGTTGTAGAAAGGTAGGTAAATTTTCATATGCAAGTTGTAATCTACCTAATAAATCTCTAGCAGTTGTAGATTTGTTAGCAAGTATGGCTACATTAATATTATCATTAAATATAACTTGATGTAATAAGTAAGCGATGATAGTAGTTGACTTACCTGATTGTCTAGGTAGTTTACATATAGAAAATCTGTTTGCGTCAAATGACCTTACCATTTTTTCCTGAAACTTATACATCTCAAAAGGTACAAGACCTTCATCTATGTTTACAATTCTAATATATGTTTTGATAAAGTACACAGGATCTTTCATACATCTATCAAGCTCTACTATTTGTTGCTCAGTATATTCTTGCTTTGTGTGTGCTTTAAATAAATTAGGATTGCCTAAATAATTTTCACTCATCTACTATTATACCTTCTATTGCGTTATAACCATTTTCTACGGCATAACTTATTCTACTACTGCCTCTTTTGACAGAATACTGCTTTTCAATATATAGTTGTCCTCCTACACCCATACGAGGAGTTGGACTGATAGAGTGTCTAATAACGTGTATTGGATCGTTCATACCATCACTTAGCCAGGTGTTTCTTTGATCTTCGGGTAAAGTATTAGGATATGGATTTTTATGTATATATGTTAAATCACTTATCAGAAACGTCTGTATCTTTGGGTGTGATGTCTTTGCCTTTAAAATCTTTATCTTCGTCACTTTGTACATCCTTATTTTTATTTTTTAGCATTTTATGTAAATCTGCTGATGAACCTACAAACAATGCCTGTTTGATATTTGCAGTTGTCTTATTAGGAACATCTTTTAAATTTTTTAGTTTACCTTGCAAGTCTTGTAGTTTATCAACCGTGTCAGCAACTTGTTTAATTAAATTACCTGCAACCTCGTATGCTCTCGGGTGTTGACTTTCATTAGCAATATCAAGTATACCTTGTATAGCGTCTTGTCCTCTTTCTATAAGATTGTAATAATTTTCTCTACTATATTTGTAATCATTATCTACATCTTCCTTATTCTTATCTTCTAATCTAGGAACAGGTGGTGTAAAATCTTTTTTGATTACTTGTTTAGTTGTTGGTTTATCCGTAGAGATACCAAGTGCTTCATTTATCTTATCGTCTATACTCATAATTATTCATCACTATCACTTGTTGGGTTATAATTTTTTGAATCAGTAAAACTTGTCACAGTTGTTGTAAATCCAAAATCATCATCAGCGTCGGCACCTGTAGGATTTGTTTCAACAACAATTCTTTGTTCTCTTTTAGGGTTATTTGTTGTGTCGGTATACATATCTGCCTGTGTAGATTTGATAACTCTCTGTTGACTTACTGGTCCATACAAGTATGTTTTAGCAGTAAATGCTAAAGTATAAACGACCGCTCTTCTTGTAGTAAAGTCTCCACTATATGTATCTTCATAATTAACATTATTTAATATTATAGGTACATCTCTTACAATATTCATACCAGGTATTGCTCTAATACTTACCGTGTAATCTGGTTGAAAGAAAGGTAAAATCTGTTCTATTATTTGTAGTCCACCCTCAGCACTTGAAGTAAATGAATATAAATTCATACTAATATTATAAGGCACAGGATTAAATTGTTTATTCATAATCTTACCATCTGTTGAAGTTGCTCTAACTTTTTTAATCTGACCCATTCTATTTAATTTTCTACTAGGGTCATAACTTAAACCAGAAATTTCAAAACCCATTCTAGGTAGTGTCACAGCGACTCTTCTATCTTGTACTAAATCTGGTTGTTGATCTAATCGTGCAATAAACTTTTCTTTAGGCGAATACGCTAAAGGAACTTTTATAGACTGTACTACTTTGCCAGTGCTATCTTTTCTATGAATATGAATATTATTAAAGATAGTACCAAAGGCAATAATAATCTTTCTTAAACTTTCGTGGTAAAAATAATCTCCTAGCATTAGAATCCTTCGTCAACCTCACCAAATGGGTTTCTTTCTGTAAAGTCTAGTATATCATCTGTTGTACTAGACGTACCAAAACCTGCGTCTGACTCAAATGTTGAGTTATCTGCATATGGCTGTTGTGTTTGTTGATCATAAGTTTCAAGTATTAAGAAATTTTGTTCATCACCTTCCATCAATATATTACCATCTTCGTTTTCTAAACTCATTTGATGAGCATACATGTCCAAAGACTTATCGTCTTCTAATTTATTGATGTCTGAAACATTTGTATCAATTCTTTCATTACTGTATTCAAATCTAGTACATCTTAATTTGTAAACAGGTAAGTTTCCTAATTGATAAAATGGTTGTTGATCTTCTACAAATTGAATTTCAAAATAAGATTTCATCATTGGGAAATAAATTAGGTCACCTTCGTTAGGTCTACCTGATTTGATTAAAGTAGCTTGATCGCCTACTGCGTCATCCCATCTTCTTTTTGATACTGTAAATGTTGTATCATCTCTTATCTCTAAACCAAATTTAGATATTAATTCTCTTTCACCTTGAAAACCTTCCGTAGTTTCAAAGTACATTTCTAATAGATAAGAAGCATTGAATTTTGAAGCAACATCTTCACCAAGTATTAAGTCTTGGTTTACTAATGTTCTAGGTAGATAATAGACATCATGGCCATAAATTTTAAGGCCTTCTATTATTAAGTTTTCGTGTAGATTTTTCTCAGCCTGATTGCCGATCCCATCGCCACCTTGAAAGTAGTGATTAACTGCCATTTACCTATCCTATCATGTAAGATACAGGTGTCTCGTAAGTGCCTCTTATGTCTTCTTCTAATTTTTGAACATCTTGTAGTGCTTCAGAATATATCTGTTGACCATTTAATGTCACACCACCGATCATTGCTACACCATTAAATTTAGATAAGTTAGCGCCCCATTGTTTTTTAAACAGAGCAGTCACATATCTTTTTAAAAATATATCATTAAATACATCTGTCATTACTGTTGGGTCTAATTTTCTATAACACTCAATAATTAAATACTCACCCTCATTCATATCTACTTTCCAGTCCATATCAATGTAAAGTTTATTGTTGTGTTGATTAAATCTAATTGGTTTTTCACCTACTAACACGTGGTCTAAAAAATCTAAATGTCTTAGAACCATATCGTAGTGTATTATAGATGTTGAAGAAAAATCATAAAGATCATTTAATCTTAATTGATACCTTATATCAAACATATTGTTGCTATGTTTATCAGATAAAGGAAATATTCTATTGACAGCAAGTACAGAGTCAGGTACACCAATCCAGTTGTTGGCTTCTGTGTAAGATGTTGTTCTTCCACCAACCGAAGCAGTAACCGTTGAGTCACCTTGAGGTGATTTAAGTCTTGCTAAATCATTGCTAGTTAACAGATACTTTAGATAAACTCTTTCTATACCGTCATAGTGATATTGTGCAAAATATTGAAGTGCTTCATCTAATCTATCTTCTAGTTGTGCGTCATCAACATTTATCTCTATAACTGGCTTACCTAAGTTTCTTAATGCGTATTCTTTTAATTGTGCTCTACTTGCTGGCGTTGCCATAATAATCCCTTATCTTTACTGGTATATTTATAATATTAACCAAGAGCAAGTGAAAATGCGATTGATTGTGCTTTACTTGATTTTGTGTCTAATTGTGTTTGGATTGCACTAGTAACCCCAACCGTATGATTTAATTGTGTTGCAGTTGCTGTGACAGCCACATCTTCGTTTACTTTAGGACTTGTCAATGTTTTGTTAGTAAATGTAGTTGTAGATGAAGCAGTTGTAAATCCAGATGATGAGTTATCGTAGTTAGATAAGTCATTATCCACAACAAAATTTAATGTTGCAGCTGTATCATCATAGGTAACCGTAATTCTAGTTTCAGTATTACTACCAACCATTGCACCTACAATGTCTTGTATTCTTTCAGCGACTAACGATACAGCACCTGAAGCCACAGAGAAGTCTGCACTAGTAAATGAAGCGATACCTTTATTAGATGTTGTAGCGTCTTCTCCTGCGATAGTTAACGTATCACCAGAAGCAGTTGTATTAATACCTGCACCTGCAAGAAACTCTAAATTACCACCTAATGAAACTCCTCCAGCAGTTGAACTTTCATCTGTAAATGCAAATGATGAATTTGCTAGCATAGTGTTAGAAACTGTGCCACTATCACCTGTACCTATAAGAGTACCAGTTGCAATAGGTAGAGTTAATACTGCTGAACTACCTGCAGAATGTGGTTGTGCCTGTATAGTTTGTGCGTGAGCATTAGAAACCTCACAATAAAATTTAACTTTAGACACAGCGCCTGTGCCTGTTCTTATGTCAATTAAACCATCTGATACACTAACACCACCTGAAGTACCATTACCATCCATAACAACTTTACCAGTGCCGTGAGGCAATAGGTCAATATTAGCATTTGATAATGTAATAATGTCATTACCATTCATATCTAAATTACCACCTAGACTTGGTGTAGTGTCATCTGATAAGTCAGATAATCCTGCACCTGAAGCGGCAGTTGCAGAGATGAAAGATAAATTACCTGAACCATCTGTTGATAATATTTGGTTAGCGTCACCATCATTGACAGGTAAAGTTAAAGTGACATTACCTGCTAAACTAGATGAAGCAACTAAAGATACAGCGTGTGTTGTACCAGATTTATAAATTTTATTTCCTGCACTTGATATTGTGCCATGTGTAAAAGCAAGATTGCCTGAACTTGAGCCTGTAAATGAACCTGTACCTACTATAAACTCATCAACATTTTCATCAAAACCTATGATTGCATTAGCACTATCACCTCTTTCAATAACGATACCAGCGTCACCTGATGGTGTGCCAGTTGTACCAGTTCCTAATTCAATGAACTTATCTGCTATTGTTGTATTTGTAGAAGACAAAGTAGTTGTACTACCACTCACAGTCATATTACCAGCAACTGTTAAATTACCAGCAACACTTAAACCATCGCCTGCACCAATCTCAACAACAGTTGAGTCAGTAGATTTAATTACATTACCAGCAATATTAATTGTACCAGCAGTTAAATCAGATACACCTGCGATTGTTGTAGCACTAGCACCTAAACTGATAGATGTAGTACCAACGGTTACAGCAGAGTTTGCTAATTTAGAATTTGCTATAGCAGCACTAGATTTAATATCAGCATTTACAATGTTTGTAATTGTATTGTTATCTGAGTCTATTGTTTTATTTGTAAGTGTTTTAGATGTCGCAGAAAATAATGTATCTAATTGTGATAAGGTAACTCTACCTTCAACACCACCATCTGATAATAATATCTGATCGCCTGCAACAAGCGTAGAACCTGTCTTATCTGTAGCTCCGTCTATGTTTACAATTGCTTCAACAGAACCAAATTCTAAAGCAGAACCACCTGTGTTTACTTTTAGTACCTGACCTGCAGAACCTATTGATAAAGCTGCACCTATACCACCATGTGCTAAAGGTACAAACTCACCAGTTTGATATTCTGCTAATCCAGTTGCGACACCACTATCATTAAATACGGTTCTTATAGGCGTTTTACTTGACATATGTTATATTTAGTTACCTCTAAAATTGAAATAGTGTAATATTACTATCTGCTAGATTACTCCCATTTGATAATGTAAATGTTTTTGCACCTGTATAAACAAACTTATCATCTACAACAGAGTTAAAGTTAAAACTAGTATTTGAACTTGACAATCCACCTGCCTTTGTAAAGAAAGGAACAATAGTTGCAGCTTGTTCAGCACCACCAGAACCTGTCACAGCAACAGCAATTTTGTTTGTACCTGCTTTTGAACCTTCAGGTAAAGTCACACCAGTTGCTGACACAGCAACAGTACCAGTACCATCTGAACTAATCGTTGCACCACCAAGGTTAATTGTTTCTCCTGCCAAGAATATTTCTTTAAATCTTTTAGACGCACTACCTAAACTTCTAGTGCCATTACCATCAGGTATAATATCTTGGTCTACAGCAGATAAGTCACTTGCAACTTCTCCGAAGTCATATTTACCAGTTGTAGAATTATATTTTAATGCGTATCCGTTTTGTTGTGCTGATATATTAACATCATCCATTTGTGATATTTTAGTTGAACCACCACCGCCAATTGATGACATTTGTTGAGATACTAACTCTTTAAATTTAAAGAACTCTTTTTTAAGTCCTTCTAAATCGTTTATATCTTCGTTTAATTTAACACCAGTGTTTTTAGAAATTTTAGATAACTCTTTGATTACATCTTGTGGATCAATGTCTTTTGTTTCTGGTTTTTCTTCTACTTTTATAATGTTTGGATTTGCAATTTCACCAGCAGCTTGATCTACTAATGAAGGCTCTGTTAATAATACTTGATTTGCTTGTTGTACAGCTTCTTTAATTTCATCTAAATTAGGCTCTTGTTCTTTTTTAATTTGTTTATCTAATTCTTCTATATCGTAAGCCTCTGTATCTAATTCATTTTCTATAGGTTCTAAATCTTTTTGAGACTTTTCTGACTCAGTCTCTCTTTCTTCTTTTGCAAAAAGTAATTTTTCTAATTGTAATAATTTCTTTTGATCGGTTTCTCTTTGTTCTTTTAGTCTTTTCTTTTCTTCATTCATTGCAGAAAAAAAGTCTTTTAATTCTGTGGCCTTGACCGTGACAGATACCTTATCATTACTTAATAATGATTCATTTTCATTTTGCTCTTTAACTGATTTCTTTTTACCTTCAGATATAAGTTTAAAAAAATCAGATAACTCTTTAGTCATTATTGTGTTGCCTGAGGATGAACCGTTATAATACCGTAGTGTACTTTTTCTACTGTCGAATCGTTTAATGCGATCTCAATATCATACACATATCTTCCGTCATCTAAATTAGTTGTGTCGCTGTTTGATAATTCTATCTTATATGTACCTGCTGTGCCTGATACAATAGAAGTTGTAAATGTGGCACTTGCACTACTAGAAGCATAAGATTTTCTCATCTGTCCTGTAAGTGTTAAACCTGATATATCATAGGCAGTAGAACCATCTGTGGTTACTGTCAATGTTCTATCAAGGTTTGCGCCTTGATTTATACTGAAATTTTCTGCTGTTCTTGCTGTAGTAGCCATAACTATCTCTCTTGTTGTTATGTACTATTTATATTACTTTAAATCTGATAATGAGATTTTACCGCCACCGTTGTGACCACCTTTAGGTGCAATATACTCATCTTTCTTCCATCTTTGAGCAAAATTAAAAGAAACTGATACACGCCAACCTTTTTCACCTGTTAAATCACTCATATTAGGAGCAACTTCATGTGTCAACCAACCAGGAAACATAATTATTCTGCCTTCTATTGGTTCATAATGAACTTCTCTCCAGTAGTGTATAGGTTTAACTTTATCAGGATCCATAATAGGTAAGTCTATGTGTCTTTGACCACAAGGATCTGTAAACCATATATGACCACAATTTACAG